>Ga0247778_1000694_pt1 | contig 31422 bp, 31 predicted proteins | sample UWRJL049202B5_FD_179939 | JGI IMG/M metagenome (GOLD analysis project Ga0247778, IMG submission 179939) | Plant litter microbial communities from Arlington Agricultural Research Station in Wisconsin, United States - UWRJ-L049-202B-5 | ecosystem: Environmental > Terrestrial > Plant litter >...
AAAAATTATTTTTAAATATTAATATTTAAGATATTATTATATTTGAGATATAATTTATATTCGAGAATATATTTTTAAATAAAATAGAAAAAAGATTATTTTATATTATAAATAAAATAATAAAAAAAAGGAAAAAATAAATTTTATAATAAAAATCAAAAATATATATTTATTATATATTTTTTTTATTTTTTTAATATATTAAATTAATAGTTAAAAAACTTAAAATAATATAAAAATATTATAAAAATATAAATCATTTGCAATAATAAATAAAAATCCGGCCCTTAGATTAAATAAAATAAAAACAAAAATCAATTATTTAAAAGATTTATTATAATATAACAAAAATATATTTTTGTTATAAAATAAACAATATTTAATAAAATATATCGACTAGAAGAGGGTTTTGCGGCATAATCAGAGCCTGGAGCGAATCAGAGCCGGGGATTCTCGTATGGCGGCGCAAAACAGCTAAAGCCTCTTAGGTTCTAGTCTAGATCTTTCCCATATATCGAATGATGACTTAATTCGTACTTTCTATAAGTACGGATAGTAATGATGAGGTGAAGTGAAAGTGAGCCAAGCGGGCAATAGGTCATATATGCTGCGGCTAGGTGAGCACGTAAAGGGGGATTGATGGATGATCGGGATCTTGGTCGGGATCTAAATGGATGAAGGGTAGCTAGACATCCCTTTGAATGGGAAATCCGTGCGGCGCTCGCTCATAGTCGATTGAAGTCTGAGGTACTTCACGAACTCGAAGGGAAATTCTTAATAGAGCAACTTGAGACTTTTAACTCCTTATAAATCTACTATAGGAATAGTAATGAGATCCTACCTCTTATACCGGCGCTACCTGTCGCGGCGGGCGTATATAAGATAGGAGGGGGGGCCTAGCCCCCACTCTTACCTTTGGAACGCGGAGTATTTTTTTAATTGTATAATCCGCGAGCAATAGCAAGTTATACGTTATATGGCAGCTCGCTGATTCGCTGCCATATTTGGCTTTGCGCGTTCTTGAAAATGTATGAAATATGCATAAGGTCACGTGTGATTTGCCAAGAGATGCCAAGACTTTCCTCACCAGAGATCTAACCCCGTTACCCCCGCAGAGGAGACCCTTGGATCAAGCTCAAAAGCACCCACTCATCCCCTCATTCCTACCATGCTCTGCAATGCCTGCGAACGCCTAACGATTGCCGCACTTTTCCAAGCAGCATCTGACCACCCCCCAGGCTCAAAAACGGGTTGGAACCAGGCCGGATATCTGATCCTACACACCTCCTTTTCAGCACTCATATCAAGTTCACAGCATGGCTGTACAAACTGCACACTCTATCTAAACCACTTCTCCCATATCTTTCCCAATGTCTCAGAAAGAGCAGCACATCTCGAACATAACGGGAGCGAAGCACCCGTCATTGCCTTTATTGTCATTGCAAACTGGAACGGAGATAAAGGCCGAAAACAATGCATCACGAAACTGCAGCTTCAAATAGGAGCCCAGCCTTGGAAAGCTGGCGATGATGAGAGGATGTGTGTGGCGTTTCGCATTAGCCAGCCTCGCAGTAAGTGTATCCTCCACCATATACAACCTTACTGATAACAAGCAGATGCTTCAAAGAATAAAGCATTCCAAGACTTCGATTTTAGATACACAGAAATAGACCACAACCTAGGCTCAGAAGCCAATTTCCAACTCGCTAAAGATTGGATCCAAACTTGTTGCAAGGAGCACGACAAAACTATCTGCCCCCCTATCGAGGAAACCGAGCTCCCAACTAGACTCATCGACGTGTGCTTTGATGATCCAAAACTGGTTCTCGCATCACCAGGCCAGAAAGGTCGCTATCTAGCCCTTAGCCATTGCTGGGGCCCATCCGTAATTGGCGAACGTCTAATCACTGTCCGAGGTAACCTCTCTCTCCGCCGGTCCGGCATTCCACTGTCTCTCATGCCCGCCAATTTTCGCGACGCATGCATAGCGACACGCAAGCTAGGTTACCAGTACCTATGGATCGATTCCCTCTGCATCATCCAGGATTCACAAGGAGATTGGGAAACAGAGAGCGCAAAAATGGGAGATATCTACATGAAAGCCTCTCTTACCCTCGCTGCCGCCGCGGCGAAGAGCAGTGATGGAGGTATGTTCGAAACAGGCTACGAAAAGAAAGATTTCAAAGACTTCGAACCGAGTAAATGGTTCCTCGAAGACAGAAAAAGGACAAACCGGTACGCGCTCTCCGACCAAGCCTCAGCTCCAACTTCCCACGGTCCAAAAAGATGTCGGATCCCTCTCCTACCACGATCCGAAGTACCAACCGCAGAATTAACTCCCTGGCTCCCCTTCTCCGACCTCGAAGAAAACTGGTACCGCTGCGTAGTAGTCGGTCCTCTCGCCCACAGAGGCTGGACACTACAAGAACGCACTCTTTCCCCTCGCTCTATCTACTACGGAAATAGGCAAATTTACTGGCAATGTCCATCCTCCCGTCTGGCGGCAGACGGAGAGTCCCTCCCTCTAGGCTCCACTACCAGCGTCTGGAATATCTCAGATCACGAGCAGTCCGAATGGCCCGACCTGCTTTCCCTCCGTCAACTGTCTCGCCCTTTAGATTCCGAGCAAGAGCGACGAGTTCATGATTTGTGGCGGAACGTGCTGCGTATTTATGCAGGGAGGCTGTTAACGAAACAATCCGATAAGCTCCCCGCCCTTGCAGGCATGGCAGCCTTTGTGCACAGCATCACCGATGATGAATACCTAGCCAGCTTCTGGCGGCGCGACCTCCTAGTCTCACTTCTCTGGACACCAGTCCCCATATGGGCCAAAGGCATCGCCATGCTCGACTACGTAATCCAACGGCCGCAATGGGAACTCCCCGATCCCTTTATCTCAGCGCCGTCCTGGAGCTGGGCCGGCGCAGACGTGCGAGGCCGCCTCGACTTCTGGACCGCGAATGAAGAAAACAGACTATGGCGCTCAAAAGACGTCCAAGTTCTCAGGACAGAGATGGATGTAGCAGGCCAGAATCCCTTCGGTGCCGTCAAACAGGGGAGGTTAACGCTTAAAGGGTATGTATACCCGCGCTGGGACGGCCGAGTCGAGGGCTGGAACCCGCTGCAGGTTGGGCACTGGAAGGGTGCGATTGACGCGGGGAGTGAGTATACATGTCTTCACTCCTCGCGGTTCGAGATTGATCGTGTTGTGTTATGGGATTATCCTGCTCGGCACTCTGTTCGTATCTTGCCTAAATTCTTCAGACTACTGGCGCAACTATTCTGGTCAATTGTTACAATTGTGGTTTGGCAAGGAATTGGATTGAGGGAGAGGATTGAGAAAGTGCATGATGAGTATTGTCCGTACTGCGTCAAGTGCCTGAACCTACATATCCTCTCCTCCGTCGACAACGAACCTCGCCGCGACCTGAAAACAGGGAAGCGGTTCAATCAAGTTGGGCTTTGGGCACTCATTCTTGAGTCTGTGGAAGGACAAGAGAACACGTATCGTCGAATCGGCATCTCTCAGAAGATCGTGGAGATGTCTGAGGAACAATATCGTGATATCAGGGCAACGGGACTGGAACCACCGAGTCCAGTGACATTTGAGGGCTGGAAGGTTGAGACTGTTACTATTATTTGAACCGTTACGTATCTGCTGTTTGGCAATTAGGAGGACCTGTGGGAGGACGGCACAAGTGAGCAAGTCATTCGTGCTGTATTCTAGTTTCTCAATTATAACCACTAAGCGATATACTTGAATATATCTTTTTCATCCAACAATTTGCTGAATTGAAAAAACAATAACCGATTGAGAAAGAAAAGGAAGTTTACGGAATAAATATAAAATCATCAATGGATTTGGATAAAATATTTCAGAAAAGGGAAAAACATATTTATTTTCTAATTGTTAATCTAGGGGTTTTATAATCGCTAGCAACTGTTGATGTAACAGAAAGCTTCTTGCCCTCCCACATACCCACTTTCTTTTCGTAGAAAAGCTCGCCAGCGAGATCCCATTGTCCTGGGTCCATTCTCAACTGCTCTGCCAGCTGGTAGTACGTCCAATTGTTCTCCTTCATCGCCGTCGAGAATCAGGGGTGTATTTCCCTTCCAAATAATCATTGTTTCTAATAATATTACTGCACCGGCCTCGTCGATGATGGCAATGTCCAGTCGCTCCCTAAATGTTCTGAGCCACTTTGACGACGCCATAATGCAAGTGCTAAAGATTGGATCTGCTGCAGAGCATACATGAGTACAGCAGTCCATGATCTTGGCGTTCAAACCATCGAGCTGCTCTTGCTTTCTCTCCTCTGCGGGAATCTTCAAGATCTCGGACAGTGCCGTATATGATGATTGCAATTCTAAGAGCTTCGCGTTGGTGGTCTTGATGATTCCTGCAACTTGCAGGACTCGCCGGGCAAGACATTGCTTCCAGTGATACTCATCTAGACGCTTCTTCTGCTTTTGAGGTGCAGTACTCGTTCTGTAGCCGAACTTGTCGTTATAGCGGATGATATTGGCGTGCTCCAGCAGCTCGGGATGTAGGCGAACGTGGAGATACTCCTCGTTGTTCTCTTCATCAGTACGGCGGCAGATGTTGTTAATAGCCGCGGTGTCGTCGAACTAATGAGCACAGTCGGGCCGAGGAGATGAGAGGCTTTCATGAACCGAATAGTCACCTTTGTCTCTCCGCAACCGGCAGGTCCCACCATTGGTAGAATCCCATTTTCTACTTTTCGAGCCACGCGTAGGAGGTATTCCTTCTGCATTGCTGTGCACGGCTTCAAAATATCTTTGATTTCCTCGTCTGAGAAGTTGCCGAAGAAATCGTATCTCCACCGATGTTGAAGTTTTCGTCCAACTAGGACGTCTCGTTGACTAGAGAAATTGATTGGCTGAGACTCTCAGGCTTCTTCTTCGGCCTTTGAATCACCATCAATCGCACCAGTGACATCGTCGCACTCCGCCTCCAGAATCTCTGATGCTGTTTCGTCGCCCAGGTTGAGCTTGGTGACTCTGCGGTCAATTGGCTTTGCATCTGGATACGTCTGGTTTAGTGCGTTGAGACGTGCCTTTACCAACTTCGTTGGTTCGGTGTAGCGCAAATATATATCCTGGAAGGGTATTCTCGTGCTCCGCTTCTCCAAGTATGGGATAACTCGGGGGTCTCGTTCGCCCGCTTCGTACTTGTGCTGGACGTGGATCATGTGCCCCCCCCCCATGAGGAAATTCGGTGCCCACAAAATTTGCCTGCCAACCTTTATCATCTAGTCTCTATTTGAGGATGCTCGCCAACGGGTGCTTCTCATTCCAGGTGTTGAGCCTTGCCTTTACTGTCTTGGTGGCAATTCGGTATACCGGAGGTAGATTTTATGGAATGGGCCCCTAGGGTGCCACGATGTCACAGCTGGGATGACCTTGGGTTCTCGTTCGGAGTCCCCGTACTTGTGCTTAACATATATCAAGTGAGATCCGGCATGAGGGAACTCGTCACCAACGAACGTGGCCTTCCAGCCTTCCACGTCTGGGATAGGAGCCCCATTCTGGAGCTTCCCAACAGGCCGAGGCCCGAACACGATCTCAACCTCATGCTCTGGCTTGATGAATGATGTGGCGGTCTTTGGGAAGTTAGGTACCACGGGAATTGTCATGCTGATATAGTAAGTAGATGGCTCACCGGGATGATTTGCGATCCACTGGGTCGCGAGGGAATGTCGCGGAGGGCCTGATATCTGATCAATGTACAAGAAGTCCTGAGCTACACCGTGGCCATTACGCAATGCCAAGTCATCCCAGTCTTTGTACTTGGCTTGTGGTAGGTACCATTTCAGCTTTCCCGACATATCAGGGTAATCATTACACCAGCGGTACATGTACTTCACGTTGAAAGTCAGGCTATGAATAGTCAGCACGTTCACGTAACGGCTGCGGTTTAGTAACTTACTCGACCACGCCTCCTTTGGTGTAATGCTGGAGGGAGAAGCCAGCCCCGGGCTTGGAAAACGTGAGAGCAAGGGTCCGAAGCAACCAGAACCAGTGCTTATTTTCCTCGAAGTAAACCGTCCAGGTAGGAGGAACTTTGATCTCGGGAAGCGCATCTCTAATCTCTTGAGCCTTGCCTGGCATAACATTGCCGGCTCACCTGAATGCAGCAGTGTAAGGCTGTGCGCCCCCTCTCATGGAGAATTTGATGGCGATCAGGCGTTTGGAAGTCTTAATTGCAGCCAACTTAGCCGCCTTTACTTTCTCGGCTGAAGTGAGTATCATGTACTGAATAATGCAGGAGCCAGCCGTGAATTGGAGCTTAGGAAGCACATTGAGATGTGCATACGTGAACACATCTTCGCTGCTTCTCGGCGGCTTCATCTCAATAGAAACATGGGTGGCAGCATCGAAGGGCCGTGCCCATGTGAAGTGAGGTGGATGGCGGGCTCATCCTTGGGGTAGTACTCCATTTTACCAACTCTGCCAGCGTACTTCTCCTCCTCGCCGACTTGCCATCTGAGCACGGCGCCGTCGTGACCCCTCGTAAACTTGCGCTGTAGTTCGCTGACCTTCTCAATGTTTCGAAACTGTGAAAGTCGTCTTTAAACGAATCCGTATTGATGGTCTTCCACTAACCCACGGTCTTGTCGTCCACAAAATTATTCTTAGTGGTTCGGGTATCCTGTTGATGTAAAATTTAGACAAAATCCAGCTGGGTGGTGTTTTGAAGACTTACGGCCTGGATCCATGGCGGGGTAGCCATTATAAATATGCGTGAAGTTGTTGGTAATGAGGAGGTCTCGACATCTTCTGGAATATAATTGTGAGCGGCTACTTTGGAAGCCCTGTAGAATTTTGGGACCTACAAGACAATACTAGCAATCAGGAAACGAGCGGCCCGGAACAAAGGCGCTGAGTTCGGTTCAATGATTGGCCCAACAAGTACCGTTGAGGGCGAGTGCTGGTTGGAATGGTACCATAAGCACCTTTGGGGATGTGCTTTTGTTCGACGCTGAAGGCGGTCGTATCGAGAGAGAGCTGGGAAGATGGGGGGATTGGTGCATCAAGCACCGTAAAAGATCTCGGTAAACAAGGAAGAAGGAACTTCTTTAAAAGGGGAGTCTTCAGGGAGCGCAAGCACTTTGTGTTTCTCGTTTATGCAACGCGATCGAGGAGAAAAGGCCGCGGCGCCACTAGATCGAAGCCAGAGAGCGACTAAAGTGAAGGATAATTTGATGTTTCTGGTGAGGTCTTCAGAACCCACAAGATGTTCCATGCGTTTCTATGATACTGTACAAAATTCTATATATAGCTTGATGTCTCAGTTCCTGTGAGACACTGCGAAGGAGGCACCTATATTCAGCTTAATGATAATACCCCAGAAAAGGTGAGAAAATGGACCATCCGAGGATCGACACGTTCAAGGTTCACTTTAACTAGTGAATTTCTCACAATTATGAGACATTCAAAGGGATTTTATCCTAACTTTTAATTCTGCTCTCGAGTCATAATACGTGTCAAGATAAATTTGATATGCAACGTGGTATTTAGTCAGTCAGTGTCCAAATTACAGTGAAAACTGACTCATACCATGAATAATTGCAAGATTATAGAAGTTTGTCTGCTGAATCAATTTCTGTTCTGTGTGGGTAACACACAGACAATTATGTAGTCTTTCTTGCCAGAAGCCAGCCTTTAGAGTCTTCAAAAAGAAAGGTACTCATCATGCAGAGCTGTGGTTCCATGCCAGCGGGATCGAGCACAGCTACAAACTCCTCAAAAAAGCAGACTTCGGTGTCCTAAACGGCGTATTGATCCCAGGAGGCAACTCTCCAACATGAATACAAATCAGCACACCTTCCAGCTACAAACGCTGTTTCTTCTTCATTCCCACCGCAACCTGTTTCCCATATCTTTGATCCGCCTCTGCCGCAACAGAATCTTGAGTAGTCACAATTCTGGACATAGAATTTTAAGGCGTTACTCTGTTGGCGTTGTTGTGCACGACTCTTCCCCGCGCCCCGAGGCAAACAAATATACCCCTCAGAATCTGCACATGTACATCTTTGACTTCCACTTTGTCACGTCGATCATATCTACTCGCCTTGCATCCCTCTTCCTTGAGCTTTGCCGCAACAGGGCCTTTGCTGACAATCGTGTTGGCAACGGATCGCGGCTTCCCACTCAGCGACCTGCTTCGTGTATGGGCAGATCACAGCAATCTTGTCGGCCTTTGCCCGGGCCACATTCTTCCTCAGCGGAAGCATACTCTTAATTCCGAAATGGATGTTGTGGGAGTTGACTTTTGAGTTTCGGCCGGGCTCTACGTAATTCACGGAGTTTGAGACGTTCTCCATGGAAGGAAATACCTGTGACGGGTCATCGGGGTTATTCAGATTGGACGGCTTTGCTCCACGACTCATCGCCCACTTCTCGAAAGCCTTTGCCCCCAGAATAGGAGTGCGCCCAGAACACATCACTACTTCTTCGCCGCGGTATGAAATGTGCTTAACCAGGTATCACAGACCTGGTTCTATGCGCCATTGCTCCGGCATCAAGTAGTAAGGCCACCCCATCTCCATCAAGCGTACCAAGAATATCACCTTCCCCTGATTTGCCATCGCGTTCGCTGGGTTCTCTCCCAATTTTGCCTTTCCCGACACGATCACGCGTGGGAGCTGATACGGATCACCTGGTAATAATATGCTCATCTTGCTTTTCCAGACGACTAACAGGTCAACTTCTATGACGGACCCAGCCACCTCTACGGCGACGAAATCATACTTCTCCCTGAACTTCCTCCCACAACATTGATGTGTAAAAGTGATGCAGGTGGAAAACAAGATGTCTGCCGAAGTAACAATCGCACCAATGCACCTCTTTGCGAGTTTCTTGAAAACGGACTTGTCATCCTTCGTGCGCTCCTTGTGCAGGATTTGTAAGAGTCAGATCAACTCGCGCTTTTCTCTGCTCTTCTTCAGCTCGATTAACTTTAGGTGCGTGATTTCGATCAAGCCTGCAATATATGCAGGGTCATTTTGGCTGCTGAAACTTCGAAACAGTATTTTGCCGCACGCTTCGACTTCTTCCTATTCTCCATCTTCTCGATCTTCTCTGGGTTGCCAGGATCATAGTTGACAATGGCCGCCAGATCCATCTGCCCCGCAAACAAGCGCACTGATAAAAATTCGGTCGCTTGTGCCTTGTCTCTCGGAAGTTACCCTGAATCGCAATGCTCCATTCGTTACCGCCGCGTTTGAAGTGGACACGACGGCTGGCACCGCACCATTCAGCATCCGCAAATGTGCAAGCAGCATCGACAATTGAGTTTTACCCGTGCCGGCAGGCCCGAGTACTGGAAGTACACCGCAAGGCACTTTCCTCAAGACGTCTAACATCTCCGGCATCACTTTGGCAGAGCAACCCTTCAGTGCTGCTTGAGCTTGGGTTTTGCTCATTTCACCAAACCAATTCTCGGTCCAGATCTTCGTCAAGTTGTTACCGGTAAGGATTTCGCGTTGTGATGTGAATTGGAATTGCCTAGTGGAGACGAAGTTGTCGAGATCAGGGTCGTCTTTGCTGTTGCCTTCGAGTTAGTCACCAGATCAACCCGCATCCGTGTACTGGTTCCACCCCTCTTCTCCAAAGTCTTCACTCTCAACCCCCAGTATATCCTCATCAGTCTCACTATTTTCGGCCTCCTTGGCTTTGACATATCCACTTCCATTTGCATATCCCGGCGACATCAAGTTCATGGCGTGGACGTGAGCCTTCATCGACTTCATTGGCTCCTTCAGCTTCAGATAGGTCGTCAATTACGACAGGCTTGTATCAAATCGGCGTCCTGCCTTGATGTCGGTGTTCACGACTCCTAACAGGGAGTCGAGCTCGGAAACCTTTCTTGTTACTAGTGCAAGATGCGAGCCGGAGTGCGGAACTGTGCCATCTGGAATGATTACTGCGGCCTAACCCGTCTCCATCTCTTCCTTCCTGCCCTCGTTCTTTCCTTTTGGAGGATCGAAGAACACTTCTAGCTCGTCTTCTACGGTAAACATTGACGCGCCATCGACACCCATGTTTTTTGGGGTGAAGGACATTTAATACCGATCGTGTCTCCCAGTAACTACTTCCACCCATTGACTAGGTATTACCGTCTTGCGCAACCTCTGCTCGTAGATGTACAGGTACATGTAGTCCTGGATGGCAAATTGAATCTAACGGACGCTGTAGTCTGTCCAGACTCTCTCCATTCTATGTTGTGCATGGAAACTTGCCGGGAAACCCTGCATGGCTGGATCATCGGAACAGTATCTCCGCATGGTCTCAACGTTGAAGTATTTCCTACGACTCTCATCGGCAGACATCTCCTGATCTCAGTGGATTGGGGACTTACTCCTGCACTTCGCCGTATCTTGGATACTGTTTCAGGTTCATTCCCCGGCCTTTGGATGCAAGAGTGAAGCTGATGTTCCTCAAGGTAGCAGGTAGATGCTTCCCACTCTTCATGTACAATGTCCAGATAACGTTGCCGTCTACAGTCACCTCAGCTAGCTTCTGCTTCATCGCATTGACCTCTCCTCCCGCTGCAATATGTGGCTACACCACCTGCACTCTGTCCGCATTACAGATTTTCCCACGATGGAATCGCACTGCAAATGTCTCATCGTCAACAAGCGTTAGGGGTGGAAGTTTATTTTTCCCCCGAGCCACAGCCTGAGGAGTCTCGTCCATCGCAAATTACACCAAGCCGACTCCCAGGGCATTCTTTTCTGCTGCAGTGAGGGCATGAAAGCTGATATCAGCATCTCCTAGATGAAATCTGAGCTCTGCCTAGTGCGAACCTTTGTCCACGAAGACTTCAAATGGCGACGTCTTTGGTCTTAGGATAGACATCGTGAAGCCAACGTATGGAACTTCTTCGCTTGGACGGCCATAGCAAAACTCGATCGTTAGATTCTCGCGAATTCACCGAATCGAGGTCTTTCCAGACTTTGGGAAACTTTCTTATTATTTCACCTTCTGAGACAATGATCCTTGATGTTTGGGGTCTAACAAATTATCTTATTACTTTTCAGACCTTCGTGGTGATTTCATTTTATTTTATTTTTCTAATGTTCAATTACGTTCAAATGTCTGACTTGCTGTGGAAGATTGAAGTATCTCCCCGGTTCGAAGGAACAGTTGCTCAATAATGTCGATCCCTGTCCTATTATAAAACGCCCAAGTTTCTTTCACAAAAACCTCTCAGCTTTTCAAGCAAAATTTGATTTATACTCAATACTTTTCTAGTGCTTCCGGTGACACGAGTCACCGGGTCAATCGCCGCGAGAAAGTTAAATCTACAATTAGTAGAAGGTCTATCGATCGATCTTTATTCTATATTTAGACTTTTATAGTTTGAGCTGAATTCAACGAGAAATAAAATATTGTTTTCCTGTTTTATGTTATCGTTTTTCAAAATTCGTCAAAGTCCTCTGTGCATTCTATTCTTCATGAACTCGTCAGATCTCGAGAAGATTTCGGACTTGCAATGCGGTTTTCACTTATAGCCTAAAGTAAAGCTTTAGCGAAGCTTCCCGTCTTTAATGTGCGATATTGAATTTCAGCGTTATACCTGTCTTCTCAAATAATGAAATGAAACTTGTTTCCCGTTGAGTGAAACGCGGCGCGTGACTTTCTCCACAAAAACCTGTTTGATTCCCTGTTTCCAACGCGGGGTCAAAATGTCTCAACCTCCAAGAGCAACAACGTCATTTGGAGCGTCAATCTATGATTTAAGCCCTTTCTCCTCCCTCAGTAATTTAAAAACAAACTATCCTAGTGGTAGTCACATTTGGCTGTTTCCCCAAATCCTCCACTCCGTGAAACAATAAAAATGGGCATCCCCTACTCCAAACAAATAAACCTTGCATTCGACCAAGTCACTCCCCTAGTTGGAGCCGGCTTCGAAGTCCTCCAAACAACGCGCAATATCACCTATCTTCTCGCCGCTATCCAAGTTCTAACTGCGGTATTTCTCGGCCTTATACTCGCGACTTTGCTTGCCTTGATTATTACCGTGAATCCTGATCTCGAGACAGAGAGGAAGTCGATTGTTACGCCGGTGATAAAATGGCTGGCAGGATCAGTGGGCTGGCTGAAGGTGGGGGCATGGATCATCATACTAGGTGCGGGACTCGGTGCAATTGGGGGCTGGTGGATTACCAGGGAGGATGTCGTGGTTGAAGTCAAAGGGCCCGAGGAAGAGGACAGAACGGGCGATAGTGGTGCAGACGGTGATTCGCCATAGGGCTAGGTTCTTTTGTCGACTTCACAATATCAGTCTATACGAGTCGAAAAGATCGGATCTGGCCTTTCCGCGAATCTTTATGGAGTGCTATAAGGATATTTCCGAACGTTTAGGATATCCTCAATTGATCACGTTCAAGAAACAAATTTAATAAGACTTAGGACGACCGCAGAAATTCGTTAAGCAAACACTCGTCTCCAGAAGCTGTTTCTTATACGCATAAGTATTTTACATGTGATATCAGCTAATGTTTTACTGATTCTGTCTTAGAGATAGATAGATAGCGTGCGCATAGGTCGGACTGAAATATATTGCGATCATGTGATTGGCCCCCTATTCAACGGAGAGCATAATGCAGTCGGGCCTCTTTATAACAATGACACCCAATGTCCGCCTAGACTTCTGAAGGTTAACCGCAGGTGAATCTGCACAGGAACACGCAGTAGTCCAAGTGACTGGAGTAAGTAGCTGGAACAAAACTGACTATATGACTATGACAGCGAATGTCGCATTATTGACAGCCAAATGATACAAAGTAGCAGATCGCGTTTCTTTTACTTCAAGATGTACTACACACCCAATAGTTTGCTAGGAATACCACAGCAGAGTATTGGCAGAAAATAGATTGCCACGGGACGCATGGCTCCTGATGAATGCTGCCGCAGCCAAAGTCCGGAGAAAACACACTTCCAGAGCAGATCACCACGATCCGTCAATAAAGACGTCAAACAGCACTACCTACGATATTGGCACAAATGCGTCGCGAGCTCCCTGGCCTGGCGCACACGTCAAGCTAACTGATAATAATAGCGACAAAGATATAAAACCGAAAATGTGACTTACAAAACCTGTAAAAATAGAAAAGCCGGTATCAAGGTTGAAACGAGTCAGATCAGACCGACGATATTCTAAAATACAGTAAAATCCAATCACAAGAAACGCAGAAACATATCCCGGGAAGATTCAACATCCTCCGCTTAATTGCAACTCTGACAACGCGTAGTAGTCCTATTCTATTCCTCGCGTGACATAATGTTTCCGCAGCTAGACTTTTCACATAAACTTGCGATCTCTTCCTTCCCTGGTGAGGCCCACAAATAGCTTCGGAGATGCTCGGATATCCAGAAGTTAACCCCGGTAAGTCCATGTGGCATCTTTCACCAATCTTTTTCATTCCCAGTATGCAAATCTAGCAATTTTTCCGCATTATTGGCATCGTCAAGTTGGAATATGATAGAGAATAGAGTCATCTTCTCGTGGTGTTTATGGCAGCTAAAACAACGAAATGGCTGATTCCACCATGGATATGACTCCTACAGATGGTAGTGAAAGACGACCGCGAAGAAAGCGTCTGCAACTGAACTGCGGAGAGTGCCGACAGAAGAAGGTATTTAGCCCATTTTACAAATCAATTCAGGGTCACTCATGCCTCATCCAAACATAGCTATCATGCGATAGGAAGCTTCCTTGTTCGAGATGCGTAAGGTCGGGCAGACCACACCAGTGTTCATTTGAGAGAAGCCAACCGATTTACTCCGGCCCATCATCCTCCAATCTAGAGAGCCAGCCCCAAAGCAACGAAGTACAAGCTCTCTGGGAAGAAATCGACCGATTGAAAAAGTTCATCTCAAAGCCCCACCTGCCTCACGAAACCGAAGCCGGCGGCCCCCCATTAATCCAGAACATCACCAATACAGCCGATTTCGATCCAGCCGCAAACAAGAAAATCCAAATCCCCATCGAAGTTCCCCTCGCTGAACTCTCCGATCCAACGCAGAAATCCCCGCGAGGATACTACAGCCAACATACTCTTTTGAGATTCTTTACAGAGGTGAGCTTGCAATTGCCCTGTCAGCCCCGAGGTCGGCAATAGCTGATCTATCACTAGATTCCCCAGCTTTTCCCATTCATTAAAGAAACCTCGGATCAATGGTTCAAGCCTCGAGGTATCGGTCTCAGAAAGAGGAAAACTACGACCATCAATCCTCAAACTGTCTCTGGTCAGAGACTTCTACTCGAAGACTTACTTCCTTCCAAGGCCGATACCGATCTCCTGGTTGAGTTATATCTGAAGAATTTCGAGTGCATCCATCGAATTAATCACGTCCCGACATTCAAGAGACAATATGCCAATTTCTGGACTCCGGGGAACGTCAGGCACCCAGCCATGTCCGCACTTGTCCTGTCAATGATATCCATATCAATTAGCTCTTGCGACTCCGTTTCGTCAACCCATCGAGCCATGCCAGTGCAGTGGATAACAGCGTGTCAGGAGTGGCTGAACCAGCAGAGCTCAAAACATCGGAAACTCATCCACTACCAAGTCTCTTGTTTACTTTATCTCGCAAAACGGATGAACATGATCAAAAAGAAGACATGGTGGAAAGACACCGGATGTTTAATCCAGGATGCAGTTATGGATGGGCTACACTGTGAACCATTCCCAGTCGATAGCCCCTACATGAGGGAAATGAAACGACGTATTTGGTATACTATTCGAGAACTGGAGCTCCAGAATTCGTTCGAGTATGGACTCCCTTCTCTTCTACACACCATTGAGTCCAACATTCTCGCTCCGATGAATATCAGCGATGAGGACTTTGATGAAACGTCAAGAGAACTTCCTGAATCAAAGTCACCAAAGAACCATACTCTTATATCCTATCAATATCAAAGCTCTTGGAGTTGGGCACTGCGTCTCGAGTTATCTCGGCGGTTGTATAGCACGGGAACTTCCAGTATGCTCAGCTACGAAGAAGTCCTGCACTACACCCATAAGATCAATCAAATGCTAGATTCACTCCCTACGGACCATGAGAGTCTGTTAGAGGCTGAAGACCGCTCTAAGTGTCTCCAAGTTGCCTATCTTGACTTTCAGTTGAAAGAATTGCTCTTAACGATACACCGACCTTATATTCATCAGTACAACAGGAAGTTCTGGCTTTCAGAGAATATTACCTACCAAGTTTCGAGAGAAATACTCTTTCTGAATAACAAACTAGGAATACTCGGTGTTCAAGCCCCGACCTTTCTCGGAGAAAATCTATTACTGGCTTCGTTGAGCATCGCTCGCGTCACCCTACTGCAATCCAACTGTAAGCTCTGATCACATGTGGCCATCTTTCCAGACCAGGTCATTTTGCAATCGCTGAAGTCATATAGATTCTACAAACATCATCGTGACAAACCATGGAGAGACAATCGACCTTTTAGAGCGCTGTCTTCCGTTTATGGAACAGAGATACATTCGTTGTTTCAGTGGCGAGCCATGGTGCTTTCTCACCATGCATGCAGCAATCATGTTACTCAAACTACACGTAGGAGAAGAAACCCCTGACTCGGCACGGTCTTCGTGTGGCAGGAGGTTCTTGGATCTTTACGATGAATATGTTGAAGGCGAACAAGAGCTTCCTCCCACACGTCAGAACCCCGCCGATATAACTGATGTAAGTGACACTTTTCTTCTAGCGCTGAGTGGGGTTTATTCATTGGACAATAAACCAATGAAGAACGATCTGCTTAAGTGGAGTTTACAATTTATTAATACCGTCACAAACAGTGTTATGCTTCGCACCAACAATCAGCCCTCGCAGGCAACATCCCAACATCTGAGTGGCCGGACAGCAATTTCTTGGATGTAAGTACAACAACAAAACAAAACGGCTCGGATGAGTGCTCATTGCTTACAGATCCAGATCGACCCTTTTGATTGCATTGTGGAATTTCAGGACCACATTTGGGATAGTATGGCGTGGCCTGCTCCGCTGGAGTAAGCCAAGAGCAGGGAAGTTCAAGATATCACCATCAGTAGCCTACATATCGTGGGCGTAAGCTTGCAGCTTCATATCCAGCATAATTTGCGCTATAATTGTTGTAGTAAAAGGATAATTTACAGTGCAATCTCACAGCCAACCCATATTTGACGACATACATGAAAGCTGTGTCGATGCCCCATTTCGCGAAATATAAATCGTTATCTGCATGATACCTCTCACTTTGAATCAAATCATGCATGTTTCAAATATTTGAACATCATTGCAGCTAATTAGGCAGTAAGACGAATTCCCAACACCCGTAAATGTCGGTTTGTCATGAGCCCCAGCACACATGCCATTGGCCGATTAGCTGGCCGCCTTCATGGAGCCAGCGGATGTGACTCAGGCTAGATCCGTTTCAAACTCGCAATCATACAACGGGCGCGTCCCCCCCCAAAGGGCCGATCGAGCTACTGAATTCGACGATCGGGCCAGATGGAGGCTTTGGATACAATCAAAGGTGTTTGAAGAGAGACGTAGAACCGGCAATGGCAACAAAGGTATTCTAATCACACTGCTGTCCTCAACGTCTTGACCACGCAAGATATTGAAAGCTTCCAATGGGAATTGCAATCGAAGCAGACACTTATTCACCTCGCTAGGTAAGGGGCCCTTATTCTTTTTTTAATTTTTTTTAAGCAGAAAACGCGACGAATAAGCACAGCTAGCGTCGGCAGGCGACCCCTGCGTTCTATCTCCATCACAGACAAGTCGACAGACTTTGGACGCTGTGGCAGGCACTTGACCCAGCAAGCCGCGCATGCTCTTTCGGGAACAAACACCTTGCTCAACAGCCCTCCATCCGAAAATATCACACTTGACCATCAAGTAAATACTAGATACGCTAGAGGAACAAGTATCCCGATACAGGATATTATGAGCACAACAAAGGGGCCAATTTTCTACATCTAGCTGTGATGGCGCTAAAAAGATGTTTGGATGTTGGGAATTGTGAAGAAGGGGGGTGGCGGTGCTTTTGTTGTGGCTGATGCTTACAAAACTCTCGCTCGGACATTTAATTAAAAACAAACTTGCACCATTGCATGCTATCCTTGCCCATCTCCTTCCACAGCATGCTCGGAGCATTACGAATGATATCCCCAGCATTTGCAGGTGTGGAGTTTTGTGTTCCTTCCTCTGAATCCTGCTTACTGACAGCACCTCCCTCTTACGAGCGCATCTACTCTCGCCCGCGAAAAGAAGCATTGTCAAATTGGCAACGCGTTTTAGCGTGCTCCCAGGCCGTGAATGTGGGCTAGAAATTGGCTCTAAACCCAATGTCTATGGTTAGCTGGCGGCACGAGTAAAGCTTATCGCTACGTGCCTGTCAGCCAGCCACATTTTCCTAGTGGCTGCCCCTTTCGAGACTTCAGACTTTTGCGCGTAGGTGCATTTATCATGTTGCCGGATGGCATTACTGTTGAGTGTTAGTATGAAAATATACATCTTCTCTGAGTTTGAAATCGCGCTCAGTTTCTCCCACGCATCTCGCGAGGCCTGGCGTTTTCCTCTGAACAACAAATGCTTTAAGGCCATCAGACACGACTCCTCTGTTTCTTAAGCGGATCTGTCAGAAATTCCTTTATTTCGGCTCAGAGCTAAGCTTGCTTTAGGCCCAACTGTCCCTACTGATGCTGTTCGCTAGTCTCATTAGCCCCACGAAACTTCTGGACCATGTTACCCTGCGGGAAGACGTGATAATATTGCTGTTATATCTCAGACTTTCTAAGTTGTCTCTCTTTTTTTGAATCTATTCAGTGCTCATTCATTCACTCATTTATTCGTTACACTGCTTTTTCTGCAGGTAACTTCAAGATGAAGTTCGTCCCTTCGTTCCTCGTGGTCGCTCAATGCCTATCATTCGTTCTTGGGCAGGAATACGTTTGCACCGATCAGGTCACAATTGTGCAGACAGTTACGCAGACACTTAATACCGGAAATCCTACTGTGAGACCCGGGTCCAACAGCAATGATAATGCGCCTGCCCCAGTAACGATTACAGTTGCTCCTGTAACTGTAACGGTCACTGAGACGATCTCGCAGCTAGTCATTACTGAGACAATCACTCTGACCTCAGTTCAAACATCAACTCCACCTTGGACTTCATCTCGCTCGAATTCAACATACCACTGGATGAGCTCAAGCTCCCGATCGAAGAGCCTTACTGATGTTTTGCAATCGACTACAAGTGTGGTTTCAACCAATTCTACAGCAACAGGATCATCCGCGAGTATCAACTCGACTACAAGTGCAGTGTCTTCAGGCGCCACTCCTTCCGCTTGCCACGACTCCTGTGCTTCGAGCATTGAGGCAAACCCAACCCTTTGTTCCAATCTGTTTTTGACGACTATATCTCCGTCGACTGTAACCAAGACGCTCTACACCACAGCCTATCCTCTGAATACTACGCGTTCTTCCGTTGTCAGCACCGAAACCGACGTCGAGACTATCCTTTCGACGTATACGAAAATAGTGACGACCTCGACCACTTATTCAAATAAAGTTGTACTCACAACAACCATCACTGACAAAATCGTTTCCAAGTTTACTACAGCTGGAACGGTGACCGTTACTGCAACTTCTGCGGCGCTTTTCCCAAAACGAAGTCTGGACAGCAACGTATCAGCGAGCGCATGTTCCAACTCAGATCAGCTTTCCAGCGCCTGTTCTTGTGCAGGAGCCACCCACAGCACTACATTACTGCCTATCCCAACTGTTACTGTAACCTCTATCCTAAATGGTGAGATAAACAGGCGAAATAGTGGAACATAACTGACCTTAGGGGAAGGGACATTCACGTTCACCAAGAACCTGACAACAACTACCCAAACCAAAACTTCAGGTGAGCGACATATCCAAGCGGGCCAGGAGGGCAAAATTGACCGAGATTGCCAGAAACTGTCACTGCTACCTCTGACGTTGGATACCTCACGATCTCAGACGTTACATCTACCCTCGATGTGACGGCAACGACTACCATTGATGTGGTGGCTACTTCTACGGCAATTCCCGACGCCCAATCGTACTGCGAAAATGGTAGTCTTGTAGACGGCCTACTCGCGCCGTGTGGCACAGGCACTTGCACGAACGTAAGTCACTCCTAAACCTTTCACACTATACCGGTCTAACAAAGTAGATTCAACCTACGAATCGAAGGCGCGACTGATACTATATACGAAGGACCCATCCTTACCGGTCAGTAGCCCTTCTCTTCTCTGCGACGTAACTAATTCAGATTCAGGTCCTCAAAACGCCACTACTCCCTCCGGTGGAACCCATCTCTGCAACGGCCGGAACAACAACGCAAATCCTTCTCCTGGCGGGACGGGAATAACAGCTATCGCTTCTGCCGGTAGCCTCTGCGGATTCGATTTCGACGGAACATTCTCCTCAAGCTTCGATGACTTTTTTATCGAAAGAATCGGCTCTACTGCCCAAACTGCCAACGAATTCTGGGGCATTCTCGTGAATTACGCTTTCACCCCAACCGGTGGATGTGAGACGGAGCCTGGAAGTGGCAACAGTCTGCTCTGGGTATTCAACGCATTCAACGCCAATTATTTCTTGGAAGTAGCGCCACAACGCGCGACGCTGAGTGTTGGTCAGACTGCAACATTCCAGGTATTCGGTCATGATGGCAACGGTGGTGCAACAGCTGGTATTTCAGGAGCATCCTTCGGCGGTCAGACGTCGAATAATCAGGGAGTTGTTACTTTCACTGCAACCGTGCCAGGGACTTATCGTCTCAAGGCTACGCGGCCGGACTCTATAAGAAGTGAGCAGGTTCTTATTCAAGTCAATGCCTGATTTGGTCATCATATATTCCGACGATATGTATTATAGCATGAGTATAATTTCTAGTGACCTATAGTCAACCATTTAATAAAAGTATTATTTCTAAGGTTAGGAGGGAGTCAATAATGCAAATTCCAAACTCTAGAACAAATACATTGGCAAGACAGGCGTACTAAGTAACAGACGTGCATGCTACTCTCATCAAAATGTTAAACACGTTGGAAGCAGTTCTATCCGCAGTGGATGTATTTGCAAATGGCGGGGCTGCGTCCTCCAATGCTCTACATCTCTACCATGTGAATTCGCATCTCCAAACTACAGACAAAAGAACAACCCAATCGTAACAAAAAAATGGAAATAATTCATATATTAACATATTTTTACTTTTTGCGAATGAATTGCTTCTATGTAATACTCGACGTCCGCTCTTAGTAACACGCATGATTACGAGGGATGCGACGCAGTATTGCTAAATGAATGCCAAGCTATTATTGGTTCGCAATAATGACCGCGGCTGTTTGCTACAGTATTGGATCCACGTGACCGCACCCGCCACAATTTATGGATCCATGCACACAGGGCGACTCAGCCACAATTCACCGGTGTTTTAAGATTGCAATCTTAAATCGAGACCAGTAGTACGTAATAGGTTAAACAGCCAACATTACTCTGGCGCGCAGCTCGTGTTGATCCGCCTTCTCCGACCTTCTTACATTCATTCATTTGGGCCTCGTAATGTTCTTCTTTTCTTCCTTTTCGACGACGGCGTTATTCGCAAGCGCATTGGCAGCAGTGGGTGTAGAGGCGATAGTGAGAGGCGTGAACCTCGGTGGTTGGCTGGTCACGGAACCATGGTGCGTGTCGTGCAGAAGGTTCCTTGTGGGGCCTTGTGGCTGATAACCTATAGGATGACACCTACGATATTCAACGCGACGGCCACCGCGGATGAGTGGCATCTATGCAATGTGTTGGGCAAAGATGCGTGCCTTCAGACATTGCAATCGCATTGGTCGTGAGTTGACCTTACAGTGCCCGGATTCCGGGTGTCAAGCTCTCAAGACTCACGTGGTACAGAACATTCTACACAAGGGATGACTTCGTCGCCATTCAAGCTGCCGGACTGAGGTGAGAAGTACATCGTCAGACATTTTATAACATTTGCTAACTGCTGGGCTATTTAGTGAGTAACTTTTTAGGAAGAATTTCTTGGTGATACGCGTGCTAACCTTTCTGCCCTGAAGACGCGGTCCGCATTCCGCTGGGCTACTGGGCTGTAGATCTCAAGGACTACGAGCCATATGTATCTGGCCAGGTACGCAATAATCTCTACATTATCTTCCGCCAAAGCTGATCTTTGAAGTACCCATATCTCGTCCAGGCCGTGCAATGGGCTGGCGAGCTGGATCTCAAAGTCTTGATTGATCTTCACGGTGCTCCAGGTTCGCAAAACGGGTGGGAAGAAACCGGATTGGTTGGTCCGGTCCTGTTCACAGCCAACTCATCCAACTCGGAACGGACCATCAATGTGCTCCAGAATCTCACAAAAGAATTCACCCAGTCCAAGTATGGAGGCGTGGTCACGAGTGAGTTGCTTGATCTGGAGTGAAGAGGCAAGTCGACTAACCCTTTGTAGATATTGAACTTCTCAACGAACCTTTGCTGTCAATACCCGACTTAGAGACCTTCTATAAAGCCGCAGCTCCTGTTGTCAATGTGACCGGCATCAACGTCACTATTCATGGTAAGAGCCTTGCAGTCTCCAATATTGACATTTACTAACGTTCTGAGATGGATTTTATGAGCCTCACTCATGGGCAAACTACGACCCTGCTAACTCGGCCGCGACGGCTCCAGCGACTAGCCTGGTCGTGGATACGCATCAATTCTGGGCTTTCCCGCCTCTCAACAACCTCTCCAAACCGGGGATCCTGTCTGCGGTCTGCGCATTTGGTCAAACAATCAAAAAGAACGCCACCGGAATCCCCCCAACAATTGTTGGCGAGTGGAGCTTAAGCACAGGTACAGTGATTTGTTGAAACCATGATGACCGCCGCTGACAAACGAGCAGGTGTTACAGCAAACTCAACCGTAGATGCCGGTGACGACCAAGACAAGCGATCCTGGTTCCGTGAGCTCTTTGAGGCCCAGAACGCCGCTTTCTCACCCTACGCAGAAAACCAACCGTCCATCGGCTGGTATTTCTGGGCATGGAAGACAGAATACGACATTGATGCATGGTCGTACCGGAAAGGTCTCCAGTTCCAATATATCCCTTCCAACATCAGTAATGCCTCGACGTACGCCTTTCCGATCTTGAGCAATGGATGCATTGATAGTTCTGTCAAATATACTTCCCCAGCAACTTTTACGTCGACGACTGCTTCGCCGACAGGTGATAACGGTGCTAGCGGAACTGGTGCCGCGAAGGCTGCTGGCACGTCGGCGAAAAAAGGCTTTGCTTCTACCATGTCTCCAACTCGATGGTTGATGGCATCACTGAGTGGTGTTTCGATTATTATGTTGAGATTCTCTTGATTTAGATACGTTTTGCTTTCGCAAATATATGCGGTCATAATTTCGCTCGGTCGCATCAGACCATGGAGTTGCATTACAATCATGGCACAAGTCCCAGAGGATAAGGAAGCATTTGCAAGGCGTCATTAGAGCATCAGAATGTATCAAAAGGTCACAGCATAAATAGAAATTTCGAAGAAAATAATCGTGTACTACACTTCCTTTTTTTATTAGTATTTATTTCTTCTATAACTATCTGTGCAATTTTATGCCGGAAAGTATGTGTTTGGACCCACGGAGTCCAGTATATACGCAATCCTCAAAAGCTTTTTGCAGATGCCCCAAGAATCTCAGTCTTATGTTGCAGAGAATCCAAGCGTTCTCCATGTTGTGATACTTTATTGGTGTTTTCTTGCATAACACCAATAGTATCATTAATCCGGCATTTTAAATTGTCATCTGTCATATAGGCGGATTATGAATAAGTCAAAACAGTTCCTCCAAGGGGGAGCAGCAATATATATAGCTTGTGGAAGCCGAGGATACCGGCTGGATAAAGTGTCAGCATTACTTATATATTAGCCTTTCCCAATTGCATGTTTTAAAGTGTGATGTCAAATGTTAGAGTTTCTTAAGTCACGTAACAATGGCGATAAATATGGACCTCTTAAATACACCACAACCAAAAATCCGTCGTAAATTAGAATTTGAAGCATTGTAAGAACTCGGGCTATAAAAACTATGGGAGCTAATTGTTTTTCTTGGTTTAGGGCAATTGCTATGTTTGCAGCAACCATCACAGTACTTTCAAACCCCATGATAATATTCTAGCGTCACCATCAATTTCTGGCCCTCACATAAGAACTCCTCGCTCCTCAAAGACACATATTCTAACCCCTCATGCCATCTACAACATCCTTACAGACTGATCCCACGGCATTGATCTAAGCGAACAATGTTAGCTTCGCCCCCCACTAAAGAAAAATGGAAAAGGAGAACTTACACCCGGAAACCTCAAAAAGTTCCCAGCCTGCGCCCCATCCACAGCCCTAACCTCAGCTCCAGGTAACCACTCACTCCACTTCTCGCTCCCCTCATTCGGCACAAGGAGGCTCACCTTCTGGCCCAACGCCTCAAACCCATACCCCTCGACCGCTATCCCCGCAGCATCAATACACCTCCCTTGCACCGGCCTCAACACCCTCGTCTTCATCAACCTCTCTCTCGTCCTAAGCACATCCTCTTTCCCCCTTGGCGGATCCAGCAACATCACCCCTCCAACCTCCCCACCCCGCATACGTCTCGCGACTTCCACCGCAAGCACAGCGCCGAAATTCACGCCGCCGAGAATATACGGCGGGGACGAGTGCGCTGTTATAGACGCTGCGATGGAGGAGGCGAGGGAGGAGAGCAGGTTTGGTGGGGAGGGAGTGAGGGAAAGGTCGGAGGGCCAGTCGACGCCGTAGACGCTGGGGCCGCCGAGGGTGGGGAGCTGGACGTAGGAGACTGAGGAGCCGGTTTCGTCGGCGAGGAGGAAGATGGTTGGTGTTGGTGTTGCACCTTCCGCGGGAGTGCCTTGGAGGTGGATTATCTTGCAGGTTAGTTGGGGTTTTTGTTCGGTTATGTCGATAACTTCCACTGAGGATTCCATTTTCACTTCTGGCTCAAAATGAATGTGCTCGATTTTTGGATCGAGAGGTACTTCGACGTGCTCCCAAGAGGTTTTGATTTCTTCCTCTGATACGCTGGGGATTTCAGACTCGTCTAAAGGCGACGCGGGCGTTAAATGAGCTACGAAGTCATGTTCACCAACAGAAGACACCGAAGACACCGAAGGGTTCCCGCCATGCTCATCTTGCATTTGCGCCAGCAACGCTTGTTTCGCGGCGCCGACTGTGTCGAAGTCCATGAAGAAAGCAGGTGGTAGGTCAAGACCAAGCTCGTTTCTGATTGTAGAGAGAACAGTGATGGCCATGAGACTGTCGACGCCGAGGTCGCCGAAGATGGTCTCGTCAGTCATGTCCTCGGGGGCGACGCCTACTTCGGCGGCTACAACGGCGAGGAGGTGGTTGATTATGGAGGTGTCTTGGATAGCTTCTGGAGGTGGGGTAGGTGGAGCTGCTTTGACTGTTGGAGTTTTGACGGTTTGTGAGGCAGCAGTGTGAGACTCAGTGGCGTGGGAAGGAGCAACAAAAGGCGGAACAACCTCTCGTGATGGTACAGGGACAGCAGTAACCGCAGGATGGTGAGTAGCTGGTTTAGCCCCTCCCATGATATGATTCCACACAGCCTTTTTCATTTTCTGGAACTTAACACCCGTAACCATCTGCACAAGCTGTCCGCCCTCAGCATCAAATACATAAGAGGCAGCATCAACCGCAGAGCCAGAAGCGTCTAGGTCCTGTCCTGACGCGTACGTCGTATATTTGCGCCCTGGAACAAGCGGCTCCCATTGACGAGATTTGCCAAAGCCCTCGGAAATATACACCACTTGATCATCCTCAGAGCGCAGTGAGTTATTAAGTAAGAAGCCGGTGAGTTGGTTGACGCCATCGTACACGAAGGGATTGAGAGTGCAGTTTGCGGCGGCTTCTGATGAAATAGGGACTGTGAGTGATGCAAGGGCGTCCTGGGATCCGTTGCTCACGATGACTTCGTCCATGGATCGGTATTCGAGACCGCAGGAGACGTAGTCCCCAAATAGACGGTATACGACGGGCCGTAAGAGAGTGTGGGCATTTCCGGCTGTGGCGAGGTCACGAAGTTGTTGCATGCGGGTTTTGACGAGGAACATGGTCTGCTTTTGCTCAGACGATAAGGCCTTGGGAGGAGTGGCGGCAGAAATGATAACGAAGCACTTTCCGACCAATGGGCCAAGATTACTTTTTCCACCTGCTTGGTGAAAGGTAATCTCAACGGAACTTCTGATCTCGGAATATTTCGCTGTGGTGACGACGGTTGGATTGGAAGTGGATGTAAGGGTAACCGCCTTGGTTATAACCATATCCTGCAGCGTCATCTGCGTATTCTCAATGCTCGAGTCATCTGCTACTCGGAAGTGGCAATATTTGGCGCTTGTCAATGCCATATCACAGAAGACGGCCAGAGGCATGACCGGATAACCACCGACTACATGGCCCTCAATAGCCTTCTTGAGGCCTGGCGCTGAAGTATCAGATGAGAACGTAGCCGTCACGCTTCCAGCCGATTCATCAAGCGTGTCCTCGACCAACTTCTGCAGAGTCATTGTCGGGATAAAACCACTAGCCATAGCTTGAGGTTGTTCTGCTGGAGTAGCATTGCCGTTTTTAGCGGCAGAGAGTGCGGCCTCAAGCTCCCAGGCAGGCGGAACGGTGTACGGAGTCCAGTAGTTCTTGTAATCCCAAGCGTACGCCGGTAAATCGGACAACAGCGCCAGCGAGTCTGAAAACTCGCTGTGATATACTTTCCAGTCAACGGTCAACCCACTCTCGTAAGCTGTCTTCAGTACACCAGCTACAGTCTCCCAGCTATCCTTCTGGGGCCTGAGGGCTGGTAGGAGAGACGCAGCGTCCACGTTAAGCGTCTTGCGCACCATTCCAAGGCATACTGCATCAGGGCCGGTTTCGACCCAAAGCGTTGTGCTGCTAGATGAAAACCCGGCTGTCTCTGCTGCTTGTAGAGCTCCGACAAAGTTAACTGATTCGCGGGCTTGGCGTACGAGGTATCTTGGGCTGAAGACGCCTTCGGTGTGGATGAGCTCTCCTAGAAGTGTGGAGGCCACGGGGATAATGGGCTTCTTAAACACAATACCAGAGGCGATCTTCTCGAATTCGCTTAGAGCTGGCTCGACCTGAGCCGAGTGGAAGGCAAAAGGTACGCGGAGAAGAGTAGAACGCATGTTCTCGGCAGTCAATTTTTCTTGCAGAGCGCCCACGTCAGACACAATTCCGCTCACAACGGTGGCACTAGGTGCATTGACACATGCCACCGCGCAACTAAGCAAGCGTCCAGCATTCTGTTCCTTCTGGATGAGTGCTTCCACCTCTTGGACAGCCATAGGAATAGATAGCATAGCGTGTGTATCCGGCGTCAGATGCTGCTCCATAAGTATTGCTCTCCGTCCAACAAGATACAAGGCATCACTCGGCGATAGAACCCCCGCTATACACAGCGCAGCATACTCGCCCAAACTATGGCCGATCACAGCGCTTGGGACAATTCCCCACGTCCGCAGCATATGCGCGTTCCCAAGCTCAAGCGCCACGAGAGCGAGCTGCACCTGCGCGGGAGAGGCGGAGGCAATGTCCATGGTCCCCGCAATGATAGGTAGGAATTGGGGGAGACCGAGATGCGAAGCTGTGAGTTGGTAGGTGTTCATCACCTCTCGGAAACGGGTGCTGGTTTTGTATAGGCCGGTGCCCATGTACTCGTATTGGCTACCCTGGCCGGTAAAGAGGAATGCTACGCGTGGGGCCTTGGGTTTCTTGATATTGTCCAGTGACTGCTGACGAAGCTGGCGTGACAGGTTTTCGATGGAGCTGCATACAAAAGCCTTGCGTAGGGACTCGTGCATTCGTCGAGCTGTGGTGGTGTAGGCAAGGTCAGAAAGACGAACACCAGGACTCTTTTCGAGATAACCCAGCAGGTTCTTACAGTTCCGCTGGAGCGAGAGGGTGGATCGCGCAGACAGTGCCACTACGTGGCTTGGGCGGACATCCTGAGGCCTATTGCTCATGTAGTCCACATCGGGCGCCTCCTCGATGACTAACGAGCAGTTTCCACCTGACGCATCAAACGTATTGACAAGCATCTTGATCTTGCCATCAGCAGATTTGGGACTTGCTAAGAGCTGTTTGTGTTCTAAAGCAATATGCACGTTACGCTTGTCCAATCTAGGAAATCGATGATTTATTTGGAAGGGTACCCCGGGCTGCGATGGAATTATTCGGTGCTTGAGCATCATCAAGGTTTTTATCAAGGCCGCCACACCAGCAACTCCTTCCCCATGGCCCATGGCCGCTTTCACGGCACCCACGGTGAGGGGGTTATTCGTGATGCGCTGGCCACCCATGACATTGAGCACCGAAGTCAGCTCCTCGAAATCACCAGCCTGGGTGCCAGTGCCGTGCATCTCGACGTACACGACTTCTTCAGGATCCAGCGCCGTCTGCCCTAGCACCTCGCGATAGATCTTCTCTTGCGAGACGTGGCTTGGGTGCGTGATAGATGTGGAAGTCGTGCTATACATGCGTGCTGAACCGCTGATTACACCCAGAATGTTGTCTCTGTCTGCAAGGGCATCCTCGAGTCGTTTCAGGACTACCATTCCGACGCCCTCTCCGCGAGCATACCCATCGGCATCGTCATGGAAAGTACGGCATCCACCATCGAAAGAAATCATACCTGAGCGTCCCACACCTGAGAAGTCAAACGGAGCAGAAAATACAGAGCCACCCCCAGCAACAGCCATATCACAGTCGCGAGAAAGGAGACCCTTGCACGCCAAAGTGAGAGCTGTGGTGCTAGAAGCACAGACCGAGTCTAAGGTATATGCCCCACGGCCGAACTTGTAGTGGTAGTTGATTTTCCCCGAAACGAAAGCCTTCGCGGCGCCCGTAACGTAGTAAATATCATTGCCCTGTTGGTGCAGAGTTTCGAGCCAGTCGTAACCCGTGACACCAATAAATGTGCCTACGCGCTCAGGATCCATCGCCGCCGAGGCACCAGGCGCATACCCAGCCATTTCGAGGGCCTCATGGGTAGTAGTAAGGCAAAGCCGCTGCACTGGGTCCATTTGCATCGCTTCACGTGGCGACACGTTGAAGAAACGGTTATCGAAGAGTCCAGGATCGTTCAGCCACGCACCGTCCTTGATTGCTGTGGAATTCTTGAGCTTCTGGTTCGCGTCGAAATACCTATCGACGTCATATCGACTTTCTGGTACTTTCTTGATGTGGCATGCACCGCCCATGAGCTCGTTCCAGAACTCGTCCACGTTATCACTCCCTGGGAAACGGCCAGACATGCCAACTATGGCGACGAGATCTGACATGCCGCGGGTCAGGGCGGAATCGACAGGTGGCGGTTGGTATGTGGGTACTACGTCATAGGGCAATCCGACGGTAGCAAGCGTCTTCAGGACCAGAGGCATATGACTGGTGATGCCCACTTCGTGGACGCTGACATTGGCGTTTGGACCAAGTCGGGCAATGCTCGACTCTATGGTCATGTCTACGAGGAGAGTTCGCAGCAATATATCCTCGAATATATCGCATAGAAGCTCACGTAGCGTGCCAAACTGCCGGGGATGGCTGTCTTCACTGGGTGTAACCATGGTGACCTTTTCCCAGTCGAGTGGTCTGTCCAGCATAGCTGAATGTCCCACTATATCCTCAGCATCAACGCTAGCCATGAAGGGAGCGTGAGCTGGAATGCCTGCATCGGCAGGGACTTGCGGGGCTTGCCGAATATCTTTCGAAAATTCAGCTAGCCGGCGTAGGGAGGTGGAGGGTCCCACTAGAGTTAACCATGACCGCGAAACAACGCCGATGGCTACTTTGTGGGGTATGGGGATGTTCTGAGTGGTATGAAAGTCATCCAAAATGGCTTGAACGCGTTTTGGCTCAAGTCCAGGGTAGGTGATACACCAGCCTCCGGTTTGGTTTGGCTACAGCATATTAGTATTTTACTTCATAGATGATATAGACAAGACATCAACACAGGTGGGAAATTCCAACACTGCAGAATCAAGGAAGCGAGGCAAAGAAAGCGGTTGCTTACCGAGATCATGGCGAGACGATTTCGGTGCGCAACACGCATCCAGCGACATGTTGTGCTGATAATCTCTCTCGCAATTGTGAATAGTTCACTTGTATCTCGAGCTGCCACAGCAGCAGCTGCTGGCACCTGACCAGCGCACAGAGCCAGGATATGGACCGGCTTTTCCTTGGACCCGAGTATAGTTGGATCTCGTTCCGCACGACTATTTCCATTTTATTAGCTTCCAAGCTCTCATACACTCTGATATGTCTTACACAATAAGATCACCAAGTCGACCTATCAACGCCATCAAACTCGTGATAAAGAACAAAGCAGTGTCACTAGCCTCCCTCGCATTATGTTCTTCCGCTAGTCCCAACAACGACTCAAAGCCCCCAGACCAGCTATGTTCATCCGACGTAAGTTGTGCCAACTCAATCTGCACAACATCAGTAGCTTCTTGCAGAAACCTGCGAGCTGCCGGCGACGACTTTGAATTCCGAACAAGATTTCGGATCATGGGACGCTTGTCAATGACCTGGTCGCCAAAGACAAGTAAGTGCGTGTTGAATTGTGCCATTGTGTGTGTATAGAGAAGTATGTTATTGAACGTAATACAGCAGAATCGAACACCACCCTAATGACTACGTCCCCCGTCCTATCTTTGATCTATCACTTGCTGCAGCTTGTTCCCCTCCTGCGTAACGTAACTACGTAGCCTTGAACTTGCGAGCGGAGGGATGAGCTGAGGCTGTTTCAGGGCCAATACGTGATGGATGGCCCAAAAGCATCCCGCGATCCCGTCCCGGGGATATTCCTCCTTGGTTCCTAGGTGCCATATGGAATTAATGAAGCGCCGCAAGCTAATGCAATGGAAGATAAGGGGAATATTCTATAATGGGCATGGTAAACGTGGCGGGCAAAACGAATGCGCCGCAAAATATGCCGCTGGGTTCAGGTACGTTCGCATCCAGAATCTTGGTTGGAATCCTCTGCCACGCGCGTTAAGTATCCTCCGGCCAGGGGCTGTGATGTAGCCCATTCTGATTAAGGGAAGACCGAGGTAGATCAATAATGGCTTGTTTGGCTTGTGATTCTGGTCGTGATGAGTTGTGAGAAATGAGGTGAGAAAGTTGTAAGTTCGTTGACGTGTCTTCGCCAAGTGGTCCGAGTGGACCCACGCAGCCAATTAGAACTCCATGTTTTCGCCCAGATGCCCCTCTATTTCTTAATTCAACGACTCGTGCCCAGACGAACTTCACGATGAAGACCTATTGCGAGTAAAATCGACTTTTCAAGTGATGGAGAATTTCAGATTGTCTCGGACTTGTTTTGCCATCCTCAATTTCAGTGAAGGCTTCAAAATGTTTCCTCTATAGTATGCACAGTCTAGTCCATTCTACTTGAAAGCATACCTCATCCCCGATGAATCTGCATTAAAAGAGTGTTTAAAGTATTTGGAGATTGACCAATTTAAGGTCAGTTTGCATATTTATGCACAGAGCTAATAGCAAGGATCCGTGTCCCTCAGAGCTCCGAAATCATCCCATTACGGCTCTCGAAACTTGCATTCAGCTCAGTCATCCTCATCGAGAGGGAGAACTCCGTAACGTCTAAACATTTGATCCGCCAATCTCAACAAAATATACAATCTTTACTGCTTGAGTGACTCCTCGCTAGGTGTTCTGGTAGTGCCAGCCTCAGCATCCACCTCAGACGCAGTACCAGCTGGCTTCTCCGCCTCCGCATGGTCTTTCTGTTGGAACTTCTTCTCGATATTTTGACGCACTTCTTGTAACTTCGCGAGCTGTGCCTTGGCCTCGTTGGCAAATTTGGAGTGTGCGCGGAGTGTGGCGCCGTACTTGAGGAAGATGAAAGGTAGGGGCGCGAAGGCCAGGGAGAGGAAAGCGGGGATGGAGGAGGCCCATTGCGTGCCGAGGTTCTTGTACATGTAGGTGGTGAAGAGAGGGCTGTTCGAGGTGTTAGCTAAAATATCGAAAAGTCATGAGAGAAGGGCAGAGAAAAATACTTACAAGGCAAATCCAAACAGAGCGCGAACGATGGAGTTGGTAGCTGCAGCCGTGGCCGCGTAGAGACTGTAAGTGTCGATAATGTAGTTGGTTATGGAGATGAAGATCAGGACATTACCAAGTCCAAAGAAAATGGTCCCAACCAAGCCAACGGCCCAATGGACACTTGTGTAAGTCGTCCAGGCGAACCAGAACAGACTGACGGGAATCATGATAGCGGCCCACATTCCTGGCTCGAGGCGCATCT
>Ga0247778_1000695_pt1 | contig 31296 bp, 34 predicted proteins | sample UWRJL049202B5_FD_179939 | JGI IMG/M metagenome (GOLD analysis project Ga0247778, IMG submission 179939) | Plant litter microbial communities from Arlington Agricultural Research Station in Wisconsin, United States - UWRJ-L049-202B-5 | ecosystem: Environmental > Terrestrial > Plant litter >...
ATTCCTCAATTTGGGGTGTTGGAGAACCCCCCCCCCCCCCCCCGCCGGCGGACAGCCTTGACAGGTTCAGATCAATCCTCTGCTACACCTCAACAGTGCGAAATACTCTGGGCTGTACCGAAGGGTTTTCCTTTCTAATATTTGAAGCTTACATCTCGATCTAACTTCTGAGTCCCCAAAATCAGGGTCTTTCTAGCTTTCCTCTTCATGGACTGGTGTCGGTATATCATTTAGCCCCTAGAAGGGAAGACAAGACTCTTGTACCGCCCGGAAGGATACAAACGTCGCAAGACCAAAGCATTCGAGACGAGGATCATAAAGTGGATGCTGGTCTTTGGTGTCCAAATACTAATGTTCAACATTATTACTTCGTTTGGGGGGAGTTCCGAAGCTATTCAATAAGTTAGGCCCCAGAAACTGCCGGTATGTGACGGTCCTGGCCCTAGACTAGAACAAAGAACCCCATTCTACCCCGAAAAAGCATCCCGGCACTCGCGAAAACTTCAGCCTTACCAAAATCAGCAAGTTTGGCAGCCTGGCAGCTGCCATGCGTATGTGCTAGTAAAAGATCATTGCCATCAGGGAGTGGACGCCCCTCATTACTTGAAGTGAAGCATAAATGTTAGCCTCGGAGACCATGCCCCGTACGAAATAGTTGCTCGATACATTTTAGTTAAGATGAGAAGCACCGTTTCCAGTCGGTACTGATGAACGGCAAAATTGCCACTTCCTCTAACCTGGAATTCTCTGATATATATGGGGCGGTGTTGACCACAAAATGCTTGAAGCAATATTTCTGTTTCCATTCCGCAGGCACTCAAGATCTTACAATCCTCTTCAAAATGTTCAAACAACTCTTGCTCTTGGCGGCTACCGCCACATCCATCTTCTGCAACCCGGTGCCTGCCCTCGTAGACCGACAAGGTTCATGTGCCACGGGCGTTCATATCATCGTGGCTCGCGCCAGTACCGAGCAGCCAGGCGAGGGGATCATCGGCCAAGTGGCAATCGAGGTGGTCAATCAGGTCCCAGGATCCGATTCTGTTGCTGTGAACTACCCTGCAACCTTGTACAACTATCAGTCATCCGAATCGCAGGGTGTCACGGCGATGACACAGTTGATTGAACAATATGTCTCGCGCTGTCCGAACTCGAAGATTGCTTTGATGGGGTACTCTCAAGTATGTTAAAAATACGGAAGCCACAAACGCATCAGATTGTTAACATTATTAGGGTGCTCAAGTCGTTGCGGACACATTGATTGGAAGCAGCAGCGGTTTCCGTGGTGGATTTGGTGGTGGATTTGGAGGGGGTTCGAGCAGTAGTAGTCTCGCATCCCAATATCGCAAGAACAGTCAGTATTTGATCTCTTGAGAAAGGGAGAAGAAAATTGCTTACTGGAATAGTTGTCGCTGTGATTCAGATGGGAGACCCTTCTCATGTGCCGGGCCTGAGCTTTGATGTCGGAACGAGCACCAGGAATGGAGTAAGTGAGTCCCAGTACAGGAGATGCCAAATTTCTTCAGTACAAGAAGTGACCTGGATATAATGATTGACAAAATGGATAGGTGTTCCCTAGATCCAACTCGGCGAGCTACACAAGCGACGGTTACGCAAGCAAGATCCAATCGTACTGCGATGCTAGAGACGAATACTGCGACTCAGGCAGCAGCCTTCAAGTTCACTTGAGCTATGTTCAGAAATATAGAACCCAAGCTGCCAACTTCGTCGTTTCAAAAGTCAGAGCATAACTGTTGGGGTCGATGCTGCCGGGAAGGGTGACATGAGGTACTGAGCGGAAACAATAAATGTGAAAATGCGTCATAGGAAACTGGGCAAAACAACTGCGCTGTCAAATTTGAGGTTGAACGAGAGAGTGTAATCACAAATTTGTCTGAAGTGTTACCAGCATGAAAAGAATGAATCCCTGCGGCTTAACATAGCAACCTTTGGTGAAGGCTTGAGTGTGTGAGTCAGTGTGAGCAAGGCTAATTTTGAGCCTTTTCATTAGGTGGGTATATATACTAACTTAACAATTAACAGAAGCCTCTTATAACCTCCATGTGAGGTTCGCCGGTCATGGCCTCAGGACTCATCGCGGAATAGACAATGGAGTTCCCGCGGCATCAAATATTCACTCTCCTCCCGATATCGCAATCAACTTCCACTGGGTCTCGGGTCCAATTTCTCGTGTGCCGAAATGCTTGAATCAACATGGACCGCAAGACCTTGATTTGCTATCCGTTTGGCATGTTCTTCGACGCTTTCCGCTTCCCTGGCAATGCTTATTCTTTGCGCCTCTGCATCCTGAGCTGTTTCTTTCGCTTTATGTCCAATTTCAGAAGCTAAGTCCTTCAACTTATTGCCAAATGATTCGAGTTCACGAACTTTAGCGCCAAAGCCAGACTGCACTTCACTCGCTTGTCGACTCATACCAGATGCCCTCCCACTGAAAGCAGACTGTGCGTCATGCACCTTTTCACTGAAGCCAGCCTCTATATCCTTTGTAGTATCCTGAGCTTTTCCGCGTATGCTTGATTCGAAATCGTGTACCCTGTTTCCAAAGCCAGCTTCCAGATCTTTGGTAGACATCATCGCAGACCTTGGGTAGTCGATTGCTTTTTCGGGTTTCATATTTGCCATGGTCCTTGGGTTTCCTATACCAGCATATCGATCCGGAGTATTTGCTTCGGTATCTAGTTTGACTTCTTCGTACATTGTTTCGATTGTTGCGACTACCATGAACGGGTCCAGCCGACAACCCGGACGGCTGAAATCTCGCTCTCGCTGCTCAATAAACTCTCGAACCTTCTTCCATTCGTTTTGATAATACTTCAGTCGGCTTGGCAGACCGGAGCCCTTGAGAAACGTTAATATTCCAGCAATGACAGTGTTGATGGCGCCAAAAGTTGTCACTGCACTATGGGATGCATTGCCAGCTCCCATAGCTGTCAATGCTGCCGCAACAATTATTTGCAATCCCAGACAGCCGTTGATTAAGATGTTGAATCGCTTGTATCCATTCTTAGCGTGCATTTCATTGTGGACAACACGGGCGTAGATTCCCAAATTAGGTGCAGGACGGCGGCCAGTGGGAGTAATCGCTGCAGAGCCTAAGCTTGGGTGTGATGTGATGCCAGTAAGAAGTCGAAACATGTTCAAATGTTCACTCTCTGCGTCCGATATTTGAAGACGTGCTGGTAGAGAGGGCCCGGCGTCCGTTTGTCCTTCGAGGGCTGTAGAACCTGCATAGTAGCAGTGTCAGCAATGTTCTCTTACCCACACGAATGGAGTTTGTCTCTAGGTCAGAGCTATTTGTCAAGTCTAAAATGTGCTATCCAAATTCTATACCAAGAAATAAACTCACTTTGCTGCGAACCGCTGAACGTCTCATCCGTCCTGTCCGACCTCCCGCGCCCAAGAATCATACTCAATATATTCCTGAGACTCATGTCTACAGCGAGCTTGTGAAGGCAGCTATAAATTTGATATTAGGGACGGTATAAGTGGCAAAATACGAGTTTTTTTTTAGAGAAGACAACAAGCTATCACTAAAAGTATTGTCTGTAGTATGCCCGTCGATCATTCCACATGAAATGCCGACGAAAGGGTAGCCTTTGAAAAAATGACTAGGCACGGTCAAAAAGTGGTGATTGGAAAGCTAGGTACAGCGTTATGCCCAATTTGCAACCTGATTGCAGGGAATGCGACATATTTTTTCAAGTTTGGCAATCTCATGCCAGATATGTCTTAGCTGTAGGTCTTATCAGCGTCGGCGGTACAGAGCTAAAGCTGCAAATCACACGGGCGAGCTGATGCAGAGAGCTGTGTGGACGAAATGAAACGCTGAAAGCTCCTACGTGACCGCGTTAACCCCGGGCGGTCCCGTAAGCCTACGGAGGATATGCAGGCTTCCTGGGGAATTCAGATATCGCTTCAGTCGAAGGACTTGACTGATTTGAGCAAGCTTAATTCAACACTTCGAGACGGGTGCTCTGGTCGTTTCGTTGATTGGTTGCGTGCGTTTGATGAAAGAGAGATCTCCTTCCCAATTTCAATCAAAGCTTTGTCGTCAACTACTTTCTGCTCAAGGTGCTCGACAGGTCATATCGTAGAACCAAAGTAACGTTGTGATTCGTGTCCTACTAAAATCATCTCGTTCTCCTCAGCAAGCCCTCGCTGCAAAGCAGTGCCGATCAGCTCCAAGAACTAGATCCGGCGCACGGAACAATAGAAATCTGTGGTTGATCTGCCTGATCCTAGTGGCTATCGACTCAATGGCGTGGAGGCTACTGCATGCGACCCTAGGCTTGGCGGCAGCGCAGTGTCCATCTTTTGTGCCGAGCCCGAGCCCGAGTCTTCGTTCAGCGCTCGAGTATTAGAGATATATCGTAATCGGACTTTCCAACACTGCTGGTAGAATCATACAATGGCCAAATGATGATTTAAAGGATCATGGTTTTCTGCTTTGGCTACTGCCTCTTGGGACCTTTCTGCTTCGAATTGTCGCAGGTAGAAGCTCACATCTGGGCCAGATGTCTGATACCGGGATCGAAGGCCCCCCTCCCAAATACTGGTATATGAATATCAGTACGGCTCAAGAAGCAGAGGGTGAGTGGACTTGTGGATGCAGGAAATACGAAAACGACAGCAAACCCTGGGAATGGAGAAATGGACTCCTCTTGTGAAGCGTGATATCCGGAATCTCCGGGGAAGGATCCCTATCTGCCTGCCTATTCTTGTCTCAATTCGTTCAGTTAATGTATTTGGGCTGGCTGAAACTCCAAAGACGGGAAGCGCAGCGATATTAATACACCATGTCGCGACAATTTAAAAACGAAGAGAGTTGCATGAGGTGGGGCCGGCCAGTTGAGGCAATCGCAAGCGACGATCAGAAGATAGATTTGTCAACGCGGTTTTGGGGACGAAAGAAATTTTACTGATCAAATGAACACAAGATGCTGAAAAGAAATGAGTTACCCCGACCTGAGACTGAATTAAGATGTTGCTGTAACGTTGTGAAAAAGGACTGGGCGTGAAGTGGGGGTACCGGTAGGAAAATGTCGCGTCGAAATGCTGGACGAAGGCAATAAACAAACCCTTCAACGCGACAAGGACATTGCACTGGCGCTTAGGACCTCGAACAACGAATTCGACCATGATTATGCGGAAGCACGAGTCTGTACAGCATCCAGAGCCCTAGTCTATTCGAACACAGCTTGGTCGAGACGCGTTCTTTTTTGCCCTCTGTTACACCGTCCTTCAGGCAGTTGAAAATTGCTAAAAGATCTCAGCAAAGTGCCCAAGGGCAGCCGCCTTCCATCAGCAGATAGACAAAGAAAGCATTGCTTGTCGCAGAACACTTGAGTATAAGTGCGCAGTTAAAGGCGGGGGAGGAGTTTGTGAAAGACAAATTCCAAGTGGCCTGGACAGCTCCACAATAGCTGGAACTGAAGGGAAGGAGGGCAGCTCTAGTACTGAGCGAGTACGACCAGTGTCGGTATCTAATGTCAGAGCGGTTCTCAAAATTTCCGGAGTAGTCAGCCGCAAAGCATATGGGACATCTCAAGGCTTTCGGCTCTGGGCGACTGCGTGAACATTTCCGTGTCAACCGATGCGTCCATCGGAGAGCCTTCGACAACAAAGGAAGGCCGCGACCCCAACTCTAAGGAGTCTTTACTTCTAGCTCCTCTCGTAGGCTCAGAAGAGGTCCGTCCAAGGAGCGGGGTCGCTATCGACAAGTCACCCAATTATCCAATTTATCGTTGGTATCATATATCCTGCGATAGTTAGACGGATTTGTATTTTCTAGGCTCAATCATCGTGATCGAATACAAAAGACTACAGATTGTTATACACAATACCAAGCGGCATCGGGGACACCCAAGTCCTTCTCAAAATGGCCCCTGTTTTTTATTATGTCGGTGACTCAAAAAATCGACCTTGACATATGTCGATAAGATCTCACAACTCACTACAATCCGAGTCTCGAGAAACTTGACTTTGTTGGTGCCTTTGGGTATATTAGCCTAGCCAATATAGCCGGATCTGCTTGCCAGCGCAACCAAAGGCGCCCATTTGAGTCTTTGCGCGGGAAGAGTATTACACGGTTGGAGCTCAAAGAGTTGTGCTCAGAAGTTCTTGATGACCTTACGCAGCTCCTGAGGCCGTGTCTGTTTTCGTTGTCAAGATCAGTTACTGAATTCTGGTTTCGAGGCTCCGGGGAAGAATGCCGGCCACTTTGCTCCTTCTATTCCTACGAATACCATATCCCGAAAAGAAGCCTGTTGAGGTCGTCATTATCTAGGATTCGAGGGAAGGATTGCAGCTTATTCAAAACTCAAAACTCAGAGCCATGGATGTTTTGTCGTAATTTATCCTACGGGCATATTTGTCCACTTTCCGTTTACCTTTAGCTATTGACATTTTCCCTGTTGCGTCAGGACCAGTGAGACATCGTTATGTCACTAATTTTGGCATGCTTCATATATTGCTAAGTCTAGATGGTTGTTCGTAGTTTAGTGTAGAAGCTCAAAATGAAAGTAAACGTAGCGTCTAGTTTCATTTTGTTGGCAAACTGATGACTTGGTGGGGGTCGTTGATAGTCCATTGTTATGAATTCGCAATACAACGCCAGCAGGCCCTAAACTTGAAGAAATCTTCTTGTTTCCCATCCGTGCTTGGTGTGACTAGTTCTTACTAAAAAAGAATCAAAGTAGTTATTGCATCCTATAGTTTCCACCAGCCAGCAAAATCGATGTCTAGAATGAAAGCCATGTTGGTGCGTCAATGGCGGGGTATTCCCCTTGCTGACATAACATCCCACTTGCCTAATCGGGCAGCAGCAGCAGCAGTATCTTCAGCCTAGAGGTTGTCTATCTACTTAGGTATGACCGTTAATATTCATGAATGCAAAGTTTGTCGTTGGAGAATGTAAGATCGTAGTCAATTAAGGAAGGGGTCTCCCGTAGCGTAGATAGTTATTCCGTGGCTCATACTGTATGCTAAGAGTGGGGTGTTTGCCGACTCTCTAGGCAGACGCTTACCCACCTGGGCATAGAAACAGTATATGAGACATCAGATAAGAAACCAGAAATAGCTTGTCATTTCGAGAGTATATTGTGATCAGGACAGCAAAGTCGCTTTTTTCGGTGCGCACGTGACCGCCCTCTCGTCCAAGCTCGAGCTCGTCGCAACGGTTTTTCAAAGCTTCACCGTTCAACGCACGACGACCATCGGAAACCGCACACCGCCGGATGACCACGAACTCTAGCCAGTCATCCAGTTTAGATGCTTTCGGCCTTCCTATTTGGACCATTGCGCGGAAGTGTGGAAGAGCTAGGCTTATCGTCCGTTTTCCTGATGAGGCTTGCGAAGACGCGTCGTGCCACGCGGTAGATGCTGTGTCACCTTACATGCAGCCTCATTCATTGAGGAAAGGGCATCTATAGCTGCCCCGAGCTCTTATCTTTTCCAGTCAGTGAAGTTGGGTATTCCAGATTCAAGCAACTGAGAGCTAATGCTTTCCAGTTGCCATGCATAATATGCATCGACGCTCCTCCTGTTCCGGGACCGAAATCCGACCGGGCAAATATGGTCATGCTTGATGCAAGTCTCAAAACCAGGTCTTTTGCAGTCACTTCGGAGCTCCTGAATAGCTTCGAGTTTGTTCAACCCCGATTACCCCGCTCGTTCCCGTGTCGTATCCCGTGGTACAGCAGCAATCGAGATGCATGAGCGGTATACAAAACGGCGCAGCAAATGCTTTTCCCGCGCTCCAGTGGATTTGGATAAATACACACGGGATGAACTGAACAATAAATGCAAACTAGGCATGGAATACCAGCCCAAGAAATGCACGTAATTAACGTTACCAGCCTCCCGTCTCAGGGAGTAGCCCAAGTGGGCAGTCAATTCTCCTAGCTCTAAGTGCTACTGCAGCGATGCTGCACTAATGTCGACGGCTCAACCCGTTCGAAGGTCGTCACTTGTAGACCATCTAGATTCTGAGAGTTGTATAAATTGCCATAGAATTATGGGTTTTTTGTGGATTCTTTCAATATCATCTGGCCTGAGAAGAGAAATTCCGGGTACGAAGCTTCTCGCCCAGTACTTCGTAGCTCAATTTTACCCATATCACGCTCTTTCAAGATTATAAAACATATTGTAAGTTTCGATGAATGCCAGTCAATAGCATTGATAGCTGATAAGTTGAGATATAGGATTGCCATCAGTCGATCCTGTGGTAAATTCCGTATTGCAAAAGTCGAAATGGTCAAATCAGCGATTATTGCGTTCGTGGTAACACTTAGGCTTGTTTCCGGAGCATCAATCACTGTTGATAGCTTTCAAGTTGGCAACGAAGGGGCCAAGGCTATCGATACCAATACGAATACTTTTTGGCACTCACAGTATAGCCCGACGGTATCTCAACTTCCTCATTCAGCAACCATTGACCTTGGATCGTCTCAATTATTGAATGGCTTCTCCTATCTTCCCCGCCAAGACGGGAGTTCCAATGGCAACATAGGGCAGTATACGATCGAGTTGAGTCTTGATGCTACTGCCTGGCACTTGGTAGCAAACGCCTCATTCATAGACGACGAGTCACCAAAGCAGACTGGCTTTGCAAATACACAGGCTCGATATGTTCGAATCACCGCTCTCACCGAGGCCGGGAACCGTGGACCATGGTCGAGTGCAGCCGAATTTGGGGTCAATATTGCCCCTACTAGTACTACCAATGGCCAATGGGGCCCTATGATTGCTTTTCCTATTACTCCAGCAGCAGCAATTCTTGTCCCCGATACGGGCAAGATCGTTACATTTGCCTCTTATAGAGTGAATCAATTTGGCGGATCTGGCAATACCTATACAGCAACATTTGACCCAGCCACGGGCCTGGTAAGCGAGCGCAATGTCGTCAATACGCAACATGACATGTTCTGTCCGGGCCTCTCGATAGATGCAAACGGACGAGCAATTGTCACGGGAGGGGATGATGCTAGTAAAACAAGCATCTATAATCCCCAAACCGATGCCTGGACAATCGGCGCTACGATGAAAATCTCCCGAGGATATCAAGCCTCGACGACGCTTTCAGATGGACGAATCTTTACTATCGGTGGATCTTGGAGTGGTGGCCTGGGAGGAAAAAATGGCGAGATATATGATGCGGGTTTGAATCAGTGGTCTCTTCTCAGTGGATGTCCAGTGGCACCGATGCTCACAAATGATGCCCAGGGCATCTTCCGACAGGACAATCACGGTTGGCTCTTCGGATGGAAAAGCGGTTCAGTCTTTCAAGCCGGACCAAGTGCAGCAATGTAAGTGTGAACTTCTCGGATGAAGATTGCCTCTTCTAGCACTTATCTAGGAGTTGAGACATATGCAGGCTCCCGCAAAACCCCCCACCTTTACTCACGATTATTCTTAAAGAAGTAATACTGACTCCGAGATCTTGGCCAACAGGAACTGGTATGGCACGTCTGGCAGCGGATCACAAGCCGCAGCTGGAAAGCGTGCATCTGATCCCGATGCTATCAATGCAAACGCAGTCATGTATGACGCTGTCAATGGAAAGATAGTCACAGCAGGTGGTGCAACAAGCTACCAGGACGTCGATGCCACGAGCAATGTTCATCTCATCACCCTTGGGGCTCCTAATACGACGCCGACAGTTGAGAAACTTACTTCTATGAATTTCCAGCGAGCATTCGCAAATGCTGTGGTCCTTCCAAATGGCAAGGTGTTCATCGTTGGTGGGCAGGTCCATGCGGTTCCATTTTCAGACGCCACCGCCATATTGACCCCAGAGCTGTGGGACCCAACCACAAGGACCTTTACAATACTGCCTGCCCATATAGTCCCGAGAACCTACCACAGCTTCGCGCTGCTCATGCTTGACGGAAGAGTATTCACTGGAGGTGGAGGCCTTTGTGCTAACTGCGCTACAAACCACGCCGACGCCCAGATTTATAGCCCTGCTTATCTTTTCAACTCCGACGGAACAACAGCGACGAGACCAACCATTAATTCAATCTCTCCGTCCACGCTGGCAGTTGGCGGAACTTTGACTGTTACTGCAGGTTCCTCGATTGCCAGTTTTTCTCTCATCCGTTATGGCTCTGCAACCCATACAGTGGACACTGATCAGCGCCGCATTGCATTAAACCCGACAACCACGACTGGGACAACTTACACACTCACAATCCCGAGTGATTCTGGTATAGCTTTACCCGGATACTGGATGTTATTTGGTCTCAATAGTGCTGGAGTTCCTAGTATTGCAAAGACTGTCAAAATAACCATTTCTTAAGGATATATTTTTTCGCTTCTAGCTCACTCGAGCATGACCCTCATTTGGACATTTTGTCACCCTTTGTGCGGGGTACACTCTGATGTTGGAAGGCGGGGCTCTCCCTCATTGAAGCTAAAAATGATTGGACGAGATAGGAAAGCCACATAATTGAGTCACAAATATGGTTATAAATTTATTGATACGCTGCAGGTGTCACAACCTCGCAATCCCAGTGCCAAGCATTTATCCTGGTTTACAAGTACATTTATTGGTTGAAGATATCGCCCCGCATACGAAGTTCTGTAATCATGCGGAGTGCTTATTCACCTGCGCATTCACCTGCGCCTGGTAGCGCCTGGCCAGTTAAAAGAGTTTGATTTCGAAAGCCCAAATGACGAATGTCTCCACAGAGCGTTTAGAGCCAGATGATTCAGCCGCTGCGCAACCCAACATTCGGACACTGCGACATAAGTTACACATGTGATGATGCGGCGAATGAAAATTACATAAGAATAGGTCAACCCCAAGTTTTTTTACTCACTTTCCTTTCACATTGACGAACCTCTATCGGAGTCTCTCTGTAAAGCCATCATGCCTTTCCCAAACGATGAAGAACTCATGAAGACGGCTGGTGACTTGGTTGCTCAACTCCAAGCGTTGTTTGGAAAGCATCCAGGATTCCGTGCAAGTATGGCAGTCCACCTCCATCTAGAAGAGTCATAACTAACAGAATCCGCGTGACAGCACACGCTAAAGGCGAATTGCTGAGCGGAACCTTCACTCCCTCCGCCGAAGCAAAAAGGCTCTCTAGTGCCCCTCACTTCAACAACCTCACCACACCTGTGTGGGTGAGATTCTCCAACTCCACTGGCATTCCCAATATCCCAGACAACGATTCCAATGCGGACCCCCGTGGTATCGCTATTCGCTTCATCTTAGGTGACCATAAGCATACCGATATCATCAGCCACTCCACTCCTTTCTTCCCAACTCACACCGGAGCCCAGTTTCTGGAAATGCTTCAAGCTATTGGATCTTCACCTCCGGATGGCGAGCACCCATCACCAATCGAAAAATATCTCGGCGCCAATCCGACTGCACTCGCCTTCGTCACAGCTCCCAAACCACCTCCTGCCAGCTATGCAACCGAGAAATATTGGAGTGTGACTGCATTCAAACTCATTGATGCAGACGGCAAGGTGACTTTCATCCGTTATCAAGTGGTGCCTGATGCAGGCGTATCCACACTTGACGCTGAGGAAGTGAAAGAGAAAGAACCAGACTACCTCCAAAAGGAACTCAGTACTCGCCTGGAAGGTGGACCGATCGGCTTCAAGATCCTTGCACAAGTTGCAGAGGAGGGAGACGTGACGGACAATGCTACTGTTCATTGGCCCGAGTCTCGAAAGGTCGTCGAACTGGGTTCTTTCAAACTTGACAATATTCTGCCGAATAATGCTAAGGAGGCGAAGCATACTATTTTTGACCCAATTCCAAGGGTTCAAGGGGTCGAACCGTCTGATGACCCATTGTTGGAGATGCGTGCTGCGCTTTACTTGATCAGTGGAAAGCAACGTAGGGCTGCGTGATGATCCATGTAGTCATCATAACCAGCTCAGATCTGGGTGGTCATGTGCAAGCGCTCGGAATTTCTGATATATACCTTCAATCGTAGCCTTTCTTTCATTATTTACTCAGCTCCACACGCCCATTTATTTTTGTTGATCTTTTTGAGTTACGCTGAGGCTCTTAGTATCCCCATCCTGATGCCGACAACCCACACACCCGTCGGCAACCCGTGATACCCGATTGAAATCATATTCTACGACAAGAAACAGCGCAGAGCCTAATTGCCCGAACTCGAGAAAAAACACCAACCCGAGTTTCTGATCAGATGTCTCCTTTCTGCCGCAAGCAACCGAGGGAGTGACCCCAACTGGGCGCTTACGTTGGACTCTGTAGACAGAACCAACATCATGTTGGGAGCCTCAGAGCTCGTTGGTATTGGACTAATGTCTTGATTGGAGGAGCGCTTTCTTATAATGCTAGAAGCGACTCATGAGGCTTAGCTTGTTCATTGCCATGCCCGTGTTCGTGTTGCTTTCGACCGTTAGTATCCGCATACTGTTCTCGCTCTACACAGCTGAAGAGCTATATATATACCTAAATTCTTCCATGAGATTTTCAAATCCGCGTCAGTTCCTTTTCAAATCAATACAAACCAAAAATTCTACTTCTCCTCTAGCAATTTCCAATACTTCCCACAAAGTTCAGTATGGCGGATAATAAAACCCGAAAAATGAAAGCCGTACGCTGGGAAGGAAAGCCCTTTTCAGTCAGCGTCGAAGAGGTAGACATACCGAAGATCAAGAACCCCCTCGATGCCATCATCAGAGTCACAAGCTCGGCAATCTGCGGATCTGACCTCCATGTCTATCGTGGACGAGAGAAACAAACACCACCATTGACGCTAGGGCACGAGACTATGGGAATTGTGGAGGAAATTGGGAGCGACATTACAACTCTGAAAAAGGGTGATCGGGTTCTCGTTACCCCATCGATCGAAAAGCCTACTTACAATGGGGAGCTTGCTGACTATGGTACCATTGGCGTTAATCTGCCTGGATACACTGAAATCGATGGAGGGCAGGCTGAGTTCATCCGCGTACCGTTTGCGAACGTCAGTTTGCTTATCCTCCCTTCCGGGGATGCTCACGAGCTTGACTATTTGCTCTTGACTGATATTCTACCAACTGCGAATTGGGCACTTGACTGCGCAGGCCAGGTTCTTGGCGATGTTGTAGTCCTCTTCGGTGCAGGTATGTACCTGGGACGTCACATCCCTAATTGTAATATTGACATTTTGATAGGCCCCGTCGGCTTGCTTTGTGCACAGTTAGCCATTACCCGTGGTGCTGCACGAGTCTACAGCGTGGATCATGTCCCCGCAAGACTTACACAGGCAGAAAAGTTCGGCGCTATCCCCATCAACTTTGCTGAACTTGATCCAGTAGCCGAGATCCTCAAGCGCGAGCCAAACGGGGTTGATCGATCCTGCGACCTCATCGGCTTCGAAGCTGTCAATGGCAAGGGGGAAAACGTTCCAAATATAGTCATCAACTGGGCCATACAGGTTACCAGACCGTATGGCGGGATTGGATTGATAGGCGTCTACCTTTCAGGAGGTTTTGATCCCAGTAAGTGATCCAAAGAATCAGAAATAACAGGTCAGGTTACGGCAGTGCTCACTACATCGGCAGAACCTAGCTCACCCGAATATGCTCAGGGATTCCTCAGCATTCCCATTGGAGATTTCTTTCTCAAAAGCCTCTCAATCAAAGGGGGTATATGTCCGATCAGGAACTACCAGGAGACTTTCAAAGCCCTCATCGAGAAAGGTAGTGCAAGGCCAGGTGATATCTTTGACAAACAGTTCAAGATAGAGGATGCTGCGAAGGCGTATCGAGACTTCGCTGATCATAAGTTGATCAAGCCGGTATTCCGTTTTGATCACCAGCATAGTCATTAGGAGATTGTCGAGAGACCAGTAACACCAGAACTTGTGGTAACCAAAAAGAGAGGATTCGGGGGTTTTTTGCACTAATATCTCTTTCCCTATTTCCTTTAGATCAGTCCATACATAAGCAAATATATTCTCTGTTGAACTACATTGAAGAACGCAGCTGCCGAAAAGAAAATTATGCTCGCAAGTCTCTTAGACGCAAAACTGAGCCTTCCATATCTCTAAACTGGATACATGCCTCATTACCTTCGTAGCTCCGGTGTATGGATGGAATCAATGTTTAAGGTTAATTAAAGACATGTCAAAGATGGTAATTAGCGGTATCAGTATGATATACTTTCCCTGAGTCGCATGCGGGTATACTGCAGAGGGTAGTTGTACGTACATGTGGTGATGTCACACCCCACCTAGGCAACCAGTGCCGGAACGCTACCGTATCCGCCATCTCAAATTCAGCGTCATGGACTGAACAACGAAATCGACTAAAGTCAACATTGCCTTCTTCTGCGAGCATACGTTGACAGATCAAGGCCTAAAAATCTCCTTGGCTTCAGCGTTGTTTCCAATCGCAAAGTCAAAATCTTCTGACGGTCAGATTTGTGTGCGCCCCCTGAGCCACGATAGTGAGGAATCACAGGGTTGCCCAGCATTGGCATTGGGGCGAAGCAAGTGGCGTGACGCCAAACGATCGCTGTGTATGACCTCCTCTGGAAAACAGGTTGCCGACTAGTGTCCCTAGTAGTGGCAGTACTGTACTGTACATAACAAGCTCTTCTCCGCATTGATCAAATGATTTAATATCCCTTGCTTCTCCTCTCCGCAAGCTCTATCTTCGTCTTCTCAACCCAAAATGTCTGTTGAAACAATCCTCCCCCGCGCTGCTGCGCTTGTATCTCGACGTGTGTGCTACAGGAATGGCTATGGGTGAGTTCAGCCCTCGATCACTCTCTAAAGATTCCAAAATCTGATCCTATTCGCAGTGCCTATAGCGGTCGCTACTACAACTGCAATTCCGCTTGGTACCGTTGGGGACGTTGGGTGCTGGCCGGTATTTTGATCTTCATCGGAATCGTCTTCCTTCTCGGTATTGCGTATGTCGCACCCAAACCCCAATCTCGAGGTTTTTCTAATGCTCATTTCACAGCTTCTGTGCTAGTCGTCGCAGACGTCGTAATCGGTACCAGACCTCCGCGCCCATGACCACCACGCAGCCTGCTACCGGAGGTTACTATAACAATAACAACAACCAAACATACCAACCACCTGCCGGCGTTCCTCCAACATACGGTGGCAATTACGAGGGCGGGTACAATCAAGGTTACTACGGACAGCAGGGTGGAGTAACCCAGCCCCAGAATGCGTATGTGAAGTAAGGGGCTTTTCACAATGAAATGACGCGGGGATTGGGCCAATGTATATATAAACGATTCACGAGTTTAGGACGAACTACCGGCGCACGATCTTGGGGTTATTGTATAAATATACGATGTCTGTTTAAAACTCTTTCTTTGGAGTTGTCCTGCTGTCTCTCCGTCCGGTCTCAGTCTTGTCAACGAAATGATCCCATCTGGACTATGTCCTTTTATGCTCTCAGCTTTAGTGGTTTTAATTAAACATGCTTTCAAATATCTTGTTGGATATTTTGAAATGCAAAATCCAGTCTACAAAATCATGTTCCTCGCAGTCAAAATACTTATTTCGTAAGCCTGGAGACCACTTATGAGAGAGCAGAATATTTGGGCTAGGGCTCACGGTCATAACACCGACATTTAGGTACCCTAAGGGAGTAGTAGAAGGTGAGGATAGATATGTTCAAGCTGCAGCATAGCATTGCTACCAATCATCTGCCCACAATGTTTTATTCGTCTTGGAGAATTTAGTAGAGTATCAATTAGGAATTGCTATATTCACTTTCTCCTTCGTACGATACACGGAATGACAGAAATATATCAAACGAATATTTTTATTTTGCAGTTCTGAAGTTGACCTACAGCTGAAATCAATATATGCTCTGATGCAGTTGCCCAAAACACGACAAGTGCGGGGTAAAAGTTACCCCGCCATCAAGATCCTAATCTGGTCGATCTCACGGGCGTCGTGCCCTTGGAGAATGTCATTATCCAGATAATCTCCCGTACAGAAGCTATCCTGACATCTTATCTTAACATTCTCTTTCCCATTGGAGAGATTTGACGCCCATTCGCTGATTTTCTCTCAATTTCAATTAACGACAATAACACCCATGAACCTTTTTTCGAGATCTCATCCTGAGGGGCAAAATTCACTTCAAATTTAAAGCAGTGGAATGGGTCCATGGGAGACTGAGACTAGTCACGAAATAAGTGATTATTTGGCTTTCTTTAAAGTTCATGAGATCTGTCGCTTCACATTGGGAGAGGAGAAACAATGAAGGAACATATCTAGGGAGAAGCAGCAAAAGTAAGAATGGGCAACCAACGACATAAACCGATAAAGACGAATCCTCTTATGAGAAAAAGATTGCCCTCTCTTCATTTGAATATAGACATAAATTCTGTAGGGGAAAAAGGCGTGTCACGTGTGGAAGGGTTTGGCATGACGCGAAACTGTCGCGTCCCTTATCCTCCATCCACAAACATGAGCATCCGCTCTTTTCTTCTGAGATTTCGATAGGATTCATCGTCCTATCAGCCAGAAGCCGGCACAATGGTAGATTATGGAGACACCATAAGAGCTCGACCGGATCTCGACAAGGAATATGGTCGATATCGCGGCGGCCATGCATAGTACCCACTTCAGATCCCACTCTTATTGATGATCGGCCAACTCAACTGAAGAATGGGACCAACTGCCCAGATTTCTTCAATCCATTCTCCACGATCGGCCATACAATGTCTGACGAGCAAAGCCGCCGGCGCATTCATCTTGAAACTCGGCATGGAAGTTCGAGAGGAGCGAGAAGCCGTAAAGATCGGCCCTGTGATATCTGCAGGACCCGAAAGTCTGCGTGTGTCATAGCTGTTAAACCTCCTTGTATGAGCTTTCCTAGAGCATAATTGCATGTATTGATCTGGAAACAGGCAGATTCTGTGAGATGAGGAGATTGAACTGCACTTTCACAAGTCCGCCACGACCACGGCATCGTTCTAATAGATCTCAGTTAGAGCATGTTGAGCTAGCGTCCACTGATTTGCCGATTAGGAACGAGGAGCCTGAGAGTCCGTATCCCTTTGATCATATCTCTCCCCAAGCATCTAGATTTCCGGTTCCATCACGGCACGCCAAAGGCTCTGTCGTTTCTTCCTCATCCCCCCAATCGGAGAGAAGTCATCCCCCTTCGGGTAGACAGTATTTGTCACTTAAACAATTGACTTCGGTGACGGACACTGCTACCGTTCCCCAATTGTCACCACCAGTTCAACAGATTCCAGTTGAGAATAATTCGAGGGAGTCTTCGGGCCGCAACAACGGCCGTGAGCACCACTCTCTTGAACTTGGGAGAAACAACACAGCACATTTCATTGGTTTATCGGGGGAGCAAGATGCGGATCTACTCTCCTCCATTCGGTACAACGTTTTGAATGAGACCAATTTTATTGATTTCAACATCCGCCGGGTTTGCGCTGGAAATCCAACAACGGGTCACCCGCCAATACACTTTTCCATTCTCAATGATGCATTCCCTGAGCGCGACCAACGATTCAAGCAGAATGCTTCTGACGCTATTGAGGCACACACACGTGGTAATGCAGATGCCTTGCTTCGACTGTACTTTCGTTTTGTGCACCCGGTTCTTCCGATATTATCAAAGGCGGGCACGTTGATGGCATATGCTACCAATAAATTGAGCATACCTGCATCTTTGCGTGGTGTAATCTATGGCTTAGCTTGCGCCTTTTGGACGCAGGATCCGTCATTGAGAGATACGCCCCAGATCTCGCAAGCAGATTTCTTCGAGCACGCTCACGCAGCACTTAATCGGGAACTGGATTCTCCAAAGCTATCAACGCTGCAAACGTGCTTGCTTATTCTCCACGAGCAACCAGACATGAGTGGGACAACAGAAAGCCCGAGGATCTGGGCCCTAGCTTGTCAAGCAACAGCTTGCGCGCAGAGCTTGGGGCTCCATCAAGATCCGTCATCGTGGAAGCTCCCGGTGTGGGAGAAACGTCTTCGTAAGAAGCTTTGGTGGATCACTTATATTCATGATATTTGGACATCAATCTGCCATGGGAATACTCCTCATATTCAGGAAGATTCATTCGACACTGGCGAGTTGATTATGGCAGACCTTGAATCGGATGAATGCGTGATTGGACGCCCTGGCTGTGATCTCCTTGACGACGCTGACAAGAACTTTCAGCCTCAAAATGCTGCGCGTTTCATGGAGACAATCAAACTAACATCTATCCTGTCGGGCGTGCTCGACAATTAGTAAGTGGAGCTGTACATGAGATTTCTCTCGGAACTGATCAGTTTCGAAGTACACTTAAGAATTACCGACAGAAGGCTATGAAAGAATGTACAGAAGTCCAAGAGGCAAGCATATGGAAGTTGAAGACTGAGCTTGATCGTACACTATCGATGCTACCACAGTGTCTCGCATTTGGGCCGTCGGCAACAGAAATTAGGACAACCAGTAAGTCAGCATGACCCCTTGCCTCTCTATATTGACTTCGCAGGGAACTTGCATCTTGCATTCTTTGCGGTCAAATTCATGGTCCTGCGACAACTGATGGCTCCTGCAACTTCGGAATCAAAGGTAGATCCGACATCAACGCTGTGCCAACATTTTCCACTGGCACTGGTCGAAGGAGAAGCATTCGTGCAATTCATGCGAAAGTTCATCTCTACAAATCTTCATACTTTCTGGCCTCGCCGTGAGTTCCTAGTTCCTTTTTGTGCTACTGATATCAGCTCCTAACAACTGCCCCAGATTCTCGAACACATCTAATCATTGGTGGCAATCACTTGATATATCTTTTCTTTTGTGCCTCTACCGAAGCACAAGTTGCCAAGGCTTATGGACTGCTTCAATCATATCAAGTGATATTAAATTCAGCGGCCCAAGATTCGGATTGGAGCACCATCGGGTTGATCCGTCCTTCGCTCCTTAGAACAGATTCTTTCTTCCACGGAGCGGCTGAGGGTATCAGATTGTCTAGCCTCAAATGATCAGACACGAAACTAGCGATAGAGCAGAACCATTATTGATTTAGGAATAGGTACAGAGTGATCATTGTTCAACCAGAAATAGCGGCGACTTTGGCGGCCTTTTCGGGGTATTGCAGTTTGGCCCTCATGAGGCGATATTCTCTCTGTAGCACAGGCTCATACTTGATTGGATTGCTTTCGCTCGAGCATTCCTTCATGCACTCAATAACCGCATCGATATCTGGGCTGACGAAATATGGAATCGAATATCTCGCCCGAGTCATCCGCTCTGCGCCAGTGAAGCGGTCCTCGGCAGGAGGCAAAGTCACTCGATGGAGCGTTGATTTCAAGTAATCTAGAGAGGGTCAGGGATTTATCAGTCGGATGGACTACGTGATGCTCACCGTTGCTCCACCTCATCAGAAGATCTCCAATATTCATTACTATCGCATTCTTCACAGGCGTGGCTTTGATGAATTGCCCTGGAATATGTTGATTCTCAACCTCCAAGCCACCACAGTCATCCTGAAAAAGCATTGTTATGGATCCCCAATCCGAATGCGCAGGCATTCGAGCACTGGTCTCATTCTCCAGCTGTGCGGCGGGGATCGGAGGGTAGTGAAGCAGACGAAGTTGATTGTTGTGGCCGGAGTGAAACTTTAACAAGAAGTCCGGGTCCTTCAGACCCAATCCTGTTCCAATCGCTTTCAAAATTTCATGGGAGGCTTTCGAGCATTCCCAGTAGAAGCCTGTCATGAAATTTTGGAATCCTGGAAACACGTCGTCAGGGAGCCAGACGTTTGGCTGTTCTTCATTTTCTTCACTGCCGATTTCGTAGCTTTCCTGCTCTGAATATCAGCGCCCATTAACCATAGACTTCGATTGAATGCCACTGACCTTGCAGTCCGTGACAGCTCTCAACTTTTCTCCAATCTCGAGGTCTGAACTAATGACTTGCGAAACCTTTTCCAAGCCTGGCCACGAATATCCTCGATGTACCATTGGACCGTCCGGATGCGGCGCAAGCATTTTCTCTTCGGTCTTCAGATCGAACAGCCGTTTCGACCACCCAAAGGCCTCTTCTAATAACTCGGGACTCACTCCGTGGTTGATGATGGAGACGAAGCCGACATTATGACAGGCCTCCGCGAGCTGTTTTGCTACAGCAACTCGATCACTGGCGGTGCTGTCCGTTGACCACTTCGAAAAGTCTATGATCGGAATGCTAACATCGGTCGCGCCTTCTTCTTTTCCAATGGAACCCATTTTCTTTGGGATGTTTTCGGGTTATCAAGTGATGGTACGCTGGCCGGGTGTTCAAATAGAGTTGAGGTTGCGAGCTCGATTTCGTATGCTGATGTGGTTCCCGTGTTACACAACATCTAGCAACTTCGTCACTTTCGATGAATCAGCCACAGCCAGCTCACCGAATCTATTCGACGCGGTCAACATTCCTCGTGTCTCAAGGAGAACCACTCGAGCAGCATGAAGTTGGCCGATCTTCGCCTCCGGGGAATTCGTGCGGGGCGCCATCCACATCATCCCACTTTCAGATTTGATCGGCCAACTACGAGCATTTAGATAGAGTATCAGGGACCTGACTGTGCATGAGCCTCTTGCACCGGACGAAGGACGAATCACAATTAAGCAAAGCACCTAGCGCTGACAGACAGGGTCGATCTGTTTGCCCCATTCGAAAGCCGCAGCCGCTACTGCTAGAACCTCGTCCCTGAATATGTCCGGGTATAGCTTCCGGCTTATCTGAATTTCATGTTATCTTCAGATATTTCTGGGCACTTGTGTGCCATATAGAAAGGTCTACTGCTCTTTTTCATACTGTGAGCGAGCTTTGCTAGTTCTCTTCGTCGCGACCCCATTTCATCACCGGCGATTTTTTTTAAATAAGATATGGTGTCTCAGAAGATGAAAGCGAAAGTAGCGTACTGGGCAAAGAAGTTGGAATGCCCAGTCGACGACAATGCGAACTACGAAAATACATATGCATGTTCAATTAAGATTCGTCGTTCATTTTCACTAACAGGTGACAGTGGTGCAACCGCGACCTCATTCCCATTCCTGATGATCGAAGGACCTGGACGTGGCAAGGTTTCGCTGGATATTGGATTATAACCGGTAATGACTACCTCTGAAGCTCGGTGCTAGTGCTGAAGTTTGTTGTCTGCAGGTGCCAACAATTCAGCATGGACAGCCGGATCGACTCTGCTGGCTTTGGGGCTCAGCGTGGGACAAGCAATGGGGGTAATCGTTGGATCATCCTTGATTATATCCATGATTGCCGTAGTTGCAGGGTGGATGGGCTCGCATGATTATCTAGGCTTCACAGTCATGTCTCGAGCGTGGGTCTAATAGCTCCCAAATTCTCGATTTCAAGCTCACAAATCATAGTTCGTGGGGAATGATTGGGGGATTTTGGCCTGTCCTCAACCGTATAGTCACTGCGTGTATCTGGTATCTCAATCTTCTTCGACAACAGCATCGCTTTGGCTGACCGAATTAGGATGGGCATTCAGACATATTGGGGAGGTCAAGCCGTCAAAATCATTCTCGGCGCGGTAATTGGGCCAAAGTTCGCATACATGAACAACACACTACCTCCCTCAGCAAACGTCGACACCTGTAGCTTGGTCAGCTTCTTTATATTCTTGGCAATCTTCTGTCCAATGCTGCTTGTCCCGCCAGAGAAACTTCAGACCCCACTCAAGGTTTGTTTACTCATCCTCATAGATTATTATTTCCCCTGCTGATCATGCGCAGGTTGCGTTTGTAATGATTGTATGCAACATCTTCGGACTTCTTATATGGTCTGTCCGTACGGCACATGGTCCTGGAGACCTCATCAACTCCTCCTCCACCGAATCAGGCAGCATTCTCGGCTGGAATGTAGTGTATGGTATCCAGGCCATCCTTGGTCTCTGGAGTGGTGGTATCGTCGGTCAATCAGGTATGGACGAATCTTATACGATCTCAGTCACCACTGATATTGGTAGACTGGACACGTTATGCCAAAACCCCCAACGCATCGCTCTTTGGCCAAGGAGTTACATGTCCGTTGACCATCATTGTTACCGCTCTATGCGGCCTCATCATCACTTCGGCGAGTGAGAAGATTTATGGTGCTTACTTTTGGAATCCTTTCGAACTACTCCTGCATATCCAAAAGGTGTCGATGACCCCCGCGGCTCGTGCGGGGACATTCTTCTCTGGTCTTTGCTTCCTCGCTTCCCAGATGGCGCTATGCATTGTCCTTAACGCGATCTCCACAGGTATGGATATGGCTGCTCTCTGTCCCAGATGGATCAATATCCGACGAGGGTGCTTCATACTTACTATCATCGCTGTTGCCATCTGTCCTTGGAACTATGTCAACAGCGTTACAACATTCATCACCGTGCTCTCTGGTTGGTCGATCTTCTTGTCTGGGATGACGGGTATTCTCATTTTCGACTATTTCCTGGTTCGAAAAGGTCAGCTGCACAAGGGTGATATGTACAAAGGCAACAAATCATCTGCGTATTGGTATACTGCGGGGTTCAACTGGAGAGCCATTGTTGCATGGATCATGGGCGTCTGGCCTCTGTTACGTAAGTGCAACAAAACTTCCGTTCTCCTAACTCCTGTACTAAATCTTAAAATAGCTGGCTTTGTCCGTAGGGTTCAAGGCACAAGCAGTGGCAGCGGCTGGGATCACGTATATGATCTCAGCTACTTCTTCGGCTTTTTCGTTTCAGGTATAATCCATTGGGGTCTTCACGCCATTGCCCCAGCAAAGAAACAGACTGGCTCGTCGCCGTTTGAGATGGACTTGCATCGAACACATGGTCATATTGACGGTGAGGGTTCTAGGCCGTATGTCGAATCGACTTCAAGCCATGATGGGGAAGTGATACAAGTTAAAAAGGAAAAATCGAGTGTTTGAAAATAATTAGAGATGCTTTAACGTGGTTATTTGTAAATATACGCTCCTGCGCTCCTGGAGTGGTGGTAATTTTCTTGTCTCGGAGAGTGAACACGGTGTGAGGTTTTAGCCGGAAAGGTAAAGACATTAGTATAGACGAACGCCGAAATATAGTTCTTGGTGGTCTTGAGGGTCTCTATTTCTCGGTTCAACCAAATAAAAATTTCTCCCATATGTTTTGATTCAGAATGGATATAGTGATCGATAGATTTCGCTCTTGCTGGTTTCTCTTCGTTTTGACGCCACGCCCCTAAATCGTAGCGACCTTGGACCTGAATTTTAGCGAGGCGCTCCCCTAAATATAGCGTACGTCCATGATGCAAGTTTATGTTCCTGGTGGGTCTACAAAGATGGAGATGAGAATTGTTTGAGAAATTGGTCTGGTTTGGTGGGCAAGAGATAACATTTCAATCACGCTCATTCTAACACGGTAATGCTTTTGCCCGTCAATTGAAAGTTATGCCTAGATTATGCCTAGGTCGCAGCTTAACTGTGCTACTAACCCGCTATCAAGTGTCAGATGAGTTGATATCCTCAGTGACCCCGCCACGAACTCGTGCGCGTATAAGACTATGAGCAAAGTACCCATATTTTTCTGCCAAAGCTAAATCCCGCTTCGTCACATACGCTCCACTACCCGTCAACAGCTCCACAACGTCATGATAGCCTCGAATGATTGCCCACGACAAAGAGCTTTCTGACTGAGCATTGACACTCATTGGATCAGCCCCCGCCTCAAGCAAAAGCTTGACAGCTGCTGTATGACCACGATAGCCGGCGACTTGGAGCGGGCTTGACATGTATCGACCACCGGGCGCATCGACGTCCAGATTCGGGTCTGATTCCAGGAGTTTCTGGATAAGAGGCGTCACTCCGAAGGATGCTGCGTAGTATAAGGGTTGAGATATCTCTAAGGCTCTAATGGAGATGCTGGGTGTCAAAGCTCGCACCCATGTTTCAAAATTTCCCCCAGGTTTGTGGATATTTTTCGTCTTGAAGAATTTCTGAAGCAAGCACCATGTCCTCTCATGGAGCTCAGGTCCTGATGCTTGTACATGAAATGGCCAGAAGTTGACCGCATAGTAGTAGAGTGGCCAGTCAACAATGTGGCGTCGGAGCGTCGGCCCATTGCAACGCGGCAGAGAAAATGCTGGGTGTAGCAGGTAGACCAGACAAGCTTGAGAAATGTATGTATTTGCGGATATCATGTCAAAAGAGAAGTAGGAGACGCTCGATTTCTTGATCCGATCTGAAGTCAGATAATCCTTTACGGATAAATGAGCAAGTTGGATCACCGTGGAACTTTCATTGAGGACAGGAACTTGATCATATACAGGCTCAACTGCCGGGTTTTCAACCGTCCATGGCGCCTTCTTTGTGACTAGAGTAGAGCAGAGTAGCATTACGTCTTCTGGATCGAGCAATTTGAGGTTGGGGTTGTAGCATCCGTCGCCAGATAGGTCAATAGCAACCACCTCCGCGGCTTCTTGGATCGTCACAGGACGTGCGGCGAACGCAAGCCCTGCAACACAGGGGCGTCAGTAATTTTCTGTTCAAGCAGGTTTCGGGAGTGTTATTGGCTCTTTGAGAAATTTATGGAGTAAATCGGAGTACATCAGATGAAACTGAAAGTGGTAGGGGGGCGCATGAACAAAGACCCAGAGTTGCTTACACTGCAGAAGTTTGAAAGCGCTGGGGCGATATGTCTCGTCGATGCGAAGGAGGATCTGCTCATAGGTATCGTCCAGTGTTTTCGGCAGCGCGTACAATGTTTTCTCGAGATCGTTGATTGAAAGGCACCGTCTGAGCGTTTCTAATTGGCATGCGACCCATCGGAACCTATTTAAAGTGTCAGCTGCCTTCTAGCTTGGCTCAAAGCTCACTTACATGCCATGCGAACGATCAGTCAGTTCTCGTTCTACCCTCTCCCGCACCTCAATTGGCCATCTCGAGAGTTGTCGGTCATTCTCTAAACTTTGTTGGATAAAAAGTGCAATGTCTGCATTTATCGCCGACTCGTTCACACAAATTGTGCTAGCGTCAATATGTGAAAGAAACTCCTCTACTTCGGGCAGAATGCGACTACTGGCAATAATGTGCAACCCCTCAAGCTTGCCACTCCGAATTTTGTTTAGCGCTTGCAAGAGTTCCCCTAGCTCGGAGCATTCATCTAGTGCTTCTATGACAAAATACACTGTCCGAAATTCCGAGATCATATTTGACAGTGTTATTGTGAGCTCCTCTATTGGTGGCTGAAGAACACTACCACTGTTCTTTGAGAAGAGGGTTTCAAGCTGTTTTGAAGTTTCCTGGCGTTGGACGAAAAGCTGCGAAATAGCAGACCGAATTACAGACTCCAAATTGCTCTTTTCGGGATCATTGAAATCGAAATAGAAGTACACCAAAGCAGTATCAGTAGATGCTCGTGACTGTGAAAACAAATGGTCGATGATTGAAGAACTACAAAGTCAAAAGAATTTTGCAAAAGCAGATGTATGGGTGCTTTTACTCACCACAAGACTGTTTTCCCGCAGCCAGCTTCGCATACGTAAGTCTTTGGCACGTTTGTTCAAGATATTGGGGGACTTACGGATACCATGCATCCAAAAGAAAGAATTCGGGGCGTTTGACCACTTAGTGAACTCGGGTGATCGTAGAAACCACATTCCAGTCATAGACTGACATTTCTTTCGAGCGCTTGCATGATTTGAGAACGAATTGGGAGCGGAAAGCCATTGGAAGATGGCTCCTCGTCTTTGACCTAATCATCAAAGTCAAAAAGTGGCAGGAGTGGGCGCAGAGAGAGATCTACTCAGTCGACTGGCAGAAAACAGCTCTGCCAAGGATGTGATGTTGTCCTGTATTTCAGCAGTCGCGTTCCTTTTCATGCGTAAGTGTCTGTACCGTTCCAGCCGTGTCAGTCGTACCTTTGATCTGCGGCTAAGGCCAGTTGGACTGTTGACTTGGTTCTCTCTATACTATCGAGTAACCGATTCACGTCGGATTCTTTAAGTGGCCAGAAGATAGTCGCTTTTGCAGCTCTCCATCCTTCTTTGGGCTGCAACTTCTGTTGTAAGGACATCAGATCAGTCTCACATCTAGCCAAAGGCCCATCTCGCTCTGCAAGCTGCCCGAGAATCGACGACTGGGCATAGTTCTTAGGCTCGGATTGAAGCAGTATGAAAAGCGCATCGATAATAGTACGTAGATCATTCAGCTCGTTCGTGATTCGCCGTGCGTCGCTTTCGGCGCTCTTTATACGACTGCGATATTCGTAGCAAGTAGCGATAATGCTTCCAGTTATCTGCAAGATGGCGATAGCACTTGCAGTCGCGCTTAGAGGATCCATCTTGATGAAATATCATAGTGAAACTGACAGTGGGGTTGGCGAGACTGTGAAGCGGTCTTGTGGCGCAGTGGCTTTCACGTGGAAAGTTACCCAAAATTGGAATATGAACATACACTCTGTTACATCAAATACTCTAGTGACTTCAGGCCAAGTGACATATCTCAGGGGCTCCCATTTTGAAGCCAGTCTAGAGATACGTCTAATATATCACGTGAGGGCTTTGGCCTGGCCAGCAAAAAGCAAGAACTAAAATTTTACTCAATCTGCAAGCCCAAACAACTGACTCGTCCCGTCGATCACTGCCTTCTAGGGCCTGTTCTTCTAACCTTCGGGATACATCTCTCGAATTCAAGCTATCGATACTGCTTAATGAATCGTACCGTGGGACACTGTTTCCCGATGTACAGAAGTACAGACCGCCCTGATTCTCTTGAGGAGCAGGAAGCGTGAAATGGCATTCTAGTGATCACAAGAATATACTGGAGCGCTAAACGTAGTGAAAATCATTTAAGGGGGTGTCAATCACGTGGATGACTTCCCCTTCGGGCCGACTTCCCCTCCTTTTCGTCACACCCCGTTTTTGTGATCTCGTGCGACTGCGGGGTTAGAGTCACAATACTTGCACACAAACGCCACGAGGAAGGGTTGCAATAGGGATACAAGCATGTGGGGAGAATCCTTCGCTCTTTCCTGTACACCATCGCGGTGTACCAGAAGTAGGTGCATGCCAAAAGCAAACACCTCAACAAATATGCGAAAAGGCAGGAGCGGATAAAGCGCATAACGGCGCAAATTTCTTTTGCGTTCGTTGCCGTTGCGGGTGAGGGATTTCGAAAGCCGGCAGTCCCCAGCGGTCTAATGATTTCAAGGGGCAGGCTGCGGGTGGTGAGAAATCTGCACAGATTCATATAAGAATGCGCAAAAGCAGCAGTCCCGCTTCACCGCATTTTCTAAGTCTCCCGTGAGACAATTGCCAGTAGTTCAACTAGTGATTGCGGCAAGAAAAGTCAGACCTGACTCGGCTGGGGCTCGTGGGCGCCCTATGCATATCAGCGTCATTGGGCAGGGGCATCTCGAGTCCCTACCACCTTCCCGCAAGCAGTCTGGCTTGCTCGCCTGTGCGACTCAGTGATCGCCAACTCAGCCAGAGCTGTGTTTCAATGGAGAGGTCCACGCCAAAGCGTATTATGTGGTGCGACTCAGACTGGTCAACTCGTTTTTACTTCTTTCTCGCTCGAGCCCGTTTTCCCCAGCCGGAGGAATATGCACGTAAGGATTGGTATGTCGGGACGCTGCTACGAGTAGCCTCCTTTGGTCATAGATTTAGGGTTCCAATTAGTCCCTACTCTTCAGCTCGTGTTACGAGAAACAGCAACGGCATCCATACTGTATACTCGGTCAGCATACGAACAGCGTCTTACATAGTACATACTGCACAGCATCAGACGAGAACGGCGGCACTTCGAACCTCTGGATAGTGTTAAAGACCATCGAAGCTCCGCCACCGCAGTCCGCAAATTCAGATTCAAATTCAACACACCGCAACACCTCGCAGATGGCCTCTTGGATTCGACGACAACCATGAACCTGAATGCCTCTGATGCTCTCTGATGAACTATCCAGATGTCCTCAATCAGCGAGCTTCATGGGCGGGGCAAGGCGGTCTTCGTCGTAACGACCACCACCTTCATCCTTGCGACTCTTTTCGTCGTCGCGAGACTAATCAGTCGGTTTGGGATCCTCAGAACAAAGACTGCAGACGACTGGGTTATAATTTTGGCTTGGGTAAGTAATTGGAAGCTGGATAATCCATTGAGGGGCTGCAGGCTAATTTGGCGCAAGTTTCTTGCCTTTGGGCTGTCCTTCGCGATTGATTTCGGTACCTCGAAAGGATTGGGCTCGCACGATGACCGAATTCCGGAGTCATGGCTCCCTTCATTGCGAAGATCAGAATATGCCTTTACAATTCTATATGTACGTTTCCTGGCGCCCTTCGATTCTGCCATTGTCTAATCCTGCCAGAATCCCACTTTGATGGCGACGAAAACCTCAATCCTTATATTCTATCTCCGCCTGTCGAAAAATACTCAAAACATCCTTCGAATTGGGGCATACGTTACACTGGGTATTGTGAATGTTTCTGGCGTGGTGTTGACTTTCATGAATGCCTTCCAGTGCAGCCCAGTCAGTGCAGCATACGACCCATTGAAAAGCAACGGCCAATGTCTATCGATCGTCACACTGTACTTGTGCTCAGCACCGGTCAACATCATTACGGATCTCGCGATTTTGGTCTTGCCGATTCCAGTTCTTACGGGAATGCGATTGCCACAGAGGCAGAAAACCATTCTGGTTCTGACTTTCGCATTGGGTATCTTCGTGACGATTGTTGACGTGGTGCGCATTTACTATCTCCAGCAAGCCTCAGTAGATCAACTTGCGGTTCATGAACAATTGGGTACAACGTCCGACTTTGCTTACAACGCTAGCACTGCTTTTATGTGGTCCGCCGTTGAAGTAAATGTCGGGATTATTTGTGCTTGCATACCCACCCTCAAGCCTCTCATTAAACAGATCCTCCCCGCAATGCTCAGAGATCTGTCGAAAGGAAGTACAGAAAAGACCGGCTCTTTCTCGTCGCAGCTACATACCGAACCACGTCATCGTCCGTCTTCGATTGCAGAGCCAATTCAACTTCTACCTCACGTACACCCAGGGGCCGACCAAGAATCCGAGGTGAACATGATGGATTTTCTGACGACTCCAGGCACGGCTCCTGGAATGGCTAGAAGCCCTACACGTCAGACTCAAGCTACCGCCAACTCTGTCTATTTCGGATTCGTCAATATGAAGCGACCGAAAAGTATGCTTAAAACGAAGGGCATGGAGTCGTTCAAGTATTGCACTCTGGTCACCATCTTATTCTTTCTATGGGGGTTTTCTTACGGATTACTCAATACTCTGAACACAGAAATCTCGGCTATCGCAAAGCAAACCGAAAGCCAGTTTCTTGGCCTCACAACTGCATACTTTGGAGCCTACTTCTTTGGGGCTATGACTGTTGGGCAATGGACGTTACGTCATGGCGGCTTCAAAGCAACATTCATCACTGGACTGTGCATATATGGCACAGGAACACTCATGTTCTGGCCATGTGCAGTTCTCACCTCTTATCCCGGCTTCATAATCTCCAATTTTGTTGTCGGTTTCGGCCTCTCGGTGCTCGAAACTGCTGCAAACCCTTTCCTCGCTCTATGCGGTCCAAGTAAATTCTCTGAGTACCGACTTTTACTCGCCCAAGGCGTTCAAGCCAGTGGCAGCATATTCAGCCAGTTACTGGCTGAGAAAGCCCTGTTTGGTGACATTGCAAGCAAACCAAGTCTAGTCGATGTGCAATGGACTTACCTCGCAGTTGCTCTTTTTACCGTCCTCCTCGCCTTATTCTTCTACTACATGCCTCTCCCGGAGGCTACCGACGACGAGCTTCAAGCTCAATCCGAGAATCTCGGCACCTACTCATCGAGTACTATATTCTCCTCCAAACTCAGCCTTATTTATGTATCGCTCGGACTTGCCGTTTTCGCCCAATTCTGCTACGTCGCGGCTCAAGAAAGCATGTCTGTCTGGTTCACCGCTGTGCTTCAATTTCTCCAAAAATCGCAAAACTCCTCGCTTACACTCACACCGGATAATTACATCCTCGTCGGCCATACTACCTTTGCGGTTGGCAGATTTCTCTTCGCGGCATTGTGCCTCGTTTTCCCGCCGCGGATTCTTCTGATGCTCGCCTTTCTCGGATGCCTTATATTCTCGGCTTTAACGATGTCATTACGACTTTCAGCTAACGGCATTGCCGGTCCCGCACTCGTCTTTTTCTTCTTTGAAGGGCCTGTCTGGCCGATGGTCTATGCAACTGGACTTCGCGGCTTGGGTCGCAAAACCAAGATTGGCGCTGCGTATCTCACGGCCGCGGCTAGCGGTGGTGCCATATTTCCCTTTGTTATGTTCGCTGTACAAAGGCTGGATCACCACAGCGTACAATACAGCTATTGTGTTATAGTGGCCTTGTTTTGTTTCGGGATCTTGTACCCGGTATATCTGAATTTTGTACCGAAAGCCAGACGGCAGGTCGATCCGATCAAAGATAAAGACAGTGACGACCGGCCAGAAACGCCCATTCGGAGGCTGAGTAAACGGTTTAGTGTGATAATTACCAAATTCGGAGGAGGGGGGAATGGGCCGAGCAGTCCTGAGTTGCCTATCGTAGAACATAGAGAGTCGCGGAGGCACGAGAGCTGGACCAGCGGTGCGAGTTCGCAGAAGCCCTGATGTCGCATTACATGGCGTTTTCTTTTTTGGTGTATTGCATTTTGGCGAGCATAGCATTGGGTCGGCGCTTTATCCTTTGGCTAAAGGATTGTACTGGGAATCGGATTCAATGTGCATATGGGAACGGTTGGAATGAAGTCATCGGATATGAGCTGACTGGATAGTAAAAATGGAGTGAGGTGAAGCTGGCGTCTTCTCGGGTACAAACACACTTGCTTTGAGCAACTGGATATATCAATCAATGTCAAAACTTTCAAATTACCTCCTCTGTTCCTCTGTCATGAAATCTCGCATAGAAGGTCTCAAATTGTGATAATATGCCTACCCAGCTCTGAAGCTCGGGGTTTATCTTGTAATTTCTTTCGTTATTTACGGGGCTTGGTCTTTGCCTCTTATGAATGATGTTCAAATGGATGCCTAGGTTATGTTTCTTGCATTTAATTGTTTCTTTTCTCACTGAAATCCTTAGTCGTCTCTATCGATGACTGCCTCTGAAACTATTTCTTCCCCTTGTCAAGTGACTTCCTGGTTCGAACGACCTTAGCTCAAAACTATCCCCATAATTCTCAAAGCACACCAATTTCACCTGTAAAGCTTCTTTAATGACAGATGCAAGCCATAAATTAAATAAAATTCGCGAAAGGTCATGCATGAAAATAAGGTCACGGACAATATCACTTGAAACC
>Ga0247778_1000696_pt1 | contig 31268 bp, 26 predicted proteins | sample UWRJL049202B5_FD_179939 | JGI IMG/M metagenome (GOLD analysis project Ga0247778, IMG submission 179939) | Plant litter microbial communities from Arlington Agricultural Research Station in Wisconsin, United States - UWRJ-L049-202B-5 | ecosystem: Environmental > Terrestrial > Plant litter >...
GGCCAAGGGTATTTACTTCTTAAATACCCTGTTAATCATCCAGTTAAGTCCATCTCCCAGTTTTTCAGCGACATAGTCCGCCAGCCTGGCCAATACCTTCTGCAGTCTTTCATTCTGTAAAAAGGGATCCAGGATGGGATTGCCGGTTAAACTTTCGCCCTCAACCCTGCGGGGGAGCAGGGACCGAACGAACATCGAACCAGAATGCTCCTGAAAATAATTGAAATTAGCATCCATTTTCTCTTCCAACTGCCGGGCCTTTTGCCGCAATTTGCGGATATCCCCCTCCATCTTATCGAGACTGCGGGCCGCCTTGGTCTTTGCCATATCGAAAATTATTGAATCATAAATAATACTACTCACTACTGCCCACTCACCACTCACCTTCTCTCTCATCTGCCCACTCACTCCTCCTCCTCGTCCTTTGACCTGGTAATAATTGCCTGAATAACAGGGTCTACGAAAAGGGCCTTCCTGAAAATTGCCAGCAGAACGAAGACCAGCAGGATCAGCAGGACGACCAGGCCGAAACCTTTTACATAACTGTGCAGCAGGTTGGAAAACCAAAAACCTATCACCGCACCGCTGAACAGTACGATGAGAAAAACCAGGAATAGCGAGACCATGATCCATGCAAAATAACCTGCCGACTTGGAAAAGATGCGGAGACTCTGCAAACGGTAGATCTCCATCCGCGTTTCCAGATACTCTTTTAACAGGGCCTTATTCTCCGAAATAAAGCTGCCTAAATTGTCTGGCTGGCTCATGCGTGTACTTTTCATCGAAAGTACATAAAAAACGCCACTGGCAGGACTTCGTCGGAGCTGCGTTCCTCGCTCAGGACTTCGGCTTCAACACCGTTGAACCCTCGTTCGTACCCTCGCGGGTACGTTCGCAACCATCGCTGCGCTCGGTTGGGCCCGGGCCAATCATTAGCCCTGGATCGCAGGAATGGGCTAATTTCTACGTAAGCCATACCCGACACACAAAATTTTTTTCGCAAAGCTTTCTTTCGGGTTTTGGTGGGAATTATAGTTTATCATACATTTGCACCAGATTAAAGAACCATTAGAAGGGAACGGCATCGTTCCCTTCTTCATTTTTCCCATTGGTCTATTCTGAAATTTAGCCCAATGGGAAAAAAACATCAAATTATGGGCGTTAGGCCTGGGGCCTAACTAAATTTCAGGGTGATGATCAACGAAACAGTAAAGGTGGTGGAAGGCATGATGCAGGCCCTTTTGGCCGATCAGGACCTTTATTTTCTGGTGGAAGTAAAAGTGAAGCCAACCAATAACATTAAGGTTTTCATAGACGGGGACAAAGGTATCTCCATCGATACATGCGTACAGTATAACAGGGCGCTGTATAAGAAATTGGAAGAATCCGGCATGTTCCCGGGCGGGGATTTTTCACTGGAACTATCTTCACCCGGACTGGATGAACCGCTGAAGATACTGCGACAGTACAGGAAGAATGTCGGACGCCAGATTGAGCTCCTGATGCAGGATGGTTCCAGGATAGAAGGCCGCCTGCTGGAAGTGAGCGAAGACGGACTGATCGTGGAAGAGACCAGGGGAAAGAACAAGAAAAAAGAACTGATCAATCATACTTTTTTATTCGAAAACATAAAAACAACAAAAATTCAAGTAGTCTTTTAAGCCAGGATTTTTTAAAATTACATGTTATGGCAAGTATCAATCTCATAGAAGCTTTCCAGGATTTCAAGGAAGCCGAAAACATAGACCGCCCCACCATGATGAAGGTGGTCGAAGATGTGTTCAAAACTTTGTTGCGCAAGAAGTACGGCAGCGACGAAAATTTTGACGTAATTGTGAATGCGGAAAAAGGCGATCTTGAGATCGTTCGCCGGCGCACCATTGTAGAAGATGGTAACGTGAATGATCCCCTCGCGGAGATCGCCTACACGGACGCCACGAAGATCGAGCCCGATTTCGAAGTGGGGGAAGATCTGTATGAGGAGATCGAGATCCTGGATTTTGGCCGTCGCGCCATCCTGGCTGCCAAACAGACCCTGGCCAGCCGTATCGGTGATCTGAAAAAGAACGTACTGGTAAAGAAATATAATGAAAGAGTAGGCGAGATCGTCAGTGCAGAAGTTTACCAGGTCTGGAAAAAGGAGATCCTTTTACTGGACGAGGAAGGCAGCGAACTGATCCTGCCCAAATCCGAACAGATCCCCCAGGATTATTTCAAAAAAGGGGAAAATATCCGTGCTGTGGTGAAAAAAGTGGAATTGAAGAACAATTCCCCCGTGATCATCCTCTCCCGGACCAGCCCCCTCTTTTTATCCAAACTGCTGGAAATAGAAGTTCCGGAGATCTTCGACGGCCTGATCGTTATCAAAAAGATCGTCCGAGAACCAGGTGAAAGAGCAAAAGTGGCCGTGGAATCATACGACGACCGTATCGACCCGGTGGGCGCCTGTGTAGGGATGAAGGGCAGCCGTATCCATGGGATCGTAAGGGAGTTGAAAAATGAGAATATCGACGTGATCAACTGGACCAATAATACCCAACTGCTGATCCAGCGCTCTTTGACGCCGTCCAAAATAACAAATATGGAGCTGGACAGCGAAAAGTCACATGCGAATGTCTATCTAAAACCGGATCAGGTATCCCTGGCCATCGGCCGGAAAGGCGTCAATATTAAACTGGCCCAGGAATTGACAGGATATACGATCGACGTATTCCGTGACAATGAAGGAGAACCGGAGGAATTCGATATCGACCTGGAAGAATTCAGCGATGAGATCGAGACCTGGGTGATCGACGAACTGAAACGAATAGGTTGTGATACCGCCCGTAGCGTCCTGGACCTGACGGCGGAAGAATTAGAAAGAAGAACCGACCTGGAAAAGCAAACGATCGACGATGTAAGAAGGGTGCTGAAGGAAGAATTTGAGAAAGGATAAACCCTTAGGGATAATTCCTTGAAACAAGTTCTGCCCTGAAAAGCCGTCTTTGTCAGTATATTGTAATATTTTGCGGTTATTTTTGAAAAATTTAAATAGGACAATCCGGGACCTCTTTAATATAAAAGCTCTCCCGGGGAGATAAATATGGCAGAAACTACGACTTTACGGCTAATGGCTGCGGCTAAAGAATTCAACATCGGTAAAGATACCCTTGTGGATTTTTTGGTTAGCAAAGGCTTTAGCAAAGACGATCTGAAACCTACGTCCAAGTTGACGGAAGACATGTATCGCTCTTTGCAACAGGAATTCCAGGGAGATAAGGTGGCCAAGATCAAGAGTGATCAGATCGACCTGCCCAAGGGAAGCCTGGAAGCAAAGAAGAAAAAAGAAGAAGAGACGGTCCTTTTTACAAAAAAGGAGATCATTAAGAAACCTGCTAAGGAAGAAACGCCCGTTGCAGCGCCCGTAGTGGAAGAAGTGCCGGTCGTTTTACCGCCGCCTCCCGTAATAGTAGAGGAAAAACAGGAAGAACCTGAAATAACCAAGATCGAGGCCCCCGAACTGGAAGGCCCCAAGATCCTGGATAAAATAGACCTCTCCTCCATCGACTCTTCGACCCGTCCGAAAAAGACGGGCGTAGTCGTCAAAAAGACGGAACCCGCGCCTGAGCCACCCGTGGCCCGGGAAGAGCCCGTTGTGGAAGAAGTCCAGCCGGAGCCCCCTGTTGCCGTAAAAGAAACGCCCCCGGTGGTCGAAGTCCGCGAACCGGTAAAGGAAGAACAGCCCAAGGCGCAGGAAACTCCTCCCGTTGTTGAAACGGTTCCGGAAGAAAAAGTACAGGAACCAGAGGCACCTGTTGCGGTAGAAACGCCCGCAGCGGAGGAATCAGACCTGCCTCCCGTTATCGAGAACATCAAGGCAGAGAAACTGGAAGGACCGAAGATCCTCGGAAAAATTGAACTCCCGGTGAATAATGACACCCGTCCGAAACCTCTTTCCGAAGAGAAAAGGAAACGGAAAAGAATCCCGATCGAGAAAAAAGATAGTGGTGGCGCCGGGCAAGGCGGCAGCAGACCTCCGCATGGCGGTGGCGGCGGCCAACATACTGGTGGCGGTAACCAACGCCCTCCGGGCCAGGGCCGTATTCCTATCCAGCGTAACCCCGGCGGACGTCCCGCTGGCGGCGGCGCAGGTCAGGGCGGCGGCGGTAATCGCAGACCCGATCCCCGTGGCACCCCCAGAGAGGTCAAGGAGATCGATAAAAAGGAAATTCAGGAGAAAATACGGCAAACCCAGGCTAAGCTGGCAGGATCCGGCGGTCGCGGGAAAAGTCTGAAGGCGAAATATCGCCGGGCCAAGAGAGATGAAATGGCCGAACAGACAGGCGGCGACGAGATGATGGACAACAAGCTGCAGGTAACGGAATTCATCAGCGTCAGTGAACTGGCGAACCTGATGGATACCAGCTATGCCGAAGTCATCGGTAAGTGTATGAGCCTGGGTATGATGGTATCCATCAACCAGCGCCTGGAAGCCGACGTGATCGAACTGGTCGCCGGCGAATTCGGATACACCGTTGAGTTCATCGGTATCGATGACGCTGCCGAAATGGAAGAAGAAGAAGAAGAGGATGACCTGGAAAATATGGTGGCCCGCTCACCCGTGGTTACCATCATGGGTCATGTCGACCACGGTAAAACATCTTTGCTGGATTATATCCGCAGCGCCAATGTCGTCGCGGGTGAAGCAGGTGGGATCACCCAGCATATCGGCGCCTACCAGGTAACTACCGCGAGCGGCAAAAAGATCACCTTCCTCGATACACCCGGGCACGAAGCCTTTACTGCGATGCGTGCCCGTGGCGCCAAGGCGGCAGATGTCGCCGTGATCGTGGTCGCGGCCGACGACGCTGTCATGCCGCAGACGAAGGAGGCCATTTCCCATGCACAGGCCGCCGGCCTGCCCATGGTTTTCGCCATCAATAAGATCGATAGAGAAGGAGCCAATCCCGAAAAGATAAAGGAACAACTGGCAGGGATGAATATCCTGGTGGAAGACTGGGGGGGTAAATTCCAGTCCCAGGAAATATCGGCCAAAAAAGGCCTGAACATAGACCTGCTGCTGGAAAAAATAGGCCTGGAGGCGGAATTGCTGGACCTGAAGGCCAACCCCGATCGCGAAGGCATGGGTAGCGTCATCGAGGCTTCCCTCGATAAGGGAAGGGGCTATGTGGCGACCGTCCTGGTACAGAACGGTACCCTCCACAGCGGCGACCTGGTAGTGTCCGGACAATACTATGGCAGGGTCAAGGCCATGTTCAATGAACGTAACAAACGGGTAGAGAATGCACCGCCAACGACACCCGTGCTGCTCCTGGGCCTCAACGGCGCTCCACAGGCAGGAGAAAAATTCAAGGTCTATGAAGACGAGAGCGAGGCAAAGGAAGTAGCCAATAAACGGGCCCAGATCCTCCGCGAACAAGGCATTCGTACCAAGAAACATATCACCCTCGATGAAATCGGCCGCCGACTCGCCCTGGGTAACTTTAAAGAACTGAACCTGATCATCAAAGGGGATGTGGACGGATCCGTCGAAGCCCTCAGTGACTCCCTCCAGAAACTTTCTACGGAAGAGATCGCCGTTCGCGTCGTACACAAGGCAGTGGGCGCCATCACCGAAAGTGATGTGCTGCTGGCAACCGCCTCGGATGCCGTTATCGTCGGCTTTAACGTACGTCCTTCTTCCCAGGCTTCCCGCCTGGCCGAGACGGAGGGCGTGGAGATCAAGACCTATTCCATCATCTACAATGCCATTGAAGAGGTGAAGAGCGCCATGGAAGGGATGCTCGAACCAAAGATCCAGGAAAAGATCGTGGCCAATGTGGAAGTGCGCAACGTCTTCAAATTCGACAAGGCTACCGTCGCCGGCTGTTTCGTACTGGACGGCAAGATCTTCAGAAATGCAAAGGTGCGTTTGGTCCGCGATGGCATCGTGATCTACCCCATCGGGGAAGGAGCGACGGCCGAACTCGCCTCGCTGAAACGATTCAAAGACGACGTGAAAGAAGTGGCCTCCAGTATGGAGTGCGGTCTTACCATTAAGAACTATAATGACATCCGCGTAGGAGATATCGTTGAGGCGTACGAAGAAGAAGAAGTGAAACGGACGCTGTAATTTTTTGTTAAATACCCCCTGATGGGGGTATTTAACATTGTATACAAGTATTTTTGGAATCGCATTATGACTAAGAAATTCATTCTGATCCCCGTCCTTTTCTGTATACTGGCAAATGGATTTGCCCAGCAAAGAGTTGTTGCCGATAAGATCGCCGGTATTGTAGGCGATAAAATCATCCTTAGATCAGAACTGGCCATTGCCATTCAAGACATGCAGCGCAATGCAGGCGGAGCCGACCTGAAGGGTGTGGATGAATGCAATATATTAGATAATATGCTGATCCAGAAGGCCCTGGTCCTTCAGTCGGAAAAGGATTCCCTGCCGGTCAGCGAAGAAGAGGTGGAGGCGGAAGTAGAACAGCGTATCCGTTACTTTATCAACCTCTACGGGGGAAAAGAAGCCTTTGAACAAATCGCCCAAAGGACTGTCTATCAGGCCAAACAAGATTTCCTTGGGCCGATCCGGGAACAACGCCAGGCCCAGTCCATGCGCAATAAGATCGTACAGGACATCACCATCACACCCACAGAAGTAAAAGATTATTTTGAGAAACTTTCCAGGAGTAAAAAGCTGACCTTCTATGAATCCCAGATGCAGCTGAGTCAACTGGTCATCTATCCAAAGGCCAGCAGGGACATCGAAAAATTAGCAATCGACGAATTAAATGGATACCGGCAGCAGGTAGAAGCCGGGACAAAAAAATTCGAGACCCTGGCTCAATTCTATTCGGACGATCCCGGCAGCAAAGAGAAGGGCGGCATGATCCAAATGAACCGGAGCGATAAGATCTGGGACCCGGTTTTTTTTGCAACAGCCTTCCGCCTGAAGGATGGACAGGTATCTCCCGTTATCAAGAGCAAGATCGGATATCATATCATCCAAATGGTCAGCCGCAACGGAGATGATGCCCTTGTCCGCCACATTTTGAAGATACCCCAGGTCATGGACTCTGAAATCAACGAAACCTCAACACAACTGGATTCCATAAGGACACAACTGATCTCCGGCACCATCAGCTTTGGAGAAGCCGTTGCCAAATACAGCGGGGATGATATCGTTTCCAAATCCACTGCCGGACAGATCATGGCAAGAGACGGATCTACTTTCCTTACCATCCCGGATATGGATAAAGACCTGGTACTATTACTGAAAAGTTCCAACCTCAAACCCGGAGAATACTCCAAACCCGTTGTCTTTACGGACGACCGCGGTAAAAAAGGGGTTCGTATCATACACATGCTCTCCAAATCAGAACCCCATACAGAGAACCTGAGAGACGATTACAACAGAGTCTCCCAAAGGGCACTGGACGAAAAGAAGTCGGCCGCCCTGGAAAAATGGTTCCTTACCAAGATCCCCACTTTCTACATCATGATCGACGGCGATTACCAAAATTGCAGCAACCTTACCAAATGGCAGGGTAACTCAGTAACTGCCGGTAACTAACTTAGGTATTAACCCTTAGGGATAACGAAATAGTCCCCCAATTGGCATTGCATACCAGCATCTTTAGTAATTTGATACCGTATTTTTACTAAAGTTTTTAATGGCCAGATAACTCTGACAATATTCAACCATCATGCTAAGTAGTGCCAAAAAATCCGTGCCTACGAGAGAGCAGTTTATACAACCTTATTTTATTGAAATAGCCCCTGATGGGGTCATCATAGCGGCTTGCGACAGATCCACCAATTTATTCCAGAAAAGAAACATATATGATTTCCTGGATAAAAATTTTGCGTTAGTCTTTGCGCAATTGGGTACCGTCAGTCCCGCACTCCCCACCGATCATAGCGGGGAAACACTTCCAAGCCTCATCGAATTGTCCATTAGAGGATCCGGGGCTGGCGTAAAGCCCTTCCTCATCCGGTGGACGCCGGTGCCCCTGCATACCCCCGAAGAGAAGAAAGGAGGATGGCAATTAACCGGTATGAGGATCCAGGGCGGACATTTACCCCCGGCAGATCCTGCAGAGGCCTTTTTGCCGGTTGAAGAGGCCCAGATCCAGGCCGGACTGGTTAAATACGTATCGGATATCATAATCACCACCGACCTGGAAGATCAGGTCATTTACTGGAATAAGGCAGCTGAACAATTCTATGGTATTTCTGCCCGTCAGGCGATTGGCCAGCATTTCAGGGAACTTATCCGCTACGAATACCCCGACACTACCGAAGAAGAGGCCGCCGCCGGCTTCCGGGAAAAAGGCATTTGGGACGGAGAACTGATCTATATTTCAACAACCGGAAAAAAATCGTACCTTATTAGCTCTATCCGGTATATAAAGGACAAAGACGAGCGTATTACGGGCATCATGGCCGTTAATAGGGATATTACGGAGAACAAGCTGGCACAACTGGACCGGAAATTAGCAGAAGTGCAGTTACGCCAGTACTCGGAGCAGATAACGAATATACTGGAGAGTATAACAGACGGTTTTTTTGTCCTGGACAGAAACTTTCGGGTTACACTCTGGAACCACGAGGCAGAAAGGATCACCGGCCAGACAGCTGCAGAAATGGTCGGTCAGCCAATTCGGGAGAAATTACCCGAACTGGTAGACGCCGAGACCTACCAGTCCTTTCACAAGGCCTTCAAAAAGAAAATGACGGTCACGCTGGAAAAATACAATGATCGATTCGATCGCTGGCTCGAAATGAGCGTATATCCCTCTGATCAGGGACTATTCGCCTATTTCAAGGACGTGACCATTCGTAAGAAGCAGGAAATGATCCTTGCCCTGGAACGGAAAGTATTAGAACAGAATTCTAATAAGAAAACTTCCCTTCGGACCATTCTCAATAACTTCCTGAAAGGACTGGAGAAAATATTCCCGGGTATGTATTGTTCTGTACTTACCCTGGACGAGAATGGCCTCAGCGTAAGACATCTCTCCGCGCCCGGTCTGCCCACCATCTATGCCCATGCGATCGACGGTCTGCCCATCGGTCCCGAGGCAGGCAGCTGTGGAACGGCGATGTACCGGAAAGAGAGAGTGATCGTCTCCGATATATCAACCGACCCCCTCTGGGCGCATGCAAAAGAACTGGCCCTGAAATTCGGCCTCCGCGCCTGCTGGTCCCTGCCGATCCTCAACGCAAAGGATGAGGTCCTGGCAGCTTTCGCCGTCTATTATACCACGGCCAAGTCACCCTCGGAAGTCGAATTGGATATTATCGGGAGAGCAGCCAACCTGGTAACGATCATCATAGAGAGCAAAAGAGCGGAAGAAGAACTCAATATCAGTAACGAAAGATACATGCTGGCCACAAAGGCCACCAACGATGCTATCTGGGACAGGGACCTCCATACAGGGCTTTATTTCTGGGGAGAAGGATTCTATGACCAGTTCGGCCACAAACCCTCACCCAAGACCAGGACCCGAAGATTCTGGGAGATGCACGTCCACCCCGAGGACAGGGCCCGGGTACTGAAAAATATGGACCGGTTCATCCGGAGGAAGGACAAGGACCTCTGGCTTGAAGAGTACAGATTTAAAAAGTCCGATGGGAAATATGCCCTTATCTCCGATAAGGGATTCCTGGTCTTTGGAAAAGAAGGCAAGGTCATCCGGATGGTAGGGTCGATGCAGGATATCACCGGGAAAAGGGAAATGGAGAAAAGGTTGCTGAAACAGGAGTTGAACAAACAGAAAATAGTCGCCCAGGCCATGGTGGACGCCCAGGAAAAAGAAAGGGCCGAGATCGGAAAAGAACTGCATGATAATATCAACCAGATCCTTTCAACCACAAAACTTTACCTGGAACTGGCCAAGAATGATACAAAGGAAAGGATGAACCTGATCACCCGCAGCGCCGAGAACATCCACGATGCGATCCACGAGATCCGTAATATTTCAAGATCCCTCGTGCCGGCAAGTATCGGGGACCTGGGCCTGCTGGATTCCATCGCCGACCTGGTAGAGAGCATCCGAACCACCCGGGCGATCCATGTGGAATTCTATCCCATGGGCAAATTTGATGAGAAGATCAGCGATAAAGCGAAATTGATGCTCTTCCGGATCATCCAGGAACAGATCAATAATGTGTTGAAGCATTCCGGCGCCAGGAACCTGATCATCGAGTTGATCCTGGAAGAAACGGAGAAGAGAATCGAACTGAATATCACCGATGACGGGAAAGGATTCGATCCCGAAAAAGTAAAGAACAATAAAGGACTCGGCCTCTCTAATATTATGAGCAGGGCGGACCTTTTCGGCGGTAAAGTAACCATCATGTCCGCGCCCGGCCGCGGTTGTAAATTAAGAGTGCAAGTCCCTGTTATTTAAACTTTAAAACAATCCTATATGAGCAAGATCAATATTTTAATTGCTGACGACCACAAACTGATAAGAGAGACCTGGAGTTATATACTGAACAGTGATTCCCGGTTCCAGGTGATTGCCGAATGTGGAGACGCGCAGGAAGCAGTGGAGCTGGCAAAAGCAAAACGTCCTCATGTTGTTCTCATGGATATAAATATGGCCCCATTTTCAGGTCTGGAAGCCACCCAACGCATCCGCAAAATCTCCCCGGGCTCCAAAGTAATCGGAGTCTCCATGCACTCCCAACCCGCCTACGCGAAAAAAATGCTGCAAATGGGCGCCAGAGGCTACGTCACCAAAAACTCATCCAAAGAAGAAATGATCAAGGCCATCCTCGAAGTCAATCATGGCAATAAATATATCTGTGATGAGATAAAGAACATCATATCCGAACAGCTGTTGGACGAGAAGGAAGACTCACCGAACATCAATGCCCTGACAGAACGGGAAATGCAGATCATCAATTTCATAAAAGAAGGACTCTCCTCCAAAGAGATCGCCACCGGTCTTAATATTTCCCTGAAAACAGTGGAAGTACACCGCCATAATATCCTCAAAAAATTAAAGTTGAAGAACTCTGCCTCCCTGGTGAACTTCATCAATACGAACGCAACATATATTTAGCGCATGCGTAAGTGGCGTTAATACAATAACATAGCTTGCTAAATAAAAACGCTTACAGAGCCCCTGGATTTCCACATAGACACGGAAGACCGGGGCTCTTCTTTTCCCCCAACTCACCACTCAGTACTCACCACTCACTATTCCCTACAGCTACCTTCTTTTCTTTTTCTTTAACGATAAAGTTGGTAGCTTTGCATTTCATTTTTTTCCATGAGCGATGACATAAAACATGAATGCGGTCTGGCATTCATTAGATTACGTAAGCCGTTCTCCTATTATCTCCAGCAATACGGAACGGTACTTTATGGCCTCAACAAGCTATACCTGCTGATGGAAAAGCAGCACAACCGGGGGCAGGACGGGGCAGGGGTCGCTGCGGTCAAATTGAACACCGAACCAGGATATCCCTTCCTCCACAGGATCCGCAGCAGCAATAACCAACCCATCGCAGATATTTTCTCCAGGATCATGGGCGAGGTCAAAGAACTCGAACAATACCAGGGCGATATCACCAAACATCCGGGCCTCATGAAAGGACATATCTCTTTTCTGGGGGAAGTCCTGCTGGGTCACCTGCGTTATGGTACCCAGGGCAAGAACAGTACTGAATTTTGTCATCCTTTTATAAAACGTAATACAGTGCCAGCCCGGAATCTGGCCCTGGCCGGCAATTTTAACCTCGTCAATACAGATGAACTTTTCGGCCTGATCGGCGTCGATCCCGGTGATTTTCAGAAGCAGAGCGACCTCGCCGCCATGATGGAGGTCATCCACCATTTCCAGGTCCAGGCCGATGAGCATTCTACGGAAAATCTCGACGTAGCCGGTTTTTTACGAAAGGCCGTGGCCCTCTTCGACGGGGGATTTACCGTGGGCGGCCTCGTCGGTAACGGCGACAGCTTCGTCTTCCGGGACGCCAATGGGATAAGACCTGCCTACTATTATATCAACGACGATGTGGTCGTGGCCGCCTCAGAAAGAGCCGCGATCCGCACAGTCTTCAATGTAGGCGAAAATGAAGTGATGGAACTGATGCCCGGCAAAGGTCTTATCGTCAAGGCCGATGGAACAGTCTCCATCGAACAGATCCTGGAGCCGAAAGAGCGCCGGGCCTGTAGCTTCGAAAGGATCTATTTCTCAAGAGGCAGTGATGAAAAGATCTACCGGGAAAGGATCGCCCTGGGATATAATCTCAGCGATCAGATCCTGACATCGATCAACCACGATCTGAAGAATACCATTTTCTCATTTATACCCAATACGGCCGAAGTCGCCTTCTATGGTCTCTGGAAAGGAATGGATGACTATCTCAAAGACGTTAAAATTCAGAGGATCCTTTCCTGGGGAAAAGACATCACGGAAGACAAGCTGGTTGAAATGCTCAGCCGAAAGATCCGGGTGGAAAAAGTAGCCATTAAAGACGTAAAGATGCGCACCTTTATTACGGAGGATGTAAGCCGTAACGAAATGGTCCAACACGTATATGACGTCACCTATGGCACCGTCCAAAAGGACGTGGATACCCTGGTGGTCATCGATGACTCCATCGTCCGCGGAACTACTTTGAAGCAATCCATCGTCCGGATGCTGGCACGTCTCCAGCCCAAAAAGATCATCGTCGTTTCCTCCGCCCCGCAGATCCGCTACCCGGATTGCTATGGCATCGATATGAGCAAACTAGGTGACTTTATCGCGTTCCGGGCAGCCGTCGAACTCATGAAGGAAAAAGGAAAAGAAGACTGTATGCAGGAACTCTATGAGAAATGTAAAGAACTACAACGTACCGGTCAGTTACATACGGAGAATGTCGTAAAGGGCGTCTATAAATCCTTCACAACCCAGGAACTCTCCGATAAGATCGCCCGGCTGATCACTCCCCCGGAGATCAAAACCCCTGTACAGGTCATCTACCAGACCATAGAATCCCTCCACAGGGCCTGTCCAACCAATACAGGTGACTGGTACTTTACCGGCAACTATCCCACACCAGGAGGAAACCGGGTGGTCAATAAGGCCTTTATCAATTATATGGAAGGTAAGAACGTTCGCGGTTACTGACCTGCTCCTAAAAATATCCCCTTCATTTAATGGCTTTATCAGTAAAAAGCCTTAATATTATATAACAGTTTAACTGTATAGAATCTCTGCGCTTAAAACCTTTCTGTCGGCTATCGCTCTCATTAGTAATGTTTTGTTATTTCTCCCTTAGAAAAACATAGGCGTTATGAAAAAAGTCTCAATTATGATCGTAGACGATCATACACTCATCAGGGAAACGTGGAGTTTTCTGCTTGGGAAGAATGAAAACTTTGATGTCATTGCAGAATGCGGTGATGGCGAACGCGCTATCGAGCTGGCGAGGGACAAAAGACCCGACATCGTGCTCCTGGATATCAATATGGCGCCGATGAGCGGATTTGACGTATTGAAAATGATACGCAAATTTTCCCCAAGCTCGAAGATCATTGGAGTATCCATGCATTCTCAGCCCGCCTATGCCAAAAAGATGCTGCGCCTGGGAGCAAGAGGGTATGTAACCAAGAACTCCCCCCGCCAGGAAATGCTGGAGGCGATCTCCGAAGTCAGCAACAATCATATCTATATCTGCCAGGAAGTAAAGAATATACTCTCCGACCAACTCCTCAACAACGACCAGGCCAACCCCGATATCAATAACCTGTCGGACCGGGAAATGCAGATCGTGAAAGCATTGAAAGAAGGCCTCTCCTCCAAAGAAATTGCATCGGACCTGAGTATTTCACTTAAGACAGTAGAGGTCCACCGTCATAACATCCTTAAAAAACTCAAGCTGAAGAATACCGTATCCCTTATCAATTTCATCAATTCCCAGGCCTTTGATATTTAGGCTAATTTGAGTAAATTCACGTTTACTTAAATTCGTATGAAGACCCTATTGATAATACGACACGCCAAGAGTAGCTGGGATAGCACCGGGATCAATGATATCGATCGACCCCTGAACGACCGGGGGAGAAGGGACGCACCTGCCATGGCTCAGCGGCTCATAAAGGCCGGCGTAAAAATCGACAGCTTCGTCTCCAGCCCCGCCAAAAGAGCAAGAACCACTGCCGAGATATTTATAAAAGAATTCAACCGGAAGGAAAAAGAGCTCCTGCTGATCCCCGAATTGTATCATGCACAGGTGCAAACCTTTAAAGAAGTAGTAAAGGGCCTGGACAACAGCTATGAAACAGTTGCCATCTTCTCTCACAATCCCGGTATCACGGCCTTTGCCAATGTGTTGAGCTCCGTAAGGCTGGATAATATGCCTACTTGTGCAGTTTTTGCAGTTACCGCCGAGGTTGCAGACTGGAATGAGTTTATCCAGGCGGGACCCACATTCTGGTTCTTTGATTATCCTAAATCGCCGGGACAAGCCGACTGACCAGATCCTTTATCGCACCAGATAAAAGATCCCCATTTTCTCCCGCCATCTCCGCAAATTGAAATCCGGCCGCCGCATCCAGCGCCCGGCTCAGCGAAAAATCTTTTTGCAATACGCAGAGCGCCATCCGCCGGTCCGCCAGGTATTTACCCAGGTACTCCTGTTCCGTTTGACCCGGAGTAGGGACCAGCACCGCCCGCTTACCCAACCGGGCAAGATCCATGACAGTACTGTAACCGGCCCGCGAAAGAACCAGGTCCGCTCCACGCATGGCCTGCTCCAGGTCCACGGCGGGAAGATGATCGTGAATTTCAACGCCTGGGGCTACCTTACCCCATAAGGGGATTGCACTGCCCCCCCCGGGCAGACCTCTTACAAGGATCGCCCGTCCCGGATAGGCGCGTAACTGCTCCAGGATCACCCGCTCGAAAAGAGTCCGCTGAGGCTCCGGCCCCGATAAAAGAATCAGCAGATCACACCGATTCCCTCCGGCTGCCGTCGTCCCGGTCTCCGTCGTCCCGTCCGTCGCCATTCCGGCCATAACCTCCCCCCCCGCCGGCAGACCCTCTTCGAACCGGGACAGGATCCCGATATAACGGATTGGTGTATGCGGCATTTTCTCCGGATGGGAAAGATTCCCAGCCAACCCGGCGCCAGCCTTCATGTCCGGGATCCAACATGAGGAAAATTTGTTGATCAGACGATAGTTCAGCCACTGTAAAAGAGCATCACCGATCCGCCCGAAAGAGCTGCGGATCCGTAGTTGATGCGTAATAAAGACCGTATAAACTTCCGCCGAATAAAGACCATACCGGTTATCGGAAATGACCGCGTCGGGCCTTTCCCGGATCAGGAATTCCTCCAGCCAGCGGTGCTCCTCCTTGATCCGGGTCAATATTTTAGGAATGGCAGCGATTATTTTTAAAAAAGTAAAGGCACGGTTTTTGCCATATTTGATACCGTACCCGGGTAATTCAACAAAAGGTAAAAAAGGAAATTCTCTCTGCAGGAGCGCCAATTGGGCTCCTGAGGCCGCGATCCACAGCTCACATTTGTGATTTAGTAATTCTTTAATAACTGGTATACACCTGGTTGCATGACCCAAACCCCAATCCAACGGCGCGATAAGGACCACCGGATGCTCTCTATGCGAATTGTTAATTTTTGAAAGAGTTGACAATCGGGATACTTTTTTCTTTACAAAATAGTTAAATTAGTAAGATTAAAGACATGAAAAGTTCCAAGCTGGTGTTGATTCTATTGTTATTATTTAGTAGCATTGTATTTACAAGCTGCGGCGCAGGCAGAGGTATCGGTGGGAGTAATAAGAAATGTGGCTGCGGTATCAATAAAGGTATGACTGGTTATTAAAATCTAATAAGAAATGAAGACTTGTAACAGAGATTTGCTTGTTCTTGTGAAAGATGAACAAATGAACGAACAGTCCATGGAGCAGGAACTTGAGCAACTAAACGATCTCTTGTTCCACTTCGAGACTATCGATAGCTTTTGCACAGCCCATGAAGTATTCGATATCAATCGACATAAAATACTCTACCGGCAGGACACTATGCAGAAGATCATACGCGAAAAGGAATTGAAGCCATTCGTATTTATCTGCAACAAAAACTAGTGACGGCCCAGCCCCGCGATCGCCTCATGTAATTTTTGAATCATCTCGTCTATATCATTTAGACGGCATGTGCCTACACTTAGCCGATACCAGGGAGAATTTTTAGAAGCCCCGAAAGCAGAAAAAGGCACCACCGCCAGTTTGGCCTCGTTTAACAGGTAGGCCGTTACATCTCCCTGATCCTCCAGCAGTTTCCCCGCCTTTGTTATTTTTCCTTTCAGATCGATCTTTATAGTCAGATAAATGGCAGCTTCAGGAGCCAGTACATCCACCGGCATCCCCTCTCCTTTCAATCGCTGGAAGCCTTCATGAATACGATTCAGTCGCTCCGACACGGCTGCCCTGAATCCTACCAGGAACTGATCGATCTTGTCCTGCTGCAATAAATAGCCTGCTACGGCCTTTTGTTCGGCCATGGGCGCCCAGGCGCCGATATGGGTAAGAATAGACTTCATCTTACCAATGATTTCCACAGGGCCGAACGACCAACCGACCCGCACCCCCGTAGCAGCAAAGACCTTGCTGATCGCATCGATATAGATGGTATACTCCCGCATAGCCGGATACAAAGAGACGGGATCATAATGCCGGATATCCCCATAAGTCAGCTGCCAGTACATCTGGTCATATAGCAGATACAACTTCTTTTCACCCGCGCCTCTTCGGGCATTTTCTTCAAGTATCATTTCACAGATCGCCGAAAGATCCTTTTTGGAGATCGTCGTACCCGTGGGGTTCTGCGGGCTGCAAAGACAGATCAGGGTTGCATCTTTACTGTAAGGCCTGATAGCCTCCGCCGTGGGCATGAAATTATTTTCCGCAGTGGCCTCGATAACGATATGCTGCCCCCAATTCAGATGCGTATAGTGGTTATTGTTCCAGGAGGGAACTGCATAGATCACCTTATCCCCCTCATCGATCAGGGTCCGGAATAGGGAATAGATCAGGGGACGGCCTCCGCTGGCCACAAGGATCTCCGCAGGTGTATAGGCCAGGCCTTCCCGCTCCTTCAGGAAGCCGGCAATGGATTCCCGAAGGTCCAGGTTGCCTTCCGCCGCAGGATAATTGGTAAAATGCTGCCGATAGGCGTCGACGATACCGTCTTCCAACACTTGAGGTATCGGGAAGATAGCCGGATCAAAATCCCCAACCGTAAAATTATAGATCTTTTCGCCCTGCCGGATCTTTTCGCGGATATCACCGCCCAGTTTGACAATTTCGGATCCTATCAGGGTCTCGGCCAAATGCGAAAGCTTCATATCGGCGTTTTTTTACCCAAAAAAGCCCCGAACAGTGTCCAGGGCTCATGTGGGGTGTTTGAGCCAACTATCGGAATCGAACCGACGACCCTTTCATTACGAATGAAATGCTCTACCAGCTGAGCTAAGTTGGCTTTTCGCCGGAATCGACCCTCCGGCTGCGGGCTGCAAAAATACAAGGTGCATCTTGCCTTGCAAAATAATTCATTCGACTTTAGCCAAAGTCTCTTTCGTAACTTGCTCCGGAAGCACAAACTCGTCTATATGGTAAGGTTTTTCTTTTCCCTCCTCCTTATATTCTCTTGTATGTTTTTGGGCGCTTTGTCCGCGCGAACCCAGGACCTTTCCATCGCGGAAGGATGGAAATTCCACTTGGGAGACTCCACCATCTGGGCCGGCAAAATCTTCAACGACTCGGCCTGGAAACCGATCAGGACCGGCGCTCCCTGGGAGACACAAGGCTACAGGGGTTACGACGGCTTCGCCTGGTACAGGCTCCATGTGATCATTCCCTCTTCTATCCGGGACAAGGCCTTTCTGAAAGAAAAACTACGTTTGGACCTGGGCAAGATCGACGACGGAGATGAAGTCTATCTCAACGGGTTTTTAATTGGCAGCAATGGAGGGAAGGGAGGTGGCATCAGGACAGGGATCTGGGACATGAACCGTGCCTATACTATCCCTCTGAGTGATCCCCGTATCCGCTGGGATCAGGATAATGTGATCGCCGTCCGGGTATGGGACAAAGAAGCAGATGGAGGTATGTACGAAGGGAAATATGGGATCAGCGTCATGGATGTTACGGATTTTATCACCATCAATACGGCTGCCGACCCACTCAGGTTCTCAACCACCGGGCAACTCACCAAAAAATTACTCCTGCAATCCACCAGCGAAAAATACGACTTTACCGGCCGGCTCAATATCAGGGTGATCGACCCCTTCTCGGGCGCTGTCGTATTCAAACAAACGATCGGCGCCGATTTTTCACACGACCGTCCTTTTGAATATAGCCTCAGAACGACGCTGCCGGAGAACAGATCCTATCAGATGGTTTATGATTTCGAAGAAGGAAGAAGCAAGAAGAAGGTGACCGCTATGGAAGAAGTACCCTATGTGCTCACGCCAAAACCCGGCCCCGCCCCGCGGATCAATGGCCCGGAAATCTATGGGGTCACGCCCGGCGCTCCCTTCCTGTACCGGATACCCGTCGTAGGCCAACGACCCCTTGCCTTTGCAGCCACAGGCCTCCCTGCCTCCCTGCACCTGGACGGCAATACAGGTATTATCACGGGCAGCCTTCCCGATAAAGGAACCTATACCCTGCGACTGACCGTGCACAACAAGGTGGGTTCGGCCACCCGTAATCTTACCGTCATTTGCGGCGACAAGATCGCCCTGACACCCGCACTGGGCTGGAACAGCTGGAATTGCTGGGGAACCAGCGTCAGCGATGGAAAAGTGACGGCCTCCGCAAAGGCGATGTCGGACCGCCTGGCCGATCATGGCTGGTCCTATATCAATATCGATGATGGCTGGGAAGACCGCCGCAACGATCAGGGAGAGATCCTTCCCAATGCGAAGTTCCCCGATATGAAGACTCTCTGCGATTCTGTCCATATGCTGGGTCTTAAGATCGGAATCTATTCCTCGCCGGGCCCACGCACCTGCGGCGGGTACTTAGGCAGCTATCAGCATGAAGAGCAGGATGCGGCTACCTATGCCCGCTGGGGGATCGACTACCTCAAATATGATTGGTGCAGCTACGGAGAGATCGCGCCACGGGCGCCTTCGCTGGAAGAATATAAAAAACCCTATATCGTCATGAAAAATGCCCTGGACAAAACAGGCCGCGACATCCTGTATAGTCTCTGCCAGTACGGCATGGGAGATGTATGGAAATGGGGCGGGGAAATTGGGGCCAACTCCTGGCGGACCACCGGCGATATCATCGATACCTGGGGCAGCATGGCAGGCATCGGTTTCGGCCAGGACAGGCCGGCCCCATATACGGCGAGGGCCAATTTCAATGACCCGGATATGCTGGTGGTAGGCAAGGTTGGCTGGGGACCCAGCCTGCATAATACCCGTCTGACCCCGGACGAACAATATACCCACATCAGCCTCTGGTGCCTGCTCTCCGCCCCACTGCTGATTGGCTGCGATATGAGCCAGATGGATGCATTTACCCTGGGCCTGCTGACCAATGACGAAGTCCTGGCCATCGACCAGGATGCGCTCACCCGGCCGGCCCGCAAAGCCTGGGACCAGGGAAAGATCCAGGTCTGGATAAAAGACCTGAAGGACGGCAGCAAAGCTGTTGGAATTTTTAACCTGGATGACCATGCCGCCCAACGTACGATCCCCCTGTCCACCCTCGGTCTGCCGGAACAGGGAAAACTCCATGATTGCTGGCGCCAGCAGGATCTGGGTCCATATAAACATTCCTATGCGACCCGCATCCCCCCTCATGGGGTGCTCTTGCTGAGGATCAGGCCTGCGGCGCACTAATTGTTTAACCCTTCTTTTCGGCGTTATACTTTTTCTCCGCGTCCTTGGCCTTCTCAAAATCCAGAACTACCCCGTTGATGCAATACCGGAGACCCGTAGGAGGAGGGCCATCATTGAACACATGCCCCAGATGAGACTTGCAACGTCCGCACATCACCTCGGTCCGGGTCATGCCATAACTCTTATCCTCCTCGTAAATGATGCTGGTCTTTGAAATAGGCTCGTAAAAACTGGGCCAGCCGCAACCGCTCTCGAATTTCGTATCGCTTTTAAAGAGGGCATTGCCGCAAACAGCGCAATAGTAAGTGCCGATCTCTTTCGAGGTCTCGAAGGGACTCGTCCAGGCCCGTTCCGTACCCTTCTGTCTTGCTACCTCATATACATCTTTTGGAAGGATCTTTTTCCATTCCTCATTACTCAGGTTCACGGGGGAATGATCATCCCGGGAATACGCAGGATTTGTCTGTTTTTTGTTAGATGTATCCATTTTGTTAGATTTCTGCTGATTAGTGGGCTGGGAATAGGTACACTGCTGCAGCAGCATGGCCACAAGAACAATACCGGTTATTTTTATAAGATGTCTCATTATATGTTTTTATATAACAAATCTACGCAGGCTAAGTTCGCGCGGATTGTCGGCTAAAGGACAAACACATACATCTTAACATTTCATTGTTTTCTATATAATTTAAGATAAAAAGGGCATTGCATCGGGGTTTTTTTAAGGTAATCCGGAAATTGTTAAAGGAATTATAAGGCCAGAATATTATATTTGTCCACTCAGGAGTATCGAAATTATGTTCAATCTAATTCTATTCGGACCGCCCGGTAGCGGAAAAGGGACGCAGTCAGAGAGGCTTATTTCCAAATATGGATTAAGACACCTGAGTACCGGAGACATACTGCGCAGTGAGATAGCAGGTCAGACGCCACTGGGCATGGCCGCAAAAAGCTTTATGGACAAGGGTCAACTGGTCCCTGACGAGGTCGTGATCGAAATGATCAGCTCGGCGCTGGATAATAATCCCCAGGCCAATGGCTTTTTATTCGATGGCTTCCCCCGCACGACTGCCCAGGCCGAAGCCCTGGATAAACTCCTCACCCAAAAAGGAACGTCCATCGCCGTCGTCCTGGCCCTCCAGGTAAGTGAAAAAGAACTGATAAAAAGGCTTCTTAACAGAGGTCTCACCTCCGGCCGTCCTGATGACTCCAATGAAGAGGTCGTAAGCGCCAGGATCACCGAATACGAGAAAAAGACGGCGGCAGTGGCAGATCACTATAAAAAATATGATAAAGTGGTCTATATCAAGGGAGAAGGTCATATCGACGAGATCTTCGAGGCCCTTAGCAAAGAGATCGATGGCCGAAACGCGGTCTGAACCCCGGGCGCTCACTAACTAACTATCTCATTTCTCCTGCCACGACATAGATGGTGATCTTGTGACCGTTACGCAATACTTCCATGGGACTCCTCCGGTGGATCACCTCCTCATTCAACTGCTGATGCAATTCATCCACAGACCCTACCGGTTTTTCGTTAAACCCCACGATAATATCCCCTGTCCTGATCTCCTGGTTGCCTACCGGCTGGTCCGGAACGACCTCGTATACATAGACCCCTGTCTTTTTCTCCAGGCGATTGGCCGCGATCATCCGGCCCGTAAGATTGACCAGCTGACCTGCAATGCCCAGATACGCTCTTTTGACCCTTCCTTCCATGATCAGCTTCCCCGCCACAAAAGCCGCCAGGTTGCTGGAAACGGCAAAACAAAGGCCTTGTGCCGATAGGATCGTGGCCGTATTGACCCCGATTACCTGTCCCAGGGAATTGACCAGCGGTCCGCCGGAGTTTCCCGGATTCAGCGAGGCATCCGTCTGAATAATATCGTCGATCAGCCGCCCGTTATTGGCCCGCAAGGTCCTTCCCAGGGCACTGACGACACCGGCTGTGACCGTATGCTGCAAACCCAGGGGATTGCCGATAGCAATGGCGATCTGTCCCGGCTTTAACGCTTCCGAATCGGCAAAAGAAAGAGCCTTCAAACCCGTCTCATAGATCTTCAGCACGGCAATATCCGTGGAAGGATCGGTCCCCTTTAATTCCGCATTTACCGTCCGGCCGTCGGCAAGACCAACCTTGATCTCCCGGGCATTCTCGATAACATGGTTATTGGTGACAATGAATCCATCCGTGGAAATGATAAAGCCCGACCCCGATCCCGGGGCCAGCTGCGTCTCCTTTGTCCTTTTATCCTTCACTCTTTTCTGTACCTGTATATGTACGACTGCCTCGGCGACCTGTCCCACGACCCCGGTGATGGTCCTGGAATAGGCATCCAGCAGATCGGAATCTGTACGGCCGGCATAATTGATCAGTGAAAGGGCCTGATCTGTCGATCCGGGATCCTGGTCGATCCATGAATATATATTTTCCATCCTGTCCCTTATTCAAAAAATCCACCAAATGGTTTTTCGTGACAGACTGGCACATCGCCGGAGGCGCATTGGTTTCTGGTTCATGCGCTGACGTCTTCCCATACATAATAATCTAACCCGAGACCCGAAACTCGAAACTTTCTTTAATTTCGCCCCTAAACGATTGTAAAATGGCCAAACTCGGAAATTATATTACCGGTAAATGGATCAATGGAGATGGAGACGGACAGCCCTTGTACAATGCCGTCAATGGCGAGCCGGTGGCCCATGCCAGTACAAAAGGACTGGATCTCGCCGCCATGCTGGACTATGGAAGAAAGACCGGCAATCCTACCTTGCGCAAAATGACCTTTCCCGAACGGGGTCGTATGCTGAGAGCCCTGGCCCTCCACCTGCGTGATCACCTGGAAACATTTTATAAAATCAGTTACCAGACCGGGGCTACCCGCGCCGATAGCTGGATCGACCTGGAAGGCGGGATCGGCAACCTCTTCTCGTATGCCTCCCTGCGCCGGAAATTTCCTAATGAGACCTTTTGCCTGGATGGGGAAGGCGTAAACCTGGGAAAGGCCGGCACTTTTATGGGACAGCATATCCTGGTGCCAAAAGAAGGGGTGGCCATCCATATCAATGCCTTTAATTTTCCGGTATGGGGTATGCTGGAAAAAATTGCCGTCAATCTCCTGGCAGGCGTTCCCGCCATCGTAAAACCTGCCACCGTGACCTCCTTTCTGACGGAGGCCGTTACCCGGGAGATCATCGCCTCCGGTATCCTCCCCGCCGGCGCACTCCAGCTGATCTGCGGCAGCGCAGGAGATCTCCTCGACCATGTGACCGCCCAGGATGTCGTAACTTTTACGGGTTCAGCCACCACCGGCCAGCTGCTGAAGGCCCACCCGGCTATCCTGCGCGAAAACACACCCTTTACCATGGAGGCAGATAGCCTCAATTGCCTTGTATTAGGCGAGGACGTCGATCCCTCCATGCCGGAATGGGATCTTTTCATCAAAGAACTGCGCAAGGAAATGACCGTAAAGGCCGGTCAGAAATGCACGGCCGTTCGTAGGATCTTCGTCCCAGAAAATAAAATGGAAGATGCCTGGAAGGCGCTGGCGAAGGCCCTTGGGCAGACCCCCATCGGCAACCCGGAAAATGAAAAGGTGCGCATGGGGCCCCTGGCCGGCAAGACCCAAAAGGAAGAAGTACGGTCCCAGGTGCAGAAACTGCTGGCCTCCTCACAGATCATCTACGGCTCCCTGGACAGCGTAGAGCTGATAGATGCTGACCCGGCAAAGGGCGCCTTCCTCAGCCCGCTCCTGCTGCTGAATGACAAACCCTTCGATACCGAGGCCTCGCACAGCGTGGAAGCCTTCGGCCCCGTCAGCACGCTCATGCCCTACAAAGGCATGGATGAGGCGATAGAACTCTCTAAGAAAGGAAAAGGATCCCTCTGCAGCTCTATTGTAACGGCCGATCCTTTCATCGCAAGGACCTATACCCTGGGTGCCGCCACCCATCATGGCAGGATCCTTATCCTGAACAGGGATTGCGCAAAAGAAAGTACCGGTCATGGCAGCCCGCTGCCCCTGCTGGTCCACGGTGGACCGGGCCGGGCCGGCGGCGGTGAGGAGATGGGCGGCCTCCGGGGCGTAAAACATTATATGCAAAGAGTGGCCATTCAGGGCTCTCCCTCCATGATCACCGCACTGACCCATAACTGGCAACCCCATGCGCACCAGCACCTGGACGACCGTCATCCCTTCCGCAAATACTTTGAAGAGCTGGCGATAGGGGATACAGTGGTTACGCACAAACGCACAGTGACGGAGGCCGATATTGCAAACTTCGCCAACCTCAGCTGGGACCATTTCTACGCCCATACGGACCATACTTCTATAGAGGGCACCCTCTTCGAAAAACCGGTGGCGCACGGCTATTTTATCCTGAGCGCCGCGGCCGGCCTTTTCGTCGACGCCGGGAAAGGGCCGGTAATGCTGAATTATGGCCTGGAAGAATGCCGTTTCCTGAAACCAGTATACGCAGGCAGCACCATCGGAGTGAAACTCACCTGCAAGGAAAAGATCGAACAGGAAAAGAGAGAAGAAAAGGACCTCCCGCGAGGCATCGTAAAATGGTATGTAGATGTCTATGATGAGACGGGCGACAGCGTTGCCTTCGCCACGATCCTCACCATGGTGCAGAAAAAACAATAAAAAAATGGCTATGATCAGCGAATCAAAAGAAGGCTGGGTTAAGATGGAGCACCATCATGGTGTTACCACCATCGAATTCTTTCATCCACAGAGCAACTCCCTTCCCGCCCGCCTGCTGGAAGAGCTCACCCATGCGGTCCACGGTGCCGGCAACGATAAGGAAACCCGCGTGATCATCCTCCGCTCCGCCGGTGAAAAGACATTTTGTGCCGGAGCGTCCTTCGACGAGCTCCTTGCCATAGAAAATGCCGAAGAAGGGTTGATCTTCTTCAGTGGTTTTGCACACCTGATCAACGCCATGCGGAAATGCCCCAAATTCATCATTGTGCGTATACAGGGTAAATGCGTCGGAGGAGGAGTGGGACTGGCCGCCGCCGCGGATTATGCCATCGCCCGGGAAGGAGCCGATATCAAACTGAGTGAACTGGCCGTGGGTATCGGCCCCTTTGTCGTAGGGCCTGCCGTGGAAAGAAAGATAGGTCTGGCCGCCTTCAGCAGTCTCTCCATCGATGCCACCATGTGGCGCAACGCAGAATGGGCGAGAAGAAGAGGACTCTATGCCGAATTACACGCCGGTACGGACGAATTGGACGAATCCATTCGCCGCCTGGCCGAGACCCTGGCGCATTCCAACCCGGAGGCCATGGCCCTGTTGAAAGAGACTTTTTGGACAGGCACCGGCCATTGGGACCACCTCTTGCCTGAGAGGGCCGCCCTCAGCGGTCGACTGGTCCTCAGTGCGTTCACAAGGAATGCCATCCATAAATTCAAAAAGAAATAACAAGTAAAAAGCCCCGGATCGTTCCGGGGCTTTTTACTTGTTATAGATCGTCGTAATGATAGAGCGGATCGATCGACGAATTGGCATCCATTTCAAAAACAGGTTTGATCAGGCCATCTTTCAATCCATACACCCATCCATGCAGCTGTGGCCGCTGATCATGCTGCCAGGCACGCTGGATGATAGAGGTCTTTGCCAGATGCAACACCTGCTCCCTGACATTCAGCTCCGTCAGCCTGTCCGTCCGGGCTTCCATGTCCGAGATCCCATCTAATTCCTCCCGGTGCAGACGGTATACATCTTTGATATTCCTCAGCCACATATTCAAGACCTGTTTGTAGTCATGGGCCGTCATAGCGGCCTTGATGCCACCGCAGCCATAGTGCCCGCAGATGATCACATGCTTCACTTTCAGATGCGCAACTGCATATTCCAGCACGCTCAGGAGATTGACGTCGGTATGAATGACCAGGTTGGCGATATTACGATGCACGAAGATCTCCCCGGGCTGTGTACCGGTGATCTCATTGGCCGGAACCCGGCTGTCGCTGCAACCGATCCAGAGGAATTCCGGCGTTTGCAGATGAGAAAGCCGTTCAAAATACTCGGGGTCATCCGCTTTTTTCTCCGATGCCCAGGCCTTGTTTTCCAGTAATAATTTTTCTATAGGTAACATGTAGTATTTTTCAGTTGATGATTCGATTTTTTTCCAATATGCGAAAATAAGCTCTTTTATGCTGCCTTTTCCCCTGAACCCGCCTGCTCGCCGACCAATTGATGCAAGGCCTTGAAATTGCTTTTCTTTACCTCCACCTGTATATTCTTCAGATGGGCATGATGCAGGAACTCATTGACGACGTCGATAATGTCCTTGTCGATAAAATCTGCCCGGGTCATATCGATCAGTACAAATGATCCTGCCGGCACCTTCTCCAGCTTTTCCTTTACGATAGGCTTGTTCAGAAAAGAGACATCCTTGCGAAACCTCATCAGGTATTTATTGTCATCGTGTACGATCATGACTGCCGAACGGAAATTGCTCCTTAGCAAAAAGAAAAGAGACACCCCCATGCCTATCAGGATCCCGATCAGGAGATCCGTCAACAGGATCGCCAGGATCGTCACCACAAAGGGGACCAGCTGATCCCAGCCCTTGCGGTGGAATTCCACAAACAAAGTGGGTTTGGCCAGCTTGTAACCCGTTGCGATAAGGATCGCCGCCAGCGCACTGAGGGGGATCATATTCAACAGTCCGGGTATGAACAGCACACTCAACAAAAGAAAGAGACCATGCAGCATGGTGGACACGCGGGACTTGGCGCCGGCATTCAGATTGGCAGAACTGCGCACGATCACCGATGTGATGGGTAACCCCCCTAACAATCCGGATACAAGATTGCCAATACCCTGGGCCTTCAGCTCGCGATTGGTAGGCGTACGGCGATTATAAGGGTCCAGCTTGTCGATGGCCTCGATGCTCAGCAGGGTCTCCAGGCTGGCTACCAACGCAATGGTAAGCCCCGTCACCCATACCTGTGCATGACCCAGATAATCCCACTGAGGCCAGCGCAAGAGTCCGGCAGCAGAGGACAGTCCTTCTGTAACCGGCAGCTTGACCATATGCTGGGGATCGATGGCGAAGACTCCACCCGCCTTTCCAAATGCGGCAGCCATCACGATGCTGGCGGAGACGACCACGAGCGGACCGGGGATATAAGTGAAGATCTTCTTCGTCTTGAAGAACTTCAGACTCCAGATCCACAACAGGGCAAGTGAGACCAACCCGATGAGAATGGCTCCCGGCGAAAGATAATTGACCGAATATATCAGTTCCGAGAAAGTATTTTTCCGGTCGATCTGGAAGAAGGCCTCATCGCCCGAAAAATCCTTATCGTAGCCCACGAAATGGGGCAGCTGTTTGAGAATCAGAATAATACCAATGGCAGCCAGCATCCCGCGGATAACGGAGTTCGGCACATAGTCCCCAATGACCCCCGCCCGGAGAAAGCCAAAAAGGATCTGCAAGACCCCGGCAATCACCACCGATAAAAGAAAAGCCTCAAACGCCGGCATTTTGCCGATAGCCACTGCAACCACCGCCGTCAGACCGGCTGCGGGTCCGCTGACACTTAAAGATGACCCGCTAAGAGCACCGATGATCAGACCACCTACGACCCCGGCAATGATACCGGAGAATAATGGGGCATTGGAACCTAACGCAACACCCAGGCACAAGGGCAGCGCAACAAGAAATACGACCACAGCCGCCGGGATATCCGATGCCGCGTTTTGAAAAGGGTTTTTACGACTCATATTATTCTTTTAAGAGTTAGTCAATAGATGGCCGTCACACCGGTCTATCCGTTCCGGAAGACTAAGTATGGCAGCAGATCAGGCAATTAAATAGATGTACACACGGAAGGTTCAACCTTCTGCGGCAAGCCAATAAATAATAAATGATGAATAAAAGGAAAAATTAAAACAGGATGCTTCTCAGCAATTGGGAGGGGGAGTGGGAATGTCGTCTGCATGTCTGCCGGTCAGACCTACACCATGATCAAAAAGACCGGCAAGAGAAGAAGGAGCTATTAATTCAACAAGACTAGGATAATCAACAGGCAAAAAATGTTTGTGCAGATCATCTCCCGGGCGGCTGGACTTACCACCATCTTCGGCATGTACCAACTCTTCGGTGGCCTGGCCGCCCAGCAGCCAGCTAATGGTCTGTTTTAATGGTAACAGCTGGATGCATAATACCAATAACAAAAAAACAGATATGACCTTTCGGGTTTTCAACACGGCAAATATAGGCAAAAAGGAGGGGAGGGCATAGCCCCACCCCTTTGCTTTTTTGTTAAATATTTAGTCCTCCACATACGCTGATTACCTGGCCTGTAATATAGGAGCTGAGATCGCTGGCCAGAAAGAGTGTGGTATTGGCGATCTCTTCAGCGTTGCCAAAACGGCCCAACGGGATCTTTTGGAGAAATTCCTTGGCCCCCTCTCCATCTTTCAGGTAATGGGTCATATCCGTCTCCACAAATCCCGGAGCGATGGCATTACACCGGATATTGCGGCTGCCCAGTTCCAGGGCCACCGATTTGGTAAAACCGAGAATGCCGGCCTTACTGGCCGCATAACTACTCTGCCCCGCATTGCCCCTGATGCCGACAATGGAACTCATGTTGATGATCGAGCCTTTCCGGGCCTTCATCATCGGCCGGATCACCTGCTTCGTCATATTATATACACTCTTCAGATTGATATCGATCACCTCATCCCATTGTTCCGGGGTCAGGCGCAGCAATAAATTGTCTTTGGAGATCCCGGCATTGTTGACACAGACGTCCACCGTACCAAATTCCTTCATCACATCATTCACCAGGGCCTCACAATCCGCAAAAACCCCCGCATTGCTCTTGTAGGCCTTTGCTTTTACACCCAGGCCCTTCAACCTGTCTTCTAATGCCTTTGCCTTCTCCTCGCTGCTGAGGAAGGTAAAGGCGATCTGGGCTCCCTGTTCGGCCAGCTTCACAGCGATCGCTTCCCCGATGCCCCGGCTGGCGCCGGTGACGATGGCTACCTTATTTTCCAGTAACTTGTTCACATTCATATTTGCTTCGGTTTTTTAAATCGGTTTATTATTGGTAAAAAGCCATCAAATATATCAACTCATTCGGTTGGTTGTAAAAAAATATATTTATTTGCTTTACCATTTCCGTTCCGACCGCAAAACGCTACCTATGCCCCACCATAAAAAATTGATAACTGCTGTCCTGATCGCCTTCGCCGTCGAAACACTCAGCGCGACCTGGTTCCTGAAGATACCCGGCGGCACTCCCTTTTTCTCCATGATCTATTTTTGTGCGGGCGTCTCCATCGCCTTCCTCCTGCCGGCCTTTCCCCCCATACGAATGCCGGGCCCTGGCAAGCCCGGGTTGAATACCCATATCAATCATTACAGGCTGATCATTATCGCACTGATCGGTCTTGCCATGTATTCCTGGTGCCGCTATTGGTTTGAAGAGATCCCTATCGATATTAATAACGCCGACATGTTGCCCGTCATAAAGGTAATGGGTGAACGATTTGTCGCCGGCCACCACAAACAGGTATATGACGTCATTCCCTGGATCTGGAACGGCATTTATCCCATTTATCTCCCGGCTATGTGGTTGCCCTACGTTCCGGCCGTCGCTATGGGGATCGATATGCGCTGGATCACCATGGCGGGTCTGCTATTTTCCTTTGGGACCTTCATTTTTATCTACCAACCCAACACCCATCGCTATCTTTCCTTTTTTACCGGTGTTCTTGCTTTCCTCCTGTTCTGGTGGCTATTGGCCGATAATACCCCAGGCATCGTCAGCGTGTCGGAAGAAGGGGTCGTGATCGCGTTCTATGTGATCCTCGTTGTGGCGCTGGTTTCGGGTAACCCCTGGTTGGTTGGGATCGCCGCATCCTGCTGTATGCTCAGCCGCTATGCGCTGGTGGGCTGGATACCCGCCTATCTCCTACACCTGATCCTGGATAAGAAATGGCGCCATCTGATGATCTTTGCCAGTATGGGAGCTATTTGTTTCATTCTTTTGTTCCTGCTGCCCGTGGGGTGGCAGACATTCTGGAGGCTGGCAAACCTGCCCGGAAACTATATTGAATTCGCCGGCCGCGTCTGGAAGGACAGCCCCGATGTTTTCACGACAGGACTGGGTTTTGCCGGTTTTTTCGGACCTCATCGGATAGGGATCCTGCATCGGCTCCTGATCCTGCTGAGCTTTGCCGTTCCCCTGGTTTTCGTGGTCTTCGGCCACCGGCGGCCAAAACTGGTGATCGCCAATATTCCCCTCGCAGCGCTCAAACTAAGCCTGGTGGTTTTTTATTGTTTTATCGACGTACCCTACCTGTATTTGTTTTATACTTCATCCTTCGTCAGCCTGATCACGATCGCCCTGCTGATCCGTCAGGATACTATCCAGCTGGCGGCATCGCAGGACCCTGCGCCGGCTCCTACACCTGGCTGAGCGATGGCACCAGGGCGCGGATCTCTTCGATATATTTCCGCTCGTTGGAGAGACGGGGAACCTTATGCTGACCACCCAGCTTACCCTTGTTTTTCAGCCAGGCCGTAAAAATGCCTTTTTCCAGGGCATGGAGGATGGGCATCCCCAATGCTATATTCTTATGACGTTTAGCCTCGTAATCACTATTGATACTTTGTAATGCCTTATCCAGCTCCATGACAAAATTTTCCTCACTGGCGGGCTCTTTTTCAAATTCCACCAGCCATTCATGCGCACCATTCCCCTGGTCGCTGAAATAGACGGGAGCCGCCGTATAGTCGTTGACGATGGCACCTGTTTTCTGACAGGCTATCGCAATGGCCTTGTCTGTATTGTCGACGATCACTTCTTCGCCAAAAGCATTGATAAAGTGTTTCAGCCTGCCGCTGACAATAATACGGTAAGGAGACTTGCAGGTGAATTGTATCGTGTCACCCAGCAGATATCGCCACAGCCCGCCATTGGTATTGATGACCAGTGCATAGTTTTTTCCCATTTCCACCTCCTCCAGGCCGATGGTCTCCGGATTCTCCTTCCCATATTCCTCCACCGGCATGAATTCCATGAAAATACCATGATCCAGGAATAGCAGCATACCATCGTCATTGGGATTCGTCTGGGCGGCAAAAAAACCTTCGCTGGCGTTGTACATATCCAGAAAATGGATATTCTTTCCGATCAGCCTTCTGAACTGCTCGCGGTAGGGCGTAAAAGAGACCCCGCCATGAATATAGAGTTCCAGGGAAGGCCAGACCTCCGACAGTGAGGCCTTACCGGTGATCTCAAGGATCCGTCGTATGAGTACCAGCGTCCAGGTGGGTACACCGGAGATGGAGGTGACATTTTCTGCGATGGTGCTGCGGGCCAGGCTTTCGATCTTATTCTCCCATTCATCCAATAAGGCAA
>Ga0247778_1000697_pt1 | contig 31156 bp, 32 predicted proteins | sample UWRJL049202B5_FD_179939 | JGI IMG/M metagenome (GOLD analysis project Ga0247778, IMG submission 179939) | Plant litter microbial communities from Arlington Agricultural Research Station in Wisconsin, United States - UWRJ-L049-202B-5 | ecosystem: Environmental > Terrestrial > Plant litter >...
GACAAGCGACGGTACTATCTGACGGCGCGCGGCTCGGCGACGGAGTCAGCCGCTCTGCTGGACGTTTGCTGTCGGCTCAAGTTGCTCGAAGAGAGCGGACACAGGACTGTCCGCCAAAAGTCGACGTGACATCGCTCGCTGGATCAACGCGCTCGCGGGTCGACTGTCGTGGTGCGCCGCGCTCGGTGACCATCAATCCAAAAGAAGCCGAAGGGAGCGTGCGAGCGACTAGGCTTCTTCGCCTTCGAACTCTTCGGCTTCGGGGAATTCGTCCAAGCCGACGCCGCCGCGTACGGGGATGGCGCGCGCGTGGCCGACTTTTTCCAGCACCATCGACAAAGCGGCGCGATCGTCGACCGCGGGCAGGAAGCTGCGCGTGCCGTCCCATAGATCGAGCGCGATGTGCGACGGCATGTCGAGCACGATGCGGTCGATTTGCGCCCACTTGAAGCGGCGTGCGCGCGGCCAACCGAGCGACGAATCGCGATAGTCGACGCCGTCCCCGCGCACGCGCACCCCGCGCATGTTGGTGCGCAAAAACGAGGAGATCGCGCCCATCAGCAGTAGGCCAGCGCAGACTCGCGCGCTGATCATGCCGCGAACTCCGCGCTCCACGATGTTAACGTACAGCCAGCTGTTCGACGAGCTGTGTTCGGCGGCGATCACGGCCGCGACCCCGGCCAGCGCGACCGCCAAGTAGAGCAGCGACGGGATGCGGGCTGCAAATGGCGGCCCAAACGAGCTCTCGTTCGGGCGATACGTCATATCGAAACCGGGAGGTCGTGAGGGGCGAGCCATGTGGATTAAACGTAACGCCGCGGGCAATCCTTGGAAAGCGTGCGCGCGTGCGCGCACTCTGCAGCGTTTCCCGTGAGGCCACCGCTTTCCCGTGTCAGCCAAGATCGCCGCGCGCTCGCTGAGCATTTTGCCCTCAGCAGCAACTGCGCTAGGCGGCTAACCCATGCCTACTTCCGTGCTTCGTCGCGCGCCGGGTTCCCCTGCCCTTCTGCCCTCGCTCGTGCGACGCGAAGCAGACGTCATGCTCGTCGAGCTCGAGCTGGGTCATGCCGAGCTGAGTGTGCTGCTCACCAACGACGCGCAAATCCACGCGCTGAACTGGGAGCACCGGCAGAAAAACAAGCCCACCGATGTGCTCTCGTTTCCGCTCGACGAAGGCGGCGGCGCGGATGGCACGGTGAGCGGCACGCGCGTCTTGGGCGACGTCGTGATCTCGCTCGACACCGCGGCGCGCCAAGCGCGCGGCCGAAAGCGCGAGCTGCTACCAGAAGTGCGCTTCTTGCTCGCCCACGGCCTGCTCCACCTACTCGGCTACGATCACGGAGATCCCGCGGAAAAGCGGGTGATGGATGGCATGACCCGGCGTTTGGTGCGGGCAGTTGAGACGAATTTTGCGAAACCGCGCAAAAGCCCCGCGGAAAACCGGAGAGCGCTCGAAGAGCCGCCATCGGCCAAAAGGCCGAAGCGGGCGAAGGTCCAGGGCCGGGCTCGCGCAAGGCTTGCGAAATGATTGCTAAGTCCGCGCTCTGCAACGAAAAACCAGCCTGGTTCCATGCTCGGTTCACAGTCCAGCATGGAACAAGGGAATGGGCGACGGAGGGTGATTAAACCGGCCTTCGGGACGCCTTTCCCGGACCCCCCTGCGCCTGCGCCGCGGAAAAAAAGGCCTATCCCTAGCCGCTGGCAATTTTTCCCCTTGAAAGGGCGCTAAGAACCCTGTTATCGCTTCGCCCGTGCCTAGGACGACTGAAACGACGGGTTAAAACCCTGTCGGCGCAGGCGGGTGGGCCGCAGACGGCCGAAATTTCGAATTTTCTGACAGGAGGAAGTGCATGGCTGGCAAAAGGTTGACGAAGGCTCAGGTTATCGCCGAGCTCGCAAACGCATCGGATCTCGACAAGAAGAGCGTGGGTCGCGTGTTCGAAGGGCTGCAAGAGCTCATCCGCAAGCAACTCTCGGCTCGTGGCCCCGGCGAATTCGTCGTCCCGGGTCTGGTGAAGCTCCGCGTGGTGAAGAAGCCGGCGACCAAAGAGCGCCAAGGCATCAACCCGTTCACCAAAGAACCGATCACGATTCCGGCGAAGCCCGCGAGCAAGAAGGTTCGCGCGACCGCTCTCAAGAACCTCAAAGACCTGGTTCAGTGAGTCTTTCGCTGCGCCTCGGCGCGGCAAAGCGGACGCGATAAACGCCGTTCATTCGGCAAACGGCTGTCCCCGGCTTCGCAAGGAGTCCGGGGACTTGTCGTTTTGTGGCTCAGTAGCCGAAGAAATGCGGCTCCCCCCTGCGCCGCGTTCTGCTCTACGTGGAGCGCCCGCAAATTTTCCCCTCGGCAACGCGGGCGGCTGCCAAATTCCCGCGGATGAGCTGATTTTTTGGGGGTTCTACACGCCCCAGCCGCGCGCCGGAGCCTCACCGCGAGGCGACTTCGAGAAGTCGTCGCGCCGCTCAGCCCGCGGCTAGACGGCGAGGCTCACCAGTAGAACGTGACGCCCGCGCGCAGCAGGCCGCCACCCAGCGCATCATCGGCGCGCCGGTCGCCGAGCGCGAAGTCCGCATGCTCGTCCGTGCGCCCGCGGATGAAGCCAATCAGGTCGCCCGCAATCGCGATCCGGCGCGAGACGCGCACTTCGACACCGAGCCCGAGCTGGCCACCGAAGTACGAATTGTGCTCGTCGCTGCGTTCGTAGATCACGTCGTCGCCGGAACTCCGCGCGAAGGAGACGCTCGTGCGACTGAAACCGAGCCCAGCCAAGGCGTAGGCCTGCACCACGTCGCGCGGGTTGAAGAAGAGCAGGGTATTGAACAAAAGCGCGGCCTCGCTGCGCCAATAGCCGTTGTGTTCCTCGCCGCGCAGCAAATCGACGCCCACTTCGAACGCCAGCGGCGGCAGCACGCGATAACGGAAGCCAAAGCCAAGCCCACCCATCGCGGTGTCGCGTTCGGGTTGGTTGGCCAGCAGCGCGCCCTCGAGGTGCAGGTTGAAGCCCCACTCGCGAAAGCGGCGGTAGCGGCGCTTGGGCGATGGCTCGGGGACGGGGACGCCTCCTTCGGCGGCGGGCGCCAACGGCGGCGGATAGCCCGGCGGGGGGCCACTGGGCGGGGGATAACCCGGCGGGGGGTAAGCGGGGGGGCCATCATCCGGCGCACCGGCCGGCGGCGCAGCAGCGGGCGGAGGCGGCTGGCTTGGCGAGGGCGCCGGCGCCTGCTTTGGCCCACGCGGCGCGGGAGCAGCGTTCGGCTCACAGAACCAACCGTCTGGGCAGTCCTCGTCCGCTGCCGATGAGACCGCCGGAACGAGCACAACCAGGGCAAACGAGAGGGCGAACACGAGACGACGCAGCATTCCAGGCAAAGCTCTCCTCGAGCCGAACGGGCTCGCATCCTACCGTAGCAACCTCGGTGCCAGGGAGAAGCGGCGAATTGAGCCAAAAAACCAGCGTGGCGACGGGGGGCCGTTAAGATTCGATTACACCCGGTGTGGCACGCTTCGCCCAGCGAGGCCGGCTTTTCGAGGGCGAGGTCGCGTTCTCTAACGCCAGCCGACCGAAATCGCACTACGACAGGCGCGGTATCCATGGCCGCCGTCATCATCAAAGCAGGTCACGTGCAGCCGGTCTGGGCCGGGCACCCATGGGTGTTCGCACAAGCTATCGAGCGCATCGAGGGCGGAGCGCTCGCGGGGGACGAGATCTTGGTCCGTGATGCGCGCGGCAACACTTTGGGACGCGGCTTGTACTCGCCCGGGTCGGCCATCCCGGTCCGGCTGTTCACGCGCGACGCCAACACCCCGATCGATGGCGCCCTGTTTGCGGCGCGCATCGAACGCGCCATCGCGCGCCGCGGCGCGCTCGGGCTGCCCTCCGCGGCCACGAGCGCCGTGCGCTTGGTGCACGCCGAAGGCGACGATCTGCCGGGCTTGGTCGTCGATCAGCTGGGCGACGTGGTGGCCGTGCAAATGGGCACGATCGGCCTCAAACGTCGCGAAGGTGTGATTTTGGACTTGCTCTCCAAACTGCTGAAGCCGCGCGCCATCGTCGACCGCACTCCGCTCACGCACGCCAAAACCGAGGGTTTTTCGCCGACGCACGGCGTGGTCCGGGGTGACAGCAGCATCGACGCCTTCGAGTTCACGGAACGTGGGCTCAAATTCAAGATCCCCTTCTCACTCGGGCACAAGACCGGCTTCTACGTCGATCAGCGGCCGCTCCGCGCGCGTATCGAGGAGCTCTCGCGCGGCTTGCGCGTGCTCGATACCTTCAGCTTCGTGGGCGCGGTCGCCTTGTCTGCCGCGCGCGGCGGCGCGCGTGAGGTGCACGCGGTGGATGCCAGCGCGCCCGCGCTCGAGATCGGCGCCGAGTGCGCGGCGTTGAACGGCCTCGAAGGGCGTGTGATCTTCGAGCGCGCCGACGCCGTCGAAGTGTTGAACCAAGCGGGGCGCAAGGGTGGCTACGACTTGGTCATCTGCGATCCGCCCAAGCTTGCGCCTTCACGCGCTGCCAAGGCGCGGGCGCTCGAGAACATGCGCAAGCTGGCCGCGAGCGGCTGTCGCGCGACGCGCCCGGGCGGCCTGCTGGTAGTTTGTTCTTGCTCGGCTGCCATTGGGCTCAATGAATTGACGCGCGCGGTCGCCTTGGGAGCGCGCGATGTGGGCGCCCATGCCTTGGTTTTGGAGCGCTTCTTCCAAGGGCCCGACCACCCGGTGCCGGCCGCCTTCCCGGAAGGCCTGTATTTGTGCTCATTGCTCGTGGAAGTGGTGCCCGGTTGACCCATGCTGCCGATTGACTCGCTCTCCGGCCTGGTGCCGAACCACTTGCGCGGCCTGCTCTTCGATCTGGACGACACCTTGCTCGATCACAGTCGGCTGAGTGAGGCCGCGTACTCTGCGCTGTTTCGCCTGCGCGAAGCGGGCTTCGAGTGCTACGCAGTGACCGGCCGCCCCGCGGGTTGGGCGGCGGTGATCGTCAATCAATGGCCGATCCAAGGCGCGGTCGCCGAGAACGGCGCAATCGCTTTTCATACCGACGAAGACGGGCTGCACACGCTCGACCCGCTGCCAGCGCCCGAGCGGCTGAGGCGGCAGCAAGCGCTGATGGCACTGTGCGTCGAAATTCAAGACGAATTTCCCGAGCTCGTGCCGTCCGACGACGTCAGCTTACGGCGCACTGATTTCACGTTCGACATCGGTGAGCACCAGCTCGTCCCGAAAGATCGAGTGGCAGCGCTCCGTCGCTTCGCCGAAGCGCGCGGCGCGAGCACCCTCGCCTCCAGCGTGCACGTGCACGTGAGCTTCGAGCGCGCCGACAAAGCCGCGGGCGTGGTGCGCTTGATCCACGCTCTGACGGGAACCGACCCGAGCGCGATCTTGTCTCGCTACGCATTCATCGGTGATAGTGAGAACGATGCCAGCTGCTTCGCCGCATTCCGTCACAGCATCGGCGTGCGCAACCTGAGCGGTCGCCCCACCGTCAGCCCACGCTTCATCACCACCTACGAGCGGGGCAAAGGCTTCGTGGAAGCGGCGCAAGCGCTGATAAATGCTGGCGCCGGCCAGTCGGCGCGCTGAACACGCGCCCCCCTCTCGAGCGACCACTCGACTGCCACTCAGAAATGCTACAAAGCCGCAGCCCATGACCACCGAGAGCGCGCTCGTCGAAGCCGGCCAATCGTACCTCTACCCAAACTACCGTCAGCCGCCGTTCGTGTTCGTGCGCGGGGAGGGGTCCTGGCTGTTCGATGCGTCGGGCAAGCGCTACCTCGATTTGTACGCGGGCATCGCCGTGAGCACGTTGGGGCACGCGCATCCCAAGCTCAGCGCCGCCATCGCCGCGCAGGCCGGCAAGCTCTTGCACGTCTCGAACTACTTTTACAACGAGCCCAACGTGCGCCTAGCCGAGAAGCTGTGCCGGCTGACCGAGATGGATCGGGCATTTTTTTGCAACTCGGGCACGGAGGCCATCGAAGCGACGCTGAAGCTTGCGCGCCGTCACTTCCACGTACAGGGGCAGACCTCGCGTCAACGCATCATCGCCTTTCGCAATTCGTTTCACGGTCGCACCTTGGGTGCGCTCGCCGCGACAGGCCAAGACAAGTACAAAGACGGCTTCGGGCCGCTGCCCGGTGTCACCCATGTGGGTTACGGTGACCTCGAGGCCGTACGCGCGGCGATGGGTCCGGACGTAGCTGGCGTCTTGGTCGAGCCCGTGCAGGGCGAAGGCGGCGTGCTGCCCGCGCCCCCCGGTTTTCTGCGGGAACTGCGGGCGCTGACCAGCAGCGCGGGCGCGCTCTTGTTGGCGGACGAAGTTCAAACCGGCATCGGTCGCACCGGCAAGTTCTTGTCGTTGCAGCACGAGGGCGTGCAGCCGGACGTGGTCGCTTTGGCCAAGGCGCTGGGGGGCGGCGTGCCGATCGGCGCCATGGTATGCAAGAAGTTTCTGGAAGAAGCGCTGCCACCCGGGAGCCATGGCTCCACTTTTGGCGGTAACCCGTTGGCCTCGGCCGCCGCGCTGGCCGTGCTCGACGTACTCGAGAACGACGGCTTGCTGGCCCAAGTCGTCCAGCGTGGTGAAGAGCTGAGCGCGCTATTGAGCAAGACCGCCGCCAAGTTCCCCAAGTTGGTGGAGTGCAGCCGTGGTCGCGGCTTGCTCCAGGCGCTAGTGCTGCGGGAAGGTGTCGATGCGCGCAAGGTGATGTCTGTGCTGCAGGAGTCGGGGGTGCTCTTGACCATCGCCGGCGGGCAAGCGTTGCGCTTCTCTCCTCCGCTGATCATCACCCGCGGCGAGCTGGAAGAGGGCGTGGCGCTGCTCGAGCGTGCCCTCTCAGCCTACGCCTGAGCTTTCCCCCGAGCGATCATTGGTCGAACTGACGACAGCAGCGGCGAATCGAGCAGGGGCGGCGGGCGATGCGCTCGTCGCCTGTGCCACCTGTGGCTCGGCCGTCGATCCGCTGCGCGCCGATCGCGTCGCCTTCGTCCGTGAACGCTTTCGTTATTTTTGTAGCGGCGCGTGCCGGGATCGCTACGACATGAATGCAACCGGCACGCCCTTACCGGTACCGCGTGCCGACCAAGAAGATCTGCTGATGCGCGTGCGGGCCGCGGCATCTGCGGCCTCCGAAGCAGCCGTCAGTGCGGAATCGCAATTGCCGAGCGCGAAGGCGATTGCGCTGATCGCGCGCGACGACCTGATCGAAGAACGCAGCGCGGGTCCCGAGCGGCTGGCTTTCGACTACGAAGCCGAGCCGGCCCCGCTCTCCAATCCGCTCGGTCAACGGAGCCCGGAAGCGCCCGCGGTCGACGTCGGCGGGATCCTGCTGCTGCTCTCGGTGTTGGGCGCCGTGCTTTCGATCGCGCTGATCTTGGCTGGTGACTCCTCGATCGCCGAGGCGGCGCGGCTGACCGTAATGATGGTCGCAGCCCTGTCCTTGGCGGCCGAGTCGCTGATGGGCGCGCGTCAGGCAACCGAGCTGCACCCAGCGGCATTGCTGGCGGCGCCGCTCGCCGGCAGCGCGCTGGCGCTGGGTGCGCGGCTGCTTTCAGAACCCCACACCGGCAGCGCGATCACCGTCGCTTCGGTGGTGATCGCCGGCAGCGCGGCAAGCGCCGCTGCCATGCGCCGTGCGCGTCGACCGATCGACGCCGAACGCCGGTTGATCGAAAACGCGCTCGACAACCCCTGCTCGCGCATCGTCCAAGAGGAGCTGGTCAGCGCGCGCGCGAGCGATTTGCGGCCCGGTGAAGAAATCGTAGTCGAAAGCGGCGAATCGGTGCCGGTGGACGCGACCATCACGGCCGGGAGCGCCGAGATCTTACCCTGGTTCGGAGCCACCGCGCCGACCACGCGTGGTGAGGGCGATGCCATCGTGGCCGGCGCCCAGGTCGAAAGCGGGCGGCTGCGCGCGGTCGTCGGTTGGGCCGGCTTCGATCGGGCATTCATGCGTTTGACCAACGACCCGCGCCGGCGCGCCGACGTGTTCGCGCCGATGGCCCGCTTGGGACGTCTGATCGCCGAGCGCGGCGCGCCGGTCGTGGCCGGCTTTGCGGCATTGGCCGCCTATGCCGGGAACGCGGACAACCTGCAGTTCTTGCTGCTCGCGGTCGGCGTGCTCGGTGCGATCGCGCAGCCGGGAGTGGCAGAGATCGGCGGCCTACACGTGGCCCGTGGCGTGCTCGACTCACTGCGGCGCGGGATCGTGTTTCGCACCGCGAGCGGTTTCGAACGCGCCGGCTCGGTGACCGCAACCGTCTTTTCCGCACGCGGTACGCTGCTCTTGGGTGAACCGGAGGTCGCCAATATCGAAGCCTTCGCTGCGCTCGATGCAGAGCAGGTGCTGGCCTTGGTCTCGGGCGCCGAGAGCGGCGAGAGCCACCCAGTGGCCACCGCCGTGATGCGCGCCGCGCGCGCTCGCGGCGTACGCCCAGATGGCGTGCGCAGCCCCAGTATTCAGGCGGGCCTGGGCGTGACCGCAGTGGCCGCTAGCGGGCAAGCCCTGGTCGTGGGCACCCGCGGGTTGATGCTGCGGGAACGGATCAGCGTAGCCTCCGCCGAGGCGCGCATCAGCGATCTCGAAACGATGGGCCGCAGCGTGCTGTTGGTCGCGCTCGGCGGACGCTTGGTCGGCTTGGTCGGCTTGCAAGATGGCTTGCGCCCGGGCGCGCGCGCGGCCGTTCAACACTTGTTGGACGTAAGCGTGGAACCCGTCTTGCTCTCGGGCGATGCGCGCGAAACCTGCGAAGCGATCGGACGCGCGCTCGATATCGATCACCTGCGGCCTGAAGTTCCTCCCAACGAGCGCGGCGACGAGATCCGGCGTCTGGCCGATAGCGGCGCGGTGGTCGCGGTCGTCGGGCGCAGCCCGGCGGATGACAGCGCGCTCGCCGCAGCCGACGTTTCGATCGCGCTCTCGGCAGCCGGCTCGAGTAGCGCAGAATGGAGCGTGCAGCTCGCTTCGGACGACGTTCGCGACGCGGCCTACGCCGTGCGCTTGGCCCACGACACGCGCCGCGAAGCGCGCTTGGGCCTGGCGCTGACGCTCGCGCCGGCATTGATCGGCGCACTGCTGGCCACGCTCAACCTGGTGCCGGTCGCGCTCGCGCCGTTGTTTGCGCTGGCCGGGACGCTCGCGGCACTGCTCAGGGCGCGGCTTTAGCCTGCCGGCAGCTTCGAGGCCAGCACGTCGACCGGCTCGATGCGCGGCGGTTCCGCGAGCAGATCCGCGGCGTTGGCCATCAGCGCGGCCGCAATTGGGCCGTTGAGGTGTGCCTGACGCCCCGGTTCGCCGGGGAAGGCGTCGAAGATCGCAAATTCAGTACTCGAGATGCGAAGCGCGAACCAAGTCACGGTCTCCGCTTCAGCGCGCGCGAGCGGCAATGCGCCAGCCAAGAACTCCGCGACCACCTGCTCCTTGCCTGGCTTGGCAACGAGGCGCACGAGCAATCCGACCTTTACCATTTGCTCTCTCTTCCTGGCCCATCAGGCCGGCGTACAAACTAGTCCGATCGGCGTCGCTTGCTCAGTGGCGAAAACGACAACGATGATAGAGTTTCCGCCATGCAGGTTTGCGTGCTGGTGCTCGACGGTGCGTTCGATACCGGACTGTCGGCGGTGTTGGATACTTTTCAAACCGCCAATCAGCTGGCTGAAGCCACGCACGGCGAGCCGCTCTTTCGCATCACCCTGAGCTCACCCAGCAAACGAGCAAAGACGCAACAGGGGCTACAGGTGCCGCTCGCCGCACTACCCCGCGTGCGCCCGGACGTCGTGGTCGTGCCTGCCCTGGGCGCCAAGTCACCGCTCGCATTGGCCTCGGTGCTGCTGCGCGAGGACGTAGCAGAGCTCGCCGCGCTGCTCGAAAAATGGTCGCGCGCCGGCAGCGTGGTGGCGGCCGCGTGCACAGGGACCTTCTTGCTGGCGCGAGCTGGCCTGCTCGATGGGCGCCGAGCGACGACCAGCTGGTGGCTCGCACCCTACTTCCGACAGTGCTTTCCGAAGGTGGAGCTTGATGACACGCGCATGCTGGTCGACGCGAAGAGCGTGGTGACTGCGGGCGCGGCCCTCGCCCACATCGATCTTGCGCTTTGGCTGGTCCGCCAAAGGAGCCCGGCACTAGCGCGCGACGTGGCGCACTATCTGACATTCGACGGTCGCGCTTCGCAGGCGGCGTACGCGATGCAGGACCATTTGGCACACGCCGATCCGCTGGTCGAAAAATTCGAGAGCTGGGCGCGCCGAAATTTGTCGCGCTTTTCTCTAGCGGCTGCGGCCCGCTCGGTAGGCACGAGTGAGCGCACGTTGGAGCGACGTTTGCGCGCGGTTCTGGGCAAGTCGCCGCTCTCGTTCGTGCAAGACTTGCGGGTCGAGCAGGCCATTCATCGCCTTCAAACCAGCGCTCAGAGCATCGAGGAGATCGCCGACGCCGTTGGCTATCAAGACGGAGTGACGCTGCGCGCACTACTGCGCAAAAAGACTGGGCGGGGGCTGCGCGAACTGCGGCTGGCCGCGAACCCAGCCATCACTGCGGCGGCGCGCCCCCGCTCTCGGCCAGTTGGCCAAAGGCGCAACGAGTAGAGAGCATGCCCTAAAGCCGCGCAGTATGGCTGGAATGGGCTCGGCGCGTGGCCCGGCGCGTGGCTCTTGACCGCCCGTGCTCCGGGGGGGACAGTTGCGCAGTGAAAAGCGGGGAAACCCATAGCCCGCATGGCGGAAAAAAACTGAAGGCCCCCGACGCCGATCGTCTGCGCGCGGATCTGGAGGCGTACATGACCCGCCGTGGCCTGCGTTCGACCGAACAGCGCCGGGTCATCATCGACACCTTCTTCGGCGCCACCGAACACATCACGATCGACACGTTGCTGCGTGAAGTGCGCGCGGTCGATGCGCGCGTCGGTTACGCCACTGTTTACCGCACGATGAAGCTTTTGACCGAGAGCGGCGTGGTGCAAGAGCACAAGTTCGGTGACGGCTTCACCCGCTACGAGCTCTCGGACGACGACGCACACCACGATCATCTGATCTGCATGGAGTGCGGCAAGATCACCGAGTTCGAAGAAGACGCAATCGAGGAGTTGCAAGCCAAGATCGCCAAGCGCCACGGCTTTTTGGTGCGCGCGCACAAACACGAGATGTACGGCGTGTGCTCGGATTGCCAGGCCAAGGCCCGCGCTGGCCGGCGCTGATCCTCAGGGCTCGAGCACTCTACGATCGGTGACGATCAGCTGGCTGGCAACGTCAGCGCTGGTACTCGGAAGTTCACCGAGCAGCTGAAAATCGAACGCGACGACGAGCGCACACGCGGGTGGGCAGAAGTCCGGCAAGGTGGCGTCGTAGAAGCCGCTCCCGTAGCCGAGCCGGTGCCCATCGGCAGCGACCGCCAACGCGGGCACCACCAAGAGATCAATCTGACCGCGCTCGGCCTGGGGCGCTTCGCGCGGGGGTTCGAAGAAGCGCTGCCCGCGCTCGGCCAGCTCCGACTCGTCCTTCACTCGCGCGAAGCCGGTGCGAAAACCGCTGCCCGTGGGCTCCAGAAAAGGGAAGTAAACGCGTTTGTTGGCGGCAAGCGCGGCCGTTGCCAACGGCCGAACGTCGACCTCCCGGCGATCGGCCATGGGCCAGAACAGACCCACGCCCTGTGCGGCGGCAAATCGCGGTTGGGCAAGCACGCTGGCCACGATGCGCTCGGAAGCCTGCGCGAGCACGCTCTCGGGATGCGCAGCCCGCAAGCCACGCATGCGCAGGCGCAGCTGTTTTTTCGCGCGATATTTGAGGTCGGCGAGCGTTTCCGCGTCGAACAAGTCCACGCCGCGATCTTTAGCAGATAGCAGGGCAGATGCGGGGCATCTTGCCTCGAGCGACAGACGATGCGTGAGGGGTGAATTGCGATTACGCTGCGCCGCGGTGAAAGTCGGTTTCGTGATCCCCGCCTATCAGGCGGAAAAAAGTGTTGCCGCCGTCGTTCGTGGCTTGTTCGATGCGCTCGCCTCCGAGGACGGAGCAAAGCTGGTCGTGGTCGTCGACGACGGCTCGACGGATGGCACGAGCGAGGCGGCTCGCGCGGCCGGTGCGGTGGTCGTGCGCCACGCGCAGAATCAGGGCAAGGGCCGCGCGTTGCGCACTGGTTTCAGTGCGCTGCTCGAGGCCGGCGCGGATGCTGCCGTGTGCGTCGATGCCGACGGCCAGCATCCGCCGGAAGAAGCCGTGCGTTTGGCGCGCGATGCGGCGCCGCGAAGCGCTCTGGTCCTCGGCGTCCGTGATCTGGTGCGCGAAGGCGCGCCCGCGGCAAACATCTTTTCCAATCGCTTCTCCAACCGCTTTTTGTCGTTCGCGCTCGGGCGCGAGTTGTCCGACACCCAGTGCGGATTGCGCCGCTACCCATTGCCGGAAACGCTCGCCCTGGGCGGCCGAGCCGAAGGCTACGGCTACGAAGCGGAGCTGATCTTGCGTGCCGCGCGTCTCGACTGGGAAATCGTCGAAACACCGGTGCGCGTGATCTATCCGCCCGAGAGCGAGCGCGTCACCCACTTCCACAGCGTGCGCGACCCGGCGCGTATCGTGTACCGAGTGTTGTTCACGCTCGCGACGGCGCCCAGGCAGCGGCGATGAGTGTCTTACGCCGTCACTGGGGAAAGCTCGCACTCGCGACCTTGATCGGCGGCCTGGTCAGCGCGCACTTTGCCATCAACGCCCGAGCAAGGCTCTCGCCCCCGCCGATCACCGACCCACAGGGCGAAGCCAGCCGAGCGCTGCCGACGCTGCGGCGCTTCGGCGACTCGTACGTGCTCGAGCGCGGAAAGCTGCTCGAGGTCGGCCTGCGCGGCAGCCCGCAACAAATCGGCTTTCAGCACGCCCGGCTTTTGTACCCTGAAATGGTGGCAAACGAGGGCATCTTGCTGAGCCGCTTCCAAGAGCAAGTACCGAACCAAGCCGCACGCCGGCTGCTCTTGGATTTGGCCGAGCTGCGCTATGCCCACGTCGATCACGGGATGAGCCTGGCTCGACGCGAGGAGATCGCCGCCGGCGCGCGCGGCTTTCAGCCAGATCCATACTCTTACATGTTCCCGACCTATCAGCGCTTCGTCTACCTGAACGCGCTATACGACATGGCACTTTCGTTCGAGCACTCGCCGCTGATCGGTTGCACCACGATCACGCTCGGGGGTGACGCGCTCGAGGGAGGTGGCGGGATCTTGGCGCGTGCCTTCGACTTCGAGGTCGACGAGGTGTTCGATCGCCATAAGGCGATTTTCCTGGTTCGCGAAGACGGAAAAATCCCGTTCGCATCGGTGGCCTGGCCCGGTCTCGTGGGCGTGGTCAGCGGCATGAATCAGAGCGGCGTGGCGGTCGTCGTGCACGGCGCGCGCGGTGGCACGCCCGAGGCCGAGGGTGAGCCGGTCGTCCACGCGCTGCGCCGGGTGCTGTCGACCGCGCACGACACCGATGAAGCGCTGCGCGCACTCGCGGAACAGCCGGCCATGGTCAGCCACATCGTGATCCTGAGTGACGAAAACGGCCGCGCCGCGGTCGTGGAACGGATCCCCGGCAAGCCCAATTTCGTGCGCTTTTTGCCGAGCAAAGCCGCCACTACGAATCACTTGGAAGGGCCGGCCGCCAGTGACCCAAAAAATCTGAACGTGCGCGCCAAGACATCGACCTTGCCGCGCAGGAGCCGCGGGGACGAACTCTTGGCGCGTCTGCCTGCGAAGCTCTCCCCCGGCGACGCCGTGACCGACGCCATCGCTCTCTTGCGCGATCGCAAGGGCCTCGGGGATCGCGAGCTCTCACTTGGCGATCGCTCGGCGATCAACGCGTTGATCGCGACCCATGGCGTGGTCATGGACACCAAGCAGCGGGTGCTTTGGGTGAGCGAGAGCCCGCACCTGCTCGGTCGCTTCGTAGCCTTCGATTTGACGCGACTCTTGGCCGCGGACTACGATCCTGCGCTGTCGACGGAGCTTCCCGCTAGCGCGGAGGACCCATTGCTCAGCAGCGGTGCCTACGCGCGTTACCGGGCCGAGCACCCGTGAGAAGCGTGCTAACGGTGCAGAGTGTCGTCCGGGCGCTCGAGCCCGATCCACGCGCCACCGCAGGCCATGCCACAGGCCAGCGGCGCCACGGCCAGCGCGAACAGCACGCCGATCGGCGCAGTCATGAACAACATGGCGACCAGCGCGGCCAGCGCCAACCCCGCCGCCAAGGCCGGCTCGAGCACGCTGTGCGCGGCGCTGGCCTTGGCCACCAAATAGCCCGCGATTGGAAAGGCCAAGAGCACGGCCGCGCCGAGCAAAATCAGCGGACCGGAAGAGCGCATGTCGGACTCGTCCGCGAGCGAGAAATCTACACCGAAGCGCTGCCCGAGTAGCACCGTCAACACCAAGAGCGCGATCACCAAGCCGAGCGTCGTGAACGCGCCGACCACGATCCAGCGCACCATCAGTCGATGATCGACCGGACGCAACGCTTGACGGAGCGCGCGGAGCGAAGGCGGATCGGGGACAATCCAGTGTTGATGCGACGGTGGCTCGGGCGCGACGTCGCGCAGCGCGATCCAGGTGCCCAGACCCATGAATACGAACAGCGGAATGACCGCTACGAGCAGGCCGGGGCCACGCCCCCAGACGATGTGATCGTACAAGCCGTGCAGCAACGTCGCGGCCAGCCAAGCCAAAGAGAACCAATGACCGCGGCGATTGGGTCCGCGGGCGCCCAATGCGTATCCCCACATACCGGCAAAGAAGAGCTGCGCCGGCACGCTAACCAATGCCCGAAGCACGGTGACGCCGCCCGGCGTGCCCAGTAGCACCGCCATCAGGCCTTTGATCGCGGAAAATCCAGCGCCCGCTGCGCTCGCGTAACCCACACCTAGGCGCGAGTCGACGATCCGGCGGCTGCGGTAGAGCGGCCAGACCACGCTCACTTTGACTGCTTCTTCGAGCGGCGCCGCGAGCAAGAAAGTGGCCGACAGCGCGCCCACCACGCCGCTGGTCGCCACGTCCAAAGATAGGCCGGTGTAGGTCAGGATGATGCGCTCGAAATAGGCAGCGAACAACGCGGCCAGCGCGCCGCCCAACGCCATCAGCACGGTCAACCTGCGAGAGACGTGACCGAGCACGCTGACGCGACGCCAAACCAGGAAGCCCAGGCCCAGCGGAAACAGGACCAAGAGCGGCGCAGCTAGCGCGAGCATGACTCTACTGTGGCGGCTGGTTGCTCACGCGCCATTAGATGTGCAGACCGAGCACCAGGCTGAGCATCCCGCCCGCGCCGATGCCGGAGCCATCTTGCGCATAGAAGGCGTTCGCGCCGGTGCCGGACGCGGAGCGACTGAGGAACAACAGATCACCGCTCAGATTGCCACCGACCGAAAAGGTGTTGCTCAGGTAGAAATCGAGACCGACAGCGCCGCGGATATCGAGCCCATGGGCGCTCGGCGTGATCGCACTCACGGCCTCCGGCTTGAAGCCACCGAGGGAGGCGTAGCCTGCACCGAGCGAGAAATACGGCTCGATGCGTCCCAGCGGAATGTGCATGCCCGCTTCAGCGCCCAAAGTCCACAGCTGCCAGTCGGAGAAATTGCCGAACCGAAAGCGGGCCCCCAGCGTGAATGCCAAGAGCCGCGCGCCGACACCCGCGCCGTAGCCCATGCCGAGCCCCTTCGATTCGACCAGTGTGCCATCGACCAAGTGGTCCGACTTCAACGCTTGCAGACCCACGTACTCGGGCCCGAGCTCGGCGTTCAGCCAAGCGAACTCCAAGCCTCGCCCGCTGTCTTCCTTGTCTGCGCGGTCGAGCTCGGCTTCGGTCTCGGTGGCCTTCGTGGGGTTCGCGTTCGGCTCGCTCTGCACCGCCTCGGGAGGTTTGAGCCCGCCCGCTTGCAGGTTGGAGCCCGCGGGCGCGTCGTCCGCAGCGAGCGCCGGAACAGCGCTGCCGAGCAGAGCAAATGTGGCACACGAGACCGCAACGCCGTACTTCATGGTTGTCCGCTCAGCCTAGCATCGCTCACACGAATTGCGGAACGCGCTCGAGGAGCCCAGTGTCGGACAGCTCTGCGGCGAGCGCCTCGAGCGGCGCGCGCCGCGCGCCGCGGTAGCGCAAGTCCGCCAAATTTTCGGTCAACGGCACGTCGACTCGCAACGTGGCCAAGCGTTTGTACAAAAGCGCATCCGCGCGCCGTCCGGCCAAGCTCTCGGCCAGCGCGGCCGCGCCACGCACGGGGACACGCCAGGAAACCGCCGAATCCGGGATGGCGTCGATGGTTCCATACTCGCTCAGCACGGCCGCCGCCGATTTTGCGCCCCAGCGAGGAACGCCGGGGATGCCATCCGCCGTATCGCCGACGAGCGCGAGGTAGTCCGGGATCTGCGCCGGGGTGACGCCGAATTTCGCGTTCACGCCCGGTTCGTCGAGCAGCTTCTTGCGCATTCGATCGAGGCACACGACGCGCGTGCCGACCACGCATTGCGCAAGGTCTTTGTCGGGCGAGGCGATCAGCACTTGCTCGACCTCCGGATCTTGCGCGAAGCGGAAAGCGGCCGTCGCCAACGCGTCATCGGCTTCGAACTCGATCATCGGCCAAACCACGATGCCGAGCGCGGCGCAGACTCGCTCCGCGAGTTCGAATTGGCCCCACAGGTCGGGGTCGATGCCCTCGCCCGTTTTGTAGCCGTCGAAGAGCTGATTTCGAAACGATTCGATCACGTGATCGAACGCGACTGCCACATGGCTCGCTCCTGGTTCGCGTAGCAGCGCGAGCATGCTGCGCGCCAAACCGCGCACGGCACCGACCTCGAGACCGGCCGTATTCTTGGCCGACGGTACGGCGTAAAAGGCACGAAAGAGCTCGTAGGTGCCGTCGATCAAATGCACGTTCATAGGGGAATTTCCGTCACAATCGGCGAAACCGGGCAACCCTTGTTCGCCCCCCTTGCGTTCGTGTCGCTAACTTGCGAAAAATGACGCCCCGAGCGAGGTCGTTCGCGGTAAACGGCGGTATCCCAATGCGTTCAGTCAAATTCACTTTAGTGCTGGCTTCCTTAGGCGCACTGGTTGCGTTCGCGAGCTGCACGCTCATCACGGACGTCGATCGCAGTAAGATCCCCGCGGCCGACGCTTCGCCAGGAGATGCCGGCGAGGGCAACAACGGCGGCTCCTCGGGCCGCGCTGGAGCGTCCAACGGCGGCGGTGGCTCGGCGGGCGTAGCGGATCTCGCAGGTAGCGGCGGCGATAGTGAAGCCGGAGCGGGTGGCGACACCGCGGGCGGCGCCGGAGCGGCGGGCGAAGCGGGTAGCACGGGCGGCGGCAGCACGGCCGGCACCGGTGGTCACACCGCAGGCAGCGGCGGCAGCACCGCAGGCAGCGGCGGTCATACGGCAGGCGCAGCTGGCAGCGTTGCCGGCTCTGGCGGGAGCAGCGCGGGCGCGGGCGGCAGCAGCGCAGGCAGCGGCGGAACCGCGGCCGGCAGCGGCGGCACGACCGCAGGCAGCGGCGGTACGACCGCAGGCACCGGCGGCGACACGGGCGGCAACGGCGGCAATATCTGAGTCAAGAAGCGCGGTGCCACTCCAAGCGCCGCCCGAAGGCTTCGAGTCTCGCGTCGAGCGGGCGCTGAGCAGCTTCGATTTGCCTGCCGTCAGCGGCCGGGCAAGGCAGCAGCTCATCGCCTATTGCGACCTTGCCGTCACTTGGAGCCAGCGAGTCGATCTCACTGCCGCGCGCAGCGCGGACGAGCTCGTCGATCTCTTGCTGGCGGACGCGCTCGCGATCAGTGCTTCCCGTCCCGGCCGCGTCGACGAGCGCTGGTTCGACGTAGGCAGTGGCATTGGGGCGCCAGGCATCCCCCTGGCCTTGATTTCGCCGGTCAAAATGACGCTGATCGAACCGCGTACCAAGCGCGTGGCGTTCCTGCGCACCGCCGCCGGGTCGCTCGCGCGCCCGGACATCACCGTCAGTCGTTCGCGCTCCGACGAATTTTCGGCAGCCAGCTGCGACGTCGCCGTTTCACGCGCCACGCTGCCGCCCCCCGAGTGGCTTTTGGAGGGCGCTCGCTTGGCGACGCACAGCGTCTGGCTACTCCTGGCAAAGGCAGGCGTACCAAACTTGGACGGTCGTGCGGTTTTGGCCGACATCTCCTACGCCTGGCCCCTGACCGGGGCTCAGCGACGTGCCGTCTGTGTTTCGAGTCAGAGCGTTGCGAGTCAGAGTTCACGTGACGCGCTAAAAACTTGACTCGAGTGCAGAGCGGCGGCGTCGCGGCAGCGACCATCACGTTCCTCTGCGACTCCGTCGAACTTTCGCCAAAAAAATACAAGGCGTGATTGATTTCACTCTGCGAGCTTTTGCGGGGGAAAATCTCAGCGAACGCTCGGCATCTGCGTTGACTCAAGCCAGCCCCCAGAGGCAAGCTGCGCCCCATGCTGAAAGGCAGCGGCACACGCAAGCTCGGCGGCCGCGACTCTTTGCGAGCGTTTCAACGGTTCCTTGGCTGGTCACTCGTCGCTTTGTTCGTCTCGTTATTCCCGAGCCGAGCTCACGCCTACACGTGGATGATCAAACACGGCTACGCCAGCTGCCCGGTGTGCCACGCCGATCCGTCCGGCGGTGAGCTGCTCACCCAGTACGGGCGCGTGCAGAGCGACGAGCTCCTGCGCATGAAGTACGGCAAGTCCGCCGAGAGCTCACGCATCGAGCTGAAAGCGCCACGGCTCGTGCGGCGCACGCTCGAGCTGAAGACCGACGCGCTGTCGGGCAAGGACGAAGCCGACAAGAGCGCCGAGCCCGAAGCAAAGACCGCAGGCGAAGAAGCGCCGACCGCCACCGCGACGGAAGAAGAGGAGCCGCCGCCCGCCGCCACCGCCAGCACCGAAGAGAGCAGCAGCTCGCCTGGCGACTTCTTGTGGGGTCTGGTGAAGACTCCGGATTGGCTGCTCTTGGGCGGTAGCTATCGACACTTGATGGTGATTCGCCCGTCGACGGACGCCAAGAAATTTTCGACCTTCCCGATGATGGCCGACCTGTACGGCCAATTGCAGTTTGGCAATTTCAGGGCTGAAGGCAGCATCGGCGCCGTGCGTGTCGGCGTCGGTTCGCCGTACGCTCGCGCCGCGCAATTGACCACGAATCAAGGCGATCAGTGGAACCTGCTCTCGCGCACCCATTGGCTCGGTTACGACTTCGCCGACGGCATGATCACCGTTCGTGCGGGTCACATGAACCTGCCCTTCGGTATCCGCATTCCCGAGCACACCATGTGGGTGCGCCAAGCCACGCTCACGGATCGTGAATCAGCCCAGCAAGACGGCCTAGCGTTCGCCTACAACGGTGAAAAGCTGCGCGGCGAAGTCATGGGCATCCTGGGCAACTATCAGGTCAACCCAGACAAGTACCGCCAACGCGGCTACAGCCTGTACGCCGAGTACCTCGTCGGTGAAAAGACGGCCGTCGGCGTGAGCTCCATGGTCACCAAGGCCGTGAAGGACCGCATCACCCTCGAACCAGACCCGCTGCGCCAAGCGCACGGCGCCTACGTTCGCTCTGCCTTGACCGAAGACTTGGTCTTGCTCGCGGAAGCGGACGCGCTGGTCACCAGCGATCACGATGCGGGCTACGTGGGTTTCGCGCAAGCGGACTACGAAATCGTGCGCGGCCTGCATCTGATGGCGACCGGCGAAACCCTGAACCGCGGCTACGACAAGCTGGTTGGGGGTGCCAAGACCGCTGGCAACGGCAAACCGCAGTTCGGCGTCTGGGGTACGGTCGATTGGTTCTTCCTACCGCACTGCGAGTTCCGCGCCGACGCTTACAAACGCCAGGAAGACGACTTCACCATCCTCGGCCAACTGCACGTGTTCCTGTGAGCTCAAAGATGATGCACGAAAGCAAACCCCGCGTCGCTCGCACCTCGCTGGTCGTCGCATGCCTCGTTGGCTTGGCGACCCTCGGCTCTGCCGGAACCGCCAGCGCCTCGTCCAAGTTTCCCGAGGCCCTGCAAAAGGCGCTGAGCAGGCAATTTCCGGGCGTATCGTTCTGCGTGCCGCTGTGCACCGCGTGCCACCTCACGACCGTGGGCGGCCCGGGCAACTTGAATGTGTTCGGCACCAATTTGGAAAATCAGCCCATGCCGGGAAATCTGATTCTCGGCAACAACGGCGACGTCGACAAGAAGGTCGACACTGCGATCGAGCGTTACTTCGCGGCCACGCCGGCCGCCGGCCTGCCCACCGCCGTCACGACCTTTCACGCTCCTCAAACCGTAGCCACGCGCCCGTCTTATGACGCCGATGGCGATGGCATCAGCGACTACGATGAGTTCGAACAGGGCGATTCGCCCTCGGAGCCCGGCGCGCAAGGCGTGGGCCAGTTCTGCCCCGCGGATGCCGCCCAGTATGGCTGCTTCGCGCGCGTCGCGGCCGCGCCGCCGCCCGCCGATCGGCTCGGCTTATTCGCTGCTGGTTTGGTCGTGCTCGGGCTGACCGCGTTTCGACGCACGGGTCGGCGCCGGCCCGGCGCGTAAAAACGCGCCGGGGGGCACGGGGAAAGACAGGGAAACAATGGCGGGGACCAGCAAGATTCGATCGTGGCAACTCATCGCCTTAGCGTGCTTTGGGATCGCGTCGAGCGTTGCGTCTCGAGCGCACGCTTCAGGCACCTATCCCGCGGAGCTGAGCAAGGCCTTGGAGCGGCAGTTCCCCGGGCAGTCGTTCTGCGTGCCTTTGTGTACGGCCTGCCACAATACGACCAAAGGCGGCCCGCGCGACCTCAACACCTTTGGCGAAAAACTCGGGCTGCCCAAAGGACGCCCCGAGTTGGTGGACCCCGCGCTCGACGCATACTTCAGGTCGACTCCGCCCGACGGCGTCCCTCAAGCGAACACGCACTTCGTCGACGGCACGACGCGCCCGTTTTTCGATAGCGACGCCGACGGCATCAGCGACTACACCGAGCTGCAAAACTACGACTCCCCTTCGCTTGCATTGCCCCGCGGCGAAAAAGAGTTTTGCCCCGATGTCAGCTACGGGTGCTTTGCGCGCGTCGCAGCCGCACCGCCACCTGCCGACCGCTTCGGCCTGTTCTCCGCGGCTCTGCTCGTACTCGGCCTAACCGCTCTTCGTCGCCACCAGCGCGCACCGGGCATCGTCAATTCCTCGAGAAATCCCTCCACTTTGGACCGTGGACCAGGCGAACGGTAGAGTATGTCTCGCAGAACGTGGCATAGTTACCGAGGTGGAACCGTTGTCAGGCTATTAAAAACTATGATTTCACTCGGATTTTTTCGATGACAGTCATGGCCCCAGAACCGAAGCCGAATACCCGCCGAACCGAAGGCGTGCGCGTCAAGGGGCGTGCCGCGCGCGTCGTCACCGACGTGCTGATCGCGACTGCGGAAGAGCTGAGCCGCGTCGGTTACTCCGCGCTCCGGGTCGAAGACGTCGCCGCGCGCTCGGGCGTGAACAAAACCACGATCTATCGACGCTGGCCCACGAAGCCGGATCTGGTTGGGGCAGCCCTGCGCGCGGTCTGGGAGTCGCCCGAGGTGCCGGACACTGGCTCGTTGCGCAATGACTTCGTGAGCTCACTGAAGAAAACCGCTGCGTTTGCCATGTCGCCGATCGGCCGCGGTTTGACGCGAGTGATTCAGATCGAATCCGCGCACCCCGAGGTGGAGCCGATTGCCCGCTCCCTGCGCGAAGACTTCCGCGAGCTGCGCCAAGTGCTGGTGCAGCGCGGCATCGATCGCCAAGAGTTACCAGCAGATACGGACGCGCGCTTGCTGACCGACATGATGGCCTCACCGATCTTTTATCGCCTATTTACGGAAGGCGAGACAGTCGCTGCCGAGTACATCGAACGCGTGGTCGACGTGGTACTGTGCGGCGTGAAGGCGTGCACCAAGCACCCCTGAGCTACCGCCTGCCTCCACCGTGCATGTCGACCTCCACGCCACCATTCGAATCGCTCAGCCCCCTACTCGAAACCGCACTGGGTGATACCCAGCCAAAGATCGAGGAAATCGTCGGCGGCGCGTCGACGCGACGCTTCTTCAGGCTCACGGCCGCGGATGGCCGCAGCGCCGTCGCGATGTACGTGCCGCTGCCCAGCCAGGAAGTCAGCAAGGCCAAAGAGACCGGTCGACGCTGGCCGTTTCTAGAAGTTCGCGAGCTCCTCGCCGAAAACGGCATTCGCGTGCCTGCGCTGCTGGCCGAGTCCTGTGACACCGGTTGGCTGTTGGTGGAGGATTTGGGCGATACGCTGGCCCAGCACCTCGAGCATTCGCCGCAAGACAAGCCGGCCCTGTATCAACGCGCCGTGCGCGATCTCGCGCGTGCGCAACGCGCGCTGGCGTCACTGCCGGAGCATTCGATCGTGCTGCAGCGCGCTTTCGACGTCGATCTGCTGCGCTGGGAGATGGATCACTTTCGGGAATGGGCGCTCGAAGCGCGCGGCATTCAGCTCGACAGCGAGCAGCTGAAAACCTTCGCGGACGCTGCCGACTACTTGGCATCGACTATCGCGTCTTGGCCGCGCGGCTTCGTGCACCGCGATTACCAGAGCCGCAATCTGATGGTGATCGCGCACGAAAATCACACGCACGATCTAGCCTGGATCGATTTCCAGGACGCGATGCTCGGCCCGCGGGTGTACGACTTGGTGGCACTGCTCGGTGACAGCTACCAAAGCTTCGATCGAGTGTTCATCGACTCGCGCTTGAGCGAATTTTGCAGTGAGCTCGGGCTCGACGAGGCGGCGGAGGCAGAGCTCGGCCGACAATTCGACATGGTCACGGTACAGCGCAAGCTGAAAGACGCGGGCCGCTTCGTGTTCATCGAGCGCAAGAACGGCAATCAGAGCTTCTTGAAGTTCATCGACCCGACAATCGCGAAGGCGCGGGCCTCGCTGGCACGGCTCGCTGACGATCCGAAACTCGTTCGTCTGGCTGAGCTCTTGGAGCGAATTTTCGGATAGTGCGGGCGATGCAGACGCGGGGGAGTGTCAGCTCGCGTTCGAACTGACACTCGGCCTCGCGGGCGGCCTCAGCCCTGGGCGTCGAACTCCACGTCGACGTCGACGTGGTTCTTGGCACAGATCGACTTGGTCTTCGGCTCGAAGCACAAGTCTTCTTCTTTGATGCCATGGTTCATGACATCGAAGCCGAAGCTGGCTTTCACGTGTTTGCCCGAAACTTCGTACTTGACCGTAACGGCCTTCGAGATGCCGTGGAAGGTGAGCGTACCGGGAACCGAGCCGCCCTTGGTGAGGCTGACCTTGTCCTTCGGCACCGACAGGGTGATGGCGCCGAACTTCTTGCCCTCGAAGCGGTCCTGCAGATGCTCGTTGCGCTTGCTGTTCTTGGTGTCGATGGTGTTGAGGAAGGTCGTGAACCTGACGGTCGTGTCGTCCTCACTGACCTTCAGCGTGTTGGACACGCCCTCGATGCTCATCCCCGCTGGGCCCTTGGCATGAACTGCGATCTTGGGAGCTGCCACCGAATACTTGGCCGAGGCGACGGCAGCGACCGTCAAGACGGTGGAAATGGCAGCGACGAAGTAGGCAGAACGCATCTTGAAGAACATCACGGGTTTCCTCGAAATAGACTGGCGGGTTTGAGTTTGGACGGCACTACAACCTGACTTATTCAGCGGCGGGCGTCGAGCAATCCTGCTCTTGAGAGTACAGTGCCGAGAGAGCCGGCAAAGTAGGCTGAAAGACGCGAATCTTGCCAGGCGAATTTTTTCAGGATCCGGCGAGCTTCTTGCTTGATACTACGCGGACGCGGCAAAGAAATTCCCTGCCCCGTTTGCCCACTGGGCTCGCTGATCCGGGCCCCCAATGGCCGGCTCAGCCGCGAAAAGGCGCGGGCGAATCGGAATAAACGGCTAAATACTCCGACTCGAGCTCGGAGTCGCAGAACAGGATCCAGCTTCGTTTCGAAATTTCCAGCGTGCGTAGCTCGGGCAGCAGCCGTTGCTCGACACCATCCGGATTTGCCAAAAATAGATCGATGTAGCCGTAGCGCACACCGAGCCCCAATCCAATCACCCTGCCGTCACATTCGGTCAAGATTCGTTGGAGCGAGTCCTCGAACTTCGCTCGTTCGGCGAGACGAGCTTCGGCGGTGGTCTCCTGCGTGTCGTATTTCAGGTACGCGAACAACGCGCCGCTAGCCGTGAACCTGCCCGAAAAGAATGGCTCACCGCGCAAGAAACATTTCTTCAGTTCCGGCGTCCGCGTGCTGCAGAACAGCAAGTCGTCTTGCGCGGCATAGTCCGTGGCCGGCTCGGGCGAGAGTTCGAAGGCGAACCAATCGTCCGCCTCCGCGGCGTGCCCGAACGGCAACTCGAGCAAGCCAGCCTTGAGCCCGGCAATCGCCGCGCGAACGGAGTCGAGCAGCGTCTCGATCTGCAACGCGGGGCGATCGTCTGCGTTTTCGTTGAGCACCGTCAGCAGGCCACCGCGAACCGTGGGCGTGGCCAGCACCTTGCCCACCCAACGCTCGAACCACTCTTCGCCGATCAGCAACCGCACCAGATCCTCGGCCGCTTCGGTTTCGAGCTTGTTACCGCTGCCGCCCGGCACGTACACCACGATCTCGAGCAGGTGGCCCCGGGCGAAGCCGGCCCGGGCGCGCGCGCGGGTAAAATCGAGCCCGCTTTGCGCGCGAATTTGCGCCAGCGCGAGCCCGCAAGGGAGCGGCGGGGCAAAGCGCGCCGAGTTCAGGATCGACAGGGCACGATGCACGTTCAGTGTCCTCGCTTCTTGCCGTAGTCGACGACTTCGGCGCGCACTTCGAGCACCCCAGCGCGCAGCTTGCCGAGCCGTTCGAAAGCCGCGCGCGACAGATCCAAGATGCGTCGCTCGCTACCGAATGGGCCACGATCGTTGACGCGCACGTACACCGTTCGCTTGCCGTCGCTGCGCGTCACGCGCAACACCGTGCCGAGCGGCAAAGTACGGTGGGCAGCGGTGAGCGCCGCGGGGCGATAGCGTTCACCGCTGGCCGTCTTGTGCCCAGCGAGCCGGTCGCTGTAGTAACTGGCTTCGCCTTCGAGCGTACTGATCGCGGGTGTGGTTTCGAAGCGCGCGCTCAGTGCTGCGTCATCGGGGGTGAGCGGAGTAGGCTCTGAGGTTGGAAGGGTAGCGGCGCTCGATGTCGCGCGCGGGGCGCCGTGCGAAGCGCTCGTGGGGTGCGCCGCTGGCCGACTCGACTGGGGGACACACGCGCCAAAAGCGACGAGGAACAGGGCCGGTCCGAAGCGCCTCACCGTGTGCGAGCGTATCAGACTTCAGGCAACGCGCTGATCGGCCCGTCCCAGGCTCACTTGCGAAGTGCGATTTCTTTACGATTTTCGAGCGTCAGCTCGGAAAGTTGGTCTTCCATTGCAACGCGCTCGGTCAGCCGCTTGGCCTCCAGATCGGCGGCCTCGATGGTCGACCTTTGTAAGCGTTGACTCATCTCTTCCATCTTCTTCGCCAAATGGCGGCTGAGCTCGGAGGCTTGCGCGACCCGACGCAGCGACAAAAGCTGCGCGTTGATCTCCTCGATGCGTTCCCGGTACGCGTTGCTCTGGGCTTGGATCGTGACCAGCCGCTCGTCGAGCTCGACCATCGCGCGGTGACGCTCGACGAGTTGCGCCAGCTTATTGGCCAGCTCTGGCTCCAGCTTGGCGGCAGAATGCAAGAACAAGCCGAGCTCGGTGATGCCGGACTCGCTGCGAATGTCGAGCGACTTCTGCATCGGAGTGGATTCATCGATCGACAAACTCACGCTCTCGTTTGCGGGCACGTTCACCGCGAACAAATAGGCTCCCGCTAGCCTTTCGACACCGGACGCGGGCGCCTCCAGCTTGAAACCTTCCGTGATCGGGTGCCGCACGTAAACCGTTGCCGCTTTGCCATCGCGGTTGGTCAAAGACAGCTTCGTCGTGCGGATGCTACGGGCCTCGCTACGGACGATACCGCGTTCGATGGTGACCAGGCGATCGAGCTGCTCGCGCGTCGCCTGCTCGGTATCGACGATCAGCTTGCGGTCCAGCGCGAACGGCACGAAAGCCCGGCTATCCGGCAAAATTGCGTCAGAAAGACCCTCGCCCAAGAATTGCCCGCCCTCGAACACCGTGACCGGCCCGGCATCGAGCGTGTGATGCGTAGGGTTCTGCAGCAACACTGATCGAAAGGCATACTTTTTCGAACCTCGGCTCGAGATCGGATCGTAAAAGTAGACCTCTTTGGCTTGCGCCTGCGCGGTCAGCATGCTGACCATGGCCGAGTGCCCTTTTCGATCGTGAGCGGTGACGGCGCCAGAAAGTACGCGTTGCCGAGCGGCGCGTCGCTGTTGGCTTCGGTCACGCTCTTGCCTTGCACGGGCTTGGGCCCCTCGGCATCGGCGGCCACGATGCGCACGCCATCGCCGTTGGCGAGCTGTCCGGTTGCCACCACTTCGACTTGATCGGGGCGCACGCCGTTCTCGAGCAGCTGGTCGCGAATCGCGTTGGCGCGCTCCAGGGATTTACCGGCACTGTCTTTGTCGCTTGGGCGAGCGTAGCCGAGCACCTTGACCTTGCTCTGATTGCCCTTGAGCTGCGCGGCCAAGCGCGTGATGCCCGGCATTGCGGAGCGCGCGGGCGCCGTCTCTTCTTGTGGCATCACCGACAGCGGGGCCACCGCCGAGCCGGCCTGGGCTTGCGCTCGCCCACGGGGCGCCGGTGCGGGCGTTGCAGGCGGGCGATCCGACTTTCTCAAGTCATCCACGACATCTGCGCCGAAATTGCCCAAAACACGCACTTCTTTGCTGGCCACCGCGTACGACGAACCGCCGGGGGGCGGCGCCAGCCCGAGCTCGCTGCTGTCGCTCAAAGTCTCGCGCTCGACGTAGCGCACGCTCTGCAGATCATACTTGAAAGACAGCGCCGAGGTCGATCCCACCCCCACCGCTACCTTCGTCCAATCTTCCCCGGATACGTTGTCGACGACCGCCCAACTTTGGAGCTCGGCCGGGCCGCCTTCCTCGAGCTGCAAGCGATAGGTGGGCTTCCACGCTGGGCTCTCGGTCACGTAGGAGATGCGCAAATCGTAGTCGCCGGCTCGAGGCAGATTCACCATCACCGTGGTCATGCCTTCGGCGTGCTCCAGCGTCGGGAACGAGATCGGGACGGCCTTGCCGGTGCGGGAATCGACGACGCTGAGCGATTTCAAAAAGTCGTCCAAACGCTCCGCAGGAACCTCGAGCGCAAAGCGATCGCCATGCACGATCGCGCGTCGCTCGAAGTAAGCCACGCCATTCCGGTACACCACGACTCTGCCCAGCGCGGCGTCTGTCTGGATCGGTCGCGGCATCGAAGCCGCGCAACCCGACAACAGCGTACCCGCACACACCGCCAACAGCGAAGCTTTGAGGACGAAAGACATGTTCACACCTTGCTCAATTCAGGGACCTTCACGGCGACCTGCACCGTCGAGAGCACAACGCGCGCCGACCTGAGCTCATTACGCAGCGACTCGAAAAACGATCCCGGGGCTCCGCCACGATTCGCTAAGTGCCCGATCTCACGCGAAAACTTGCCCCGAGCCAGAGCCCAAAACGCGGCCGAGTAGTGCTAGCTTGCCCGCCTTGCCATGGCCGACACCCCCGAAGCGATCCCCGAGAGAGTGAGCCTCTCCACACGAGGGCTGCGTCTCGGAGCGCGTGAAATTCCGCTGATCTCTGGCAGCGTGCACTACTGGCGTCTCGACCCGCGCGAGTGGCTAGCCGCGCTGACTGCGCTCCAGAGCATGGGCATCGAGATCGTGGATGTGTACCTGCCTTGGGGTGTCCACGAGCAAACCGATGGCAGTTTGGACTTCGGCGCTCGCGATCCAAGGCTGGACGCCGTGCGCTTCTTGAAGCTCGCCCACAGCTTGGGACTGCTCGCGATCGTGCGGCCGGGGCCACACATCAACGCCGAGCTCACGTTCTTCGGCATCCCCGAACGCGTGATCTGGAACCGCGATTGCCAAGCGCGGTCGCCACGCGGCATGCCGGTGGTGTTGCCGGTGCCGCCGCTGGCGTTCCCCGTCCCGAGCTACGCCAGCGTGGCTTTTTTGGACGAAGCCGATCGTTGGCTGGAGGCAGTGGCCGAGCAGCTCGCGCCCTTGGTTTGGCCGGCAGGGCCAATCGTGCTGTGCCAGGTGGACAACGAAGGCGCCCTGTACTTCCGCGACGGCGTCTACGATCAAGATCATCATCCCGATGCCATCGCCACCTACCGCGCCTTCCTGTTGCACAAGTACGGCAGTATCGAGCGCATCCGCGAGGTCTTGCACGACCCAGCGGCGGATCTGGCGCAATTACAGCCACCAGCGCGCTTTTCAGCGAGCTCGCCGCTCGATCTGGCGCGGCATCTAGACGCCGCTGAGGCGCAGGAAGAGATCATCGCGCGCGCTTTCTTGCGGATGAAAGAGACGCTGCAACGCGCGGGCCTGGCGGGCATTCCAACCATGCACAACCTGCCCTTCGGTGAGGGCTCGACTCCGCTCGATCCGGAGCGCGTGAATCGCGTCGTCGAGTTGCTCGGGCTCGACTATTACCACGTGGCCTCCGAAACCACGCGCGCCGAGATTGCACGGCGCACCAGTGACTTGGCCGTGCGCGCACGCGCCCGTGGTTACGCGCCGTTCGCGTGCGAATTGGGCGCCGGTTTTCCGCCGTTCTTTCCGCCCATCAGCGAGGGCGACAGCGCGTTCACCGCGATGACCGCGCTCGCGTATGGCTTGCGTGGTTTCAACATCTACATGGCGGTCGAGCGCGATCGCTGGATTGGCGCGCCCATCGATCGCCACGGTCGGCGCCGACCGTTCGCCGACTTCTGGGAGCAGCTGGTCGGCGCCCTCGAGCGCTTGGACTTCTTTGGTCTGCAGATACGAGCCGCCGTGCACATCGTGGTGCCCCGCAACTTGCGTCGCTTGGCGCGCGTGCTGCACGCTTTTGGCCCGTTGACCCTGGCCGCCTTCCACGTCTCCGGGGGCGGCGCGGAAGAAGCGTGCTTCGAGGACGAATTCGGCCTCGGTAGCCCGGTCGTGATCGAAGCTTGGCAGTTCGTCAAACGCCTGGAAGCCGCGCTCAGCGCCGAACGCATCCCGTACGCAGTCGTGGCCGGCGATCTCACCGAGCAAGCCTTGCAGCAAGGTCAGTGGACCGTGATTGCCAGCGCCGGCGGGCTGGAGCATGAGATCCGCGAAACGCTCGGGCGGGCCATGGCCGCCGGTCGGGCGCTGAGCATCGGCCCCTACCCCGTGCTGCGGGATGCCATCTTTCAACCGTTGGACGAGCCGTTTCAGGTCGTCGAAGGGGGCGCCGTGCCCAGCCTGCTCGGTCTCGACGAGGCTGAACTGCGCGCTGCGGTAAGCGCTGCGAAAACGGCACTCGGGTTGCCCAGCTTCGGCTGCGCGCCCGAGGGCATCTCGGTCACCGTGCACCACGACGATACCGGGCAGGCGCGTGTCGCTTTCGTGATCAACCCCACCGCTCGCGCCGTGCGCGCGGAAGTGTCGCTGCCAGGGATTGCCCGCGCGGTAGACGCGCTCGACGGCACTGAGTTTCGTGCTAGACAGGGCGAGTTCGAGCTGCCGTTACCGCCACACACGGTCCGCCTGTTCGAGCTCTTTCCTTTGCTTTTCTCCGCCTAAATGTTGATCGAGATCAATCCGGTGCACCCGGAACCGCGCAAGATCCGCCGCGCCGTCGATGCGCTCGAGGCCGGTGAAGTGATTGCCTACCCGACGGACACCGTATACGGGCTGGGTTGCGACCTGTTCAACAAGAAGGCCGTCGATCGCCTGTACCAAATCAAGGGCCTGGAGCGCTCCAAGATGCTCGCCTTCGTCTGCCAAGACTTGGCGGACGTCTCCAAGTACGCGGTGATGCACAACGACGTGTATCGCACCCTGAAAAAGTACTTACCCGGCCCCTACTGTTTCATCTTGGAAGCGACGCGCGAGGTGCCGCGCATCGTCCAGTCGAATCGCAAGACAGTCGGCGTGCGCATCCCCAAACACGCGGTCGCGCTCGCCCTCTGTAAAGAGCTCGGCCGGCCAATCATCTCCAGCACGGCCTCCCGTCACGACGAGCCGGGCAACCCAGATCCGGGAGAGATTGACGACATTTTTCCTGGTTTGGCGCTGGTACTGGACGCCGGCCCCGGCGGGACCGAGCCCACCACGGTGATCGACCTGACCTTGAATCCGCCCACGGTCGTGCGCCGCGGCGCGGGCGATTCGAGTCCGTTCGAGCGCTAAGATACCGCTCGCTTTTAGGGCTTTGTTGATTCCATCGACACGTAGGGCTATCTAACCCCCACAATGACCTTCGTAGTCACGGACAACTGCAAGGACTGCCGCTTTACGGATTGCGTCGCGGTGTGCCCGGTCGATTGCTTTCACGGCGACGACACCATGCTCTACATCGACCCGGCCGAGTGCATCGACTGCGGCGCGTGCGTTCCGGAGTGCCCGGTCGAAGCAATCTTCGACGAGACGCAGGTGCCCGCCGATCAAAAGCATTGGACCGCCATCAACGCCGAGCGCAGCCTCGCTCTGCCCGTGATCAACGTCCAGGGCAACCCGCTCCCCGGCGCCCAAGAGCGCAAAGAGAAGCTCGGCTTCTGATCTCCGCCCCCTGTCCGGAAAAAGAGTGGGCGCTCGCGCTCCCGCAACGCACCTCAAAAGCGCGCGCCATTCCCGGCTGATGCGCCTTCAGGCACAGCGACACTGTCCGGCTCGCTCTCCCCGAGAGCACGCAGAGCGATCCTGTGAGGTCGCCAAGATCGCCAAGTTTACCAAGATCGCCAAGTCCTCAAGACGCCTCAGAGCGCCCCAATGAACCGGATCAAGCGCGCGAAATTTTTGGGTTTCGCGGATCACGCGGTGTGAATCATTTTGCAAGCCACATGCCCGACAGCGGACAGCGAGCCCGACCGTTGCCATCCAAGAACGGGCGCGCGAGGACGGGCACCGATCCGGGTGCCGTTCTCATCGTTAAAATCCCGACGAAACGACGTGCTGAGCTAACCCCAAATTTCCTCGAGCTCTTCGGTGTGGTGATGCGTGATTCGCCGCTCCGAGCTCTTGGCGATCTTGGTAGTCTTGGCGATCTTGGCGACCCTCTGGGAGCCGTTCAGGGGTGG
>Ga0247778_1000698_pt1 | contig 31150 bp, 25 predicted proteins | sample UWRJL049202B5_FD_179939 | JGI IMG/M metagenome (GOLD analysis project Ga0247778, IMG submission 179939) | Plant litter microbial communities from Arlington Agricultural Research Station in Wisconsin, United States - UWRJ-L049-202B-5 | ecosystem: Environmental > Terrestrial > Plant litter >...
TAATTATATATAATATTGAAAATATTGTTAGATTTATATAATAAAATTAATAATAATAAAATATATATTGAATAAAATCTCGGGCGATATAATATTTATATAGATTAAATTTTTTTTTTTTTTTTTATAAAATAATTTTTTTTTTAATATTTTAATTTTTTTTTGGTTTAAATAATATAATTTCAAATATTTTTTAATATAAAATTTTATAAATCGAATATTTTTTATTTAATTTTAATTAAAATTTTGGATTTGTTATTTGAAAATTCTTTTTTATTATTTTTTTCTAATTTAAAATTATTAAATATATTTTGTAATTTGGGAAATATTTTATTAAATTTTATAATTTCAAAAATTATATATTTATTTAGATATTATATATAAGATTTCAAAATAGATTTTTATAATATTTCAATTTATAAAATTTTTAATTAAATAATTTAATATTTTTTAAATATCTAATTATTAATTTTAAATAATATATTTATAATTATATAAAAAATTTTTTATATAAAAACTTTTATTATTAAAATATTATTTGATTTATTGAAAAATTATATTTTATAACAATTAAATTAATTAATAAATTGATTTCTAATTAATTTTTTTATTGAAATAAATATATATCCCAAATTAAATATAAATAAATTATTTTCTAAAGAAATAAATTTTTTATTTATTAATTTAATTATTATTATATTAATTTTTTTTAAATAAAATCTCCTGTCTTCTATCTGGATATTTTTTCGGCATAATTTTAATTTGTTATTAAATAATAAATATTAATTAGTTATATATAAAATATATCTAATATCTGCAAGGGTCAAATCAAAAATTAAAATAATAATAGAAAAAATATTTGGTTTATTTTTATAATTATTCCAATTAATATTAATGATTTTTTTAGTTTTCGAATTCTCCAATTTAGAATTATTTATAATAATTAAAATAGAATTTTATAAAATAAATATTTTAGATTTATATAAATATAAATTTTTTCGTCTATCTGCCAAAACTCGATTTAGTAAATAATTATTAGAAAATAAATAACATTTTTTATAAAATTTTGATAATTTAAATTTTTATTTATTTTTATTATTTTCAAAATTTTTAATTTTAATTCAGATTTATTTGATATATCCAAATCCAATTTTAATATATAAATAAATAAAATTGATATATTTAATAAATTTATATTTGAAATAATTTATTTTTTATAATTTCCTACTAATTAGTTTTTTAGAAAAAATTAGATAAAATATTTTTAATTATTCGATAAATCTATTAATATAATCGATATAATAAAATATTAAATTAAATATAATATTGGTAACCAAAAAACTTCTTTTTGTAAAATTTTTATTTAATTTTTCCTATTTCCTATCTAAATGAAATAATTTTTTATATTATAAAATTTTATAAATTCCTTTTATTTAAAAAGTATTTATAATCATTATATAAATAGTTTTTAATTAAAATCTAATAATAAAAATATTTTATACAAATTCGTCGATAAAAATAATATTTTTATTTTATATATTAATTTTTTTTTAGAATTTAAATAATCGAATCTAATTGTTATTAAATTAAGATTTTATATTTATAATTTAATTAATCAATTATTTAATTTTAATATTAATAATTTGATAAATAATATTAAAATATTTGGTTTTGAGATCGGCAATTTTTTTTTTAATTAATAAAATATTTTAAATTTGTTTTTTATTATTTTTATTTAATTTAAAATTAAAATTAATAAAAAATAATATTTTTATTTTCAAATATTTTTTTTTCAATTATATATTATAAAATTTTTTATTGTATTCGATTTCGTCAATTTTTATATTTATTATAAATTTTATATAAATATATTTTTTGTTAAATATTAATAATTTATTGATATTAGGGACAAATTTTTTATTATATTTAAAAACATTTTAAAATAATAGAAATTTATAATTCTTCCTTTTTGTTATTTTTTAGATATTATTAAAAAAATTGTTTTTTTCGAACATTATAAGGGCTGGTATAGTGCACCAAAGATTAATATTTGTTTTTATTGATTTAATAAATATTTATTCAATATTTGGAGAATAAAAATAAAATTGTTAAAATAAATAAAATGAAATTTAATAAATATTAAATATTATAATTTTTTTACAAATATAAATACAAATATTGGATATTATAATTTTTCTACGAATAGTTTAAATAAAAATTTCAATTTTTCTATTATCCGGATTTATAATTTTTTAAATTATAATAGGTATGGAAATAAGGGTATAAATTTCATTAGATTAGAAAAAATAGAAACTATAGAATAAAGATATATATAGATAGTCGAAAGGAGCTCGGCTACTACTAGCCTCCCGCTCACATACCTTAGAACAGGACCCTTAACTTTATTTCAACAATTTTATAGGATAATGTCTATCCCAAAAGATTTCAATTATTTCTTGAAACTATCTATCCTCTATAATAAGAAATTGTAAGATATTAAATAATAACCAAATCCCCCAAGAAACTGTTTCCTTCGATAATAAATATTTTATAATCTTTATATAGAATTGTTAATGTAACCGCAACAGTAAAAAAAAGAAATAACTTCGAGAATTACAATAATATATTTAAGCAGGAATATTCCATCCCAACGAGTCCTTCGAAATACAAAACGCCCTAATTGCTGACGAAAACGGTACCTCTATTTCCCCTTCGGATTTCGACAATCCCTTAATACGGGATAATTTGCAATATTTTATATTTTTTTTATCTATTTCATCAAATTCCAAATTTTATTTTTCGCCGATAATCCGTATTATAGATTAGGATAATTTCAATTATAAATAAATCCCAAAAATTCCTAGAATTTCTATAATTTTTTTTGGAAATATGAAATAAAAAAATCCCGAAAAGTCTTGTAAGGATTATTATTTCGCTTCAATTACTGCAAAACATAGATTTGGGTCACCAAGTGGACCTAATCCTTTATATCGCCCAATCCTCGAGCCTGGTCACCGGGTGATCCCCGAAAAGAACTACGCGAAATATCAAGAATGGCTTAGGACGCAAAATTCGGATGTTTCTAGCCAATCCCGCACCGAAAGCCTCACTCCCGCTACGTCAAGACATATGCGGCACTCTCGCCAGGAGCTCACGCCAGGAGATAAGATCAACATCACCGGGGATCAAGAATATGAAGTCCAGGACATCATCGCCGTCCGATCGGTGCAAGGAAAACTTCTATACCGGGTTAATTGGTTAGAACTTAATATAGATTTGGAATAGTATTCGCCGTCTGACTTGGAATATTCCCCGCACAAACTTAGGGATTTTTATTATATCAACCCAATACGGCCTGGACCCCTGCGCGCCTTATTAGATTAGATTAAAATATAGGAAAATGGTATAAATAATTATGATTATTTGAACAATAATACACTAATAAACAAAAGTTTAAAAGTAAACTTTTTTGGAAAGGGGGGGGTAATATAACGATTCGGTTCTTGGAGCTTCATAATCACATAATAAGTTATATAACGCCCGACTGTTATTTATATATTAATTTCACTTCTCTCTTTCTTAATTCTTCACCTTTAGATTCTAAGAAGTATCGAGTATTCTGGTTTCACGGTCTACCACGCTCACAAAAATATAAGAAGTTGAGCCTAGTATTAGCGGCGGCAGAAATGTTTAGGCGAAGAATAAAAGTATTGATTTGGTTTTAGAGCCCTTGAATAAAATTTTGAACTTGTAACAGATTTATATTATTAAAATATTATTAGGAAAAAATTGAATAAAAAAAAAGGGTTAGTTAAATAATCTTGATTATAAATTCGAAATACATCTGCAAACATTTTTAAATTATAAAACAAAAAGTACTAATTAAGATTATACAACAAATATTTTAATAATTTTTAAATACGATTTTATATAATCTATTAAATTTTTAAATATAAGGTCATAGATATTTAACTGCACGGTTGAAAATTCTGAATAATGTCATATAATGTCAATTATATAAGTTAATAATTTAGAATTCAGAATATGGAACTTACTACTAGACTATAGAAAGTCTATATATATATAAAGGCGCCTACCTTCAAATGTAGAAGGTTGGATAAAAGGTTAGGAATATAGTATATATACACTAGACCTATGATAGTTTATCCCAAACTCTTTCAGGTATACAACCAATCTTATTGCTAATAAAACTAACCTTTTTTGGCTAAAAAAATAAGATAATACCGCCGAATACAGTTAATTTACGAATATGGAGAGATTTCTTGGTACTATACGCCAAGAAATATTCAACAGCGATTTAATTAGATGGTTTCTTCAATAAGTGGGACTTGGTCTTAGGCGAGGTTAGGGTTCCTCTCCTCTTATATTAGATTTAAATAATTCTTAATATTGATATAATTAAATAATTGATATAATATTACCAAAAAAAATCGACCAATATTATAGTAAGGTGTATTATAGCGTACGCATCATAGGCGTGTCTCATCGCCTCTTAAAGTTCTAAAGTAGTTCAAGCCTCAAAGAAGTTTAAGGACTAAAATGTCAAGTCAAAGCGTTCGGGGTTTGAGTTTGCGTGGGTAAAGAGAATCAACAAATCAAAATAGATGCAACAAGCAAAGAGCGAATGACACGATATCAATCCGGAAACTCTAATCTTACATCTAAGTTGAATCTTCTTTGCATACTAGTCTAGCCAACGAAGCTTTTCTTCGAAGCCGCCAGCAGTAGGTCCCGCTCAATATGAATGGCGTTCCAGCGTTCAGAACAATTTATACCAACAGGGCGTCTTTTCCTCTCTTCATTGTATTCATGGTATCTCAGCCGGGCTTGGCCGATCGAGAGTGTCTGTCGATGTTGCTTTCAATTTTTCCTTCGTGTTGTTCTGTTTCCCCACCATATCGTTGTGTCCAGACCTTCTAACATCCAGGATCTCATATTGTTCCTTCACATCCTCCGACCAGGCACTATTGTTCTGTCGTCGGCTGCTAAGCAGACTTAGACTGCTGTACCAGCTTGTGAGACGCTTCGGTACGAAGTGGTCCGGCAGGAGGGGGCGATAGACCAGCGCGTTTGAGCAGAAGATAGCGACGAATTGTTGGGCGAGCTGGAATTTATTTTGTCCCCAGACAGCGCCTAGGTTTTTGAGTTAGTAGAAGTAGAGAGGTCGACAGAGGGAGTGATTACTTGGACCGCCGTTCGGTTTTACAAAAAGGGCAATGCGGACCAAACCTAGGCAAGCCATACTTTGGAAGATATATCAGCATGTCACTTTGTGGCAAATGAAACTGTGCGAGGGGAAACGTACAAGTTGCCCAAGAGGAAGAGAAAACAAATGAAGATCTTTTGGCGCTTCTGGAGTTGCAGCGAGTTGATGATAGGGATTGGCATAAAAGCAATAATGAATTCCTGAGCAACGTTGATCGGCTGGACAATCTCGAAATAGAGAGTCCAATCAATACAGTGCCCTTTCAAGGTCGGCTTCCATAGCTTGGCAGGTGGTATACAATGCAAGGTTGCTGCTAAACCACACGCAATAGCCCACATCAGGCATGTGACGGCTACGATAATAACCCATCGGCGGAAGATCGCAGATGCGAAGACTCGGTGATAAAGCTTGAGGATGCTCAACTTGACCAACGAAATACTGAGTACCGAGGCTATATTTCCCATGTATTGCGCCTAGTAATTTGTAAGTTCGAGAGTCGTGGGACGGAAGAACAGCGGTAGTCCAGACCTCGGCGAAGACTATGCGCATATGCGGTTTCATCTCCTTAGTGTTAACACCAAACCCTCCCATGACGCATACTGAAGTTCGAGACGAGTTAAACTTAGTTACTTTGTATGACCTTGGATAACTTACTCCATATGATATTTCCGACAAAGACGTAGAAAATGAATAAAGCAGGAATCATCAACCAGTCATCCAGTTGCGGTTTCACCTTGATCTTCGACCGGGCTAAGAACCGCAACACAGTCGATAAGGTTGCGATAATCAAGAAAGCAATGGACATGCCGAGCCCTTCGGCCCTATGCTGGAAGTAGTCCACAGACGGAGCCATCGTGCAATGTGGGGTCGCTGGTGGTAGAAGAGGCCACTCAGTGACCATATAAGTATCACTGAAAGTCGAGGCGAGAAAGAGCAAGGGGCAGGGCAAGACTTTCTCTCGTGTAATGAGAATAGGTAGGCAAATGTCAAAGAGGGGGCAATGCTGTCAGCAAGCATTCCGCCAATGGTCGACGTTGTTTGGGCACCCACTCCCCACGCCCCCAATAAGAGCCCCCCGGCTGCTACCGGTATATTCATACGGACCGTTGATTATATTACGCGCATGTTCTGGCCGTTGAAATCATACTACACACTTGCCGATCTTCCCCAACATTGGTCTCAGTGCCCAATTCAAAGGAGTCTGTGAGTGGCATTCGGAGGAGCAAAGCCTCGTTCAGACGCTGCACAGGTGTTTGGGTAAATAATACCCGGCGGGCTGAACAAGTGGCTGGACCCAAAAATGGCAACTCCATAGTATCCGGATATTGCTGCTTCTAATCTGGTGTTACCCACCTATCCCAAGCCTTGCTTACTTCTGCGGAAGCCTTGGAAATCCGGCATGGAAAGACCCCCAAAAATAATCTGCACACCAACAAGCCCGGTTCGGGGACCGTAAGCAGACAGACACACATGAGTGCCTTCTGACTCAGCCATGCACGGGTATTATATTTACATATTCAACATACTGATCCAATGATAAGATAAGATATTTTCAACTACTCGCTGGATATTACTCAGGCTGGCACTTCCCCCGTGGCAGACCTTCGGTCGTGCTTTCCTAAGACGTTGCGTTGGGTCGCTATTTTTCGGTGCTTTAAGTGAAGTAATTTTCGCAGCTAATAGATTACGAAAAAGAAGGGATGGAGAGACTTGGAAGAACTTGGTGGAGCCGAAACAATGACCAGTTGATGAGTTCAGCACCGAGGCTACCGAGGGGTAAGGGGGGGCGAGATCAATTGAACCGCGCAAAATTCAAATTCAGATGCCTTAAAATAAGTACAGTGGTAGACTCTATGTCTATTAGAGCTTTCAAGCAGATCAAGTCGTACGATAATCACATGGAAGGGATGCGTTCCCCGATAACTAGTCAGTGTGATAGCCTTGAGGTTCTGTCCTCCAGCGCAGCTATGTAGGTGTAATCGAGATTCGAGCGAGACAGCAAGGAAAGTCAGAATTTACCGTCAAAAAAATCACCACCTTTCAGCGCTCATAATTTTTACTTATTCATTTTACATTTGTTCATCATATTACCCCTGGAGAAGAGACTTCAGGTGTGGGGTTGACCATACCGCTCGATAGAGAAGTCATTTCGCGCACGGAGTATGCAAAACCACCTGGTTGATATATAATTTGCGTATACCTAGCGCAGTCCATATATCGCTAAACGTCTTGCCAACTAAGCCCTCCATATTTGCATCAACTCACATTCGGTAAAAAAATCGTATTAAGACACAACCTGACAAAGATTCTAGGATTGTAACTCCAATTCTGAAATTTTCAGTATCTGGTTTCGTCTATCTCACCTACTACTCCCTGCCTTATTATATTACGCCTTCCTCTCCTTGGGCTAGCTGCGAACTTTCTGCGTCCGTAATACCGTCAGTGGACCGCTTAATTTGACTACGAGCAGTCAATAATACCTCAGGTGGGGGTAGAAGCTTTTGGGTGATGAATTCGCTCTTTCCAGCGCCCGAAGGGAATTGAATATCAAATTGAACAAAGAGGTTGCGGAGTCGTGGAAGCGTGAGAGTCGAAGCCCGGCTGCAAATAGTCCATGGAATCTTCGAGGTCTAGTGCTTTATTTCGATCTCTGGTTCCTGGCAGAGTGTTGCCTGCACATTAGCCTTGTCCAATTCGCCAGCAGGCGAAGTTCCTGCACATTCACTGCCTACAGCCAAACTGACCTGCTCTAGGAGAGTCTTTTTCAGTGGTTCATTGTCCATACTCTGATCGAAACTAGTTTCTGTTTGATCCTTTTTGCAATCCACCAAAGCAATAGGGATATCATCACTAGCTTTGATATTCGGAGACGCAGGGACATCGGCTCCCTCCGATGTAACTGCGATGTTGTCGCGAGAGAGTGAGATAGCATCGATAGGCGCCTCGGTAAACGACGGAAGTGAGTTACCCTGAGATGCCATTAGGTCCGCCCGATCGCCGGTCGACACAGCAGCACTCTTTATGTGCTCGAAAGTTGTTTCTCCGGCGATGTTTTTGTGTCTGATACCCCCTCTCGCAAGAGTTGCAGTTTTCTTCTTGACTCCCACTATAGCCTTCTTCCTATGCAAGGGAGTATGTTCAAAGTTCCCAGAAGGCTTTTCTTGAAAAGAAGACGGAGTGTTACGCAGGGCAGCTACATCATCGTACCCTTCCAAACGTTGTCCTCTCTCTGGATATTGAATATTGTCATCCTTTTTCCTTTTCTTTAGATTTTTTCGTTAGTCTCACGCCAACATATTCAAGGAGACTTGAAGGGTATGGATGTACCTGGGATTGGAAGAGTTGACTGGGCTCCACAAGTGAAGTAGCATCGTCTGCGGCTGAACCTCTACCTCGTACTTTTGGCGTACCGCTATAACTCGAAGAAGCATGTTTCGCCTCCTCGCCTATTAGTTCTGTCTGTGGTTGAACTGCTAATGGACTGAAAGCGGCCTCGCCAGCAACCTCTTCACGGTGCGGAATTGTTGTTGGAAGTCTTTCGTCACCATTTGTACTATCACGGTTTTCCTTTGCACCCGCGTCTTCGAAGCTGGACTTGGATTTCCCGGAATAGGCGAGCACATCTATTGGATGAAGGAAGTCCGGGAAATGTTGAATAGTTGAGATTGGAAAAGGCCGGAAGTAGAAAGTGTTAGCCGCACCACTCATCAACTATTATTTTCATTAGTATTCAATTCAGTTTTTTAAACACAGTAGATACCATAGTAGCTTAGCCCCTAATATCTGAGCTTTTGTAGGACATTTGAGGACGATTACGGAGCATGAAAAGACTACAAACACCAACGCACTCCACCTCGCTCATTATATGACACTTGGCACAATCTAGGTGGAAATTATTTCACGCCCTATACCAATTGAATAGTCCAGTCTTAAACACTTTGTATCCTTTTGCCTGGCCCTGCCCAATCCGTGCGTTCCTTTCCAAGTCCCCGATAATTGCTCTGACCCTCTCCTGACTAGGCGTCTCGAGATCAAAGCTGCTATGGGCCAGTTGAAACCCCTTTTCACCGTTATTGATAGGCAAATCAAATGTCTTTTGGAGCATCTGCACAGCAGACAATGTTAGATCGTCTTGTACTTCCCCTATCCCACGACATTGGGTGCATCGAGCTTCCGGATCAGCACCATTCAACACGAACAACTCAACAATTGAAATCCACATGTCCTTGAAGACTTCAAAATCACCACCATCACCTTCAAAAGTGGTTACGCGATGGTGCATCAAATTTGCATGTAGATGCAAAACAAGAGTTTGCCAAGGGGTCGTGCCGTCGAAATCTTCGTTTGGCTTACACCCCCTTATAAAGAGTAATTCAGCCATCCTCAAAGGTGCAAAGTCCGCCTTATATGCTGACCACTCATTGACAGGTCTTGCCAAGTAGTCGAGGAGAGGTCGGCCGGTCCGCTTCGAGTTTAAAGAAGGATTATGGTTGAGTTTTGCCTTCGCATAGTCTACTAACCCTGACTGTATAGCTAGGGTCAGAATTGAGCTATGCCAATTTGGGAAAGTTTTCTTCTTTTTGTTTTCCTCTAATGCAGAAGCTATGTAGTACTCTGAAAAGTGGCTTGTTTTTCGGATGCCAAAGTCTTCGGCAAGCGCCGTGATATGTCGTCGTTTCGTGATGGGCTGCCAATTATTTTGAGTAATCCTCCCGAGTTCATCTATGAGACGGACCATGTCCGATACAGACCTTCCGTCAGCTTGAAGAGCAGTTCCCAACCCAATTTTCGCCAGGTAGGTGGGGCTTAAAGTCCCAACACTCCCATCGTGTGAGTGGGGCGTAGTAACTGACATTTTAATTGACATTACTATACCACCTAACATACTGAGGAAGGGATCCAAACTTTCCGAATATTGGACAATGGTGGACCAAATTTCTTCTCTATGCAGGAAATCGCGGGCAGTACGATGTATGTAGTCAATGCGATATTCTAGCTTTTCCTGTAGCGGGCCGTGATCGAAGAGCGGTCTTTCTGATGCGGGCTTATTTTCTCGAGGGACTACTATTTCTAATAGTCCAACACAACGGACTTTCAACCAGAGGTCAACATCTTCATACAGGGTTTCCTGTTCTTCAGCGCTGAGGCTTTTTACGGCACTATTAAGCACCGTCTGGACCGTCTGCGATGCAAAATACATCCGCTCGACAGTGAGTTGGTGATCAGAGTAAGGTCCTCCACTGCGATCAATTTCAGAAGCCCTCATAATCTGAAAGAGGCAGGATGCATGCTTCTGGTAGAATTTCTCTAGCTTGTTCATCATATGCTGAAAAAGAGGGTCTAATTCAGGTGGGTAATCGCTAACTCGGCTTCGAAGAACTGAGATGTCGTCTTTATAGCTAAGTCCCCGCAGGAGCGATTTTACCACAATCTCAACCCACAGAAACACACCCCTCGCTTTCTCAACGACCTCAAAAAGCAAGGAGTCGGTTGTGTCTGCTCCTTCCTTTTGCCGTAATTTTTGTAGCAACTTGTTTTGGCCCAGTTCCCCCTCAACATAGCGTTTAATGTCGTCAAATGTGAGATATTCAAGTCGGAGAGCCGCAAGTCCAAGGAACTCTTTATCAAAGGGAAAAATTGGACGGCTTGACGCGCAGATTTTGACATAGGCGCTTTTCGAAATTTCTTTGAGAAATGTTGCTAGGCTAGCATAGTCCCCCGTATATTCGTCAAGACCGTCAATCAGGAGAAAGAGCTTGATTGAAATCGTATGCTGAAAGCAAACATTTCGCAGCGCGGTCTTGAGTTCGTCGACCCTCCAAGGCCGATTACCGAAATTGGGCTCATAGTACTTCGGAAACGCAACCGGAATCAGACTTAAATTTGATTCCAAGATTTGATATAGGACTGAACGAAGTAACCCTTTCTGATCCTTTTGCAAGGACGACCCCCCGCTGTTCCAGAAGAAGAAACTTGCAGTGACGAGGGGAATGTTCTCGCACCAAGACTCCAAAAGCGCTTTTGTACTCATGTGGTCTGCGAGGAAGTTCATTAAGGTTGACTTTCCGGACCCAGGCTTTCCGTTTATCCAGTAAAGATCAGAGCCTGGTCTCTCAGCCAAGTCGCAAAATTGTACCAAGGGCGTTCTGTGGATTTCGGGTCTTTGAAAATCCATTCGAAAGTGTCCATATAGGTATCCTCAATTTGCTCTCTGCGGTCCTTCATAACAGCAAAACCCAAGCTACTGAGCAACTTTACTTCAAATTCTTTCTTCTGAGACAATGGCTTGTTTTCCATTTCAAATTGACGTAGAGTCTGGACGACACCGTCGTTGCCTTTTCGAATAGCTTCCCTCGTCATGTCATGTTGCCGAGCTGAACTAGTGACAATGACATTACTTTGGCGGATGACTTCCATACTTATTGCCGTCTGGCTATCGAGAATGTTTCGAATGATTAATTGCTGAATACGATCTAAGTTTTGAAATCGGATGGATTGTTCAATATGCAGCTTTTTGACCTCATCCCTGGATACCACTACTATTAGCTTGGACGATCACTGGATGGGGTTTTTGTCGTATGTTTACCGTAGGGCAGCCAGAATATGAGTGTTAAGCTGGACCTGGTATGATTCAAGGCGTTCTGAGATCTCCTCGATATCCTTCTTGGACCAGACGGCGAGAAATGCTGCGGGAATAGTTTTCCATATTCCCCTTCCATTGGCCTTTACTTCCTTGAGCCGGCCAAGTAGTTCTTGGGCAGTATCTGAGCACCTTTGGACGAGACAGTTTAGCGAAGCTTGAGCGGGAGTTAATGGAGTTCCTGAGGACTTCGGAGGTTGGACTTTTAGTCTGTCCATCAGTTCTTGAAGATCGGTCGTGACATCTTCGATCGCAGCATTGCGAATTGAACACCCATCAAGCCGGCGGTAGACTTCGTTCCCGGCTTTCAAAATGGAGATACCGAAGTCCACAAATTGAACTACGGCTGAGGCAAGAGACAAGGCTGTAAGTGGATCCATGGATGCGCCCCCTGGTTCCACGAGACAGAGTGAGTAGAGTCAAATGGACAGTTCCTGGCTGCAGTCTGACTGGAACATTTTCTGGAAGATGATAAAATGTTGCCTAGGGAGGCGCTATCATGAGGTTGACACGTCAGTCTGTATGCCATGCAAGCCCCGCACGTGCAGGTCGTACAAGGCCATTGGAAAGCATCACCAAGCTTCTTTTAGCCTTTAGCTTCAATTTCTCCGATAAGGCAGATTGATAAGAAGATTCTACTGAATATCTCAATCCATGCAAGAGATACGAAATTTGAATATGTTACGGTAAACAATAAGGTCAAATCAGTTGAACTATTAGAGTAGGACAAATACAGAGGGAATAAAGGTTTTACAAATTGTTAAGGATATGTTTGATATTCACAGCTGACACGATAAACTAGAGTTCGCATGGGCATACAGCGTCCTCTTCGGCAGGTATTGATTTTCGATCAGGCCCGAGAAGAGGGATAAGCGGTTCTTAATATCGGTCCACCAGTGGTTGTCAGAATTCCTGCCGCACCCCTGCTGTGAGGATTGTATGACAGGGAATCACGACTCGTAGCAACCAGTGGTATTTCGTATACAAACTAATTTCTAACCTTCTCAATCTTCGCCGAAAACCTCTTTTTATGAACTCCCAATTAGCGCGGAAGCCAGTCGGATCGGACCTCCACGTGACCAACTTACTTGTCAGTCTGGTGGATAACATGGATGATCTTTCGCGAAAGCAACGTCGAAAGCGCCCCCAACTTGCTACAATAATAAAATGAGCCTCTTTCCCGTCATCATCCAGCGTGATGAATATGGAATCAACCGCTGAGGAAACTCAAATGCGCGACAAACGCCAGCTTTGGACTCCAGACATCTACGCCGACCTGCCGCTTCCAAGGCAGACCAAATCTATTCGCGTCCTGGACCTTCAAAAGTCCCAATTTGGCCTCAGGGACGAGCCTCTGGTCGGAACTCTTCGTGTCATTTCTCTAGGCCCTGACAGACCCCCATTCAACGCGCTTTCATACGTATGGGGAGCTCCATCCAATCCAGTGGACACTTTGGATTGTGGCTCACAGCAGATTGAAATCACAAGAAATTGTCGAGATGCTTTGCGTCGACTGTGGGAAGTCCATGGAGCCATTACCATATGGGTTGATGCTATCTGCATCAACCAGACAGACAATCTTGAGAAGGAATACCAAATTCCCATTATGCGCGATGTCTATACCTGGGCCAAGACTGTGTATATATGGCTTGGGGAGAGCACTTTCGAGTCTATGAAGATCATGGACTGTCTTTCTCATGCTGCAGGAGTGAACTATCTCCCCATGAACTCTGATTCTCTCAGCAAGGATCCACAAAGCCTGTACGAAAGGGTACGATTTGCTTTGATGTGCCTGCCCCCATACACGACTATTAGGTTCTTGGGAATCAAGTGGAGACGATTCAGGTCCTTATGGTCACCCGGCTTGCACTATTCACATCTTGCTACATTTCTCGAACTGCCTCGGTTCTCGCGTGTTTGGACTTTCCAGGAAGCTGTCCTGGCCTGTGATGCCGTTGTTCTTTGCGGATCAAAGAGTCTTCGATGGGATCAAGTCATCAGAGGTTTTGAGCTTCTCAGTCACAATCTGCCCGAAGAACACCAAGATGTAGCATCCAGTGGAGGACGCGACACAATTGTGTATTACGGCAATATAAACTTGATCCCGGAGATTGAAGGATCAATCCAATCAACTCTGATACCTATGTTTCAACGCTTTCAGCAGCTCCTCAATCTCTGGATGATGGTCCAGAGACCGTCGGGGAAACTATGTACGGAAGGCAACCTGGATACTAGGCCTCCCACTCAATCATTCGCCGACTATCAGAAGCCTCTGATCAAGATACATTCTCAACTACTGTGGCAAAGGACCTTGCCACAGCGGGCGTGTAGTGTGATCATGGCATATTCTCCGTTCCTCTTGATCTCTTGGGCTGTCTCAATATATTATTTCGTCCGCGGTACCTGGGGCAGATACGTCCCTGCTGTCATCATTATTTTAATGGCCGCCCCCTTCTTCTGGTTCCTCATCATGAAGTCCACAATCCCCTCAGCCGGCATCTTTGAATCTCACCGCGAAAACGACGCTCAAAAAACCACAGACGCCCTCACCGAAGCAATTCTCCTCTGCTTAAAGCAACGCTCTGCCTGGGACGCCAAAGACAGATGTTTCGGTCTCTACGGTATCCTACAGACCCTCGATCTCCCACTCTCAAAGCCCGACTACACGAAATCCTGCGGCCAAATCTATGACGAAACCTTCTGCGCTTTATTGAAATGGCAACCTTCCTCCATCCTCCTCCTCCTCGACGCACGCAAGCGTCGTCCAGACACAGACGACATGGCATCCACCCCCTCCTGGGTCCCTAACTTCCACGCCATCAACCCCGACCTTACTATCTTAGCAAACTATTTCCTCTACGAACCCCGCCGTCGCCTCAACGCAACCAAAAACTTCCCTCCCCCAGACCCCTCCCCTCTTCCCCCTCCCCCTTCAAAACCCTCCACGTCCGCGGCGTATTCCACCACTCTGTCGCCTTCAGCACCTCTTTCCCCTCCAAAATCTCACCCGAACCCACCATCGAATCTCTCTCCTCCCCCAACGGTCCAGTATCCAACTTCGCAGCCTGGATCCAAAATATTTCTCGTGGCAGAGATCCTCCAACACCCATGAAAACAACACGCGTCCCCCGCTCCCCACTCCCCGTAGGCCCACCCTACGAATACGCACAATATAAGACCATCGGTGTCCCCTACACCAATTACCCCTTATACTTAACCATATATATGGTCCTTACGCGCCGTACCGCCGTGTGGGAAAACAATAGCGAAGCAAAAAAACTCCAAAACCTTGTTAACATTTTCTCAAAGAGACAGAGCTCGGTAAGAGATATAGCAATGAGATTGAGAGAAGATAAAGAGGCGTGGGATACGTTTACGGAAATGGTTAATAATTTGGTGGTGAATGAGAGAAGCCTTTTTGTTACGAGTGAGGGGGGGATTGGGTGTTGTGATAGGGATGTTGAGGTGGGTGATGCGTTTGTGTTTGTGGCGGGGGTGCCGGCGCCGTTGGTGTTGAGGGCGAGGGATCCGAATGGGGATAGCGGGGATAGGGGGGATGGGGAGTACGAGGTTGTAGGGGCAGCGTTTGTGCCGGGTTGGATGGGTGGGGAGGTGGAGTGTGGGGGGATGAGGGATATTAGGTTGGTTTGAGGAGGGTAATATGATTACGCCGCTCCGAAGTTCACTCAAAATATTTGGTTCACAAGTTAGACGCCAAAATGTTTGAGATTCCATGTCATTATTCAACATTTCAGCTATTCAGAAATACGCCTACATACCAGCCCATTCTATACAGAAAGTTCTGACCTTCTCACCATCAGATTCCGAATCTGGATCTTCAGCTCCAATCATAAATCCTTTCTTTACCGCAGTCCCCAATCGACCACCACCTATTAGATCCAACACAGGTATCTCCTGATCCCACTCATACCCAGTAGCAATGAAGTGACTGTGAAATCGTAGAGGATCACCCGGATACACATTGTAGTCACCACCAAATCTTAACCCAGGCATTGTGTAATAACCTTTTGAGTGGAGATGGGCGAAGAGGGGATATGATGATGGGACAGGTGGGTCTGGTTGTTGAGATGGGTTCTCAGGGAGTAGTGAAGAGTTGTAAGTGGTGGTAGGTGTGACTGGGTATGGTTTCAGTGCACCAGATTCAGATTGAGAATAGGATAGAGATGCAGGGCGATCGGGGCCGAAGAGGGAATCTTCCTCTTCGAAAGAGATATTTGCTGATTCTGGTGTAGCGGGTCGCTCATCCTCGGTGCTCACGTCTTTGGAAGCTGTTTTGCTATGAGCTCGCATTGCTGCTTGCTTAGCAAGAGCAGTCTTGGTTCTCTGCTTAGCAGCTGCAGCAGTCTCCTTGTGTGCTTGAAGCCCTCGAGATCTCAGTGAATCGAGGTACTTCTTCCGGTCCTCGCCTTGTAGAGTATTGAATCGCTCCTTGTGCCAAGCATTGTCATCCACAATATATGCAACTTCTTTTTCGACGAGGAGCTTGACTTCCTCTGGGATGAGCTCGAGGGGCAGACCGAGGAACACATTTTGCTGTGGAACCTGCGGGATGCCGCCAATGAGGACCCCGCAGATATTGTGAGTCCTGCGAAGGTAAGTTACGACATTGATGTCGAATAGCAAATATCGGCCAGAGACGACAGAGATAGGAATCGGTTCAGAGACCGAATCGAATGACTGTGTCATGGTAGAGCAAGTAGCAAGCCCTGGATCTATCCTAGTATAATGCAAGTCAGTCAAGAGTCATATCGAGGCTGAAGATCGCAAGTGGATAATGGAGGTTTCGAGATCATGAATTAAAACATATTTTAAGACATCATGTCCAGATCAAGTCTGGTGTCAGGGGATTGACAGATCGGTTTTGTAATCATATCGAGGAGGAGAAGGAAGGAGTAGAAGAGATATTGTACGTACCAAAGGCTAGCGACGTGGTTGTCGAATACTTTTGTTGTTGTGGGAAGAAGCTGGGAAAGGTGTGGAGTCAGATTTATTTTCTTCGAGGCCTCGCTTCTTAGCGTGGAGCCATGCCGCTTTGGGACAGCTTGCCAACCTCACTTTCTTTTCACTTAGAAGACTCAGTCAAGCATCTGTGATTTTATCGATTAGTTTTAAAAGCTCTGTGAAGCTCCAAATCAGCTTTACTACTCGTATTCTCGTCCAAATCTGACTAGAAAGAGACAAAACTCGGGACTTTTAAAGACACACGAGCAGAAGCCTAGCTAACACAGCAAACTGGACGCTGCAGCTTGTAGCTGAGGATACATTCTTGAGCACTTATACACTGCCTGTGTCATCTTTCCGGGCATGCCTTCTCTTATCCTCCTCGCCCTTCTAATTTCTGTCCCTCTGGTCCTCTTCATAGGCATGTCATCATCCCTAACCTTTTCCATATTACTAACCATTTATAGCATGGCTCATTCTCTCCTCCTGCCTTGGGGATGATATTCGTCTTCGCCTTTCTGGCGTGACCGTGAACCCCCGGCAAGCATTATTCGATCGGAACTACCTCCACAGTGTCACGTCAAACGGCCAAGGAACCTGGAATCAGATCGAAATGGACGAAATGCTGGGTGATAGTCCCAGAAGCTCTATTGATTCTCATCATTCATGATCAGCATTTTAAGTCTTGTTATACCACAGCAGGGGCCTAATACCGGCCCTTTTTTTCTCTAAGCTCTATTCCTCGATGTCCCAAAGTATATTATCAGACGCCCGTCTGCTCTCGATGCCCCTTCAAAACTCAATATCAACCTTTGTCGCCTTTCCACCCCCTTCAATCTCCACTCCACCCTGCTGCGCTTCCTGATCGCCCTCAACGGGCGGCAAGCTATATGGCCTAACAACCAATCCCTTCCTCCTCCCCAGCAAAAAGCTCAAATCATCACCACTAGCACTCCCTTCATTCCAACCCGGCAGTCGATGAACTTTCAGCATTCCCTGCGCTGGCTCCTCTTGGCCTGGCGTTGTCTTTACTTGCAAGCTTGACGATGGAAACGGGGCGAGTTCTAGGACGCCGTCGGACAGGAGCTCGATCCAGCGAGTCAAACCTGTGGAGCGCGGGTATAGGGAGAGAGGGAGTGTGAAGAGGGCGGATGTTGAGGATGGGTGTTTTCGAAGTAGTGCTCGTAGGGCGTGGAGGAACTGGAGGATGTGTTCGGGTTGGCTGGCGTGTGCGGGATAGAGGGCTGGGCTTAGGAGGTTGGGTATAATTATTCGGTGTATAGTTGTTGGATTTGAGGAAGAGAGGTGTGTTTGGAGATGTGTGAGGAATTTCGTGAATGGAGAGGCTGTTGTGTCTGCGTCTTTGAATTGAAAGTCGGGTTGTGTGGAGAGGGGTGTGAAGTGCATATTCGAGGGCGAAGGGAGGGTGAGACGTTTGGAGAGGTCGAAGTCGTGGCAGAATGTGGTACTACTTGTACTTTTCTCTATTCAAGCATGCTGTTAGTCTATATTCGTATAGATATATATGCAGATTATCTACAAAATCAAACAAAGTCCACGCACCTCTTCCACTCGCTCCAAATTCCCCAAGTCTCTCGTATCTCCACGCAATCTTCATTCGCTCCTCCCTCTCTCTCCCGATCCCATCTACTTTCGCAACCTCCTTCTTCAGCTTCTCCTCGTTGAGCCCAGGCAGCTCTCTTCCCCATCCTTCTGGAACTCCCAGAACGTGCATCGTATGCCCTTGAACTACACCTTCAGCCGCATAATATCTTAGCACTGCGCCACCAAAATCCGTAGTTCCTTGCTCCTCAATTAGAATTGAAGACCCAAGTACAAGTCCGCCATGTCCGCCGAGCAAGCCATCGAGAGAAGGCGTCCCAGTGCTTGTCGTAGGCGTCCCAGTCAGAGGTGATGGCCGCGTTCCTTTGGGTGATTCCTTTGCTGCTGCTGCGGGCGCAGGAGAATTTCCACTTGGGCCCGTACTCCCCGACTGAGGAAGTACAACTCCTCTCTTGCGAAAAGACATTTTGCGGTATTCGAATATCAAAAGTCATGAAATGGAGGGGCTGAATAAATTTCTCGAGCCTGGTGCACGGATCTTGGCCCTCCAACCAATCAACGTCGATCTCAGCCTCGTCGCTTGCCCGACCTTCAAAATTTTGGGACATCGCATCGAAGCTCCCCTCATCAACCTCAAGACAACAACTTGGAACACCTTCCTCCAAATCTCAACCCACAAATCCCTTCCAATTCACAAAACAGAGAAATAAGGCAACCACAAAGCCGCCCAAAATGGCAACAACAACAGACACCCAACTCCTCGACGAAACCCTCACCATAACCACCCTCAACTCCGAAAAATACGACCGCGTCTCCCGTCTCGGCGCCACCTCCTCCGACTCCCTGACCGTCATGACGCTCGACATAAACCACGAACTTTTTCCCGTCGCTATCGGCGAAACTCTGCACATGGTTCTTGCGAGCAGTTTGAGTCTGGATGGGAGTAAGGATGAGGGGAGGGGATGGAGGGATGTGGGGAGGGGCGATGAGGCGAGTCTGGCGGATATGTTTGATTATGTTTGTCATGGGCGCATTTATAAGTTTGAGGATGGGGAGGGGAGTGATACGATGTGAGTTTTTTATCTTGGGTTTGGGGGGAAAGAAGGGGAGGGAAATGGGGAGGTGTGAATTAATGCTAATTGAAGTACAGCAAGGCGTATATCTCGTTTGGAGGACTACTGATGGCGCTCGAGGGACCGTATAAAAAGCTTACGCCGCTGAGAGTCGATTACGTCTATCTTCTGTTGAAGAAATGAGCGACGAGCACGAGGTGGACTTGGATTTGTCGAGACCTGGGAAGATCTTTTGCGGGCTCTCTTTCGATGGCATATCACTGGTTGGATTTACCGGTGCGGAGTGGAGGCGTTAAGGATGTGAAAAGCTTCTGCGAGATACCTTTGGCGGTAGATTCTATATTTCGGATTGTAGAGTGTAATGGAGAACGTTCTGCAAGCTTGAAGGTTGACGGTTCGCGAACCATTTAACCCATGACTTCGAAGCAAGTGCTTTACATCCCAGCACAATTCATTAAAACATTTACTATATTAAGCGGCGGTTCCAAACCTCGTACTCCCGAAGAAGTAACTACCAATTCACTGGGTTGTGGGTGGATTATGGAGAATCGATGTCAACAAGCTTCTAATTGTGGTCTTTACATTGTCATCTGGTTCTGGACAAATACTGCACTCAATTCTTTGCTTTGAATGGGATCTCATGTCATCAACTTTGTTGGATTTTTGTTTACTGTCAAGATATCATCTGCTGTCGACCTTCACCAATTTCAACTTGAAATTCAATATTTTCAGACATCTAACTCAAGAGGATCGTCTTCAGAAACCGCAGTCGTGAAAAGGGGAAGATGTAGACGTCAAAAGCCTTGGCACGCGCCCGGCTCCATAATCTGCACACATGTCGTGTTTGTGGTTGTTGCGAGTGCATAACATAAGGCGGGGGGTTACGTTTGTAGCTCATTTGCTGGATCTCTATTCACTGCTCGTGCCAAAGCAATATATCATTGCTGGATTGCAGTGCAGCGACTCAACTACTCTTCAAACTGAATTAAGATATTCATCCAGGTTTGGAATCGTTGCGGACTGAGGGTATGAACACTCAGATCCGCGACTTCCTAAGGAGACACCCGGCTGTACAGTCTCCAACATTGTTATTAATATCTCGCAATGGAGCCTACTCAAATCTTCAACGGAGAAGATTCCGTACCTTTGAAGAGACCATGGGAAATACTTCGAGTGCGTACAGCATGTCCTCGTCAGCGACCAAAGAGCGAACTTGCGCCTTTTCAGTGAGTCAGAGATGAGCTTCTGACTAGATGATATTGTAGCTCGTGCTGTTATTGATCTACTGTCAAGAATTATCTGCTGTCATTCATGAAGCTGTTGTTGGATTCATTTTGAACTAGATATTTGAAGCTCGGGATTTTCTTTCAAAAAGCTGCGGACAGGATTCATGATCCTGGCTCAAACGAAAAAGTAACCCATTGAAGCCATGCCACGCTTTTTCGGAGGTGTTTTCGTACCTGTCATGGTGAAAGCGATGAGAGCAACCCCAATATATGTCACCAACAAAAAAAAAATCTTCGCAAAGCCAGAATTTCTGATGTGCCCAAGCCCACTAGACCTCTTCTAGAGCATCCAATAAATCAGTTGTCATCAAGCCAATAAACTCGTCAAATTGCCGCGCGCAGAGCCAATGTTTGCTGGAAGCACCATTTCAATACCCTGATTCATGATAGCTGCTCATTCGATACGTTGATTTCCGCATCACCCTCTCTAAGTTCCTTCCACAAATCTTCTGTCAGTTCTCTCTGCGATTCTTTGTAAACACCATATTGACTATCCTCCTCGGTCTCATCAATAATACCAACCACCTCATCCAACAATTTGTTCGCCTCAGATCGCCGCCCCTGTTTCCACACAGCATGCGCAATCATCCTTCTCGAACCCAGCGACTGCGGCGACTCCTTCCCCAGCCTACCGTCCAAAAAAGCCGGTACCGGCGCTTCCGTAGCCTCTGCTTCGGCGAACTTCCCCTTGCGAAGCAGGACCCCTGTCAGGTTGTGGTGATATGAGAGATTAGACGGATCCTTGTTTCTCTCAATCATCATCCGGATCGTCTGCTCAAGTTCAGGATCTTGGACCTCGACCTGCATCGAAATCTTCGCAAGCCAAATCTTCCTCCAGTACTCGTAATCGACATCATACAAGGTATTTGGAGCTGCAGCAGCGTCTCTGCTGGCCAATCTCTCTTGGATCAAATTTTCCAACAACGCCACCTTCGACCTCTTGTCTAGTGTGCTATTCAGATCAACTGGGACGTGTTCATCAGCTCCAAATAGGTCGAGAAAATTACGGGCTGTGGGGTAGGTGAAATCGTCCCAGAAGGGGCATTTTGGGATGGGGTACTCCCAAGAGAAGTTGCGGGCTGAACCGATGTCTTTGTCGCCCTGGGAAAATCGAACGTTGGGCGGATTGGCCATCTGATCGGCTTCGCAGTTGAAATTTTAGACTCGTCGTGAAGATTAATTCTTCTTAGGTGGAGGAAGGCTTCTATCATGAGATACAGTCGAATGGGTGCCTAATTAACGCCAGTCAAGCTGTTGGTCTAATGGGACGAGTTTGTTGGTCAGGGGCGTCAGCGTGCATTATCAGCACTCCTTGCGGGGAGAGCTCATCGCCAAAGCTGTTATGCACCTTCATTTTTTTTAATTTTTGCAAATACAGTAACCGATCAGCGGCAGTTAATTACTTTAGAGATTTTTATCAATCAATCAATATATCGCATTTCTTTTCTTAATGATTAACTGACTGACTTATCAAATACATTTGATTCCTTCTTTCTTTCCTTTCACTTCCCGCCCACCGGAATCAACCCCACCTTACACCCATTAAAATTCCCCATACTCAACTTAAGCAACTCCACCCACTCCCTCTCATCCCTACTTTCCACCCTCTCAAACCTCCCCGCCATCTTCACCAGCACAAGCCCAGCCTCCGCCAACGCTTTCGGCTGCCCCACACACCCCCTCGGTCCTCCCCCAAATGGCATATACTCCCAACTATCAGGCTTAATACTATCCCATCGATCTGGTCTGAACGTTTCTACGTCTTCGCCGAAAACGAGGGTGTTGCGGTGTAAGGCGTAGTAATTGTGCATCACGGATGTGCCCCGGAGAATGAAGATCGGTGATGTGCCGTCTGGACCACCGCCGCTGGGGAGGGTGGTGTCTTGGAGGGCGACGCGGCCCATGGTGCTGAAAACTGGGTACATTCTAAGTGCTATATCGCTACATCAATATTGCATTGAAATCAGGGGCTGGAGCTCGATGGTAGCATACATTCTTTTAGGATCTTCCCAAGCATTTTCATTGACTTGAGCGTATCGAACGTCGGCTCTTGGCCGTTTAGGCCCAAGACTTCTGTCCGAAGTCTTTCCCATATATCGGGATTTCGAGACAAGAGGAAGATAGTATTGGCTAGTAGGACGGAAGTCGTGTCTTGGGCTGCCATCATCCCTCTGGAGATAAGTTAGTTTAGGGTTTTGAGAAAGATTTCAGATTCTTGAGGAGCTGAGTTTTCGAAGAAGACTCCTAAGCAGTTCGGGAGAAGAAGAACAAAATTCAACGTACTGAAATATTTGGTTTCGGGTCTCGGTTTTATCACTGGTCTGCTCGATGAGAGTTTGCAAGAGTGTCTTCCGGGGTGTTCGAATACTTTTACGATCTTCGTCGGAAGGGGACTCGTTCGGCGAGGATGACTTTACTGCCGTCTCACGAGCATTGTCGATATGATAGTCGATGAAACAGTGAGATATTCTTATCATTTCCATCCACTTTCCCTTTGGTAGAAGAAATGACAAGCGGCCTAGTAGGAACCGAAACACCATCAACTTTTCAGCAGCATGAAAAGCTTCGAGAAACCCTTTCGGATTTACAGGGCATTCCCCTGATTCCTCAGCCGAATCATCTAGAGAAACCCCAAGGATGAATTCCGTAGCTGTCTCCAGGAACTAATTTAGAAGTTTAGTCAAACCTTTTCCCCCCGGTGTTGGGGGGCCTTACAAGTTCATGGAAAAAAGGCGTCAAATCCACAGTCGACCCATCAGTAGGAAGTTTTCCTAACGCCTTCTCTACGGCATCATCAAACGCCACCATATTTGAAACATTGGATTTCGCCAACGCCGGTTTCATCAAAGCCCGCGATCGTTCTCAGCTCACTCCATCAGCAGTAATAAAACCCCTCCCACACAGCGGTTCCATAGGCGTAAGTCTCATCGGCTCGACGCCCCACGTTTTACTTATATTGCCATATGTGGCTTGGATGTTTTTCGGATCGATGGTGTTGATTAGTGTACCGCCTCTATCCTTGACTTGAAATGTGGCACCGTAGATTTGATGTTGTGAAGTGATTGTTTTTATGCTTTGTCGGTTTTTCATGTTGAGTATGGATTGGATAAAGTAGTCTAGGCCTAGGATAGGTTCTTTGTGGGGGTAGTGTTTTGGGGGGAGGCAGCCCAAGTCACGAGCACGGCGGCGTAGGCGGAGCGAGTTCCAGATGCTGTAGGTGAGTAGGAGAAGCGCTCCTGCGAGGAACGAATTGAAAAGCTGCCCCATGGTGAAGTTGATTTTGCGTTTGGGGAAGAATAGATTTAGGTGGAGGGGTCTCAAGAAGTAGGATGGTCGTACGTACGTTCTGGAAGACGCGGGGCTAGTGGATGTCTCGAAATAGGCAATTATAGGCGATGTGGCGACAAACTACGTTAAGAAGGCCAGCACGAGTGTAGTGCAACATCGATACAGCAATTGCTGGATTTCTCCCAGATCTTTCTGGGTATAGGAACCTTGACGTTGTTTTTGAAATGCGAGTCGCGACTGAGTAATTAGTGATTTAGTTCCGGATGGAAACCAACTCAAGGCGCTGGCATGTGAAATGACCTGGCTGTAGCTCTATTTCTGCTCTGCCAATTTAGCTGCTATCGTCCTTTGGTATAAGTTCATGTATTATTCGAGTAGAACAGTTGATCCGAAGTGAACGCAGATGCTTGGTAAATTGTCATCATCACGACCGACAGAAATGGGACGATAAAGAGAAGTGAAAAACAACGTAGATTTTGAGGGAAAATGTTAAATACTCTGTTGGAAAATTCATAAATCATTTCTCGTTCTCCCATTTCCCTTTTTCCCTCTTCGCCCTTATCGATTCAACAACACCCCGAACATGGAACAAAATCATTTCCACTTGCACCAGTATGCGTGACTACCCCAGCCAAGGCACCACCAGTGTTAAACACAACACGATCGGCACCCGGCGAGCCCCCAGTATACACTTTATACGAACTCAAGATTGGGAACTCTTCGTAAGGACCAGAGACATAGAAGTCAATGCCTTCATAATTGTTCTCAGTGTGAGGATAGTCGTTGCTGCCGACTTGCTGGCCTTTCTTGTAGTAGTTGTAACCTTGCGTGACGGCGGCGTCGACGTCGGATTGCCAGTAGCATACGGATCCGCAGGTGTATGCGCAGGTTGCTTTGCTCTCGAGGGGGTTGGCAGTGACTGCGGTGACCGCGAGTGTGAGGAGAGCAAGGACCTTATGAGTATTAGAGATGTATAAGTTAAAGTATAGGTCCATATCAATAACTTACCTTGAACATCATCTTGACGGTGGTGGGATGAGAGAATTGGAGCGAAGAGAAAGCGATCTTGTTGGCAACCTCAATAGACGTCTGGAAAATGTTCGCACCTTAACTCCCCTTTATATTCCTTCCCGCCCCTGAGTAATGAAGCGGAAACTCGGGAAAGGATACAATCTTCCGGAGCCAGCGAAGGCTGAAAAAGAAAGAGAGCATATGCCGCAAACCGATAAGAGCCAACGATTGAAGATATCAAAGCAACGTGAGCCTCGCGATCGACCTACCTTCTGTTTTGAGTTATCAATGTCCGCATGCAAGATCTAACGGAAGATGGTGCTTGGGATTCGCGAGTCCAGGGACTAGGTCCGAAATAGAAGGAGTTTAAGGTTGGCGGGGTTGGTGTGTGCCAGACGCCAGCATTTGGAAGGTTAAACACACCACGACTCGTGTGATTGGTGTTTAGGACCTGTACTAAATTGTGTGCATCGGAGATCAACACTCTTGTGCACAATAAGCTTTGAGAATTATGAAACCAGGGACTCGTGTATCCAACGATTGGCTGTGAAATGCTATCTCGCATTCGGAATGGACTAATTTTCAGATCTTGGAACTTCTAGAATATTTCGAGAAGTGGTAAGTCAACAGTCGCAACCTCGGTGAGAACATGTTGCCAGCAAGCCCCTCTAATTTTTAAGGTTTTAATTTATTATCGTGGAGAAATTTGGCAATTACGTCGTGGACCTTAGTCTTGCATTGCCTGAAAACATCGCTAAAAACATAGACTTACGCGACTAAGCTTGTAAGACCCCTGCTCCGCTATAATGAACCTTAATTAAACAATCATCGAATAAACTATTAATTCTCGTTTCGCGAATCCCTTCCTCCGTAATACTATATTCTTTTTACTAATAAATTTACTTCGAATATTTAAAATAATAATATATAATTGAAATAAAGATTGATTCGATTCATATAAGAATGAAACTCCTGAGAAAACAGAAGTTTATATCTCAAGTCGTTATAGTATTCCGTTCGATGTTGATTAATATATATATGATTTGCATTCATCTATATTACTCGGTATTTGAGGTCGGTGTAAGGAGCGCAAATGTTTGAGAGCCAATGCGAGGTTCCTCGTGACTTTTATGGCTTCGCTAGAGACTCGGATTGGCAGTGTGTCCTTGGCAACGATAAGATAGGGCCTCATAGTCCGGGCTATGATCCGTTTCAACAGCCTTCAAATCGCAGCTGATTCCTTCGCTTGCATCGGGGCTGGCGCGAATGGTAAACAGCCCCATCTTATTCACTAGGCTAACTAAAGATGAACAGATGGTCATCATGGAGCCAGTTGAAGTTTTGCAGCAAGATACAAATGATGAATTGATAGCAAAACTATCTGAATATATACCACAAGATAGCAAGTTGGAGCTGAATGGGAATTGAAATCGTTCATATGTTTTACTTTTTCTGTAAGACAAAGCCATATTCGGCTACCGTAGCAACTCACAATGGGTGAACAGAAACCATGGCGGTGGCTGTGACCTAACTTGGGCGCCGCTGACATGCATGACTCCCCACTATTAGCTGTGTTGAATATTCTGCCACGTGGGAAACGAGGACTGATCCCTACGAACTGCTAAAATCGGCGCACGGCAGACTCCAGGCAGACATGTCAGTGCCCACCATTCAGGTGCTAGGTGAATACCCCGCGGAAACTATCTCTTCTGTATTGGGATCAGTCCTACTTTCTACTGCATACTTCTTCGTCAGCTCTTAAATCCCAAGACCATTCCAGTAGCAACCTTTTTCACTTATTATACGCATTGTATATTCATGAATAAGAAAATCTGCTTGACCAACTGATACTCAGCCACATCAGACAAGCTCGCGATGCTGACATTCGCTGTGAACTGCACCATTCCGAATGCTGCTTCTCAGTTCGTATCGTCGCCAAATGTCCGTGGAACCCTGGATATTCTTTGGAGCTGCCTTTCAACCATTTTCCTTTGTACGTGGACCGTCCAGCATCTCCCTGTTCCAATGCAAGCACACCCTCGCACGAAGAAACAGAAGTTCCGGAAAGCCCTCTCTAGGTTTTGGCTTAGAGGTACACATATGCTTCTAGACATCATTGCACCAGAGCTCCCCATTGCCCAAGCAATTATCGAATGGTCTACAGCAAGGCGGGACTTAAAGCGATCCTCAGAATTTGTTGAGCGTGATAATGTATGGTGGACCAAGGCTCATTGTTTCTTCGCCAATTCAGGAGGCTTTATTCTATATTTCTCAGAATCTTACGATATACAAGATTTAGATCGAGAATCGCGAATGCAGCCAGACTCAAGGCCCAGCAAAACTGCCGCATCTAGCCCTAATTCAAAGGCCGGCACCACTCGTAAGGCCTTTCCCGACATCGAGAGATTTGAATCAGAGGTGAAAAGATTTGAGGAGCGGTATGGATCATCTGGATGGAAAGTCTTAAAACGAAACAGAAATGTCGTAGAAGAGACGATTATCAAACAGATGAAAGATCGCGAACATCTGAAGGAGCCATTCAAAGAGTCGCTGGTGAATCTCCAAGGAAATTACTGGACTATGAATTCCAATCAGCTCTTTTATTGCAGAGAGATTGGGCTCATAGGAGCACTGCCGGATGTACCAGAAGACACCATCAGCGAAATGGGACAGAGCGACATTGTCATCAAATTACTTACAGCAACGCAAGTTTGCTGGATGGTATTTCAGGTCATTGTTCGAGCTAGCCGATCGCTTCATACAAGTCAGCTGGAGATCTCTACAGTTGCTTTTGCAGTCTGTACCATCCTTGCATACATTTTCTGGTTGGATAAACCGCAAAATCCCGTGCTGATAGTGCCGGTGGAGTGTCAAAGGAAGCCAACTCCTGCGGAATGTGTTGAGTTTGCCCAACTGTCAAGCCTACTCGAACCCCTTTTACGAGTTTCATTTAGAGAAGCATGGTCAAAAGAGTCAATATTTTTTTGGGTCCTCGGTGCAATGGGTGCAGTAGTGTTTGGATCTATTCATTTCTTTGCATGGGACTTCCCGTTCCCAACATCTATTGAAAGAGATATGTGGAGAGCATCATGCATAATTATGACTTCTATTCCAATATCAGGCACCTTATTTGTATTATTCTTGGATTCCGAAAACTTTCCTTCTTCGATAACATCTATAGTAACGATGGGACTCCTTTTTTTATACGGCTTAGCAAGATTATTCATATGTATTGAATGTATCCGCTCGTTATTTCACTCAGAACCTAATGTTTTTATAACTACATTAACAAGAAGTTTACCTCATATAGCTTAATAATACAAAAATATATGGGACTGCCAGAATTCCCAGCTTCGCAGTAATTAGAAGTGTAGCCAGGCCCACGAAAGCTCGAGATGACTTCGCATACCATACGGTAGTGTCCAGGAGCAGAGCCCAATCAGCAAGCGCAAGCACCTGTCATGCGTCAGTTAGATCTGATCACACTGTCATGGAGGGGTTTGGCTTTCAGCTTTCAGCGCCAGCCAGTGTCAGATAATCTTCCCATACATAAGGCAACGATAATTGGAACTTAGATATCATTCGATTGACGAGAGTTGCGATGGAGATAACGGCGAGTACCACTGTGATGGAGACGAATACTGGCGTCATGGTGATCGGCTTCGGTGAGCGGAATCTGGGGAAATTCTGCCATTTTCTAGTAATATGGATGTGTCCGAGGGTTCATAGATAGATGGATAAATGAACTGTCAACCCAACAAGATGGGGAGGGATGGAAGGGATCCACTCTAAACTTTAAAACGAACTTATGTCTGTCCATTTACGATCGACGGGACAGCGGGAATCCCGCCGAAATATCGGCTTGTACCGAGCGAGACGCGAGCGGACAAGTTGGCCGACCCGACTGCCAATTCGGCGTCAAAATCTTCCTCGGGATCTTGGCGGCCCGGGAAATGATGACTCTCGAGTCAAGTGAGGTAAAATGATACACCAAATGATACGCTGTCCAAACCATTCCACCTCGCGAGTCACGAAGGATCAAAATACGACTCCCATTGAGAGTACCGTGCGGTGCACAGGCGTTATTGAATTGGGGTCGGTGATGATTTGACGGAATCGAGTAAATGGGCTGCAGACCACAAGGCATCAACTGTTTTCGGTGTATCCACCATCAAAGCCTCTAAGTATGCTGCTTTGACTATCTTATATAAGGACTCAGGAAATCGCAAAACCTTTTAGAATATACAATTGCTAGGCAATTGAGGTGGAGGTGGAGGTGGGGACTTTCGGCAAGGAAAGCTTGATTGAAGACGTGAAAGGTGGGGGTCTCCAGACGTAGGAAAGCGCCTCATACTTTGGGTGCGAGCGAAAGTTTGTTTTCAAGATTTCGCAGATGGCAGGGGCGTCAAATGAGGCGGAGGGGAGAAGTTCTACTATTCTGAACTCTCCGTTCGTAGTAGATAGCGGGGTATATAGTTCAGAGCCCAAGGGGCTGGATTTTTCTTCAAGAGCAGCGGCCGGCCCCCCACGGCATTTACCCAGCCCCTGGGAATTGTCCTGCTGATCTAGTCCTTCCATGATTTTGAGTCTTACCTCGTCATTAGCGCGTCTCAGTTGAGGGTGAAGATGTCTTACTGTACGGGAGCCGCGAATATTGAAAGATGACTGCCCGGACCATCCTGTAGGAAAATGTCAGATAGAATCCAACACTAACTTGGCTTCGGCTTAGGATTCCTCACGAGAATTCAAGTCCTCAAGATTCTTAGATAAACATTTCTATGGTACTTGAAATAGATTTCATCTAAGTACGTACGTGCTCGACGTCGGAGCTTACTCAGCCGCTTACGTAGGTTCTACACGTCTTCTGATTCGTTTGCTCGTTTTTTGAACTCGCTAGAGACAACGGGCCATATTCGTACTAGCCAGGTACGCCGTAAACACGGACCTCAAAGACAGGGTTCGAGGTCGGTTTAGTACGTAAAGCTTTGACTGCATGTCATATGTTGAGATCGGCGTCATCTTATGTTTTCTCCCTCTCAATCCCCTCACTTGACAACTTTTATAATCTTCGAACGAGATGGCAGTCAACCAGGACAAGCAACGCAAACGACGGAGCGGTCCAAAGGTGAAGACAGGATGCGGAACTTGCAAGTAGGTCACAATGAACTCTGGCTGATGGACAATTGACTTATACAGTTTTTAGAATTAGGAGAGTCAAGTGCGATGAAACCAAACCGAGTTGTAAGCGATGTTCGACGACCGGACGAAAGTGCGATGGGTATAATATCGATATCACGATCGCCGGTCTAACGCCCAACAGCTCTACAGAGCTCATTCAGCGAATCTCTGTACACACGCCCGGCAGTACAGAGGAGAAGAGGGGCTTCGATTTCTTTCTGCGGAATACAGCGGCGGAGCTATCTGGTTACTTCGATTCTTCATTCTGGGGAAAGCTCATACTGGCTGCTTCTGCAAGTAAGCCTTATTTGCGTCACGCGGTGATAGCACTAGGAGCTTTGCATGAGGATTTCTCACGCAAGAGACTGGTACCCTCAAGTCTGTTAGCGCAAGACCAAAGAACCGAGTTCGCACTGAGCCAGTACGCGAAAGCCGTGGGTGCACTGCGGAGATCTCTTGCCAGTGAGAAAGAGGAGCCCCTCACGGCGCTCATGTCCTGCATATTATTTGCGGTTTTCGACAGCTTGGGCGGATGGTTTCAATCCGCCATGGTCCATCTTCAGAGTGGATTTAGGATTCTGCGGGATATGAGGAAATTGTCTACAAAGAGTCATCTCGTTGAAGAAAATATGGTTCCTTTTCTTCTGAGATTATCAGTGCAGTCTGCTGTTTACGTCGAGACAAAACATACGGGTGCTAAGAAAGCTTTTTCCGGGCAATTGATGGAGGCCATGGGGGATAAGGTTATAACTTCACAAGAATTTGGAAGTTTGGAAGAAGCTCGGAATACTTTGTATTATCCTGCAACTGGATTGTTTTGCACTATGTGGGAGTAAGTTTCTCTTTTCTCTCAATGAGGGTAAAGCCTCGGAGCTTTCATTTGGCTATAATCAATATTCTGACTTGGAGATGCACAGTGGAG
>Ga0247778_1000701_pt1 | contig 30997 bp, 35 predicted proteins | sample UWRJL049202B5_FD_179939 | JGI IMG/M metagenome (GOLD analysis project Ga0247778, IMG submission 179939) | Plant litter microbial communities from Arlington Agricultural Research Station in Wisconsin, United States - UWRJ-L049-202B-5 | ecosystem: Environmental > Terrestrial > Plant litter >...
AAATTAAAAAATATAAAAAATAAAATAAAAATAAGTAATATAAATTTTTGAATAAATAATTATTAAAAAAATAAAAAAATAGAAATATTAAATAAAAAATAATAAAAAATATTATTTAAAATAAAATTGAAAAATCGATTATTATTAAATTAATTATAATTTGAAAAAAATAAAATAAAAAAATAATAGGACTTCGATAATTAAAAAAAAAAGTTAAATATAAATTATTATTCAAAAATTTATATTAAAAGAATTATATATTAATAAAAATAAAAAATAAAATAATATATAAAAAAATTAATAATATAGAATAAAAAATTAAAATATTATAAATATTAATATAAAAATTAATATAATTTGGATATTAATATAATATATAATCGAAATTAAAAAATGATATTAAAAATTGAGTAATTAATAATAATTATATTAAAATTAAACAAAAAATATAAAAATATATTATTAAAATATTAATAAATTAAATAATAAATTTTCAAAATTTTGAAAATAAAATAATTATTATAAAAAAAAAATATAAAAAAGGGGAAAGATATTTATAGATAAAATAAAAATAAATTAGATATTATATATTAATATTTAAATAAGATTTGAATTGATATAAAAAATAAATTTATTATAAACATTAATATTAAAATATAAAATAATATAATATAAATAATAAAAAATAGAAGATTTATAAATAAATAAAATTTGATATTAAAATATAAAAAAAATATAAAAGAATTAAATTTTTATAATAATTTAAATATTAAATATAAAATATTAAAAATTAAAAAAATATAATTGAATAAATAATTGAAGATTCGTTAAAAATAATATCGATATTTATTTGAGATAAGATTATTAAAAAAATAAAAACAAAAATGGAAATATATCAATCATAATATAAATTATATATAAATCATAACCAAAATAATAATAATACAATGAAATCAATTACAAATTTCTTTTTAGAAAAAATCAATTATTTTAAGTAATTATATCGAATAAAAAATAAAAAAATTTATCGTATAATATATTAAAGCGATTTATTATAAAAAACGAATATTTCTTTTTATATAATTTTTTATATAATATATTATAATCCAGATAAATAATCAATTAAAAATAAAAATTATTTAAAAATTATTTTATTTATATTTTATTATTAAATAAGAATTAAATAATCCGCAATAATTATATAAATAATTATATATAATTTTATATCAACAACATTATAATTATTTATTATATAATAGAAAAAAATAAATATTTTAAGACAATAATTATAAAATACAACAACTTAAATTATAAAATTTTTTTTTATCTAAGATTTTATTAACAATTATATTATATTTTATTTTATTTTTATTATTATTTTACAATTTAAATTTTTTGCGAATATTTTATTATTTAATATAATCCAATAAATTTTTATTCAATATTTCGGTGATACAAAAAAAAATTAATAAAAAAATTAATTAATACAAAAAATTTATTTATTATATTTTCCCCAAACCTACTAAAAGTAACCAAAAAAAAAATTAGAAATTCGAATATATATTAATATATATGCTTAAAAAAAATTTAAAAATCCTAATTATATATAATAATTAATATATAAAAAAGCAAAATATTAAATTAATAATTTTGAGATTAATTGAGGGATATTAGGTTTATTATTATTATAAATAAATGACCGATTCTAATATAACAAATAAAATTTATTAATTTATCGATAAAAATATAAAAATATTTATAGACATTAAAGATAGTCGTTGTATCCAGCGGGATTTATAATTTTAATTTATAACAAATTATATAAATTAATAGATCGATATATTTATCAATAAATTTTCCTTTTTATATTGAAATATATTTTTGGAAAATAAGATTTATTTAAATCAAAAATTATTCAATAATATAATTATAAATAAATAAAAACCAAATCGATTAAAATTGATTAATTTATATAAAATTTATTTTTCAATTATAAAAAAGAAATCAAGTTTTTAATTATTTTTGAAGAATTTTTATTTAATTTTATAATTATAAATCGATTTAGATTATATATAAATATTTTATAAATCGAACTAAATTTGTTTGTTATACTAATATAAATTAATTAAAAAAAAATTTGTTAAAATTAATATTAAAATAAATAAAAAAAAATTTAAATTTAATCAAATAATAAATAATTTAATAAATTAAAAAATTTTTCCGAATTTGATTTAGGGTTAAAAATAAAAAATTATGAAAAATTATAAAAAAATTTTATAAAAATTTAAAAAATATATAATTATTTTCAATTATAATTAATTATATATTATAAAATCAAAAATATCAGTGAAATAAAAAAAGTTCTAATTAAAGTTTAATTTATAATTAAAAAAGAAATATTTTTTAAATTAAATAGAAATATATAGTTTAGAATTAATACTATAATCAAAAACAAAAGGGAATATATTAAATATTGATTATGCTTTAATTTGAGCTCTTTTTTATAAAAATTGGTTGAGTAATTAAAAAGTTATGAATAATATAATGTGTATAGGGCTTCGCGATCACGTGGCGAACAGCACCTAGAACCGATTGTACAGAATATCAGCAGCCCTTATTGGCCCCTTTGTTTTGGTTCCACCTACAATAATCCAACCTCGTCCGGGGGGTGGGTTATTGGCGCCGCAGCAGATCCTTTGGTACCCTGGCTGCACAAAACCACTGAATGGGTGCCTGCCTTCCGTCACCTCGTAACCGACAAATGGAAGCCGGGGGGCGGAATCGCAATAACCGAATTCGGTTTTGCAGAGCCTTTCGAAAACGCTAAAACGAACAAAGCCGACATTGTGTTCGATCCTATCCGAAGTTCTTATTATAAGGACTATCTGGAGGGGATTTTAATTGCAATCGATGAAGGCGTTAATGTGTTTGACTGTTTGGCGTGGTCGATCCTCGATAATCTGGAATGGCGTGCAGGCTACGGGAGCAGGTTTGGGATACAGTGAGTTCCAGTCATTAGCAATCAAGGAAAAATGATATTAATCGGCAGTAGATACGTCAACTACACTACGGGGGAGAGATCGTACAAGGCAAGCTTCTTTGAGTTCGTGAATATGTTCAAGGTTTATGCGCAAGATCCTGTGCTACCACGTTATGTTTCTTAATATTACAGGGCGCTGAATGCGACGGTATCGTCAAGGTGTGTAAATACAGACTTAGTCTCCCGTAGATCAATCGAATTTAGTTCTTGACCCGGAATCTCTGCTTACGCTCTTGGGAAACTGACAGCGGTTCGAGTGAAAACGGTATTGAGCTGACACCCAAAACATCTCATTCATTTTTGCGCACCTGCATATATTATCACATCATTTCATGTTATGGGATTGCTAGATTTCATTATTTCAAGGCGCCTGCGCCCTTATTTTAATTCTTGCAACCTCAGTTATGAAATCCTGCAACGTTTCCCGCCGAACAAGTGAACAAATATCCTTTGTTTGCACATACATCAACAATTTCCCAAATGTCATATTCCTATTCTTTGACCGGAGAGTTGATACATCTGGCTAAATATATGCCAACCCTTTCAAGATGTAGCTCTGAGGGATAGCCAGTATTTGTAGAGCTATGAAATCGGCCAAGACTAGGTTATGCTTCTCCCTTCTCATATAATAAATCATATTTTCGTACGACTTACTGTCGTGAACCTTATGATCCAAGGCTGAATTCTTACGTAGGTCCGAGGTGAGAACGAAGATTGCGAACTTTGAAGTTGCGGGATGGCTAGCCAGGACACGACGAGCGTCCGTTCACATTGAAGCTGGCACACCACCCTAGGGACAATGCAACCCAGATTGCAGTGACTTGGATCAAGACCTTCACAATATCATCCACCTCTTTCGACGCACATGAATTTCCAAGTCCAACTGACGCTTCGTCGGTTCTAGGGGTATCATGGTTATCATCCGTGGAAGTAGAATGTTCAGCAATTTCCAATCGAGTTCGCGTGAGTGATGCAAGTATAGGATTCCGATGGCCTCCACGATGTACCACGCTAAATTTGTATTCCTGCTCCTGCGAAGGATTGCCATCAGCAGCGGACCTTGCAGTGATGTTGGTGTCATGGTCCATCCTCCTAACGGGTTGCCATTTTGCGGCCAAAGTCCAATCTGGAGTGCCGGTTTCCAGTATGAACTCGAAGACCTTGTTCGGAAAGCAAGTAGCTTTCCAAGTGGAACCACCAGCTAGGCATATTTCGGCCTCTTGGTGGTCGTTATGTCGGTCCACAATCACAGCCAGAGCTTCTTCGACGGTGTCAACACTGCAGTGATCCTGAGTTGTGTCGTAGTCGTCGATTTTGAGAACCATGATTCGACTGTCTCGCCACACTCTCCGTCCCTTGAACATGCGTAAACATTCCCTGTGGGACAGTTTTGGAGCATAGATATTTGCAGCCACTACATCAATAACAGGTTGTGGACGGACTAGAGACGAAAGCGCTTGAAGCTGGAAAAGAAGATTCGGCGTGACGTGGAAAACTTTCTGAGTTTTTGAGAGAGGTGCCGCCTGGGCGAGAATATACGTTTTCCTGGTATTGTGTAGATTTCTTCCCTTTCCATGCTCCATGCTTAGCATCTGCCCCTCATCTTAGAGCCGCACTGTTGTCTTGTGTCCCTTCCGTGACACTAATTTTTGTACACCAAGATGTGGCAAACTCGTCGCAGTCATCAACTCCGAGTCAAACTTCTTGGTTTACGCCGGCTTCGAAGGAGTCTAGCAGTACTTTCAAAACATAATTTCATGTAGTAGGTGGGGTTCAAGAAGCAGTGTGGGCTCGCATACTTTGTATTAGAGGAAATTGATGTCGCATCGCGACTTTACTTAATAAGGTATCATTTAACAGATTGTAGAATTTCTACTAGACGAAACCGCATAATATTGTAGAATTCGCTAGGAAGCTAATTATTTCCAATATTATAATTAAGGTGCCGGAAGTGTGACTGTTCTTACTTGCCATTTGAGGCGCATTTAGCTTCTAACTCTCAAATTTCGCTTTTCGTATTTCGGATTTCGGATTTCTTCGCTCGCTTAGCGCGTCCAAGATTCGTATTCAGTTCCCTCAGGGGCAGAGACCGTGCCCTTACTCTCTCAGTTCGGCTCCAGTACGTCAGGCCAAGCTCTGGAGGAACCAACTGCATGGTCAAGTTCTTACATACCGTAAGGTCACATCGCATTTGATTCACATAACATTCTCCAACCTACCTCCAACCTACCTTTACATATTCCGCACTTTTAACAATACCCCAAACTTTTATCATCACCTCCATCTGGATCAGTCACCAACATGCCATCACGTAAAACACATTCAAAGTCGCGTCATGGTTGCGCTGGGTGCAAGGACAAAGGAGTGAAGGCTGGTAACCACCTTCCCCCACATTCATCTGGACTGGAAATACTGATTGCGTTCGTGCAAAGTGCGACGAGAGTAAACCATCATGTTCCCGTTGCGTTAAACAAAATAGAGAATGCCACTACGAAGACACCATATTGCAGTCTGCGTTCCGATCGCTCTCCCCGGCAAGATCACCAGCCTCAAGAAACTGCGTACCTATAGGCTCCTCGACCGAGGTCAGATTGGTGAAAGGGCTCAATTCCGCTTCGATTAAAGAACCGAGTCCGTCGCCAAGGCCACCTTCATCCGAGAGACGCTTCTCGACCCGGGACCTCGAGCTGGTATTCCACTACACTCTCTATACGTCTCTTACTCTTGCAACCAATCAATCGGACGCAGAGCTATGGCAGCTCGTCGTTCCGCAAGAGGCATTTTCCAACCATTTCCTAATGTACGGTCTACTTTCAATCTCCTCGCTGCATATTGCACAACTCCGACCCTCCAAATCAGAATGCTGCAAACGTCTTGGCGAGCAACACTACAGCTCGGCAATGGGGCACTTGGAACCCGTACTCCAAAGTCTCGGATCCGGTAATGCAGACGCTGTCGCCACCTTCATTCCATTGTTAACGTCCATCTCGTTTGCAATATTGCCAGAACCGCCTCCTGTAGCGACACACTACGTCGAAGTTGTTCTCGCCGCCTTTCGCTCATTGCGTGTGGTGAAAGATATGCTACAAAACGCTTGGCCCACGCTGGAAATGAGTAGGATCGGATTATTCTTGTTCGTGGATACTGGGAGCAGAGTGGATTCCAAGGCAGTTAACACGGAGGTAGCATTGGAGGCGCTAAAATGGCGCATTCATGTTAAAGTGCTATCTGAACTGCTCAGAACCTAATACTTGGATGCAGTGCTGTATCTTCAAAACTCTTTGAAACAGAAGGTGCAGGTTCTTACATGGCCGCTCTTGGTCTCCAACCAGTTTTTCCAAGCAATAACCGAGAGAGAGCCCGCCGCCATTGCCATACTCGGCTTTTACGGAACATTGTTGCATATGATGGAAGCTGCCTGGTGGGTAGGCGATAAAGGATATCGTATAGTGTCGGCTGCAGCTGAGATACTCCCACCAGAATGGAAGACTTTAATGAGGTGGGCAAGTACGCATGTTAACCTCCCACAATAATTCATATTTGCCAGCCTGGTGGAAGCAAGGGGTATTACCTAGGCCCAGAAAAGCCAATATTTGTAATGTATGTTCAGCATCTGCAGATTGCACGAAAGGGCCACAGTGAGTAGGACATGGCTCGTCTGTCTTTGAATTGGTGCGCAGAAGGAAGGGGGGCTTAATTGTGTCCTAACAACAAGCGTTCTGCAGGAGGGAACTAAAGGTTTCCTCTTCGGATTGAGGATGGGCAATGGAAGGGACAATGGAGTGCTAGGTAGAGTCGAGTTAATAAAGATGGAGAATTTGCCAAATAGAAGATCAAAGTCCATGTTCAGCGTACACCTCAATGTTCTGCAATTTCGAGGCACATCGAATAAAGAGAACCCGGCAAGCATAATCATCAACATTAATCTCTGAGCTCGAGCTTTCTTCTTTTATATTATCCGCTTGAGTTTACAGATGATATACTCTATTGCTATCAAAAATTATAGGTTTCTCGAATCCTGAAATTCGCCGCAGACCCGTTGCAACCCACCAATCGCAAGCCGATGCGAACAAACCAGCCGCAATCGCTCCATCGTCGCGGTTAGAAACAGTGGGCCGTCGTACCTCGGCACGAAATACGAGGTATAAATTACGAAGTATGAAGGCCGAAGGACGAGGCCTTCTCTTCCTCCACAGAATCTTGGCCTCAAACTTGGCTCACCTCACGCCTAGCGCCTGCTTGGACTTGAGATGCCAAGCTGCCAGGAGTCCTACCCACTGCTTCTCTCATAAGTAGAGCGTGAGTGTCCACATCCATGTCCATGTCTTGAGTACCTCAGTCTTGTTTTTCCCTTGAGCCTCTGCTCTGCTCTATTGTCCTCTCTGCCTCGCGTCGCAGTAAGTTTTATTGCTTGCACACTACGCCGACAGCAGCCAGCCATGGCCAACAATGGGAACGGCAGCAGCAGCAGCTACGAATGGAAAGCTTACCGGTACGATCCGTCGCTAGTCGCCGCCGTCGTCTTCATTGTGTCCTTCGCCGTGACGACCTTCTTCCATTTGCACCAGCTGATCCGGACGCGGACCTGGTATTTCGTCCCGCTATGCATAGGGGGTTTCTGTGAGCTCTTTCTTTACTATCCTCTCCCTCTTTCGAAGCCTTCCCTCCTTTTCCTCCTCACTTAACCAATGAGGAGGAGCAAAGAAGAGGTCGAATGGGGCAGCTTAGATAAGTAATTCTTCTGGTGGTATTTGCTGCTGCTAATGTATACCTTCTACCTACCTAGTCGAATGGATCGGTTATATTGGACGCGTGTTGTCCAGTCAGCAGTCGCCAAACTGGTCGCTGGGTCCGTATATTATGCAGACGTTACTGCTGCTGATTGCGCCGGCCCTCTTCGCCGCGAGCATCTACATGGAGCTGGGGCGTATCATCGAGTTGGTGGATGGCGAGTCGCACGCTATGATTAGGAAGAGATGGCTTACGAAGCTGTTCGTTTGTGGGGATGTGGTTTCCTTCACTTTGCAGATGGCCGGTACGTGTTCTCACCCCCTTTCACTGGCATTCGCATTCCCCAATACGAACCATTTTCCCCCCACTTTTCATGTTTTCTCTACAAGAGCTCTAGACGGGAAGACGAAGGAAAAGGAGGTATAAAGCAATAGTCAAGCTAAGGCAAATCTTTTCATTTCTCATAGGCGGCGGGATCATGTCCTCCGGAAGTCTCGACTCCTTACATCTGGGTGAGAGAATCGTCATCGGCGGGCTCTTCGTGCAGGTTGCCTTCTTCGGGTTCTTCGTTTTTGTGTCGCACTCCTTCAACGTCCGCATGCACCGGCTGCCGACCGAGAAGGCTGAGCAGCGTCACGACATCTGGCACAAGCACCTCAACACCCTCTACTTCGCTAGCATGCTCATAATGGTGCGCTCCATCTTCCGCGTTGTCGAATATATCCAAGGGAATGACGGCTACTTGCTCAGGCACGAATACTACTTATATATTTTCGATGCGGTGTTGATGCTGGCTGTGATGGTTGCCTTTAATCTCGTTCACCCGAGTGAGGTGAAGGCGCTGTTGAAAGGCGACAGGATGGCTATGGCCTCAAATGTATGAAGTGAGGCGAGGTGGGGTGGGGTGGTTTTGGGTTCACGGGATGAGTGATGGATTTGAGATAGCTAGATAGCACTGGAATGTAGAATGTAATGGTTTGCTAATTGGATTGGAATGTGTAGAGGCCATTTGTGTCACCTATGGATTACGGCCACGGCGAAGATTTAGAGACAGGCAGTTAAAGGGGCGTACCGATTATTATGCTGTGCGCGGAGTACAATAACAATACTTGTGAATTGACTTCTCTCTCTCTCTCTCTCTGGCAGCTATAGTCCTCTTCTTGTTTCCTCGATGAGTTCACCGCAAAGTCTAACGACAGTCGAGCTTTTTCAATTCTGGAGCTTCTTTAACTTCACTAATGTAGCATAGCTGATGTAAGATTTCTGCGCCATCGTACCTCCTTCCTTCTTAGACTGGGCAATCCCACGGCTCTTCACCCGCATTTTATCCTTTCAAAAACATCCGACACGACGAAGCTAGGTGAAGTACTGATGCAACTGTTCTCTCGGCCTGCTCGTTGGCTCCAGAGACTTATGTGGCGCAGTATTCAACCAAAGAAATCTCCTGCTCGGAGGAAATATCAAGATAATACTTCGCTTCCAAGAAATGAATTTTCCTCTTCTTCAAGGATCGTGGATTTATTAACACCCAACGCACACCATAATGCTTATGCATGCATAAGAGCACGGGTTCTTCCAGAAGTCCGGGAGTCCATAGGACGTGTAAGATCTTTATCATGGACGCTTATACTTAGACAGCTTTCGAAAAGCTTTGCTGCTTGAACTCGCAAAGGACAAGGTCCTGGAGTGGCCAGGTAATCCATATTTCCCACTCCGCACCAAACGTTTGATATATTTCTTGCAACAACCTCCTGCTCATGCTATGAATCCACCAAAAGTCTTCTATCCTATTCAACAGCAAACAGAAATGTAAAAGCAATATCAGCGCTACCGGCTATCGTTTGTTCATCGTCGAGAAATAATGCTCGGGAACCTGGACCGGTTATGACAATGCAGCAGAAGCAGGATCGTTGTTATTACTTGGTGTTGTGATCACAGTATATATAACCTTCAACCATCTGAGAGCCTCCTTCAACGAGTGGGCATCAGCGGCAGTGAGGGGAACGCTTGCCGAATCTTATAGCTGTTCTAAAGCTGAAAATTTGGCAGATTCTGCAGGATTTGCCTCGGCCTCGAGCTCAGCAGTATTATCCCAATGGAGAATTCGTTCCAGTGGCCCTTTTACTATTTCTTCGTAGGTAATAAGAAACAATCTTAGCAGAATCACGGAGCAACTGGACCCATTCAATATTGCTGGCTTCGGTAGATTGTTTCGGGTTCCCAAAGAAGAGATTGCTCGTTTGTTCGGTTGATGCCCATTCGTAGACGTGATAAGTAGCCCGAATGCAGAGCAAGCATGGTGATTTTGAGAATTGATGCTCTCGACGGCCGACCTAAACATTGGCAGAGAAATTCCGTGATGTGTCGATGCACTAGCCCGGAGGCTGTTTTTCCTTTCTGGCGATATCCGTGAGAGATGTAGGGCGGCAAGGCCAAAGAGCCCATGGAGAAGGAACTCGTGCGAGAAAGCGATCTGGGGGATAACGTACTGCCACACATGCCGCCTGGCTGGCACGTTGCTGAAGGTTTGACTAGTTGATGCCGTGTAGAAATGTAATAGCTCGAGGTCACATAGACTCCATTGTTCACCTGCAGCGGGATGACACGGTGAAAGCGTAAGTGGAGTGGCCGTGGCCATGGGCGTCGAGAAGAAGGGCGACGAGACCGAGGGCGTCGACACTCCGAGTTGGTAATTTGTCCATTGGGTGCCCTGGAGCCACGATCCGGAACCGGTGAAGAAGACTTCGGTGGAGGATACGTGCACTGTATTGAGCGAAGTGTACAATGCTGGCACACGGGCTTGCGCTCGTCGCACTTGAAAGCAAACTTAGCAAGCGGAAATACGCGGGGGCGGAACATAATCAAAGCCAACCCACCTTGATTTTCTTCTGCTTGCAAGTCATGCACCCAGTGCGAGATTTCTGGTGATGTCGTCGGGTTTGCTGCATACCGCTGAGCCTAAGCCTCGTAAAGGTGAATTGAAATGCGAAAGCGCTTCGAGATGTAGCGTACGGAGCGATAGCGTACGGTACTGTGGCATTGCCTGTGTTGAACAGAAGCGGGTTGCAAGAAGCAGCGAAATACGGAATGCGAAACGCAAGGTGCACGGTCCATACAGTATGCTGGGATAAATTCGGCTCAACCACGGATAACCTCACAGCACATCCTGGTTGGAGTACCACCTCAGGTATCTCTTCAGTCTCTCTTCCACTGCTAAGTTAGTGGCACTTCCATCGCCGCCATTAAAGCATGAAAGGCACATCGTAGTAAAAGGCACATCGTAGTAAAGTCAGCCCAGGTCAACTTCCCACATCAATTCATGGTAGGACCGGGCAGGATGAATGGCAGAGAGTGGCACGGTGCGAAGAATGCTTCACGTTCAGGCCAAGTGTTGTTATCATACAGAAGACGACAGGCGCTATTCTACATCGATAAAGGTTGCCACCAAAAAGAATGCATTCCCGCCTCGCACCTGACATTCACATAATTCAATAAAGATGTATAATCTCACAAACTTGGTCGCCTTCGCTCGCCAGCACAACTTGATGCGGTCTACCAGTAGACCGATGTTGATGAGTGTCACCCTCCCTACTCCCACCGCCAACGCCCTCACCGTCCTGCAGATGTGTTCTATAACCGTCGTCATCACCGATCTTTTTTATGATGAAGTTGGGAGGGAAAACATCTCCGGCATGGATAACGTGAAATATAATTTGGACGCTCAGTATAAACACCACATCGAACAGATACAAGAAAACTTCATACGTAACGAAATATCCAGTATGACCCTGGCCAAATTTAATAATACGAAACACGCATCTTAGCACGATAAATGTGGTTGCCGCAAGGAGCAGCATCAGAAGATTGTACCAGGAGTATTTTCTGTAACGGAGGATGTATCTCGCGGACGAGGAGCGTGTTCGCTTCCAGAAGTTGATGGAGATGACAAGGAAGAAGCCAAAAAATGCCAGTTGAACGAAGAGGCCAATAAGCATAATCTTCTGCTCGAGATTTGCCATATTGGTTTGAGCCATAATACCATCCCCACCAACTTGCATGAAGAACGCAATCACGTCGCCAATCACGAAGATTTTGGTTATGCGTGTCGGTCGTACAAGAGAAGCTCCGGGAGCATTTACGAACAAGGCAATACGGCTATAGATGATGTAGATGGTGGCAGCGTAAAGCGAGGGGGGAAGAGTAATAAACAGAGACTGCATGATATATGGACCTAAACTGGACAGAGATTTTGCCGAAAAGTAACAGGCGATATGCCCAAGCGTCATCACTTCTCTGGTTAGTTGAGCTCGCTCTGAGGGACACCCAAAGGGCTATTTGGAAACCCACTAGTTGCTCCCATTACCAGAAGTGTATAGAACTACGTCTTTTTCCGAACCATTTAAAAGAGGCGATAGCCTGCGCTAATGCCGAAGAGCAAGGCTATAGCGATGCAAATTGGCCAATTTGGTGCATAGGGATAGATACCATGGTCGGTGGCCATGACTAGGCGGAGGGTGCAGACTTGAGAACTGACGAGTGAAAGTTTGGCTGGGCTCGAAGGACAAACGTTCAGAAAGTATGAGTCTAGTACGAGAAAGGCAAATGAGTGTCCAAAGCTGTGTTGGCAGAAAGTATAAGTCACAGGAGATAAGGAGTATAGGGGAGAGTCGAGTTTAAGATATCGAGTTTAAGATCGCGGAAAGGTAAGCCCCTATTTCAGGATGCTCCATCTCTCTCCACATCATTGTGTTTCGTGGGAAGATGAACTCCTTGCCTTGACGGCTACTGGTCCGATCCTTGTCACTCACAGTTGAGATCGAATGCTCGTCGTATCGCTTGCCGAGTACGGCGGGGAGAGCTTGGTGAATCGGGTGCGGTTTCGGCGGGGCCGGCAGGGTCTCGGCCCTGGGCTGCTGAAAGAACCGCACGTTAGCGTTTATGCAAAGCGAGCAATACGAAATACGACGCACACGGAACTGAAACTACAGCAGCTTCGCCCCATTCGACGGCTTGCGACCACGAGTCAGAGGCTCCGTCGCAGCCGTCGTGTTCATCGTGTTCGTCGCATTTCGCATTCTCCACATTTGTCGTCATTATTATACTCCGCCCTCCTCGGCCTTGGCTACGCTAACTCTATCTGTTGTTCTCCTGGATAACATTTCCAAGGAGTAATCGGGAGCTATAGCTCTAGCGTCACGGGCAAATTGACCTGAGGACTAACATTAAGTAATAACACGGAAGTATCGTTCTCATTTTATCTTTTCCTGGCGATTTCCCCAGGCTCATCTCCGCAATTGATCTCCTTGCCCTACCAACACCTAGGATTTCGGGTTCCACACTACCGAGATGCCGATGTCATGTACTTTATATACTTCCAAGTACAGTGGAAGTATAAGATGACAGCCTCCGGAGCATGTATCTTGTATCGCGGATGCGCTGATTACTCAATTCACTTTCTCAATTCGATCCTGGAAGCCTTCCTTCCATACAGAATGGGTCGTCTGCTTATTTCGTTAGTTTTCCTGTTATATTCACAATTAGTCTTCGGCTCTAGTACTCCACTATTCCGGAGCTTCAGGAATCCCAGCGCGCAGTACCGACCAAAATTCAGATACTGGTAAGGAGACTGAGTACCTCTTACCTCTCGCAGTAACCTAACCGAAGATACAGGCTTCCCGATGCTAGCATTCCACCCGAAGTCTTGACCAAAGATATTGCCAGCATTGCCTCGGTTGGGGCCGGTGGTCTTGAATTTCTGCCATTCTATCTGTACGGCGATGTCATTCGGGGCGCATCTCCTCCCACCGATTGGACGACTTTCGGGTTCGGGACGCCTGCATTTCGCAATATCTTTCAGACAGCGTTGGAAGCTGCGAAAAAAGAGGATTTGGTTTTTGACTTTGTAGTCGGCGCAAATCAAGGGCAAGGAGTCCCATCTATCCCTGGAACACCGGGACTGGCTGTCGAATTGAGATGTGGTCATACATCCATCCCTGGAGGCACGAAATTCGATGGAGCAATTCCAGCAGCAGTTGACTTCTGGAGCGAGCCGCTTTCAGGGTTTATAGCCGAGCTCGAACCGTTTGGAGATGATACTCTTGTTGCTATCATTGCCGGACAAATAATATCACGTGAATCACCTATCTGTCTCATTGCGCGGAGCACATCTACTTACGCTGACTAGTTGCCCAGGTCGGTATCACAGTTAACGGCGGTGCCCACAGCGGTTTCCCAGTCCTTCAGACTACACTGAACGAGTCGTCAATCATCGATCTCACTTCGCAAGTCAGTAACGGTCATCTTAATTGGACCGCTCCAGACATCGGTTCAAACTACACATTGATAGCTTTTTATGAACGCTACACGAATCAAAGATCGTGCATAGGTGGCGTCAATGCAACCAATCCCATCGCAAATGGTTCCTGGCTCGTGGATCACTTTAGTGCTTCCGGTTCTCAGAGGACGACTGACTTTCTTGACGAATATCTCATCTATGATGAAGTGAAAACCTTGCTGCAAGAGGTGGGAGAATACTGTAAGCTTGTCTAAATCTCGGTAGATGAACTCAGCTGAAATTGAATAGCGTGGGAGGACAGTATGGAGCAACAATCGGCATTATTCTGGACGCCAAACTTCCTCCAAAAGTTTGAATCTGCCCGTGGATACAGCGCTGTCAAGTATCTGCCCCTATTCTTCAACGTCAGCAATCAATGGGGGCAAGAAATACCTGCCTATAATGAAACATGGGTGTATGGGGAGTATAACCACAACGGAGAGAGCGTTCATCTAGATGATTATCGGACTACTTTGAATGAGGGATACCAAGAGTATTTGAAGCACTTCAAGGATTGGGCGAATGCCCTTGGTCTCAATCATTCTTGCCAGCCTGCATATAATCTCCCTTTGGATATGGTAGGTTGTCCATCCTATTTACCTTTGTGGTGTCATTGTTAACTCATCTAACAAAAGCTTGCCGACGTCCCCGTCGTCGATGTCCCAGAGCTTGAGTCCCTTGCTTTCAACGACGATATTGATCTCTACCGCCAGTTCGTCGGTCCGGCACATCTTCAGCAAAAAAACATCATCTCAACAGAGGTCGGTGCCGTCAGCACAGGGGCATACTCACAGACCGTACCTTCCCTTCTCCGACTGTTTAAAGACTCGTTCGCTGCCGGCGTTAATATGATGGTCATCCACGGCTTTGCTTACACTGGCGAGTACCCTGAAACCACCTGGCCTGGGTATACCGCGTTTTTTTATAGATACACTGAACAGTGGAATGACAAACAGCCCGCATGGAGGCATCTGAAGGACACAATGGACTACACTGCAAGGTGTCAGTTGATACTTCAGACGGGGGTCCCGAGGGTTGATTTGGCATTGTATTTGTTTGAGGATCCGTGGACAGCGCGCGATGTGTACGTTGCCGAGAATCTGAAGACTTATGGTAAGACTACCTGAAAGTGATTTGAGGTGCAGCTTGCTGACTCTTAAAGAGTATACTTATGAGTACTTGACTGCCGCAAATCTTCTCTCAACTCAGGCCTATGTCGACTCCGGTATTCTGGCTCCTAGTGGCCCAGCTTACAAAGCGCTCATCTTCTATAACCAAACTCAGATTTCCGAACCCGCTGTCCAGAAACTCCACGAATTCGCTTCTGCTGGTTTGCCCATCCTTTTCGTTGGAGGCCTTCCGACCAATGCAATTGGCACTAATGGAACATCGTCGTCGATCTCGGAAGCTTTTACCTCGCTAGTCGCTACATATCCTCAGGTCCAGGTACTCAGTGATAGCGACGCGCTGCTCGCTCATCTGCAGACTCTAGATATGAAACCTCGAGCATTCCTCACGGACTCATCACAAGAGATCTATACGCAGTGGCGCTCCTATATCAGTGACAGTCTAGAAGCGGTCCTTATCTTCAATAAAGGGCTGGACAAAACAATATCCTTTGAATTTACTGGGGTGAACAACTCAGTGCCATACGTTCTCGATGCTTGGACAGGGAAGAGAACTCCATTGGTGACGTACAATGTGACAGAGGCTGGGATCTCGACGTCTCTTGATTTGAAAGCCAATCAAACCACAATCCTCGCATTTCAGAAGTCTTCGAGGCGACCAACTCATGTTGTCTCATCGAAGCAGATTTCCGCCTTCTCGACGAACAACAACACTGGCATTGACGCCATAGCTGCGGAATCAGGAGTAGTGACGCTCTCGGATGGAAGAGTCATCTCTGTCGCTGCCACCCCATTTCCGTCAATGACCATCGGCAATTGGTCACTGCAAGTATTATCCTACCATCCGTCATCTAACACATCCAGCACTAAAAACGAAGTTACTACTCTTGACATCGGAAACCTGGATGCTTTGAAACCCTGGACAGAAATCCCAGGGCTTCAACAAGTCAGTGGGGTCGGCATCTATAACTCCTCATTTATTTTCTCTTGGTCTCCTTCAGGTATCGCCGCGTACATTGACTTCGGACCGGTTCTAAACACGATCCGTGTCTGGGTGAATAACAAACGACTTCCACCCATCGACATTTCGGACCCCAGGACAGAGATTAGTTCACACTTGGGGCAGGGATTAAATACAATTTGTGTTGAGGTTTCGTCGACTCTATTCAATGCGGTTAAAGCCAGGTCAAATGAGACAACCACAGCGTACGTCTCGGTTGAACTGACCAATGCAGCGTTTTATGAGGATAATGATTATATGCCATTTGGTCTTCTGGGACCTGTCGTCCTAACGCCTATGACGCGGGTAGCACTATCAGTTTAGTCATGACTTTGGATTGCTCTATCGAACTGGGGATTTGCAAACAATATTTCGGCCGAGATTTGTGCGCATAATTAGCCTGCTCTTTACCAGAGTAGGCAGATGTATCTATTAGCCGCAATATAGTCATCTTATCCATGTCGATAGTCATTAGTCCAAGCAGAATTTCAAGTGATTACTCGAACAGGAATTTAACGAACGTCGGGTCCTGGAAATAGATTACTTTGGTTTATACGAGTACAATTGGGACTGAGCACGGCCTAGCGAGAATGCTTGAATGAGATCGAGTTGACTTGGTGGAAAACGCAGAACGGATAGATGACAAGAACGGGATTGACTGGCAAAGCCTTGGGAGAGGTCAGCTTTGGAGCACAACATCCTGGGGCGGCCCCATTCCGTAACGATTTCTTGAGAATCGCTGAATAATGATTGAACGGCCAAGCATACTAGCTACCTGCAGGGAGAAACAGAGCTGGGGGGGCAAGATATAGCAGCCAGACTTAACCTGATCTCGCAGGAAAGCTTACCTTAGCTCCAAACTGTAGGATCATGCACTGAAAACAGCTCGATATATCCTCTGGTCGAAGACGTTGCTCTATTGAAAACTCTAGCATTGATTTCATTAGGCTAATGATCAGGCATAGGAGCTCTTCTTCCGGAATCCCGGTCCGTATCTATAAAATACCCACGGGATTGGTACCATCATAAGTCAAACGAATGCCAAAAGAAGTGTGGCCCACTTCACACTCAGCGCTTCATACATCTGTACGGTGAACAAGGGAAAGCTAACACCCATAATGTATCGTACGAGACCATTCGCAACCATGGCCGATGCGCCATTCAACGGACCATAGACATCAATCATATATAGCCCAGCTGAGATGAAGACTGTGACATTACCAAAAGCAAATGGAATGCCAGCAAGGACAGGCACTATCCAGTGGATAGATGATTTGGCGGTTAAGGCGAACCAAATAAGACTATACTGTTATTAGCACAATAATCCTAGCAGAATATCCTTGTGCACTGTGGAACGACCTACCCAATGGGGATACAGAGATCACCAACCATACCGATGTATAGTCTTTGTTCAGGTCCTCTGCTTCTGATAAATTCCCCGTCCTCTCGAACAATCTTCTGATATACCAAGAGGTCTACGAGAATCCCAGCCGCCGTCCCGAGAAGTACACCAACACCGATCCCCAAGAAGGCATTTGCATGAGGAAGCTAGACTTTTCTCTTTATCTCCCCGAAACCCCTGTTGTCTGAGCTTGCCAACTATTGTGACTGAGGGTCTTCAGTCCTCCGTGACAGCAAGCTCTACGTGAAGTGTTGGATTGCCAACCCCCTTTTTTTTGTCCGAATCTAGGTACTGTACCTTTGCCGAGTCCCCGGACTCGCCCCGCAAAACAGTCCCTGTTTATCATGCACTGTCCAGATCTTCCTTGTCAATACAAAGGTCCCGTTAATTGCGGTATCTTGCAATATGTGCATTTGCATTCAGCCGAGATGGGATATATTCTGAGGGGTTCTCAAAATGCATTGAAATCACCCATCTCCAACACTTCCATTCTTCCTTCAACCATCATGCTTCTCTCGCTTGAACCTTTCCTTTGGGCATATTTTGCCTCAGTTGTGGTTGGGCAAGGCGATCCGGAAATCATTGAAACAGATCTCTATTCGCCTCGCGAGCCTTACTCTCCTTACTCTTACCCAAGTCCAAATACTACCGGGCTCGGAGGATGGGACATTGCAATTTTGAAAGCAAAGCGTTTTGTCGCACAATTGACACTCGAGGAGAAGGTGTCTATTTGTACTGGCAATGGCTTTCCTGCTGATCCGTTAGTAGGTGAATGGGCTCAAGAAGATTGGTTACTAAAATTTCTAACAGAACCTCCGATGATCCCACTCGCCAATGCCAAGGTGGACTCAGTCCCATACCTCGCGTCAATTTCACCGGTCTGTGTTACACAGATTCCGACACTGGAACAGGAAATACCCATTCCTATGGGACTGGATTTACCCCTGGAATTACTACTTCTTCAACGTGAAACCGAGAACTGTTGAGAGCTCGTGGGTACGCCATAGCAAGCGAGTTCAAAACTAAGGGCGTCCATGCGGTACTTGGCCCGGTCTTTGCATTATCTCGTACCGTTGGGGGAGGTACCAATTTTGAAGGGTTTGGAAATGACCTATATCTTATTGGCGCCGCCGGTTACGAAACTGTCATTGGTCATCAGGCAGCTGGTGTCCAAGCAGAGCCAAGCAATTCCTGGGATACGATGGTCAGCAGTACAATCACACATATTATTCCAGCAACATCGACGACAAAACTTTGCCTGAGATTGAGGTATGGCCATATGCAGAGGCTGTAAGAGCCGGAGCAGCTTGTATTATGACTTCCTACCCCTACATCAATAACTCGCAGGCCTCTCAGAATGCCCACCTTCTCAACGATGTTTTGAAGACACATCTAGGATTCCAGGGCTATACACAGTCTGACTGGTTTGCCTTAAAGTCTGGTGTTGCAGCAATCCTAAGTAGACAGGATCAAAACATGCCAGGAATCCCAGACCCCAACTTCAATTGGTCATATTTTGGAGCGAATTATACACTGGCGGTTCAAGACGGTTCAGTGCCGGAATCAAGATTGAATGATGCCGTAACTCGTATTATGACCCCATACTTCTACCTCGGTCAGGATCGTAATTATCCTCGCATAATCTTGGTGGATAATTCTCGAGATGCCATTGTAGACGCGCAACGCCAGCGTCACGTTACTCTTGCCAGGGAGATTGCCGCAGCCGGGATGGTCCTGTTTAAGAACACTAAGGGGAAGAAAGGACTTCCTCTGATCAAACCAACCACTATTACGCTTTTCGGTCAAGCAGCTGGTCCAAATCCTTGGGGCCCCAACCAGTATCACTATGGGTCTGGCGTAGACCCCAACAATTGGCAAATAACTACAGATGACCCTCTGGGAGTTGGAGTTACACAAGGCACAGTGGCTGAAGGGGGCGGCTCCGGTACCACATTTTGTAAGTCTTGAACGTTGATTCAAAAAAAGTCAACCTGACAACAGTGAAGATCCCCGCTTGGTTGATCCTCTCAATGCCATTCAAAGACGTGCAGCACAAGATCTCACTTTGGTCACTCAATCCAAACTTGACTTTCGCTACAGCCATTGCGGCACGTGGGACTGTTTGTATCCCGGTAGTAGCTTCGTGGTCTGGAGAGTTAACGGATCGGAATATTACGCTATTGAATGATGGCGATGCGTTGATCAAGACCGTAGCGAATAACTGCGACAATACGATTGTGGTTGTTCAGTCCACTGGACCCGTTGATATGGAGGTGTGTTTTGATTTCTATCATATGCTATAATTAACTGCTAACATTTATAGTTATGGGTCGATCATCCAAATATCACAGCAGTTCTCTGGGCCAATCTTGGTGGTCAAGAGCTTGGTAGCGCGCTTGTCGACATTTTATACGGCGACGTGAACCCTTCCGGAAGATTGGCCTACACAATTGCACGCAATCTCTCGGATTACGCTCAACCGGATGTTGTCACCGAGCCACAACCATACCCTCAAATTAATTACACTGAAGGCGTGTCGATTTGACTACCGAGGTTTCGAGAAAAACAACATCACCCCACGGTATTGGTTCGGCTACGGCTTGTCCTATTCAAACTTCACCTACTCCTCCTTGTCAATCAAAAAACAAGCCTCCCTATCAGCAGCAATCCAGGTACCCATTCAATACGTTGCAAACGCCCCAGGCGGGGACACCGCCTTGTTCGACGTAGCAGTTGTTGCGCACTTGGAGGTCACCAATGAGGGACCCTACGACGGGACTGAGATCGTACAACTATACCTCCGGATGCCAGCAGAGGCAGAGAATCCCATCAAGATTCTGCGTGGGTTTGATGCTGTGAAGATAAGAGATGAGGAGACGCAACCGGTAAATATTTATCTGACCAGGAAGGATATCAGTTATTGGAGTGTGCTACAGCAGAGACCTGGGTTATTCCGAATGGAACTTTTACGATCTATGTAGGTACTTCGGTGAATGATGTTAGGCTTCAAGGGACATTCTCTCTTCCGTAGATCTCGGTCACCTTGAGTGGCGGCGATGAAATGTGTAGCCAGCCACCTCTCAAATAAATGCTATCTTCCCAAGCAAAAATTCCGTTCCTGCAACAACCTCTCGCGTTTTTAAATAGGAAGAAGGATGAGACGGTCTCACAGAAGTAGCAAAAAGAACCTTTCGTATACACGCGAATGTTATCTACACAAATTCTGATCGAATGCATGATTTTACGTAGCATTCCAAAATTTGACTAGTCGCTTTGCAATAACCCAAGCTTTTTTACACGTTTCCTTGGGGTCTGACGAAAGTCATCGACGCCTTGTATCCTGCCTGAAGTGATAGAGGAGGAAGGCCCACGGCCCCAGCGGTCTCCTATATCAATGTCACGTCTCTCGATGGAGGAGGTGGAGCGAAGAGTGTTTGCGGCACAGCCTTGGAAGGCACCAGGAGATGACAGACTGCCAGCAGCGGTATAGAAACAAATATAACCGGTAATAAAAGAGAAGGTGATGATCCTCTTCCAAACATTACTAAATGTCGGCGAGCTTCAGACATAATGGAGAAATGCTAAAATCATACTGCTCAAAAAACCAAACAAAAAGAATTACATTATAGCGAAGGTATGGAGGCCGATCTCGTTACTATCTATACTAAATAAAATACTTGAATCGATAATAACAAAATAAATATTGTATATAATCGAAACATCTGGATTACTTCCAACAAATCATTTTGGGGTAAAGAAGAAATGTTCAATCGAACAAACTTTTATTCTTCTATAAAAGAGTATCTACAAGATATAAAGAGCTAACAAGATACTTAACTTCGTCAATTTTGACGTGAAAGGAGTATATAACAACGTATATAAAGATTACTCTTTTTCAATATTGATGCTAGTCTAACACAAAATCGATAATAACAGAAGGTCAATAGTATTTGTAAACGATTATATTGCATAAATTATAGGACCGATAATAGAAACTAATTGGGAGGGGATCCAAATTATCATCAATGAGGCGCTCGAGTAGGAGAAATAAAATAGTGCAATATTTGAAAGTGAAAAGATTATATTAGTATATTTTACCCGAAACCCGAACCGGACTAGTACGACCCCGATAACTATTAAAAAAATAGTAATACTGAAAGAGATTGTTAAGATTTTAGAAGTAATTATAAATTCAAAACTATAATACAAATAGTATATCGCGAGCGCAGCAACGAAAGGTCTCTTAGCTGCTATAGTACTAAAGAGGTTACAAATGGTGTCCCCCTCGACAGTAAGGTAGCTATTTGGGTCAATAATAACACCTGTGGTCGATTACGCTTCCAACATCTGGATACATGCATACAAACTATTGGTATAATATTACTAAATAAAATGTAAAAAGTAAGTGCATAAGCAATTATAGGTTCATTTTGTATTATGACTGTCGCCATGGCCGAAACAAAAATAAATATACGAACAATATATGAACAGTATATAAATCGAGTTACCAAACTATAGGTCAGCCTTTATATACTTCTCAAGATAAATCTGCTCTCGAGAATTAGTATTGGGGTATTTCAAAGATTTATATCGCCTTTGCAAAAAATAATTTAAACACACGAAAATATACCGATAGACGCTATAGAGACTATCAAAAACTATACGATTAGTCTATATAAGCAACGAATATCAGCAGTTATCGACCCGAACAACAAAAGAACGGTAGAAGTAGCCAATCACGTTACGAACATGTGGACAGAAGTCCGTGCGTTCAGGGCATCTCGCTCAATTTTCTCAAATTCTATTAAAACAATAAATTCCTTAGATAATTATTATACTTTCAATATTCATGAATTTATATATAGAATTATAGAAAACTATTTAAAGGGAATCTTTTGATTCTTGGAAGTGATACCAAAAAAGCCTTGGTTTTGGAGGGGTTTTTTAGCGAATAAAATGCCCTGAACGCACGGACTTCTGTCCCCTAGTTCGTTAGCGGTATATATATTACGATAAGGTCATCTGAAAGGAAAGGTATAATGAATATAAGAAACGTTATATTCGACACCTATAGTAGGATACCAAATGGGCAGCCTATTATATTCGCGACCACCCTTAGGCCGAAATTAGAACAAAACTTATACATTGCCGAGCTCGAGGCGATGGCAATAATGATTTAGGGAATCCCGCTATATCTCTTGAGAAGAGAGATCACAATCGTTATTAGCAACCAGGCTATGCTACAAGTAGTGAACCAACCGAAACAACAGTCGGGCTAAGCTAGTGTAATACAGATCTACGATGCAATCAGAGAACTAAGGGAAGGATATAATCGCGTCCTCCTCAGGTGGGTCCTAGCACGGTAGGAGTTTCACCTGGGGAAGAAGCCAAAAAGGCAGCACGGAAGGCCACGGAAGCAGGCAGGTTACTACAGAAACGATTCTACAATGCTAAATCTACAATTATCAATAGCACAAAAGCAAAAAAGTACTACTACAAAACGTTTCCTGGTGGGGTAGGAAAACACCTGAAGAAGATAGATATAACATTGCTAGGGCGACATACCCGTACCTTGTACGACGCCTTGGGAAGGCGAGAAGCAAACGTGCTAGCACAGCATGGGGTCGTACTGCGGGAATGTCCAGCTTAGGAAACAAGGCAAGTAAGTAGAGAAATATTGAGGAGCGTGTGAGTTTATACAGATGGGTTCGTAGAATAATCCACTTTGTTTCTCTCGGAACTCGTCATATGGAGCAAAACTTGACTACTCAGGATTCATCAATGCGACCCAGTCCGAACTTGGTAGAAAAGGAGCAAAGCTCAATTGAGTCTACTTCTTCGTTCATTGCATCCTTCGTCACTGTGACTCCTTTTCTGGACTTTGTCTGCTGTCCCAAGTCAGGCACGCTTTGATCGGTAAGAGTCGACGCATTGCCAGCGAGCTGGGCTGTAAACTAGAGATGTTTCGAAGGTTGAATACTCACTATCGATTTTTAATAAGTGTTATATCGATTATTCGGTGTCTAACGATACTTCTGAATCTAGGCTATCCAACGGCGATGTTAGAATATAATTTTCTAATGGTTTTGCTATATAATTTGAAGTATTTTTTCTCGCGGAGTGGAGTTGGAGTTGTGAAATTGGGTTAGATCACATAATCAAATTATGTTCTATTATATCCAAAATATAACAGCCGATTATAGACTGACCAAGCAGATATATTGGTCAACTTTTGGCTCGTGCTTGTTTTGGGCCGAATTTTGACTCGATTCTGGCGATCTTTTTGTGATTCAATCCATCCGCTGGCTTCAATTCCAGCCTTTGCTATGCCAGAGGCTGAGGATCAGGCTCAGAACCTGGCCTTCACCTCTGGCTCCACAATCTACCCCTTGTCTATAATGTCTGGTTCTGCTCCATAGTCCGATTCTTACCCTGCTGCCACAATCTCCTCGTCGATAGCATCCATGCTGCTCTCTCCTTCCTCGTCGACATCGTCCGATTTCAGCTCACGTTCCGAATCTAGCCTTCTGCTCTACTCTACGGCATCCACCTCCACAATAAACGACCCGCTCGTCGACAAACGACCTCCTCGAGAGACGATTCTCAGGGTCAAACCGATTCCCACGCTCTTCCCTTTCTCAATAACGGTGATTTACCCAGGCGACTTCTACTAGACGTACTTCTTAATAAACTCTAGGTATAATAATCCACTGTACTCGTGTACAGTACTCTTCCCAGGCCTTCCCGTATTTTTTGGCGCACCGTTCTTCATCCCGCCAGGAGCGATGTATCAATAGGACAGTCATGAAGATCGCGTATGTCCAAGGTAGTAGGTTCTTAGTTCCACAAGTAGCACATATCGAATATGACAACGCCAGGTCGCCAAGGTAGTTCACGTGCCTTGCCATCCCCCACCAACCGAACACAACAGCAGGCCCTCGTGCTCCAGTCCGTCTTTCGTCCTGTACTTCACTCGGAGGACCTTGGCTGGAGCACCCCACAGCTTACAGAGCCCCATCGTACGCCGAACGAGATCTTTTTGATGATTGACGCTCCGGAACAGTGCGTAGCCACCGCCTCCTGCAAGGAGAATCGCCACAGCATGCACAGATGACAGAATTACAGGGTTCCGAGCAAGATATTGGTTCTGGAGAGTATAGATGCATGGAAGCCAGGCCATGCATCCCCATGCGAGGTAGAATCCGAAATGGTCATGACAAATGTCGATAGTCCGGAGGTACCAGTCCTCATTGATGAAGAAGTCGAGCACGTAGATTGTGTGAAGGGCCGTGGCAACGAGAATCGAGTTGGTGATGAAGCCGTGTAATTGATATTGGTACGCGATGAAGGAGAAGTCACTGAGATGAGATCAGTATAATTCTAAAAGGTGATAATTTTAATGATTGAAGCTGCTCCGTAGCAGGGCAGGGCTGTGAGCCACGTGACGAGAAGAGCCATAAAAGTATTGACACTTACATCATTGTCCAAGCTATAATGCTTGGTCGACCATTATTAAAGAGTTTTAAATCGAGGTATCTCCCGAACCTCGGGTTAAGTTCAATGCCCATATACAAATCGTGCAATACAGATCCTGGAATCTTATCAGCGCCTAGTTCTCAAATAACAAGAGGCCAATCTTACCGCTGAATTTGCAATCTCCCTCGTGAGTTGGGCTCACGTAAGCCTTGATATAAGCAAATCCAGAAAGAAGAAACCCATAAAAATTAACAGAAACAAGTAGGCCTTCCCAGTTCTTGGCGAAGATAGCAGCATCAACGCATCCATGCACTATCCAACTCGCGAACAGAAGGTGAGTGAGTACCCAAGCAAAAAGACCATTTGTGCGATATGTCAGAAGGTTGCCGGCTGGCGTGCGCTGTCCGAAACTCAACTTGCCTGGGAGGAATTGGTAGAGTCCTGCTTGGAAGAGCAACCAAACTCCGTACCAGACGTGCGCTCTGACGTCCTTTCTTGGGGCATGGTTCCAAAGGAAGCTCACAGGACCGACCGCCCGCATTGCGTGCCACGTTGAGGTTAAGGAACAAAGAAAGTGCAATCCAGTAAAAGATGATGAGGAGAGGGCAGAAAACCATAATACTGGCGCAACCTAGTGTATGCAGCCAGGTAGCATGATGATGCCGTCGACCCCAGGAAATGCTCGAGTCGCAGGTGTGCGAGAATGAGGAAAGTCGACGCCGTTTTGCTGTTTCATTCGCTTCGGTGGGAGACTGAGAACCTTCGTTTGGGGCATGATGTGTTAAGGAAGGGAGTATGATATCCTCCATAATGGCGGGAAGAGTGACCGACGGGCGGTACATGATACAATGAAGTATGCGATGTGAAGTTTCGGGCAGTTAGGGTAATGGGTTTGATATTGGTCTTCTAATGTTTCGGTTGTGCTACTGAATGAGAAAGACTGGAGGAGAGAGGAAGGTCGACTTGAAAGCTCAGAACGCATTAGAACATTACAATTGTGCCGTAATATATATATATATATCCGACAAGGCACAGGCGTCTTGATCTTTGGAGACAAGTGAGATCTCGCACAATACCGCAACAAGCAAGTTGGGGGTCCGTTGGGGCTGAGGTGTCCCAAGATACTACTCTCCCTATTGATTCTTCTCTCTGGCATCAACTATGACTCGCATCGAATGTCGTAAAAACACCGAAACACAATACACAGCATTCATGATCTTCTTCGGTTCCTCCGTATCCCGTATCGTCTTGATACAACTCTGGAGCAGTCGAACGCGTCTCCAAAGTTTGCGCTCGCATTCCTACACGAGAAGCATGGGAGTAATGAATAGCACTGCCAAACGAAGAAGAAAATCTGCCTTGCGGATATCTATGAACGTCATACACAGAAAAAGGGCCGCGAGATATTAATTTCCAGCCGCGGAAGAGGGAACACCCAAGAGATCCACTCCTCATGGGCACCTCGGCTGCCAAGCCCTACAGGGATGCTTGCTTATTCCCAAGAGTTCGGACCCTGCGCTAGTCTTGGCTGCATAAGATCCACAGAGGCTGGTTCGTCATAGGGTACGACATAAGAAATACGAGTAGCGAGTTCGACAAACGAAAGAGTGGAAGCCTGGGCCAAATGTGTGGCTGCCCCCCCGCTTAGTGGAGAGCTTTGGTACAAGGCGGACTTAAGTCAATCAGAATGTTCAGAGAAACCAAAGTACAGTGAAATGTCGGACGCTACGACGTTCACCGTAGTCGGCTACTCGTATTAATGGGTGTAGAAGAAGGGAGGGGCCAACGGACAATAGATACGCATCTCTGTCATATCGATCGACCACGCTCCACCGGCAGACAGCCTGACAGGTCAGGGTCAACTTTGCTATAGGGGAGCCTGTTCGAGTGGCGACGAAATTTTACAGGTTCCCGGCGTAACCCCCCGTCAGGAATCGCCTGCATGTGATGTCTCCTACTCTCGGCTTTCATACTTATACCGGGCGGCAGCGGCATCACAGAGCTCTGGGTTCTCTTGCCTTCATAGCAGTACAAGTCGATCTTAGCACAAGGCGTTATGAAGTTCCATCCTCTCGTTTCATTAGCATGTCTTGTGTTGCAGGGTTGCAACGCCCTCAGTGGCGGTTATGGATCGACGATGGTCATTCAGGATAGTGTGGAAAGGAGGGCGCCATTGCAAGACATCGTCACCTGGGACGATAAGTCTTTGTTCATCCGTGGGGAAAGAATCATGATTTGGAGCGGCGAGGTCCATCCGTTTCGGCTACCAGTGCCGTCTCTGTGGCTTGATGTATTCCAAAAGGTCAAAGCATTGGGCTTCAACGCCGTTTCCTTCTACGTCTACTGGGCTCTCTTGGAAGGCACGCCAGGCAAATTCTCAGCAGAAGGTATCTTCGATCCTAAGCCCTTCTTCCAGGCTGCCACGGACGCGGGAATCTATCTCATTGCCAGACCTGGGCCATATATCAACGCGGAGGTAGCCGGTGGAGGCTTTCCAGGCTGGATCCAAAGGGTCAATGGGACACTGAGAACTTCAGCACTAGACTTTCAGGCTGCTACTGATAAGTCCGACCTCAACCTATCCGTTCAGCAAGACCTAATCTAACAGTCCAGCAGCTACATGAGTCACATCTGCCAGCTTATTGCCGAGGCTCAGATCACAAATGGTGGCCCTATCATTCTCATGCAGCCAGAAAATGAGTTCACCTACTCGATAGATGGCTTTTACCATCCCCCAGATCCTGCATATATGCAATATGTACAGGATCAAGCACACAAAGCTGGTGTGGTTGTTCCAATGATAAGCAATGACGCTTTCGTGGCCGGCCGCTTTGTGCCTGGTTCAGGTCAAGGACAAGTCGATATATATGTATGAATACGTCAACTATTAGGTGATATTTTTGGGCTGAATCTTTCAGGGTTATGACCAATACCCTCTAGGGTTCGGCTGTGTAAGTACTGTCGGTATCTCAAATGCAACCTTCTGCTAACTCGCCAGCGTCTAGGCCAATCCGGGGCTTTGGCCAGCTGGTAACCTTTCCACCGATCTACGTCAGAGCCACATGCTGGTGAGCCCTTCAACTCCTCACAGCATTCCTGAGGTAAGCTGACCCGTATATCAACATTCCTCAACTCCACATGCTGAGTCATTTGACTAACTTTCGGGACAGTTTCAAGTAAGTCAGGCAATGCACCACCCCTGGATATTAACTGACCACAGCAAGGGCGGAGGCTCTCCTCCATGGGGCGGGGCTTCGTATGAAAACTGCGAAAAGACGATCAATCATGAGTTTGAAAGGGTATTCTATAAGAACAATTTTGCCGCCGGGGTTTCCATCATGAACCTGTACATGGTGAGCACTATTCTACCAAGTCCCCTTACGACATACCTTCTAGCTAATCTCAATAACAGATCTTTGGTGGTACGAGCTGGGGGTACATAAGCCATGCCGATGGCTACTCCTCCTATGATTATGGAGCGGCAAGTTTGTTCCCCTGAATCACTAGCGAGATGCTCATATTTACGCAGGTTATCAGAGAAGATGGCAGAACAGTGGATCGAGAGAAGTACTCAGAGCTCAAGATCGAAGCTCAGTTCATCAGGGTGTCTCCCGGATTTTTGGAGGCAACTCCAGAAACTAATTTTACAACGGGAATATACACCCCAAATGTCGATATAGCCGTCACGCCACTGCTGGGGGAGAAGAACGGGTCATTCTTTGTCGCCAGAAAGGCTAATTACTCCAGCTTTGAACCGGTCTCGTACACTCTCCGTTTGCCAACATCCGCTGGGAATATTACAGTTCCTCAACTTGGAGGGAATTTGACTCTCAGTGGGCGGGACTCGAAGATCCACGTGACAGATTATCCGCTAGGCAGTGCCAAGCTGCTGTACTCGACAGCGGAAATTTTCACTTGGAAACAGTTTGAACAAGGAAAAGTGGTCATTGTCTACGGAGGTCATTCTGAGCTACATGAGCTAGCAATTGTAACGTCGTCGGAGCCGAAGCTGATTGAAGGTGTCGATGTCAAGTTTAAGTCTGTTGGGAAAATGGTGGTAATGCAATGGAAAACAAGCACTGCCAGACGTATTGTTCATCTTGATGACCTCCTTATCCACATCCTCGGTAATTTAGACCCTGAAGTTAGAAGTGGTGCTTCGCTAACTAGTATTCAGATCGAAACTCAGCCTACAACTACTGGGTTCCGGATCTTCTAGTCGCTGGAGACGCGCCTTCTGTCACGCCTTTCAACCCGGTATCCCTCATTATCAACGGAGGATACCTCGTTAGATCAGCCTCTATTGACAACGAAACACTGCTGATTAAAGCGGATTTCAATTCTTCAGCAACAGCCACACTAGAAATCATTGGGGTTCCAAAGCATGCCTTGAGACTCGTGCTCAACGATGCGGATCTTGATTTTGTCACCAATGATGAAGGCTCATGGATCGCAAGCGTTGATTTTAAGTACTTAGAGCTAGCGGTACCGGTGCTATCAAGCCTAGACTGGATGTATATTGATTCCCTGCCTGAGATTGAAACAAGCTTTGACGACTCGAACTGGCCACTCGCCGATCATACCTACACCAACAATTCCAAAAATCCGCTTCGGACCCCGGACTCATTGTATGGCTCAGATTATGGATACAATGCTGGAGTTCTGGTTTTCAGAGGTCACTTTATCGCGAATGGGTCGGAATCATCACTCAGTCTTACAACTATGGGAGGTCTAGCGTATGCATCAAGCGTTTTCTTGAACGTCACATTTTTGGGTTCCTGGAGTGGAGACGTTTTGACATCAGAGCAAACATCGACATATGCAGTTCCAGAGCTTTCACCGGGCAAGCCTTATGTGCTTACAATCCTTGTTGACAACAATGGCAATGACGAAAACTGGCTCCTTGATTCCGACACGATGAAGAATCCGCGCGGGATACGCGACTACTCGCTCTCGTCGCCATTGGGAGCCATTACCCCTATCACTTGGAAATTGACGGGGAATTTAGGTGGCGAGAGCTATATAGATGAGACGAGAGGACCACTTAACGAAGGAGGCTTGTTTGTAGAAAGACAGGGCTATCACCAACCGCGCCCTCCTCTTTCTCAATTTACACCCGGATCGCCGTTCGACGGCATCGACAAGGCCGGTGTGGCATTCTACACCGCTCCTCTTGTACTGGATTATCCGTCTGACAAGTTCGATATCCCTATCTCGTTTCAATTTGTCAATAAAACCGAGATTTCAAACAAATATCGGGCCATGCTATTTGTGAACGGCTTCCAATTCGGGAAATATATAAGTCATATTGGTCCGCAGACGAACTACCCCGTCCCTGAAGGCATTCTCAATTATCACGGAGAGAACTGGATCGGCTTGCTCATTTGGGCAGTCGAATCGAAGGGCGCGAAAGTTCCAGATTTTTACCTCTCTGTCAAAACTCCGGTCATGACAGGACGACAGCCGGTAGAGCTTGTGGATGCACCTTCCTGGACGGAGCGAACTCAGACTTATTGAGTTGATATGGAAATCTTGGCTTAGTCCGCTAAAGCGGTCACTGACATTTTTGATTCTTTTTGTACTCCACACATTTCTTTATGTTAATTAATATATATAATGTTCATGGTTTAATGTAATGGTTTTTTTCTCTATATTCTCTGTAGGGGTAGGTACACTCGCTTCTCAAGTCTTGGCCAATCTTGGCGCTTCTCTCGTCATACGTACCGTATTGAGTTACACCCCTATCCTTGGTTACACCCGATTGCACTAAATTAGCTAACAAACAATTACTCTTAGCATTATTTATTCAAGCAATCAAACAAGTCGTCTAACAATAAGCACCCAACCACACATTGTCAAATACAAACCCCTCAAATAGACAAACCAT
>Ga0247778_1000703_pt1 | contig 30738 bp, 29 predicted proteins | sample UWRJL049202B5_FD_179939 | JGI IMG/M metagenome (GOLD analysis project Ga0247778, IMG submission 179939) | Plant litter microbial communities from Arlington Agricultural Research Station in Wisconsin, United States - UWRJ-L049-202B-5 | ecosystem: Environmental > Terrestrial > Plant litter >...
AAAGAATCCGCCTACTGGCAGATCGCCATTCCCGACGAAGATGTATTTGTGGATTATAAGAAATATACTTCCCTGTTGGCCGACACCGCCAGGACATATATCCATCCCCTGGTAGATATCATAAAGAGGGGGGCCTTCCTAACTCAGACGGAATACGATTGGCTGGACGATATCAAGTCCGAGATCTCCAATTCCGTCATCGATCTCTGCCTTGGATATATCAGGAGCCAGCAGATCGCCGCCGATCCGGAATTTATCATCGAGATCGCCAATTGCATATTCTGCTTCGACCCGTTGAACGAGGATGCCCTGATCTATAAATGCAAATGCCTCATCCTTCTGAAGAGGCATACCCTGGCAAATAATACCTATCTGAAATTTACGAAGGAGTACAAAGATATTTATGGGACCGAATTCGGAAGGTCCTTCCAGGAGACTATCACCTGATTTGCTTCCTGCTTCATTTCAGCAGCACCAGCTGGCCAAGGTGATAGGCGATATGATTGCTGCGGCCGATCAGCACATTCAACTTGTTTCGATGAGGTTCCTTTTCAAAATCCACCGCTGATACCGCGGTATGTCGCTGGAACCATTCTTCAGGGGAAAGGGTGTCGAACTGTGTCTGCAGATGTGCGTGCAATACCGGCCAGTATTGCCGGAGTTCGCCGGGGCTCGGCATTTCTTTCCCGGAGCGATCGGGATTGGACAGAAATGCCTCATCCAATTCAGGATGCAGTCTTTCTCCCATTCCAAAGAGGGTCAGCATCGCATCATGAATAGCGATAAGATGTCCAAACAAATAGATGCCCCGGTTACGTCCGGGCGCAATTTCCCGCATCAATTGCTCATCACTGAGCGTATTGAACAGGTTCCCGGCCCTTTTCACCTGGATTTCCCAGGATTGCAGGGCCATTTTTACAAATAAGGCTGATGAAGACATGACCTGGATTTACAAATTAATGGCGCAGTTGTTCATCAGGGAACGCCATTATTTGCGCGCTGCGTGGTTTCTTACACGGCTGAGGGTCTCGGCCGAGATACCAAGGTAGGAGGCGATCATATGCTGCGGAACACGGTTAGCCAGGTCAGGGCTTATTTTTAGAAAATTCTTGTATTTCTCCTCGGCCGTATTACTGATGGCCGCATGGATCCTTTCCTGTGAGGCGACAAAGCTTCTGTGCAGAATGGTGTTGACCATTTCATTGAAGGCCGGGATCTTTTTACACAGGGTCTCAAAATTCTCCTTGGTGATCAGCACCAGCATCTTTAAAATTACTGCCTTTTTTCCTACAATAGTTATTGTGTAATACCGTGTGCAGACAGATCCTGGATGACGGGTTTTGCAGTGGAGGTCTTTTGAAATAGCAGGGGAGTCATTACGCCGGTGCTGAAGCCACAGCTGGAATGGGGATTTGTATATATCTGCATGATCTCCGCCGTTCTATTGGTGAAGCGGAAGATGATCGTGCAGGCCGTATCGGCGGATGGACTATACCGCATCATATTTTCATCATACACAAGAGTATCCACTAATGCGCCGGATTCATAGCCGGGATAGCCGCGGTTGATATAGAAACAGAATGCTGCCCTGTTTTCTGAGAGTAATAGTACCCTTATCTCGCCCGAATGACCGATCACTTTATTTTTCTTAACGGTTCCTGTCAGGGTATAGGTCCCTGTCGGATCGATAGCTTCGCGCAAAGGACCATGGTTGGTGAAGATACTGCTGAGTAGCAGCACGGGAAAGAGCAACAGACTGTTCATGGATCTAATTTTTTTATCGCTGTGGAAAAGGGGCTTTCTCATGTCTGTGTCCCTATTAATGTACGGAATAAAAAAGATTTTTCAAAAAAACTTGGTGCGAACCAAAAATTATTTACATCTTTGCAGAGTCAAAAAATAAACAACAATATGCGAAATACATTTTTTAACATACAGTCACCAAAAGGAATGGGCTCTGAGAGAGACCAGATCCATTGCGGGGAAGCATATTGTACAACTGAATAAGTTTGATACCAACCAATATAGCTGAAGCCCCGCAAGAGATTGCGGGGTTTTTGATTTTCAACCTTTCCATATTACTGTACTAAAAATCAATTGAATGCATTTATATCGAATACATAGATGGACAAGGCCTGACCTGATCATGGATCAACAGAGGACTCCTCTGCCCATCGTGGAGCAGACAGGCTTTAGCTGTAAGAAATCGATGGACGCATATAAAAGACCGTGGCATACATGGAAGAGATCCGGGTAAAAGGATCCTCCCAGGTAAAAAAGCCCGGTCACCACTGACCGGGCTTTTTTATGGTGCATTCGCTCGGATATATCCGCACTTGGCGCTCTGGCAGAGATGGTTCTATTGCACCGGTTCGAAACGCCGGCGATTGGGGTTCGATTCCCCGGGGCACCACAGATAAAACAAAAGGACATGGAACAATTACAAAAATGGAGGCGGCTGGATGGATCCCGGATCCAACGGGATCTCAAAGACGAGATCCGGTCCGTCCTCGTCAGAGAAAAAGAGGCCGGCCATGAAATGAAGGTCTGCATCGGTACCGACAGCCAGGTCAAGGGCGCGGAAACCGAATTCGCAACTGTTATCGTCTTCATCCGGAAGGGCAAGGGCGGCTTCATGTACATCAACAGTGAGGTCTCCCATCAGAAAATGAACGTCAAAGAGAGGATGTTGAAGGAAGTAGCCAGGAGTATCGAAGTGGCCTACTCCCTCAGCCGGCTCTTCACCCTCTACGGGGTAGACATGGAAGTACATGCGGATATCAATACCAATCCAGCCTTTAAGAGCAATGATGCGCTGAAAGAAGCCATGGGCTATATCCTGGGAATGGGATTTGAATTCAGGGCCAAACCTCACGCCTTCGCCAGTTCCAGCTGCGCGAATAAAGTGGTACAATAATATTCCTTCGGGAAAACTCGGTGTATGTACGCTGACGCCAAACCGGACGTGGGTCTCTAAAGGCCCCGTAGTGCAGGTGTAGTAACTCCCTGTATGCTATTGTCACGGCAGCACATATAACCATTACACTATGGGTCGAAGGTTCGACTCCTTCTCCCCCTCCGGGGGATAGCTCAGCGGAAGAGCAATAGTACCGGAAGCATGGGTTCGAATCCCATTCCGCCTAAAACGCGGATAGTTCAGCGGTAGAACACTACTTTGAAACAGTAGGATCACGGCAGTCCACCGCTGCCTTAAAAATGGTGACGCACGAAAAGACAGGTCCTTTGCCGGCTATACGAAGGTTGTCCGGAGCCTTAAAAAACCAAGATGGCAAAAGCCATTTTGACAATTGAAGACCCGGACGATTTTTCGTAGGGCAGTCTGACCTGGACCTTGCAGCCACGCTGAAATGACAGGAATACCTTTCTCTCCGGAGAATGAAAAGCCAGTCAGGCAGGCGCGGCTCCGCCCGGGCTGGATGGTGAACGGCGCTGTCTTTTCTTTTTTGAATGTTTAAAATGGATAAATAAAAGTAAAATGAAAAAGGTAACGATCAACGCCTATCAAATAGGTCTGTTGTTTAAAAATGGAACGTACCAGCGTCTGGTAAAAGAAGGTGCCCGGTGGATCTGGCCTGCGGAGGACCTGCAGATCTATGATCTGACCAGACCCTTTACGCCTGCCCTGGAGCTGAATATCCTGTTGCAGGATAACCAGTTGGCCGAGGCCCTCCATGTCGTCGAAGTAAAGGATCATGAGATCGCGCTGCAGTATGAGAATGGACTGTTGAAGGAAGTCCTCACCGCAGGCCGCTATGCCTTCTGGAAAGCCATCGTGCAATATGAATTCATGAAAATAGATATCAGTAAGATAGACATCACGGAAAATATTGACCGTGCTACCTTGCTCAGCAAGTGGGTAGCCCCTTATGTCCGCAGCTCCAGTGTCGAGAGCTTTGAAAAAGGGATTCTATTCGTGGATGGGAAATATACCGCATTATTGGAAAGCGGTGTATATTACTGGTGGAAGAACAACATCGCCATCCATGTCGGTAAAGTAGATACCCGTCAGCTGCAAATGGAGATCAATGGCCAGGAGATCCTCACCCGGGATAAGGCGGCCTTGCGGATCAATGCCTGGGCCCAGTACAAAGTGGTGGATATTGAGAAGGCACTCCTGCAGAACAAGGAATATGACAAGCAGTTGTATATAGCCTTTCAACTGACCGTGCGTGAATATATCGGAGGTCTTGGCTTTGACGAGTTATTGGAGAAGAAAGATGCGGCCCTACCCTTTATCCTGAAAAAGTTGGATAAAATGACCGCCAGTCTGGGCGTGCAGGTGATCGGCTTTGGGATCCGTGATATCATTCTGCCCGGAGATGTGAAAGAGATCATGAACCAGGTACTCGTGGCAGAGAAGAAGGCGCAGGCCAACATCATCATGCGCAGGGAAGAAACGGCCAGCACCCGGAGCCTGCTGAACACGGCCAAGCTGATGGAAGATAATCCAATGTTGTTCAAGTTGAAGGAAATGGAATACGTGGAAAAGATCGCAGAAAAGATCAGCAGCATCAGTGTCAGCGGTAACGGCGTATTGATCGACCAGCTCCGGCAGATCTTCGTTACGCAGAAATAATACCAGTAGCATAACCGCTTGTGGTTATGCTACTTTTTAAAAATCAAAAATGGCAAAATTAAAATTATCAGGAAAAGATCTGCGGGCCATCGGTTACCCCGAACAGCCCGTCATCAGCATCGCCATGAAGATCATGGAGAAAAATTACAAGTTTACAGAGAAGGAGGAAGTGATGAATTTATTACAAAAAATATTAGCAAGCCCGGTAGAATATGAGAACGATGCGATCCTCGGATTGATCGCACAACAACTGATACCAGCTCCCGAAACAGAAAGCCTGGAGATACCCTTGAACGCAACGGGTGTGGAATGTAATGTTTTCGGCGGCGATCAGATCGAAGAGGGCGCCCTGATCCAGATCCGGCAGGCGGCGAGATTGCCGGTTGCTGTCGCAGGAGCGCTGATGCCTGACGCGCATTCCGGCTATGGATTGCCGATCGGCGGTGTACTGGCTACTGAGAATGCCGTGATCCCCTATGGGGTGGGCGTGGACATCGGGTGCCGGATGTGCCTGTCCGTTTTCGATATCGACCCTAAGGACCTGGTGCAGAAGGAGGCCTACTTCACCCGGGAATTGAACGAGGCAACCTTGTTCGGCGCCGGTCGGCAGTTCGACCAGTTTGTATCACATGATGTGACTGACCGGAAAGAATTTGATGAGATCCCCATGTTGAAGGCATTGCAGTCAAAGGCTGCCCGGCAATTGGGTTCTTCCGGGTCCGGAAACCACTTCGTGGAGTTCGGGATCGTTGAGATCGGTGAAAAAGATCCTGTCCTGGGTTTGGAGCCGGGCAAATATCTCGGCCTCTTGTCCCATTCCGGATCGAGAGCGCTGGGAGCGAACATCGCCAACCACTATACCCGGATCGCGAAAGAGAAAAGGCAATTGCCGGGCGAGGCCGCCAACCTGGCATGGCTGACCCTGGAGGAAGAAGAAGGGATGGAATACTGGCAGGCCATGAACCTGGCGGGTGATTATGCGGCTGCCTGTCATCATATCATTCATGAAAAGATCGCCCGGCAACTGGGAAGACAACCCATCACCCGGGTAGAGAACCACCACAATTTTGCATGGAAGGAAATCTATGAAGGAAGGGAGGTCATCGTGCACCGAAAGGGCGCAACACCAGCAGGAAAGGATGTCTTGGGTATCATTCCCGGCTCTATGACGGCTGCAGGATTCATCGTAAAAGGAAAAGGATACATCGCGTCTATCTCTTCCGCCGCCCATGGGGCGGGAAGAAAAATGAGCCGGACTGCTGCCCTGAGGAGCATTACAAAAGACCTCATGAAGGAAACTCTTCAGCAACACGGCGTGAAACTCCTGGGTGGCGGATTGGATGAGGCGCCCCATGCGTATAAAAACATCGACGAGGTGATGGATGCGCAACGGCAACTGATCGATGTCCTGGGAAAATTCATCCCGAAGATTGTAAAGATGGATGGAACAGCACCAAGAAAATGGTGATAGCCAAAGGAAGAACTTCTTAGGTCTCTCACTAGGCGGCGCCACGGTAACCGAATACTTAAGAGCCTAGAGCAGATAATACCGCTGCCTACCCGCAGTTGGCTCAGGGTGATGGGACATTTCGCTGATCAACTGTTTCAGATCCCTTTCGATCGTGAAGCAAATAGCCGTCATGGGCGTATCCGTCGGTTTGTTCTCGAATGGATCCTGCAGATGGATGGCCATTTTTTCGATGAGAAAAAATACAGCAGCAATTGCCATTACCACCGGCACGCTCATAAAACCAAAGAAATCCACCAACGCAAAGGGCAGCAGCAAAAAGAAGAACAGGAGAGAGAAATGGATATACAGGCTGTAGGTCGATGGGAAGATGGTGTTTTTGATCCGCTCGCATTTTCCCATGGCATCACAAAGCCTGCATAGGGTCCTGTCGATCTCCACCTGCTGGTAGGTGTTGACCCATCCATTGTGCATGGCTTTTTGCAACTCCTGTCCATGCATTTCCAATATGGCCATAGGCGTATTATTGAAGTTCCTGATATGCTGCAGATCGCTGCGGGTCAGGAATTTCTCTACTCCGTGCAGGCTGTCCTGACCGCGTAAGGAGCGGCTGAGACTGTAACACCAGGCTATCTGCCTCCGAATGAACCTCGTCCTGAAAAAGAGTACAGGATCTCCGGCTTCGGAGCTGGGAGCAAAACTATTGATCTGCCTGGCCAGCGACCGGCTGTCATTGACGATCGCCCCCCAGATCGTGCGGGCCTCCCACCAGCGGTCATAGGCCTGGTTGGACCGGAACGCCAGCAACAACGATATCACAGTACCCATGATCATAGGGATCGATAAGGGGATTGCCAGATGCGTAAATTGGAAAACTTTATACAGGACGGCCACCCCAATGGCATAAATGCTCACCAGGATCATCTCCGTCCGGATCTTTCCGACAATGTATTTAAAAGGAATGTTTTTCTTTAGTAACATATACTTGTTTTTTTCTTCAGGCGTGCATTTTCTCTTCACGGTATAAAAGGGCGGTGAGCGTGCCGTATTCATCTTTATTAACCCTTGATGCATATACGACAGGTATCTTGCATTTATGCAGCACGGGAATGCTGTTGACCGATTGGGGCAGATGACCTTTGTATGCATGATCCTTCAGCATGTAAATAGCCTGTATATCACGGGCCTGGCAATAACTGCGCAGCACACTCCGGGAATTACTCCATAGGAATTCAAAGGACAGCAGGTTGATAACGGAAGAATATTTTTTCCGCATCATCTCAACGGCTTCCAGGAAACCGGCCGGCAGCATCTTATAGGGTTTTCTCTCCTGCAGGAATAACAGGTCCATAATACCCGTCGGCATATCCAGCGTATGTATGACATAGATATTGACTTTCTCCCCTTCTGCCTTCTTGCAGATAGCATGGATTGGATAAAGGGAGGCCAGGCTAAGATCGGTGGGCAGTAATACATTTTTCATATTGTTGATTTTACAGCAAGATGCATCCCGGCTATTAGAAAGGGGTTAGCCTAGTGTATCAATCCAATAAGAATCCGGTAAGAATTTGGTAAGAAGACCTATCAGTGCGGCCGCCCGAATGGCAATTTGATGACGACTTCCGTTCCCTGGTTCTCCCTGGAGCTGATTTCGATGCTGCCCTTATAAAGCCTGACGATATTGAGGGCCAGGGGCAGGCCGATGCCATAACCACGGGTCTTTTTTGCATTGGACGCCCTGAAGAACGGATCGAAAATATGTTTGATCTCGCTTTCGGGAATGCCGATGCCCTGATCGCTGATGATAAAAATAACATGGATGCCGCTAACCGCCGTTGCAAGGGTCACAGCGCCTTCGTCCGAATATTTACAGGCATTCAGCAGAATGTTGGAAATGGCCAGCTCGAATAACTGGGCGTTGCCATAAACAACCAGGCTCCGCTCGGCTTCAGGGTGAAGGCTTTGGTTCAGGACAATATCACAACCAGGATACACATTCCGGGCTACACGGACACTTTGATACAGTAATTCACTGACTTTGACGGCTTCATATACAAGGTTGCCGGAGAAGCTGGACTGCGCCAGTTCCAACAGCCCACGGGTAATGGCCTGCAATTTTTCCCCTTCCTTCATGACCACTTGCAACGACTGCCGGTAGTCATCGGAATTTCTTTCCCGCGCCAGCGCAAAGTCCGCCTCGCCGATAATGGCAGTCAGGGGCGTGTTCAGTTCATGGGAAGCATTGCTGACAAAATTATTCTGGGTCTCGAATGCGGTCTCCAGCCGGGACAACATGTCGTTAAAAGTAGCAGCCAGGTAGGAGATCTCATCCTTTCCTTCCTTAACGTCCAGCCGCTCATGCAGGGAGGTGATACTGATATTGTTCACCCGCCTGGCGATATTTCTTATAGGCGCCAGCACCTGCCTGGAAAAGACGATCCCAATACTGAATACGACGATGACGGAGGCCACACAGACCGTCGTAAGGATCTTCCGCAGGTTCATGAGGAAATTCTGCGCATAGCTGTTGACGGCGGAAACGATGATATAGTAGTCCTCCTTCGCAGTCTTGTGGCGGATCCCCTGAAAGAACTGGAACTCATGGCGCAGCGAGGCCTTGCCTTCGGCATCGATGCGCGCGAAGAATTCCCCGCCGGTGACCAGGAACAGCGTTGTTTTTTTTACCCTGTCGAGGGTGTCCGCACGGATAATGAACTCTTCTTCATTCGGCAGAGGCTGAAGATGCTGCCGGCGCAGGTTCTCATAGGCCTCCTGGTTCTGTTCATTACCTTCGAAATTGAGCTTGGACGCGATGACAGCCCTTAATTCCAGCCGCGTATAAAAGTCTTCAAAAGCCTTTGCATTGGCGAAATAGTAAATGACCACGCTCAGCCCGACGATAACGGAAAGACAGAGCAGTGTGAACAGCAGCGTGATCTTCACCTGGATCTTCATGGTCTATTCATCTTTTAGCATATACCCCATTCCTATCACGGTATGAATGATGCGCCCGCCCGCGGGGTCATTTAGCTTCTTCCGGAGATAATTGATATACACATCTACGACTTTAGTATTAAGATTGAAGTCATAACCCCATACTTTTTCCAGGATATCCATCCTGGACAACACTTTCCGGGGATTTCTCATCAGGTATTCCAATAGGCGGAACTCGGTGGCGGTAAGATCGATGGGCTGTTCATTCCTTTTGGCGTTCTTTTCGTCCAGGTTCAGCCGGAGATCAGAAAATACCAACTCGTGTCCCTTCGCTACAGACGCGGGTCCCTGTGTCCGTCCGGGCTGTCTGCGCAGCAACGCACGAATTCTTGCCAGCAGCTCCGCAATTTTAAAAGGTTTGGAAAGATAGTCGTCGGCGCCGGATTCGAGACCCAGGACAATATTGTCAACGGTGCCCAGCGCAGTCAGCATCAGAACCGGAGTCTGGATCTCCTGTTTTCGGATTTTTTTACAGATCTCGATGCCGTTCACGCCGGGGATCATGACATCCAGAACGAAGAGGTCGTATGTGAAGCGGCCGATATGATCGAGGGCGGTTTCACCGTCCATGGCTACAGCAACCTCGTACTGCTCTTCATCCAGGGTTTTTCTGATCAGTGAAGCCACCGCCGGGTCGTCCTCGACCAGCAATATTCTTGCACTCATGGTTTGACCTCCTTGCATTTATCCAGCATGTCCAGGATCGACCGGGTGATCCGCTGTTTTTCATTAAAGGCGATCAGATGGCCCCGGCCGGAGATCATATCGATATGAAGGGATGGTGAATGCGTCAGATGAGTTCTTGCAAATTCAGCATTGCTGGTAAAGACCAGGTCATCCTTTGTACCCTGCAGATAGTTTACAGGGATATGGATCTTTGGCCACAGTGGCAGCATCGCGGAAAGATCATCCCGGTGATGCACCTTTTCCCGGTTGGCAGATACGAACATGCGGGGAACGATCCACTGGATCAGGGGACTTTCGACAAGGTAGGTGAACCAGAATATTCTTTCCTGCCCCGGTCCCAGGGGAGGCGCGACCAATACCAGGCCATCGGCCAGCTCCGGGTAATCCATTGCCAGACGACAGGCAATGGGAGCGCCAAAAGAGGCGCCTACAATGATCACCGGGCGATGCGCCTTGTGCAGGCTGTCGAGGATGGGCCTGATGGCGGCTGCCTGTGCTGCGATATTCGCCAAAGGATCTCCAAACCCGGAATATCCATAACCCGGTCTGTCCACCGCATACATCGTCGCCCTTTCCAACAGGCTGCTGTCAGATAAATATCCGTTCCAGTAACTAAGAGAGCTGGGTGCGCCATGAATAAAGAGAATCGTTGCCTTCGACGAGTCTTCGTCACCTACCCGGATATAACGTAATTTACGCCCCCGGGTCTGGTAATAATCTATTTTATGATCGATGTGACGGTCTTTAAAAAAGGCCCCGAGATCCTTGTCATCCATCCTGAATTGCACAACCCTGTCGAATATCAACGTAAAAATGATCATACCCAGCAATACCCAGCAAAATACTTTTAAAAGAATACGGCCAATTTTTAATACCATGGATTAAAATTAGGCAAAATCCGCTTACGAGGCTCCGGGTTCGGGACGATCGGTCTCTACCTTATCCAACTTGTCCTGCAATAGTTTTTTCTCCGCCAGGGAGGGGGTCAGTGCGTATGCATTGCTGAGGTGACGGTAGGCGGCATCCCTGTTGCCTGCCCTCCAGTACAGGTCACCCAATACGGCAGGGTAGATATAGTGATGTTGGAGAAGATTGTCCAGGCCGGAAATATCCAGGATCGCATCGATCGCGGCTGCGGTATTACCCAATTGCGCCAGCAGGATTGCCCGGTTCAACTGCACGATAGGAGAGGGTTTCAACGCCAGCAAATGATCATACAATTTTAACATGGACACCCAGTTGGTAGAATGAAAGTCCGGCGCCAGACAATGCTCGGCAGCGATCGCAGACTCTATGTGATAGACGGATAAAATATTGCCGGTAGCGCTGAGATTGAGATATTGATAACCCTTTTTTATAAGTTCCTGATTCCAGCTGCGGCGGTCCTGGTGTTCGAGCAATATTATATTATTATGATCTCCGATCCGGCTATTAAAACGGGACGCCTGAAAACACATGAGGGACAACAGGGCAAATGTAGGAGGGACGCCGCCAACCCGGTGTTCCGACAGCAGTTTACAAAGACGCATGGCCTCGCCGCAGAGATCATGACGGATCAGTTCGTCTGCCTTGGAAGAGTTATAACCTTCATTGAATAAAAGGTAGAGAACGGTATATACGGTATCCAGCCGTTCCTGGAGGTCATGACCAACGGGGATTTCGAAGGGAATGTTGTTGTCTTTAATATATTCTTTGGCCCGGTATATCCTTTTTTGAATGGTGGCCTCGGAGGAGACCAGGGCCTTGGCGATCTCGATCACACCGAAACCAGACACGGTCTTCAGGGTAAGGGCGACCTGATCTTCCGGATTCAATGCCGGATGACAACAGGTGAAGATCATTCGCAGCTGGCTATCGGCGATCTCCGTGTCCAGAAAGAACTGGAGGATGGTCAGCTCTGCCTCGGATTGCAGCAGCAGAGACAATTCTTCGGAAATAGCAGACAGCCTTTGTTGCCTTCGGACAAGATCGATCGTCCGGTTACGGGCGACCCGCATCAGCCAGGCAGAAGGGTTCTCCGGCACCTCGTGATACTTCCAGGTCTGTAATGCCTTTAAAAAGGTTTCCTGCACCGTGTCTTCCACCAACTCCAGGTTATGAATGCCGAAGATTCGGGTCAACACGGCAATCATCTTTCCCGCCTCATGGCGGAAAAGATGATCAACCAGCTGTTGGGGGGATCCTCCCTGGTGTGGGTTCATTATGCCATCGGTATTTTCATGATCTCGCGGATCTCCACCGATCCCTGGATCTCAAAATCGGGGAAGCCAAAGGCAAGTTCCGTGGCTTCTTCCAGAGATTCGGCCTTGATGATAAAATAGCCGCCAACCAGTTCCTTGCCTTCCGCAAAAGGGCCGTCGGTAACCACCGGCTTCTTCCCTTCTATTGATTTCCCTTCTTTCAAAAGGGGATCGCCGGCGACATAGCGACCCTTTGCGCTCAGCTGCCCGATCCACTCAAACCATTTTTGCATGCTGGCCTGAGCCTCTTCAGGGCTCAGTACAAGGTCTTTTGGTGCAGAACCCCGGAAAATGAACATAAAATCTTTCATGATAATGTTTTTTTGAGGTGAATACTGTTAACGGGACTATGACGAATGGGAAAAGACGGATCGGACAACTCCGGCAAAATTTTTTACTTTTTCTCGATATTATATATAGCTATCGGAGGATCAAAGGATTGATTGTTCTCCGGCCGGGCATAGATATTCCGGACGATGCCCATCCCTTTGACCACTTTGCCGAATGCGGCATAGCCCTGGCCGTCAGGATTGTTCTCACCCCCGAAGTCGAACCCGGGCTGGTCGCCGACGCAGATAAAGAATTCCGTGGTGGCCGTTCCGGGGGTGGTCCTCGCCAGGGAGATGACGCCGTCCTTGTGGAGGATATGGGTCAGCTGCGTGGTCTCATGGGGAATCCCGGGAAGAGAGACTGCCTTGCGATGATTGCTTCTCCAGATGCCTCCCTGGATCAATTCGGATTTAGGGGCATCGGATGATTGGTTCTCATCATTCAGCACCCGGTAGAAGGAACCATTTTTATAAAATCCGGAATCAATATAGGATACGAACGCCGCTACCGATCGGGGCGCCTGGCCGGGATATAATTCCACCTCGATATCTCCCGCGGAGGTCAGGATGCGGACATGGGGACTGGCCGGATTGGGAGAGGAACAGCCGGTGCACAGAGCGTTGAGAACAAGAAGGACGACCCAAAAATAGTTCGTACGCATAGATAGCTTTGTAACGCGCAAATTAGCTAATATTGTTCATGCAATTCGACTTACCGTTCTTACACCTTATTTTCATCGGGTTTCTCTCCCTCTTTCCCGCTGTTAACCCGATCGGTTCCGCCTTTATCGTGGATCCTCTCCTCAACGGACTGAACCTCCAGGAGAGAAAAAAGGCCGCCAAAAAGGTCGCCCTGTACTGTCTGACGATTTGCACGGTATCGGCACTGATCGGATCCTGGATCCTGAAATTATTCGGCATCTCCATTCCTATCGTTCAACTGGCAGGGGGCATCATGATCTGCCGCATGGGTTGGCAATTGCTCACCTCGGATGACGACATAAAAGGTTCGAAAGAGACAGCCCAGCCCGACCGCAGCGCCGGTGATATCGAGAACTTCCTGTTCTATCCGGTGGCATTCCCCATGACCACCGGGGCGGGCACCATCTCCGTACTGCTGACCCTCAGTGCACACGAGAACGAGAATGGCCTGATGGATCATGTCCTGAACCTGGGCGCCCTTTTTATCGCCATTGTACTCATGTGCCTGCTGATCTATATCTGTTATGCCAATGCGCCCAGACTGATCCATCGGCTGGGACCACGGGGCGAGCAGATCGTCAACCGGCTCAGCGCCTTCCTCGTGTTCTGTATCGGCATGCAGATCGCCTCTGCGGGTATACGGGCCTTGCTCAAGACTTAAACCATTGAGCAGGAATAAGAAATAACTGCGTCCGTTCTTATATCAACATTTCTAACCACCATATTTATGATATCTAAAAAACACTAAATCCGGAGTTGGTAACTAGCACCAAGAGATAAGAAGCATTTCCTGTTTGGTTTGTGTAATAGCCATTTTTGACTATTGAATTGAGTATTTAGTTAAAATTCAGTGTACTAAAACCGGTCAATAGATCTTCAATGCATTCGCGAGTCTACCTCGGATCGATCCGGCTAGGCTTAATGGAGATATCACTTTTACACTATCTGCATAAGCAAGAATCTCTCTTTCCAACTCGTAATTAATTATAACTCTCAGCTTCACCTCCAAGGTCAATCCATCTAGCCTTTTAACCCGCTGAGAACCATGCAGGGGCTTTGATTCCATATATTTCCCCGTTCGGCCGAAGAATTGGAGTATAACCTCTTCCACTACGCCCTGCTCGGGTATTGTGACACCGATGATGTCGTCGAAATATCGCGTCCAATCGATCTCGGTATTATTATGATATTTGGCTTTCGTCTCTTCAATACGAATGATCCGGTCGATGGCCAGGTTCCAGTTATATCGGTCATTATCTGGGTTATAGCCGAATAAGAACCAGCGATTATTATACTGCTTCAAAAAATAGGGGTGAATAGTTAGTTCGAAAGCAACCTCTTTCTCATATGGTTGGTAGGTTATCCGCAGGACGGTCTTGTAAAAAATGGCATTCCGTAAGACTCCAAGATGCTCGACCCCCTTTAAATAAGGGTTGTTGTCGAACTCGATGATAGCCGTAGAGGCATCCTTGGAAGCCATCCCCTGTCCTAGCTTGGGCAAGAGTTCGTTCAGCCATTCGAACTGTGGCATTCCCTTGAACTGCGACAAAATAAGGGAGACAGATTTCAACTCGTTGACTTCTACCTCGTTAAGGGGCATATTGTTGATGGAAAAAGAATTATCAGTATATCTGTAATATATTCTTTTTCCTTCCCGCCGTCGCTCTAAGTCGATGTTCCAACCCGCTTTACTCTCCATAAAGGCAATATCATCGAATATTTGTCTCCGGCTGATTCCATTGGATTGAGGATCGATTTCTGACAATACGACGGCACATTCTTCCATCAGGTCCTCAATGAAATAACGTTTTCCCGGGTTACGAAAACAATTATCCAGTGTTTTGTACCGTATCAATGCATTCTTATTGATTGCCATTTATGTTATTTCTTTGTTCCAATAAAAATAATTATTATTGTGCAGATAGACTGCACAGGATTAGTCTTTATTTGTGAAGTTCTTTGAGGTTCTGCTATAACTTATTGATTTTGCCAACTGGGGGCCTCCACGAGGATTCTCAGATCGGTTGGTTTCCTGGCTATTCCGGGATGAATGTTGCTTGGTCATTTGAGACCTTGGAATATTTTTGAAGTTTTATGCCGTTGCAAGAGATGGGAATATGAGACTGCTATCCAGTCCTTTTCAGACTATTTAAGCTATGCAATTATTATAACTTATTACTATGTGTCATATACAAAGAATAAAGTAGCAGGCCTCAAAGAACTTTAAAACTATGGAGATAAAGAAAGAAGACATATCTAAGATTAAATCGGCCTTTGAAAATATGCAGACGAAGGACGATCTGCTTACCTTGTTGAACAGTGCAAAGCCCTTCGTATATGGTCCTAGAACAGTTCTTTTCGAATTGCGGCAACTAACCTGGTATAGCAGTCCAAAATTAAGCGGGGAACGCTATAAAGAATTCAAGATCAAGAAAAAAAGCGGCCAGGATAGGACGATTCATGCTCCTGTCAAGGGGCTAAAAGCTATCCAGCGAACACTTGCCTTCATATTACAATGTGTTTTTGAGCCTCATAAGGCTGCAACAGGTTTCGTGAGAGGGCGATCCATCTTGGACAATGCGCAAGCCCACGCCGGGAATCGATATGTTTACAATATCGATCTTAAAGATTTTTTTCCTTCAATCGATCAGGCAAGGGTTTGGAAATGTCTGCAATTGAGACCGTTCGATCTCACCAATGAAACAACTCCGCAACGTCTCGAACTTGCCAATATCATCGCCTCGCTTTGCTGTGCGGAGATGGATGTGGAGCGAATTAATGAAAATAGAGAATGGACCGCTGTGAAAAAATATGTGCTACCACAAGGGGCGCCTACATCCCCGGTATTATCCAATGTCATTTGCCAACGGTTGGATTACCTGCTGTCCGCAGTGGCTAAACGGTTTGGCTTACGATATACCCGTTATGCAGACGACATCACGTTCAGCTCCATGCATAATGTATATCGGGAAGATCATGGGTTCATGAAAGAATTACACCGTATTATATCAGATCAGCGCTTTCACATCAAGGCGAGTAAGACTAGACTGCAAAAAGAAGGCTACAGGCAGGAAGTGACGGGGTTATTGGTCAATGAAAAGGTGAATGTACAGAAGAGATACATCAAAGAATTGCGCATGTGGCTAAATTATTGGGAACGATATGGTTATACCAGGGCAGCCGCTTACTTTAGCAGACAACATGGAGGCCAGAAGGAGCATTCCAATGGGAAAGAATCCAATATGAAAGAGGTCATAGCCGGCAAATTGGATTTTCTGCAGATGGTGAAGGGGAAGGATGATAATGTCTATTTGGGATTAAAGGGAAGGTATGATGTTTTGACAAAGAAAGATTCAAAAGGCCAACACGAGACTAAGAAACACTCTACCAAGGATTCGTCCACTCCAACAGTAAAGATGCTTCTCCCTCATAACCCAATCTATACCGTCAAATTTCTGAAGAACTTCAAGATCGGTGATGGTAGTGGATTTAAGGAGCTTGTTCACGACACAGAGCTATCTGAGGAGATCATCAAGGAAATCCTTAATAAAGTAAAGAGTGATCCGAACTTCATATATAGATTTAAAGGAGAGACTGTGAAGGACATCTCCTTTCTTAATGGGAAACTATATGGAGCCGTCATTGCCTTAATCGATCGCTTTGAAAAGGAAGGCGTACCTTATTTCGAGCTAACGGGAAGACATCCATACAATAATGACGAAACCTATACGAATTTTGCGAGATATTTCAAAAGGAGTTATAGATATGGTAGTGGTGAGGAATATAGTAAGTTCTTGATAGATCTTGTCGAATTATTCAAAGAGCAAGGCATACCTGCAAGCTCATTAATCATTGAACCCGACACGCGGAAATTCAATATAAGAGCTACGTTCTTTACCTGGAAGCCAGCCCTTATCGTAGGGCTAAAACACCTTATACAGGGTATCAAGGACCATTTGAACATTAATGGTGAAAGTATACAAGATATCGCGAATAAGAAGATCTCTATCGAAATAGTAAAGGTAGAGAACGATGGTGTATACTATACTGAGTTGCGCATATTGGACCGTCGCAGTAAAGTCAGTGTCAATAGATATACGTTATGGGAGTATCTGACACATTCAACAACTTACCAGAGTGAGTTCAGGAACTTATGTGACTGGATTGTTGAATGTGACTTTGCAGATGATGAGCCTCCTGGTCGATTCAATCTTCTGAATGCAAATAGCGTCTATCCAGCGTTAAATGAGATCCAGACCCTGGATCATCTTGTAGGAGGATATAGAAATATTTTAAGATTCTATGAAAGCAGATAAAGTATTGATCATCGATGATAAATTGAAGACCGAAAAACACAATTCGGAGAATGCTATCGCTCAATTGAACGATCATCAGCGTTCATTGATAGATCATTTTAGAGATGTAACAGGTTTCTGGGAGCAACGGGACGACGACGTCCTACTGCACATAGACTTCTCGCCTTATCGTTTTATTTTTATACATGATAGTTATAACGAGCCAATCATTCAGGGAGGGCTAAAGGAAGTATTGATCCAGAAGTTAAGCGCAACCTCGACGGTAATACTTTTCTCGGGGACTAAAAGGGAGAGCCCTATCGGTCAAAAAATTTTTGCTGAAGATATAGAGGATGTATTCTGGTATGAACTACGGCGAAGCCAATATTTTGATAGATTGCCCAAGTTCATGGACAGCGTGGCTATTTTTGGTGACTATAAGATCGAGTACCTATATAATAGATACAGTGACCCTAAAAAGGACAAAGGTCAGGAGTTGGCTGATAAAGTTCGCAGTCTTTTAGAAGTATCTTCACAGAGAGCCGCTTATTCGGAAACTTTCGTTCAACTTTTACAACTTTTTGGTCATCAATATAACGAGAGTATATTGGAACGGTTCTCAAACTTATCAGACGATAGATTTCTTTCAGCCTTGGACAGATTAATTCAAGAATAATTGCTACCAATGTATATTCTGCTATATCACTCGAATAAGCCCGAAGGGATGCCCGATCATAAGTTCATTCCAATAGACATACAAAGTCTGTATTTGATAGTAGACCTTTCAAACTATCTATATACAACAAATATTGAGGAATTCCTTGCCGACCAAATTGCCAACTCTCTGGACAAGCCGGAATATAGAGATGTAAAAGGAGTGATCATTGACAAGCATCTGAGAGGGGATGGCTGGTCCCGAGCGATACGACTTGCGGGACACATTGCAATAACACCTTATTCGAACTGTCAGCTCAATAAGTTGCCGATCCTATTAACGGATGGATCATTTCCAGACATGAAAGACAGTTCTATGACAAATACATTCATTGACAATCCCTTCCATGCAGGTAGTTTTCATTTCAAGACATACAAAGAATTGTTCACCCAGGAAGAAGACCCTATCGCGGGTAATATCATATTCTCTTTCGAGAGAGAACAATTAGCAAAGGTAGATCATCATAAATGGCGGATTAATGGATCAGAAGATAGTCGTCACCAATCGACCAATGAGTGGGGTGCCATGCGGCTGGCGTACAATTTCGGGCTTAGTAGCCAGATATCATTCAATTACCCTAAACATCTCTACTTTAAATATCTTGCACTTTCTCTTGAGGATAGAAACATCCAACAGGACAATTCCCTTGTAGGTTTGTTTAATAAGGTCTTATTAATAGATGACCATGCTGGTCAAGGTTGGAAGGAACTGATGGAAAAAATATTTGTATGTCAGGTCGACCCTTTAATTCCTTCTCCAACTGATCTGGGCTGGCAGGCTAAGAATTTCGAGCAATACGATCTGGTATTACTAGACCTTTACCTGGAAGGTCGCCCGGATAAAGCGCTTTCTCTTGCTGTTCTAAAATTCATAAAAGACCGACATCCAAATATTCCCGTCGTTATATTCACTGCTTCTGAGAAGGCTTGGAACCTGGATGAAGTAATGGACAATGGGGCTGATGGAATGTATATCAAAGAGTCTCCTGTCCATCTCAAAGATGAACGCTATAGCCTGGAAAACTATAAAGATTTCAAACATACTATCGCATCTGTGCACACAAAGTATCAAGTACTGCGACCTTATTGGAAGGTTATTGATTCCATTCAGTCAGATAGTAATTTTAAGGCAATCGAAAATGGCGCCAGAAAGATCAAGGACAGATTGGCAGAACGACTTAAGATGTTTTATGGATTGTTAAAAAAGGGATATGAACAAAGCAGTTATGATATAAGAACGTTTTTTTATTCGGATCATGAACTTGCGTTTATGACCTTGTGGAGTACCTTGAATGAAATCCAGGCATATAGGTTTCACAAAACCCAGGGCCTCAACACTGAGTGGAAGCTCCTTTCGGACGGATCTTACTACATAAAGTATCAAGCATCAAGAGGTCGCTCCAGGCGGCTTCCTGCCCAGTTCCATACTGATCTTAGAGCCAAGCCGGTTTGGTTTGCTAAGGCTTCTGCAGATACTCAAAAATGGCGTTTTGAGCAACAGATCAGACTGCAGATTAGTTTTATCATCGAGCGGATGGGTCCAAGCAACAAGACCGCAATCCTCGCTGATCTATTGCGACTAAACCATATAAGGAATGCACTTTATTTAACACATGGTGAAGACACTGCCAACTTCTTCTCTTCTACCGAAGAGGATAAGCGATTAGGAATTACAACAATGACCCCCCAAGCTGATATATTGGCCCTTTTCAATATCGTATCTTATCTATTGACGGAAGACGAGACATGCAAAGTATTAGCCATATGACGATAATATTACTTCAACATTTGTCCAGCTTTCTCCTCATAAACATTCCTTAATCTCCCTTATCGTATCCAAAAATCTTTGTTCCACCCGCACATTATCCTTCCAGGCTAGATCCCTCTCGATCAGGTCGATGGATTGCACGATGGTCGATCCGGCCTGCCCGGGTTTCTTCCCGAGTATGAAGACCGTATCGGAGATGCCGACCGCCGTCGGGATATCGTGCGAGACGATGATCAGGGTCTTGAATTCATCGGAGAGGGATACCTGCAGCAATAGTTCCACAACCTTGTCCAGCACACAGACATCCAGCCCGGAGAAAGGTTCGTCCAGCAAAAGGAAATCCGCACCCTTTAACAATTGCTGGCAAATGCTCACACGCTGTTGCTGGCCGCCGGACAACTGGGAGGGATAATGCGATAAAACCCCGGACAGATCGAATTGTGCAGTATAGCGGTTCATGGCATCCTCTTCTTGCCCGGCCAGGGACTTGTTCTGCCGGGCTGCCAGCATAAGGGACTGGCGCACCGTCCTCCAGCCGAACTGGTAATAGTTCTGGAAGATGACACCCATATCCCCTGCCCGTACCGGCCGCATGCAGGACGCCCCGCCGCCTGAGGTCTTCTCCCATTTGCCTCGAATGTTCAGTACTCCCGAACTGGGCTGCTGCAGCCCGGACAGCAGACGGAACAACTGGGTCTTCCCGATCCCGCTGCGGCCGATCAGGGAGACGACCTGGCCCTGCTGCAACCCGGGTCGCACAATGTCATGAATGCTGAAATTGATATCCTGCAGGATGCATTTATCTCCATAAGAGAGAGACAGGTCCTTTGCTTCCAGGAGTAATTCTCCTTTTTTATAAATGGTCATGATGGTTAAGATTGAAGTTTTGTATAAGGGAATAGCCAGCGCCGCAGACAGCCCAGGAGGTAGTCGAAGCAGAGCCCGATGCTTAAGATCATGAACTGCAGGGCCAGCACATGCGAGAGGTCGTTATATTTATTGTATTTGATCAACAGGACGCCAATGCCACCTTCGCTCATGCTCAGTCCTTCCACCATGGTGATCATCATCCAGGCGATGGCGAAGTTCTGCCGGAGGATCTCGAAGACCTGGTCTGCCTTGCCCACGATGATCACCTCATAGAGTGTTTGCCAGCGATTATAACCCAGGGTCTGGCAAAGTTCGAACTCCTGCCTGTTGATATGGACGATGACCGAGAGAAAGGACGTGGTAAAAAAAGGCACGATGCCGGACACCAGCAGGGACAGCTTCAGCTGGCTGCCATCCTTTGTAAGTAAGGTGAAAACGAAGATCAGCCCGGTAAGGGTCAGATACCGGCATTTCACGATGAACTGGGCGATGCTGTGAAAGAACGGTATGACCGACAGGTACGCGAAAAACAGGGTGATCACAATCGAATAGAACATCGCCTGCAAGGTCAGCAGGAGGCTCGCCAGCACATTATCCAGCAGCAGCCGGCTGCCTATCAACTGCCCGAAGGCATCCATAATACGAAGGGGAGAAGGGATCAATCCCCCTGAACCAAACTGCCAGCACAACAGCGTCACCGTCACCTGCAGCAGGACCATGAGGAGGAAGGTCTGCCGGTTGATTGTAGCAAAAGGCTTAAACATATCTGAAAAATTAGGGGACGACGGCTTGCCGCCGCCCCCGGTGAGTAATTATTGTCCCGGTAGGATATCCTATTGTCCCAGTACGATCTCCACGCGACGGTTCCTGCGACGCCCATCTTCCGTGCTGTTGTCAGCCACTGGTTTGGAGGCCCCGAAACCCTTGGCTTCGATCCGGCCCTCTTTTAATCCTTTGCGGACCAGGTAGTCCCTGACGGCTGCAGCCCTTTGCGCGGAAAGAGGCTGGTTGATGGCATCGGCGCCTTTATTGTCGGTATGTCCGTAGACACCCAGCTTGAGCCCTTCGGCCACGACTGCGGACTCGAAGATCTCATCCAGGGTCTTATAGGAAGAAGACCGCATGACGGCCGACCCGGTCTCGAATTCGATGCTATAGGATTTGGACGAGACGGCCTCGGTGATCTGGTCGGCATATTTCGTCTCGATGGCCTTGCCTTCCAGCAGCTCAGGGTGATTGGAGATCACACTCAGCAAAAAGGACTTGTCCACGGCCTTTTCATAGGGCATGAAGCTCGGCATGATGGCAGGGTACATCTTTACCATCAGGTTGCCGAAGGTGTTGTACACCGCCTTGTAACGGTCTACCTTGTCGCTGCCCAGTCCAAAAGTATTGGCCATATCTGTCAGGTTGAAGACCGCCGACCCGCCCAGGCTCACCTTCATTCCACGGATGTCTTTTTCTTCGACACCGTTGTAATATTTCAGCCAGTACTCGGCATTCTGCTCCTGGTAGACCTTGGCGCTGACCTCCGCGGCAAATCTTCTGGCCTCGCTGAAGGAACGGACCTGGTCACCGGATTGAGCCAGAGCAATGATCATATTCTCGATATCCGTACGATGGTCATAGGCCCATTTCTTGATGACGATCGTTTGATTGGGCATCTGCGAGGCATACTGCCGCGTATTGGCGATCGTTACCAGGCCGCCCTTCTTTGTAGCCACGTTCACGTCCCCGGGTGTCCAGGTGGCAACGCCATCCACACCAACCGTCGTATCCCGGCCCGTCGTCTTGCCACCCGCAATGATCTTACGGTTCTCCGTATACCCTGTGATATATTTATTGGGCGCATCCAGGAAGTCGCCGGCCGCGATCAGGTTGATGGCGGCGGGATCATAGGTGGTCTCGTCCGGATTGACCCTGATGCCGTTATCCCCGGCCCATTTCAACAGGATATTGATATCCCCGTCACGCAACACGCCGGCGACGCATTTGCCGATGGCATTGTGCGGATCCTGTTTCCAGGATTCGGGACCCATGATCTGGTCCTCACCATAGGACTTACCATGCGCCACCGGTATGATGATGGGCTGGTATTCCGGACCCAGGGGCTCCAATTCTTTTGCCAGTGAGGTCATGAAGGCGGGCATCCCGTCACCCATGAAGGTGATCAGCACACCCGTCGCATTCGGGTTGGTCTTATACTCACCCGCGAACTTGACAAGATCGGCCATCTGCTTGTTGCAGTCATCCTGGCGAACATAGGTGATATCCAGGTGGGCCTTATCAAAAAGGGAACTCCTGACTGTACGTACACCCCCATTGGCGTACATACCGGAGAACTGACTGTTCCAGGCCATCCGCTCCCAGGTCATCGGCGTACCGCCATTGACGGCCGTGACACTGGAAGGCAGGGGCAGCAGGACAGCATTGGCGCTGAGGGATGCATCAGGGGCATCGGGTAAGACCACCTTACCGACTTCGATGGCCTGTGCGGCTGCCTTCGGACGGGCCTGATACCATTTTACACTGAATATACCGGCCGTAACGACGGCAGCGATGATCAATAATTTTCCGGCGGGTTTTACTTTGATAGACATATGTTTGAGTTTTTAAGGTTTTCAAATTTGATAGTGAGGGACTTCCGGCCAGGGCCGGGGTCCTGTTAATCCAATAATCCTTTGTAGCGGTCAGGAGGCTTTACGCCCTTCAATCTTCCCTTGTCGGCATTATCCTTGAGGGCCTCGCCGGTATAGTGGAAGTCGCTGCCCAGGTCGAACCGGTCGATCAGCTCGATAGCCTGCGCCGACTTTGCCTTATCCTCCAATACCTTGTCATCCATGAACCGGGACGTGACATCGATGGCGGATTTGATGTGACCGATCTTTTCGCCAATCCTCACCTTTAGCAGGGATAGAGCCTTCTCGGCATCCTGGTTGAGTTCGTCATCGCCCTTGAAGGCCTTCATGGCGCTGGTGATGGCAGAGAGACCGGTAGTGACGGAATAGTAGAGGTCCTTTTTTGCCTCCAGATCCAGTTTGGCATCTTCCAGCATGATCCCACTCTCTTCATAGGCTGCATCAGAGAAGCTCACCAATTTGTTCAGGTCTCCGACAATTGGTGTAATGTTATCGATATACTCACGGCAACGAATAACGTTATTGGCATAGAGGTCTATTTGTCGGTTCTTGCTCCCCTCGGCCTGCAGGACCTTCACCTTTTGTATATTCAACTGCAATTCCTTTTCCTTATCGCCCAGTTTATCCATCAGTTCACTTTGCTTGCCCTTCAGGCGGGCGGATTGCTCGTAAAGGGTCTTTCTGTCCTTATAGCCCTGTTCGATCTTCGCCTCGAGAATATTGAAGGGATTGAGCTCAATGGCCAGCCCGATGGAATAGTTGGCAATAAACGCCGAGAGGTATTTCAGGGCTCTCCAGAATTTCCTGCTGGTGACGATCATGAGTAAAAATCCCATGACGACGCCGCCGATAACCAGGTTCACCAGGTTCCAGGTCACGGTGACCAGCCAGGGCAATACATAAGTGAGAAAGCCATATCCCAGACCGGCGGCAAGGGAGAGCCCAATAACGGCGGTGGCGATATTCTTCGGCTCGCTCCACCAGCCGGGTGTCTTTGTTTTTTCAATGAGATGTTTCATGGTCATTCGGTTTTAGTGTATATAGTTTTTAATTTTTACGATGTCGGCCTCGATCCGGGCCTTTCTGTCCGCACTCTCGGCAACATAAGACCCGTTACGGCTGCTGATCTTTTCTTCGTTTTCGGCTATCTCCGCCTGCAGGGCTTGGACCTCGGTCTGCAGATCGGCGATCTCCTTTGTCAGCGTCTGTATGCGGAGGAACTTCTCCTCCGTGGCTGCCTTGCGGGCATGTACCTTTTCCTGCAGTGCCGCATCCACCGTCGAATGGAACTGACCCGCATCCGTCTCCAGCACCTGCAGATAGGCGGCTGCGGTAGACAGGAGTTTCTCCTTATCCAGCCCCTGGACCTGCAATCCGGCAAAGGCGGCGGCAAACCTCGACGCTTCATCGGGCATGACCTGCATGGCCAGGATCATCCTGGAGAATTCGTAGTAGTCCGGACCGGGAATGTTCGCCTCCCGGAACAACTTGTCGAAATACTCGGCGAAGCGGCTGTCCCTTTCCGAGACTGGCCTTACTGCCGACCTAACCGCAGCTGCATTCCTTCCGGCATCTTTTTCATGCCCCGCCGCCGGCGCGGCCCCATCGATATCCCCTTGTTTGTTTGTCTCTGTCGGCTGGGGCGGTGGAGGAGTCACCTCCACAAAGGCCGACAGGATCTTTTTTCCCAGACTTGCCATAGTTGTTGATTTTAATGGTTGATCGTTACGGTCACTGCCAAGGTATCCGGGGCAGCGCTGATATGTTCAGGGCATGGCTCGGCCATGTATAACCGTTGCCGGGTATACGACCGCTACCGATGCTGTATGGTCTATTGGATAAGCATGGAGGAGAGCAGTATGTTCTCCTGCAGTATGCCGGGGACGGATACCTTCGGCGGAATGGCCTTGGTATGACTATTTGTCCATTGACGATGGATAAGGAATACGATGATGGAGAGCAATATTGCTATCACTCCTGCTATTTTTTTCATTTTTTGGATGATTAAAAAATAAGGGAAAATTGCGTGTAAGGATCAACGTTTATTAAACGTATCCTGCTGCCTTTCGGGGATTTTCTTTGCCGGGGACTTTTATGATCTGGAGATTTCCGGTGGTCTAACCCTGTTAAGAAGACGGGCAGATAAAAACTCCATTAAAGTGTTCATGTTGTTTGGGAGACTGGCTCCTTTTTGTTTGGTAGAGTAAAGATATATACGCAAGGCCCCTCCTTGTTAGCATATACGGGGGCGACGGTATTTTTCGTTTCCTAATCGGTAAAGTACCTGTGATGAACGGCAAAATAGGAGGCTGAGTGCGATCATGGCGTGTTGGGCGGTGGGTTTTGACTTACGAATGGTCGCGGGCCTGTAAGAACGGTTGGAGGGTATTCGCAAAGGGGCCTCAATTGTTACAGCGTTGCATTTTCAGGGCCAATCTTGCTACAGTGTTGCATTTCAGAGGATCCCGGACTGTGACTTCGGACAAAAACCCCTAACATTGTATACCACCATTTCCTAACTTAATCACCATCATATGATATCCCTGACGCGTTGCGCTGCCCGTATAATATTCTGTCTCTTCTTTTTCGGACTTTCTGCGATTTCGTACGCCCAGGATACTGCACGCCAGATCTATCTTTGGCCGAATGGCGCACCAGGTTATGAGAACCGGCGCAATATACCCGAACAGGCAAAGGACTATTGGGTGAAGAATATACACAACCCTTCCATCACGGCCTACCTGCCGCCGAAAGACCACGCGACCGGCGCCGCGGTCATTATTTGCCCCGGCGGCGGGCATCGCCTGCTGGTCTATAATTCCGAGGGAAGGGATGCCGCACGCTACTTCAACAAACTGGGTGTGGCCGCCTTTATATTAAAATACAGGCTCTTCCGGGAAGACTCAACCTATTCACTGGAGAAAGAAGTGCGGCAGGATGCGTACCGGGCGATGAGACTGGTCCGCAGCAAGGCGGCGCAGTGGCAACTGGATACCGCCCGCGTGGGGATCATGGGCTTCTCAGCTGGTGGGGAAGTGGTGGCGATGGTGGCCTATTCAGAGGGTAAGGGAGATGCCAAGGCAGCCGATCCCGTCGACCGGCTGAACGGCCGCCCCGATTTTCAGATACTCATATACCCGGGACCGCTAGGTGTGCCGGAGATCGTCCCCGCAGATGCGCCGCCGGCCTTCCTCATCGCCGCCAATGATGACGAATGCTGTTCGGTACCGGTCGTAAAGTTGTTGGAGAAATACCGGACGGCGAAAGTTCCCGTCGAGGCGCATATTCTGGCCCAGGGCGGCCATGGGTTCAACATGGGTTACCGGTCGAACCTGCAATCGGTAAAGGGATGGCCCCTGCTCCTGGCAGATTGGCTGGCCGATACGCATCTGTTGCATCGCGCGCCGGATCTGAAATAACACAAATCCCCGGTAAGATTACCAGGGATTTACTAATCAAAGTGTTTTAACCATTAAACCTTATCCTATGAGAATAACAAAACTACGCTAGTCCCGCCAACAGAAATAAATTCTGCCCGTGAGAATTAATGTTTTAGGATCAAACCTTAAGTTTTTCTCAGTATAACCCTTAGTGGCTGACCCGTAAATGTTTTAGAGTATTGTAAAAAACGCCCGGACGTTGGCTGATTATGACTTTTTAGGAGTCTTTGCCTTGCCCGCTGGGGGCTTTGCGGCCTGCTGTCTGGCCAACTCTTCCTCTTCGGAAAGAATGGTGGGCTCAGGGATCGCAAGATCCCCAAAGACATCGGGCATCATATAAATAATATTCGCCACGGTATTATAGCTCACGTCAAATAGCCGCCAGGTCTCCCCTTCATCCCTGGATTGCCCCACGAAATAAGTGACAACATGGAATTTCTTGTTGTCGTCGCGGTGGAAATAACGGGATAGCCGGATCACACACTGCCATTGGTCATTCTCCGTTTGAAGGCTGAGGAGCCTCATTTCCGGCTTTTCTTCCTCAATGCTGCTGACGGTGCGTTTCCTGCCTTTTTTGACATGCTCGATATAGCCGTCCTTACCGCCGTAGTACTTGATCACGGATGCGGGAACCAGGTCCGCATAGGCCGACCAACTCTGATAGTTATCCGTTTTGGTAAGACTATCAGCGAAAAATAAGGCCCTTTGGGTGATTTTAGCCGTATCGGCCTGCGCCAGGCCCGGCAGATGGGAAAATAATAGGGCCGTTACGGCCAGAATGGGTGTAAAGGTCTTCATGAGGTATTAGATTATCGGGCTAAAATAATACAAAAAGCTGTTAGCTGCAAGCCCTTCTAAAACGTTATAATTTAGAACTCAAACCGTTGATTTCCATCTTTAACCCTGAATATTGCGTTTTTTTAATTATCTTGACCCGCTCTTAATAATCTCCAACTATAAGACCTATATGTTAAGGAAAACTGATTTTGTTTATTCAGGAAAACAGGAACCGCATCGTCTTCGTACCAGGCAGATCCTTCAGCAGCATCCCGATGTCAGGAAACTGATCGGCAAGAATAAGTATACCATTTTTGCGATCATCGGCCTGGTGAGTTTCCAGGTGGTACTGTCGTGGCTTGTCAGCGCACAGGCCTGGTGGATCGTGATCGGGGCTGCTTACTTACTGGGAGCCTTTGCCGATCATGCTCTCTTTGTCATGATCCATGAATGCGCACATCATTTACTTTTTAAGAATCGTGCGGCCAACCGGCTGGCCGGCATCCTGTCCAATCTGCCCCAGCTCTTCCCCAGTTCGGTGTCTTTTGAAAGATATCATATCAAGCATCATTCTTTTCAGGGCATACACGAACTGGACGCGGATCTGCCCAATCGCTGGGAAGCCCGCCTGATCAACAACTATTTTATCGGCAAGATCATCTGGCTGCTGTTCTATCCTGTATTCCAGGTGTTCCGCATATCGCGTCTGAAAGAGATCAAGCCATTTGATAAATGGGTAGCCCTGAATTTTATCGCAGAGGCCGTCTTTATCGCCGCCATCTGGATCGCCTTTGGTCCCAAGGCCATCATCTATCTTCTTTTAAGCTTTTTCTTTTCCGTAGGCCTGCATCCTCTCGGAGCCCGGTGGATCCAGGAACACTACCTGACCCATGACGAAGAACAGGAGACATTCAGCTATTATGGCGTATTGAATGTCGTTGCCTTCAATGTAGGCTATCATAATGAGCACCATGATTTCCCCTCCATTCCATGGAACAAGTTGCCCCTGATCAAAAAGGCTGCGCCGTCATACTACGACAGCCTTTATTCACACAAGTCATGGACTAAATTATTCTTTCGTTTTCTCTTTGATCGTGAAATATCGCTCTACTCCCGTATCGTTCGCAAGGAAAGAGGAAAGGTTAAGCTGACGGACGAATCGAGACCCGATGTAGACCTGATCTCCGCAGAAAGAGAACATGCAGGGAAAAAAGTAACGTCGGTTTAAAAGGTCTGGTCCATTACGCAGAACTCCCAACCGTCTAAATAAACACCCGCGTTCCTGAGTTGAAGTTCCCCCGGAACTCCTTGGGCGTACAGGTCTTTTTCTTCTTGAAGATCCTGTTGAAATTGGATATATTATTAAACCCGCAATTATAGGAGATCTCAGCGATGGAGTGCGTAGTGTCGATCAGCATGCGGCTGGCATGACCCAGCCTGATCTCATTGAGACTGTCGATAAATGTATTACCCGTCCTTTTCTTGATGAACCGGCTGAATGATACGTCGGTCATGTTCACCAGTTTGGCTACTTCACCGAGCGTGACAGGCTTGTCATAATTATTGTTCATGTACTCAAAGGCCTTCTCGATCCGCCGGCTGTTATAAGTAAAATGCTCGTTGGTAAAACTGGCATCGGATAAGGTCCGCATATTCCGGGATATAGATAGGTCATGCAGGATCGATAATAACTCCAATACGGAATCGAAGCCATTCTTCTGATTCAACGAGAGGATGCGCGGCGCCAGCGCCAGCGTCGTATCCCTGGAGAAAAGAATTCCTTTCTGCGAACGCTCTACCATGCTGCGAATAAAACTCAATTGATTTCTCCGTAACAACTTATCGTCAAAAAGATCCTTATGCCACTGGATGGTGACCTCGCGGATCTCTTCACTTTTACATTGATGGGTAAACCAGGCATGGTACAGGTTCGGGCCCACCAGCACCAGTTCCATGTCGTCAATACTATCGATGTGATCGCCAACGATGCGTCTGGCGCCCCTGGCATTGATGATCAGGTTTAATTCCAGCTCTTCGTGATAATGCAAAGGGAAAGAGAATTCCTTTTTTACGCGGGAAAAGATGGTACAGCAGTCATTCTGCGTGAGGGGCGTAATCTCCCTGATAATATTCGTGCTCATATGGCAGTCGATTTTATGGTTGAATAAATTTACAGGAAAACCGTCAGTATTGAACAAAGATGAGATAAAAAAGTACAATCGGAAAGTGAAATCGTATAAGTCACATAATCACATGATAGTAACTAAATTAGCTCGTAATGGGCATGCTGCTGCCGTTGACCGGGTCCATAAAAATCAAATTTGGGATAAAATATCATTATCATTCTGATCGTCGCAGTATTTATATTTGTTATCTAACCAGGGATGGCCTGTACCGATAAAAACTGATAGCTTAGACGAATGAAATTACAAATACCGGATCTCATCATCATCGCCGCCTACCTGATCACCATGGTGGTCATTGGCTGGGTCCTGCGTAAAAAGGCCAGGCTAAACAAGGAGAACTATTTGCTGGGTGGGAAGTCCCTTCCCTGGTATATGCTGGGCCTGAGTGATGCTTCGGATATGTTCGATATTTCCGGCACGATGTGGATGGTCAGTTTGTGCTTTGTATATGGCATGAAGAGCATTTGGATCCCCTGGCTCTGGCCCGTATTCAACCAGGTGTTCATGATGATGTATCTCTCGCGCTGGTTGCGCAGGTCTAACGCCACGACAGGCGCAGAGTGGCTGGCAGGTCGATTCGGCAAGTCGGGCCCCGGGGTCCGTGCATCCCATAATATTGTAGTGGCCTTTGCATTGCTCAGCTGCTTTGGCTTTATGGCCTACGGTTTTGTAGGCCTGGGAAAATTCGTAGAGATCTTTATCCCCTGGGATATCGTACAGCCCTATATTCCTTTTCATGTTACGCATGCCTATGTCCCGCATTTTTACGGTATCGTCTTTACGCTTTTTGCCATGTTCTATTCCATCCTGGGCGGCATGCACAGTATCGTACTGGGTGATGTGATCAAGTATGTCATCATGACCATCGCTTGCATCAGCATCGCGGTCATTGCCATGGTCCATCTCAGGGGCCAAACCCTTCATACACCGGAGGGGTGGCTGAATCCTTTTTTTGGGTGGAAGCTGAACCTGGACTGGACTAATATCCTGCCGGATGCCAATAAAAAAATACAGGAGGATGGGTACTCTCTT
>Ga0247778_1000704_pt1 | contig 30659 bp, 29 predicted proteins | sample UWRJL049202B5_FD_179939 | JGI IMG/M metagenome (GOLD analysis project Ga0247778, IMG submission 179939) | Plant litter microbial communities from Arlington Agricultural Research Station in Wisconsin, United States - UWRJ-L049-202B-5 | ecosystem: Environmental > Terrestrial > Plant litter >...
GAGCTAGGAGCGGGGGGTTAGTAGGTTGGTTGATTGATGGATGGAGGGGAGCGGTACCTCAAATCGAGTCCATTCGTGGTCTTGGTGGCCTCTGATGGGTGGCATTTTGAGATCGAGTGTCGGGATTGAGGTGAGATCCGTTGATGAACTGAGAGTGACGGTGACTCCAGATTCAACAACGCGCGTTTAGCTTGTGCTCGAGAGCGTTGAAGAGGTAGATATGCCTCGAAACGCTGATTCTTCTCGTGTTGAGCGGGTTGATGGCTCTAACTCTAAGGATTGAGATCGAAGTTGACGAGCGTGTTGTAAATTATGTATGAAAGATGATGAAATTGACACACTAAGGGTTTAAAGATGTGGGTGGAGGAATCTTGAAGTGGAGAGTGTTGTTGGGGGCGGTGGAAAGATATTTGTAGTGGCGATGGTTGAAGTGAATTATCTTCTGAGAGACAGCGGTGAGAACCAGAATTCACTTTTTGTTCCCAATAACTTAATATCCTCTTTGGCTTGATCCTAACGATTCAAAGTATATCCAGAGCGTTGTTGAATATTTGATATTGTTCGGTGGAATATGATATGTTGGTGTGGTGTCTTTGCAGGCGAGCCGCTGTATGGAGGATATCGTGAGTTCTGACCGCGCCTGCCTCCTGGGGGGAGACCGCTCCCGTGAGAACATTTAATGCACAAGGTGAATAAGAAAGATGATTTTCAAATTTCAAACCAAGTTTCAAGTACTTCAGCCACCAGGATCATTCAATGTCGGAGGAGAAAGTTCACTGGCGGCGCTTCGCGAGGCTTCACTCCTCCGTCAATATACCGGGGTCTTCACCATCTCACCTGAGCATTTTCAGCAATCAACACACACGCAAAGAATTGATAAGTCTTCAAATCATTCATAACCACATAACATGATCTGTACTCGCCAATTAACTGGCCCACGATGCACATCTCGGCATCAGACTCATCATCTCACAAACATTATGCCCATTCGTATCCCTTGTAAATGCTCGATATATCCAACGCCTCCAAGAATGCAGCTCGAGTTTTTTTCGAATAAACACAGGTCCACCTCTTAGTATATACCTTGGGTACGATATTGGAATGTATCGTAACTGTCATCATCAGTAAGGGTCTAGGGGAAGAGTGGGAGATCGAGTGCTCACAGTCGTGTGTAATAGCTCCCTAATGATTTGCCAATCAAATCCGTTTCCACGAATTGCTCGGCTTCGTCTGCGCTGAGCTGTAGTTGAAACCGTTGCCGTAAGCTGTTTGTGGCTTGCTGAACGCCGTATGAGTAGCATGGCATCTTCGATTCTCGACCCATCATGCTGACCAGATCAATCAGATTATCCGCAGATCGTCGAAGTGCTTTAAATATTAGTAAAGAACAGAATATTTGCATAAGACTCATACCTTGGAAAGCTTGTTTGCATAGCTTCTTGTAATCATCAAACCCAGGAGACCCAACTCCACCCAGAACATCAACATAATCTTGCGTCAACTTGAACGGCGCAGCTTCGAACCCGACAGATCCTGGAGAGTTTGAAAGCATAAATCCAAAATCTATGTGAATGATGTGGCCCTCATTGTCGATGAGAACGTTTCCGTTATGTCGATCCTTGAGCTGTAGAATATAGGAAATAATACTATAGGCTGCCAGTGACCGCTTGAACGCATCTTCTGCAGCTTTGTAGGCATCACTCTCTGGAGCACCAAAGGTCTTCACAAAATGGTCCTTCAGGGTTGCAATACGTCTTCGAGGATTCTGTCCGGCTTCGATCGTAGCAAGAGTCAAACTCCGTTTGAGCGAATGAAGAGAAACACCGTTCGTTATGGTCTCAATCAGACCAGATGACTCTCCTGTGACCAAAATGCGCATTCGTTTTACCCAGACGGGAGTTTGAGCATCTTGCCAAATCTTGTCACAGACCTGAATTAGCTGACAAGCAAATGCTTCTTGCCTCAAATCGGCCCCAGTCTTGACGATCACACTCAGAACATCCCAGTTCTTCATCCATCCATAAGGCGATGACTTTCGGATCCGCTCTTTCTTCACATTCCAGGCTTCACCGAACGTCGCAGCACTTGGATCATCTCTGTCACCTTTCCTTTGGACACCGCCCGTCTTTTGATCGTTCTCCATTCGGGCAGCTCCGGCACTGCTGTTCAGAGCGGATTCTGATACATTCTCATCCTCAATATCTTCGGGGGCAGCATTTGCCGCCGCGACATTTGCATTTGCCATGATCAAGTCGAATGTAGGAGGATTAGCACCATCATCTGTCTCGAAACTTTGTTCCTCCAAGCTCTGCATGCTGGCAATAATCTTGGCACGAATCGCAGCTACCTCGCTCTTCGGTCTTTTGCCACTTGTTGAGTCTAGTTGAGCTAACATTTGTGATGCTGTTCGCATATGAGTAGCCAATGCAGAGAAGTCTGGTTGGTCTGCAGCCCCAGATTTCCCGTAGCTAGGAAGAGTCATTTTGCGAGAAGGTCTTGGACTGGTAGATCTTGACGTAGATGCTCCAGATGTCCGTGGTGTTGCAAGAGCCGAAACCGTAGATAGGGTGGTCGCGCCACTAGAAAGCCGCGGAGGATGACCTGGGTGCGGCAGAGGAACATCCTCTTTTGGTGCTGAAGTATCGTCGAGTGCCTTTATCAATGGAGAACTGCCCAGGTCTCCAGACGTGGGTTCAAATACACTGTCTGGCCCAGAATTCTCATTCGCCCTTGTCCCGTTGAGCGGTGTTTGTATGTGAGCAGACTCCGATAAGTCAAAAATTCGTTTCCGTCCAGTTCCTTGCTCAGACAGTAACTTGGCCAACAATCTCTCATTGTCAAGAGTTGAACTGTCAAATGAAAAGTCATCTCTCAAGACCTCCACCATGAGCAAATATGGAACTTTTTCTGCACTGTTCAACACTGTCGCCTCAGCTGGGTTTAGACGAACGATTCGATGATGCCGGCTTTTGCTGGGTGCTCCATCTACCAGTGTTGCAGGGCATATGACTGGAATATCGACTTCCGCGGGTAAATCTTGAGCAATGAGAGCAAGCTCTGCACGTAAAGCACTCAATCGAGCAGGTTTTGGAACTATCACCAATCGATTCGAGATATCTTCTAGCGCTGTCAAAAATTGGGTTTCACAGCGGAAATAGTTTTGTCTTAATAATTTGACTTTCTGGGCATCGGACAGCGCTGAAGGTGTCAGTGGTCTTGTGACATGATGGGACTGGCGTCTGTTATTATCCGCAGGTCGCTGTGTTAATCCTGCGGTGGCAGGAGTTGTAGGTCTTGTGGCTGTCATCAATGGCGATCGAGAACTAGAGCTGGGTAGGGGAAGAGAGGAAGAACTGAGTCTAGGGTCTGCTGCATGGAGGTCGAGGTGGGATGGCCGAGGCCGGTTCTCGAGGTTGGTTCTTCCACTAGAGCTCAAGGACTGTGGTCTCTCGAGAGAATTCGCTCGAGGTGCTTTTGGGCGGGTTCCATTTGGCATAGGTGTGCTAGCAACTCTATCCTTCGCTCTTCTTGATTTTGTGGTCCCTAGTGTTGTGGTCTGGCTGCGAACTATCTTCTGCGTTTGACTCGTATCCGATATCACGTCTCCCGTTGACGATGGTTTCCTTGCCTGGGCAATTGCTAACGGGCCAGCCCATTTTGGTAGAAATGGCACCGCAACACTGGCCAAGACGAAACTTGCCAGAACCGTGACTGGAAGCACATTTTCGTTGATCTTCTCGTTCCTTGACGGCTCTGCCACCCCGAACACAATATGCTGTACCTTGTTGTATACCCTTCTACATGTTTTGAACGCTTCGGATTGTGGATTGGCGGAAAGGTCGTGGAGGTAGGTTTGGAAAAGCCAGAATGTCTGTTCCATTAATCAGCATCTCCAAGCTCGTATCAGGCAATTGTGGAACCCACAAGTAACGCTGCATTCACAGACTCCTCACAGAGGTCCATGATAAATTCCTCCAGGGCCATAGACTCATTGTCGACGCTAATGATGAGGTGGCATAGCTGGGGCAGGAAGAACTCGATTTCTTCATAGCTAAATTGTCGGAGCTTGGAGCAGAGAACATAATGAATACCGACATGGTCTGCGTACCGTCTGCGAAGCTGCTTGTCAGCGGATTCTGTTTGCGTAAAAAGGGCGGGGCTCCTTACGAGAGGTATGCTACCGGAAGGAAAGGATTCTGGTTGAATACATCGCTCTCGATCAACCGTTTCAGCAGATTCCAAGACATTGGGAATCCGGAGCTGGCAGGTATAGAAGGTGGGAATAATGAGGCGCAATGCCTCTAATAATCTTCGTCATCAACAAGAATTCGAGAAATGTTTTATCATAGCTGCGCAAGTCATAGGAGTCGCGACGCGGGTGGTAAATGGAAGGTGGTGTCAAGATTCGAGGTTATCCAAGCACCAAGCACCAAGCAGCCACAGGCCAAATCAGGACGGCTTCACGGCACGGTCAAAAGTAGCGAGGGCGCGCTAATGGCAGCTAGATCCCCCTTTTTGGTGGCGTACCTGGCGTTATGCTTAAACGTTTCAGCCTTAAACAGGAGGACGTGAGGGGGAAATGATGGGCACAGGCATGTTTTTCACATTTTTTTCGAATTTTGAGTTATCTGTCATTTGTTGCTAGTTTATGGTCGTTTCTTTTCTGGGAAAGCTTCCAGAACAATGCTACTGTTCTGTGCCAAGTGCCGGGCCAAATCAGCCAACCACCCGCATTGTTGACCGCACACCTTCCAACCACCAATTGCATGAGCTTAGTTGAAATCAACTATTATGATATACATGTTTCAGCACGGAATTTCCTCATCGGGGCGGTTTTATGTGCAATCAAGCCAGTCTGGCGGATTGCGAGAGAGTACCTCCTCCCTGTGGAGAAATTCAGAAGGCCAGCTCATGAAGAGTCGAGCAAGAATCACCCTCCCGGTATGAGATATTCTCAGTCATTTCCTAGTCATATATGAACGATTATGAGACTCCAGCACTCTCAACTCCTTTTCTATTCCGTTTGCTTAGGCTCATAGAAAGTCCCAATCACAAGTTCACTCCTTTCCTCCTCTGCCATCTCCTTTCCATCACTCCCCCAAACCGTCCTCACAGCTCTCTTAGCATCCTCCACCTCCGCATCATCCACCAACAATCCCCTCGCCCTCAGCACAGCAAGCGTAGTAATTATCCAATGTCTACCACCCTGTCCATCCCCATCAAACCTATAATGATCATGCCCCTCCCTTCTCAGACATTCAATCATATCTCCGGCCGTCAAATTATCCCTCACAGCAGCTAGACGAACCGTCCTGACGGAGTTTGTGGGTTCCCATTGAGCGATAGTCAACGAGAGAGTATTTGTGGGCGTGAGGCGGGGATCGAGGCAGATATAACGGGTTTTGGTGACGAGTGTGATGGACCAGTGGTTTGTCTTTTGCTTGGAGGGGAAGGAGATTGGTGATGGTGGGAGGGCTGAGACCCAGATGCCGGTGATGGAATCAGAGGTTATGGCGGGTGATGAGACGAGAGATGGAGGGATGTATGAGATTGGCATCTTGAGGATTTTGAAGGATAGATGGATTTGAAGTTGCTTTGGAATTTAGAGGAGGATATGATGACGCATTTACAATAAAAATAGGAAACTGTTGAATTTACCGTTCTGACTGAGACATGGCCAGATATGTCTTGGTACCATCAAAATCTGTCATATCATTATTGCTTTTTTTGCCTTTCCTACCTACACGAAAAAAGCGCCGCTACTCTAACCAGCGCGGGCAGAACCACCCCGCCAAAAACGCGGTACACGTTCGCCCAAAACGGCTAGCCCAGCAAACTAAGCCCCACCAAGACACAAAACTGCATCGCGGGCTGGTAATTTTCGATTTCTTCTTTCCCCCTGGCAACAGCCAGCAAGGGCACTATTAACATTCGCCATGGCCGCAAAGATGAAGTACGTGCTTGTATCAGGAGGTAAGAATTATTCTACAGCTTTTTCGGAGAGATTTGAACGCGTTCTGACAATGATGCTGCAGGTGTGATTTCTGGCATTGGCAAGGGCACAATCGGTATGTGTGCCCTCAAAAAATTTTGCAGAACGAGCAAATGGAGGAGGTTTTGGGATAGGTGCTGATATATGGATTTACAGCCTCATCTGCTGGATTGTTGCTCAAGACAATTGGACTCAAGATATGTTTTTCACCGCTGTTTGTGAGGGGCACAATGGCTGACTCGCAGTGCACGTCACCTCAATCAAGATCGACCCGTACATGAACGTCGATGCCGGAACAATGGCCCCCACAGAGTAGGCACCCGAGACATGCATGAAACACTGCAACATAACTAATTTTGAGAAGGCATGGGGAAGTGTTCGTCCTCGATGATGGCGGGGAAGCCGATCTGGATCTCGGAAACTACGAACGCTACCTCAACATCACCTTGACGCGCGAGAACAACATCACTTCGGGCAAGGTCTACCAGCATGTCATTGAGCGGGAACGCAGAGGCGATTACTTGGGAAAGACTGTCCAGGTGGTGCCGCATGTGACCGATGCGATTCAAGACTGGATTGAACGAGTTGCTAGGATTCCGGTCGACGATACAAAAGAATCTCCAGATGTTTGCATCATTGAGCTTGGAGGTACCGTGGGTGACATTGAGAGCGCCCTCTTCACTGAGGCGATGCGACAATTGAAGAGAAGAGTAGGCAAGGGCAACTTTGTACAGATTCACGTCTCCCTCGTTCCTGTCATTGCTGGAGAGCAGAAGACCAAGCCGACACAACAAGCAATCAAGGAAGTTGGCAGAGAAGGCTTGGTTCCTGACTTGGTGAGATAATTAGGAAACATGAAGGAGAAGCTGGCACTGACAAGTCTCAGATCGCATGCCGATGCGATGTCCCGCTCGAGAAAGCAACCATGGATAAAATCGCCATGTTTTGCCAAGTCGATAGCCACCAGGTCCTCGCAGTTCACAACGTTCCGACAACCTACCACGTCCCCATCCTCCTTGAAAAGCAAGGTCTCGTCAGAAACCTTGGCGAACTCCTTAACCTCGACTCGATCCCCAAAGCAAAGAGCCTTATTGAGCGAGGAGCCAGTACCTGGGCCCAATGGAAGACCCTCACAGTCGCGCAAGAGCGCCTTTTCGAGACCGTCACCATCGCACTTGTTGGTAAATACACAAATCTCCACGACAGCTACCTCTCTGTCATCAAATCCCTCGAACACAGCGCTATGCGATGCAATAAGAAGCTCAACCTCATCTGGGTTGATGCCTCCAACCTCGAGGAAGAAGCTAGAACCAACAGCTCCGCCGAATTTCATTCTGCCTGGCATGCAGTCTGCACTGCAGACGGCATTCTTGTTCCTGGTGGCTTCGGGCACCGTGGAACGGAGGGTATGATCCAGGCAGCAAAATGGGCACGCACGAAGAAGATTCCTTATTTGGGTATCTGCTTGGGTATGCAAATCGCGGTCATCGAGTTCGCGCGCCACGTCTGTGACATCCCCAAAGCTTCATCTATCGAGCTTAACGAGCAATGCACCGACCCAGTGGTCATTTTCATGCCTGAGATCGACAAGGTGAATCTTGGCGGTACTATGCGTCTCGGTCTCCGCCCTACCCTGTTCCAAGAAGGTTCCGAGTGGTCGCGTTTGCGCCAACTGTACGGCGAGAAGAAGGAGATTCTCGAGAGACATAGACACAGGTACGAAGTGAACCCAGATTACATCGACCGTCTTCACGCCAAGGGGCTCGAGTTCGTCGGGAAAGATGACAAAGGGGTCCGCATGGAGATTATAGAGCTCAAGGACCATCCTTGGTATGTGGGTGTGCAATTCCACCCCGAATACCTGTCTCGTGTCTTGGACCCCAGTAAGCCGTATCTTGGTTTCGTCGCCGCCGCTTCCGGATGTTTGGAGCGCGTTACCGCGGATTGTATGCGCGACAGTGTTAATGGTGTGGCGACTCAGGTAAATGGCGTTCGGATTTGATGGCGCTGGGATTTTGGGTGCATGGTAGATGGGGGTATTTGCATTGGTGGGTTTATTGCGCATTTGGGCTGGCTACAGATTGATTGATAGATCTGTATCGCGAGGCGTTCTTGTGATATCTTGCCAATTAGGTAGGGAATACAATTTAGATTATAGATCTTATCCCTGTCTCCTGTTTCCTGTTGCCTCTATGTTGCTCAAGTGAGCTCCCCTATTCTCTATGGGCTGGAAAGGGGAAACCTTCCGCATCTGGAATCTCGCTTCGAGGCCTGATTACAGTACAGCACTGCATGAGTCTGTCGCCACCACACTTTTTAGTGTGCGGGGACAATTACCAGTCTTAGAATGATCTTCGACTCTAAACTGATGTTTACGCTCCTTTAAGCGTTGATAGACATGAATTCGAAAGCTACTTTTCAGGTAAGTCCCCACCACACACCTGTGTGGTGGACGACATGTTGTATTCAAGGCTGAAGTATACCTCGCTTGGCAATTCTTCCAGGTAGTTGACTTGGTATATAATATTCCATCATGTCGCAATTGTTTTCTTGATTCTATGCCAATCTTCCAAATCACTTCCCCATAGTCTCACTTGAAAACTCTCCAAATTACTTCCCAAAACATTCAAAATGGCAAGCCAATACAATGCCGTTCCTCCAGGCGCCCTCGCCCAACCAACACCCTTCACAATCTCCATCCCAGATTCCCAACTCACGGACTTCCGTACCCTCTTGGAACTTTCCAAACTCCCACCCCCAACGTTCGAATCTCTAGACCCAGACTCAAAATATGGCATAACCCACTCCTGGCTCACAGAAGCAAAATCCCACTGGCTGAATAACTTCTCCTGGTACTCCCTCCCCGCTCCTCTCACACTCACTCCCCTAACAAACCCCCCAGGCGAAAATACGAACACGAAATGAACTCCTTCCCCAACTTCACAATACCCCTCTCCTCCGGGGACGACAGCTTCACAATCCACTTTGTCGCCCTCTTCTCACAGCGCCCAGACGCCATCCCCATCTTACTCTTACACGGCTGGCCCGGCTCATTCCTCGAATTCCTACCCATGCTTTCCCTCATCGTCTCACAATACACGCCCTCCACACTCCCCTATCATTTCATTGTGCCTTCTCTTCCGGGTTATGCGTTTTCTAGTAAGCCGCCGCTAGATAGGGATTTTCAGATCCAGGATATTGCGGGACTTATGAATTCTATGATGAAGGGGCTGGGGTTTGGGAGGTATGTGGTGCAGGGAGGTGATATTGGGTCTAAGGTTGCGAGGGTACTCGTTGCTGAGTTTGAGGACTGTGTTGCTGCTCATCGTTTGTCTCCCCACCCTTTTCCCATTCCCTTTCTCTTACCACGAGTTAACTAATAATTGTCTCACTCCCGGACAGTGAATTTCGGCATAATGCCCCAACCACCAAACATCAACGAAAACTCCTACACGCCCCTCGAAGTCGCCGGCCTGCAACGCGCCCAAGAATTCGCCACCACAGGCTCAGCTTACGCCCTACTACACGCCACCCGCCCCTCCACAATATCCTTCTCTCTCTCCGCGTCCCCCCTCTCTCTCCTCCCCTGGCTCGCCGAGAAATTCCTCGCATGGAGTGATCCTTCATCCCGCCCATCTCTCGACTTAATTCTCCAAGAAACGACCTTGTATTACCTCACAGATACATTTGACACGAGCATTTACCCCTACCGCCAACTCTTCACGCCGGGTCTCATCGGCGCACATGAGAATCCTAAATGGAGGATTCCGAAGGGCAAAGGCTTTGGCTTTAGTTTCTTTCCGTATGAGATTGCGCCGGTGCCTAGGGCGTGGGTTGAGAGGACGACGGAGGAGGGGAGGGTAGGCTGGTGGAGGGAACATGAATCTGGTGGGCATTTTGCGGCGTTGGAGGGGCCGGGGGTGTTGTGGGGGGATTTGAGGGAGTTTGTTGAGGAGGTTGTGGTTGGGGGGGGGTTGTTGTGAATGTGTATTCTGAGCTGAGACTTTGATATGCTCAGTGGCGGGAGAATCTTCTGCTGGAGGGAAGGATATTTGGAAATTGGGGTTCTAAGAGATGACTTGCGTAAAACTAAGAGATAGAAAATTACCAACTTTTTCCTCCGAGCACATTGTTCGAAGCACTTGCTGATTTGAGTACCAAGGGCAACAATAGCACTAGTCATACCGAACTTATACCTATGAATCAGATACCAACGACTTGAAACGAACAAAAACCCCTATTAACGCAACAATTACACAACCCAACAAACCCCCCCCCCATCTCCCTCTTTACGGCATCTCCTTACATCTAACAACCCTACTCCTCCCCGTAACCGTCCCAATATACTCCGCATTCCCCGCCTCCCGCCCAACCGCCCTAATAACCAACTTCCCCACCGGAATCCCCCACCGCCTCGCCAAATTCAACCTCACCTCACTTATGCGCATCAGCGGCGATATCCCCTTCATAGTGTAATTCTCAGCCGGTTGAATACCACCGAATATGCCCGCTTTGCGTTCGATGATGAATATTACGTCGATGGGTTTCGTGTCTGAGGGCGGGGCTAGTCGTGATGCTGCTTTGCGGGCTTTGAAGTCGGCGAACCGCGTGTTGGGGGCGATGGGGGAGAATATTGTGGTTACTGGCACCTCTGGAGGGGGGTTGTAGACGGGGGTTTGGGGGAAGAGTGGTTTTAGTCTTCCCTGCCCTGGCGGCGGTGCGTTGTTGATGGGGATTTGCGGGAATATTGGGTTCATGGCCAGTGGTCCTCCTTGTCCTGGTGCAGGATCCGGACCGTAAGGCGAATCGGGATTCATGTTGGCTGGATGAGGTTGGCTGGCTTCCAGCGCGGCAACACGGGCTCGTCTCAGGGTCAGTATATCAGGTGCATCAGCGCCTGCCTTTTCCTTCGCGGCTTTTACCGCCATTGCAGCTGCATAATATTCATGATCAGTTTGTCCAGAGTACCAGGCTGGATCAAGCATAGGCTCATCATACGAAGTGATATCTGGCATCGCAATATCCTGAGCATTAGTTATCGTGCGAGTGATTTCAAGTCCTTCCTTGGTAGCGAGAACGAGGGACTTGACCTCGCGCCTATCTTTTGGGTTTACGAGTAACGTTTCGGCGATCAGACCTCGTAGCCATTTGCTGTACTTAGGTTTCGGCTGTGGTTTACCTTCGAAGTCGAGCTCGGGGATATATTGGGCTTCTATTTCTATGTCTTCTCTGTATCCTAGGGTCCCTTCTTTACCCATGAGAGAGACGGACATTGCTGAGTTGTAAAGGCGCATTTTGTCCCACTGTGGCCACTCTTTCCTGTTTAGGAGACAGTGCATTATGATGCCAATCTGCCATACGTTACTTGCGGTGCCGAATCTACGGTCTTTGACTCTTGTTCCCGTTTTCTAAGATTCTCTTAGCGCTAGATCCAACAAGTGGCCTGACGGCTAAGATTGAGATTGAAATTGGAGGCACTCGTCTTACCTTCTGCCATGGTCGGTTCCCATCAAATTGGGCCGGGAATTGCGAATTTGGGAATTGTTCCTGCCTCAAGTTAACAAGCAACTCCATGCAGAGGAGCTCAGACAAAACTCTGAGCGGGCGAATGAGCATGGTATCATCCAGCCGAGGCTTACAGGTAAATTCCACGCGTCTGTTCCACCCCCCCAAGACCTACTATTTAAATATGGGAAGTCTTGAACTTTCGGCACAAATTTGGAGATTCCGAAATCTGCAATCTGCAAAGAAAAACGTTTAATTAGACACCATCTTTTCAAGTCCGCCGTCGCAACTCACCTTGAATACAGGAGCATCAAAATGCTCAGCATCTGTAGCTTTCTCCCCAACGAGAACTGAGAAACCGGTCAGTACTCGCTAGTGTTCAAATAAGCCATGGAAGACTTGCCGTTATCGGGTTTCAGATCAAAATGCAGTATTTCTTGCTGATCCCATCGCACCGCACTTGGGTCAGCGTCCTCACTTCCCTGGTGCATAACCAGAACTGCCCTCGCCAGACAGTGGAAAATCATCCATAACTCCAGCTCCGAAAGCTCTCTCGTTCTGAAAGTCTTTATCAGCTTGCACAGATTATAGGGAGTCATTAAACTTACTGATTCGCGTCCGGTGATCGCTTCTTCGGGTCGTTCGCGAATTTCAATAGATCTCCACCAGGGCAATATTCCAAAAAGATACGGTGAACCTCGGTAGCCGGGTCTGCGGTGACGGAATTCGCACCACTACCCGTGTCCGTATACAAACGACGATACATTTTAACAATATGCTGAGTCCTCCTCTGAGCAAACAACATAAGGAACTTCGCCTCTTTCTCCAGACCCTCTGTTCTCGTCATTACGTTTGCCCTTCTACTTTTCCTCATCACCGATGCTTGTTTCACAGCAACATCTTTCAATGGCTTCATAGCCCTATCAGGACCCTGATATTCCCAGTGTCCTACGACTCCGAACCCGCCTTGTCCGAGTACTCGCCTAGCGACCCAGCCTTTGCCTACGTGGTTCTTCCAGTTCCGCTCGCTTTTTATCCATTTCTCTTTTCGGTAGTCTTCGCCGGGGGAAGAGACGTAGGTGGGTTCTTCCCAATTGGCTTCATCTGGAAAGTCGCTTGGTGGGGGAACGTAGACTTGGGTTGCGGGACCGTCTAGGCCCCCCATTGGGGTATCTGGATCTGCCATCGTGAGATACTTTTCCAAAGCCGAAATGTAGGAGTATTTTGTAGAGTATGATAAGATTCGGGAAGTATTCTCAAAAATTTCAACAAATGGTGTGTTGTCTTTTATGGAGATGGACAAAGGACGATTCTAGATGAATGACTAAAATCGTAGCTCTTTGTTCACCCAAATGCAATTGTCAGATTTACGAACGCAGAAAAGTACCAATGAAAGAAGCTCAGTATCATTTCTATAATTTTAAAGTTCTTGGGCTACTACCCTTATAGTGGGGGTGGTGGAATGGCGGGGGCGCATTTGCGCGCTCCCCTTGTGCGACCCAAATGAAGTCTTGCTAGGTCGCCGTGGCTTCACGTTTGACACATTAATTGGATTAAGAACAAATTTAAAGACATTTTTAGCCATATAGATAAGTTGGGCATAAGTTCTGCCAAGATCTAGAGAAAGTCATTCTTGCGAGACCGTAAGCTGCAGAAGAAAATTGCAAGATTTGAAAATTGACAGCAATTTCTCTCCCCCTTATTCTGAGGCGACAATCGGAGCATGGGGCCCGCTATTGATTAAACCCTTCACACGCGAAAGTCGAACGTATACAAAAAAAAAAGGATGTTGAAATAGTCATCCCAGGGTGCGACGACAAATTTTCGGTAAGAGCGCCAAGCCCAACTCCCCTTTTTTTCTCGCTACTGTGGTGCCTGGTCGCCATAGATTATATATCGCATATTCTATACAACAAATCAAATTGCGTAATTTCTATTGTTCAGAAGTGGTTTACATAGTAGTCAAGGCCGGATAGGCATTTAGAACAGAATCGCGCCGCGCCCACGCACTTTCGCTACCAAATTTAAAAGTCATGACTTCACTGGTAGTAATGAGTAATCATTTGGTATAATCTTGGTTTGCAAAAGCGACTTGAACTTGACATATTACCCTAGGACTGCGCGAGCATCATTATCACCAACTTCGATTCATCTCCAAATTTCTCACCCCACCGTGCCTGTCCACTATCTAACGTCCAACAGATGGTTATTCGGCGTGTAGTGCGAAACTATTTTTCTAGTCACTCTTATAACAGTTTCTCCACGTTGGGGAATTTGCGAGAGAGACGAGTTATGGCCCAGGATTTTTCGTATGCACTACTGGGCCACGTTGATAATCATGGCATTGAAGATTTGCGGTGTCGTGGTGGAATTCTTCGCTAGACGCATGCTTGATAAGAAAAGATTGACAACTGCAAATGAAGAAACGGCATTATTATGTTCCTTGGAGAAGGGGGACACTCGAAAGCTGGAATATGGGGGAGTGTGGGAGGGCCGTGTGAGTATTGACGTATCTGCTTCCATCGCTGTCCGGCTACTGACATGAATGAAGGGACTGTTGTATTATCATGAGAGGAGCTAGGGAGTCATTCATGCGAGAAGGATGAAAGGAATTGCAAGACTGGGAAATTAACACCAAACTCCCATTTATTCTGAGAAAATAATCGGGACCTCAGAATGAAAAGAGGTACGCCATTGATTGGCTGCTCGTATACATGATCCGGGTGCATTAATAGGCCTTGCTTCGAAATTCTAAAAAGGTGTGAAGAAGTGGTCGCGACGCATACAGTTTTGACCAAGAGCGCCAAGCCCCCCCTTTTTCCTTTCGTTCGAGCCGCCACTGGCCGTTTGCTGTTCACAACTACTTGATTGCGAAACAAGGGGCCCATTTATCGATAACATGAATATCCTCAAATAAATTTAATTTGTCTCTGTTCTCTTTAACCCAATGAACGTGTTCATGAGACCCATCTTATATAGGCCATCTTTCTCATCTCTGCGCGTCCTTCGAATTAGGTGGTAAGGCTAAAAAAAAGCCCATTACACACTAGCACTGAACACTCCTCGAAGTTAATTTCGATTCCCAACTCTTCTTTGAGTTGTCTGCTTTTTAACGATAGTTGGAGGACTTCGTGATTCTATTCACGGTAGGCACGCCTAGGCGATCGTAGGTCTTGCCGAGAATGCCTACGCCGAAGGGTTCTGTGACAAAGATGTAGTTCCTTCTGTGGCGATGCATCTTCCCTATTTGGAAGATCTACTAAAACCTCTTCTTGCTGATTGCCCATGTCGTCAGATTCGTGACTCGAGATCGATTCGCTCTTAGGGCTGTTGAGATCAAAAGATTTGGCTGTGCTCGCGGACGTCTGACTGGATAATTCCGGCAAATCAGGTACTTGAGTATCGGGTGGGAGCACCGGTGCTGTAGGTGGATTCTTCTTCGACTCCATGCCGAAATTGTTACCTAACGGTTTGGAGCACCGGGTTGCTGACTTATGGCTCGAGAAGACAAAACAAGAATCTATATACGGCTCGACTCTCCGACGTATCTGTTTGCTCACGACCCCTGTTGAAACCGACCGCAAGCGTTGCATATGGAAGATTTTTGTGTGGCCTGTCGCATGGTTTCGGATCAAAAGCTTTTCTTGCATCCACTGAACTTTCTCTGCCAGGTAAGAGCCTTCCTCGTCATCATCATTTTGCTCTAAAAATCCCTGCACGGCACGCCCCAAAAGAACGAGATAGTTCATTCCTGAGGGAACTGTCTTCCATGAGGTGCATAAATCATCAAGTGATTCTGGGACAATGGGCTGTCCGAGCCCCTTGCAGATCAAAACCGGTACTCGGGTTGCAGGGTCGACTGTGAGATGGGACCATGGCTGGTCAACCACGACCTGTTTTATTGGCATGAGATCGGACATGTGTAGGAAGTCCGCAAATTCAACACCTCTAAGTGTCTTGGGAGGGCCCTCTCCAACTTTCGAGAACTCCAGAGCTGCCGATTCTAGGCCAGTCCTAACCGTATTGAACAGTTGCCAAACTTGTCTGATTGTCTTGGAAAGAGGTTCTTCAATCACATCATTTCCAGACCCATGCTTTCGAACACGGCACTTCAAACTGTCTTTCAAAATTGTCAAAGCAGCATCCGCGCCATCAGAATCTGGAGAAGCATATGGGAGATTCACCTCACGGTTTCCTTCGAAGAGTGAAAATTTACGCCGTTTTAAAATGGCACGAAGGGAGTACAGAACAACACTTGGCTGAGGTAAACACCAAGCTGTTTTCCGACCAGCATCATACACCAGTATATTGGCATCCGAATCGTCAGCAAAAGTCTCGTATATGTCCTTATCAATAGCGAGAGTAAGACGCGATGGGACTGCGACACGTTTTCGGGCCATCTCTGCTTCGGCTGTGGCGAAGCCCAAACCGCTGGTCCCAAGTGTGATCGCGTACGAGGTGACATGTCTCGTGTTTGGACTCTCGGGGATTCTCGAAGGCCGAATATTGGTTATTGGGTAGTCTACTGTGCCCATAGCCACTGTCGCCTTTTCAACCCATCCTAAGAAGCACCTTCTGTGGATCAACCTATGTAGTTGTGGTTCTCTGTGCCATTGCAAAATACCGGTGCGGCTCAGAATATTCCCCACACTCGTACTGCCACGCGACTTTTGGCGGGCTTTGCTTTCAAAATGCCATTGTATAGCATCATCATCCTCTAATTCCTGCATTGGAATTAACAGAGTTCTCAAGCCCTCAAAGACGAGCCCTCCATTGAACTCCACAGCAGTCAAGCTCTGACTCAAAAGTGCCATGTCTGGCAATGATATTTCTAGTCCTTCCCCTTGCCGTCGACGTTTGATGGGAAAGCCTTTCGCAATAACACTATGAGGGAATAGTGAGTGCCAACAAGAGGTTCCTGCCTGCAAGTGTTGTAACTTATCAAGCCGAACCTTAATTGTCCTACTCTCTGCCGATGCTTTGCTCGTTTCGATGGTTGTCGAAGAAAAGACTACTTCAGGGTACGGCGAATGTCGAATGGCAGCACACAACCAGGATAAAGCAGAAAGTATTTCTGCATGAATAGCATGTGATGCTCCGACAGTAATGCAGGCCATAATTTTTAAAGATGAACCAGATCTCTCTTGCTGATCTGGACTCGGGGCTGCAATGGCTGGCACTCTCTCAGATTTTAGCCGGAGCTCTATCTTGGCTTGGCTGGCTTGAACGTACACTTTTCGGACAAGTCAGTTAGCAGATCGAGGGGCTTTTGATGAACCAAATTTACTAACCTGTCTTATCTGGCGAGTCTCCCTCGGTTTTTGCTAACAAACGTTCGAACCCTTCCAATAGCTTTGTACCAGTTTCGTTCCAGGTGGTCGAAATATAATCGCTACAACTGAGGGCCTGCGCATTGACTGCGTCCCCGGTGACGGTCTGCACGTCTCCTAGCTTCTGCCCTTTGGGAAATTGTGAATGGAGAAACTCAAAAATTTCCCATTCAACATCGTATGAGAGTGTCGCTCGGGAGGATCTGGGTTGGGTAATTGGCCAGGCTCTTGATAATGCCAGGAGACGTGGATCTGGGTGGATGAAAAGACGAAGACTCTCTTTCAATAGCGCAAATGAAGCTGACGAGAGAACAAACGCCTCCAGATGCTCCAAAGGATCGTCAATTTCGTCGCCGTCACTTGGCACATCCTCATCTTCCTCCTCTCCCTCACTTATTCTGTCGCCGTCGATATCAACAGAATCATACATGGCCTGAATCTTATGCCGAATAATTTTAGCAGTACTTGAAGAGGAACTGCGGATAAATCGAGCAGTTTGTTGTTCTTCTCGCGAAGAGGCTTCCATTCGGAGATGGGCTGACATTTGATCTAAGCAGCGCCTGAAATTCTTTTCGAACCGATCAAGATCCACTTTTTGCAAAGCATCCTTATAGAATAATTGAAGTTCTTCGTCTTCATGTAGCAGTCTAATGAAGCGATCGCGTAATGCTTCAGAGTAGTCACCAGCCGAAGTCATCGATGATTGTGAAGGAAACGAGTTGTAACTAAAGTGATCTTAATTGACTAGCTTCAAAGAGCTCAAATTCGGATTCACGTACCTGAAGGCGAGTGAAACAACAGAGGAAGCCGGAGATGGAACTCGGGAAATATCTGCCCTAGAGAAAACTAGCTCGCGCATACTTCCTACATTGCTTGATTCTGATTCTTCAACCTGAAGATTGTTAGGTAAATCGATGGCTTTCCCATCCAAAGAATCCACGGCTTTAGCCAAAGTTCTCGGAAGAGCTTCGGTGTTAGTGCTCCTTGGCTTCTCAAGCTCTGCATGTGAACTCTGGGGCGTAGTGTTCAATTGATTGGGTTCATCATAAGGGGTTTGCTTAGTTGCAGCGGCGCTGGGACTGTGTAGATCACCAGTCTCAGTTTCTCGGACTGAATCTTCATCGGTATAATTCGAGTATGTATCAAGCTCAGGGGCTTGTCCACCACGCAGCGGAATGGGATCGATTGCGTACGGATAAGTTTGTATTTGATCCTGGGACGTTGCCGCCACCGAAGAACCGCCATATTGATAAGACTGGGATGCAGCAGGCCAGGCCAAGTTGCCTGATGGGTAATTTTGAGTTGAGTATGAACTCTCACATGAGACTGACGTGCTCGGGGCGTATCCTGCCGGACTTGTACCAGTCTGATACGAAGTCGTGTTGGTCATTGGCATGTTTTGGGCGTGAGATGGATAGGCCCAATTGCTATTGTCTTGGAACATCTGATGCTCCTCTTCATAAGAAGCTCGTAAACTCCACTCAGAACCCGAATCGACCTCGCCGGTGAACCAAACCTTTACACTATACTCTACAGTGTATACTTTCACAAAGTTGATTCGTGATGCTTTGTCCAGTTTGTGGCGCGAACTGTATGCGTTTACTTTGATTGGTGTTTTCGTCATCTTGTTCTCTTCCCCAGACAAGTAAACCGGCCTAGAAGTTGAATGAATCACCGCATGATCGCGAGCATGAACGCCGTGTTTATTGGTTCCTTGTCCACCGTAGACCATGATAGGCCTATTTCTTAGAAGCTAGTAATTGGTAGTAATGGACGTGAACTCACAAGCAAAGACAATGACCCTCCTTTGGCTGGATAATGACAAATCTTCTGACTTTTTCGTGGAACTTTTGACCGAAAGCACCTTCCCGATATGAATTTTCAGTACCTCCACTTCCGTAGGGCTCTGCCCAGAGAACTTTGAATACCTACAAGCTATTAGAGACAATGTCTTAATGGAGAATCTATCACTTCACCCTTCCGAATTTGAATTCATTTTGTTTATGAACTCTGTAATCTAAATAGGGTCAACAAAAATAGCCAGTGAAAACTAGGATACCCGTACTTGGATCGAAGTCTTCCTCGGTGGTGCTTGGATTTTTGGTGGTTAGGTAGCCTTGTGAAGGCGGGGCTGATTGAACCGAAGTCTGGGATCCGGTGCCCAATGAATAGCCAGCCATATCTCGAGTCAAAGAGGAAATAGGATTAGTTCCGGCTGGCTGGCTTAGTGGCATGGAGGAGGGAAAGCGACTAGCGCTCTCTGGAATTGGTGCAAGTGAACTGGAATCGGTACCTGAAGCGCTAAAAGGAGTTGCCTGCTGCGCTTCATACTCATACTCATATTCGTATCGGTCTATTGCCCGAATCAACAATATTCCGCCGTATCATAGACTTGTCCCCACCTTTTGATATCTCACTGGCCCTATAACGTGAGTACTTCTTATCCTCGTCACTCCAGGTCCATTTGCTCCAGGTGCTCCAAGCTTTCGGGTATCCTGGTGGATTGGAAGAATTCGATGAATCCCCTGAGTGGTGCTTGGATTTGCTTTTGGATCGGTCATGGTCCCGTGCGTGATCGCGAGGCATGATGTTTTGTATTGATTCTGAACTGGCAAGGGCGGTATGAAGATTATGGCATTGCTGCTACTTATGGCGGATGGAGGCCGTGTGAAGTGAGGCTTTGTGAGCTGACACCCTGCATGATGGCTTAGAAAAAGTGTGCATCTGGCCACATTTTACTCGACGGACGGCGCCACATATGCGCCTTATCGCACCTCTTTCTACGGTGCATGGCAGAGCCCAAGGCAGACTTTGGATAAATGTGAAGCACAATAAACTTCTCGAGACCCAAAGAGCACCGAATTCCCGTACCCAAAAGCTTCTGTAAAGCAGCTGGATTGTATTGATTTCCTTGCGAACTTACCCACCATGAGGGCTAACACTGCGAATACTCATCCTAGGTAGTCTTCCGGCAATCTGGGGTGGTACCGCAAGTCTTTCTTTTCCGGTCCCCACTCGCGGGGCATTTTGATGCAAAGCATAAAAGTTGGAATAGTATACAGTACGCAGAACAATCAGAATCGTGGACCGGAATTACCTTAATTGTTGGACCGCAGGAAGAAAGTGCAGAAGAAAAGGCAGAGGGAATGCAGCCAATAGAAACATTACCCTTAGCTTAGCTCAGCTCGGAAGGCGGATTATCTACTGCCGACCCCGCCCCAGAGTTGGCAGAGGGAAATTGAACATTTCGCATATACTTCTCTTTTCTCTGTACCCTGGAGATTGGTCTTCTAGAGTCCTCGCCCTATGTATGATCGGAATGGCTTCCGATGTGAGGCCAAATTTGCGAGACGGCACAGGAATCAGCTCCATGTTTGATGCAGAATGGAAATTTATCAACAGGCAACGACTCAACATATTCATCCTTCGGTCAGCGCTTCAACAGAGTCGTAACATGCTGAGACAAGCAGGGGACTCGAAAGCTGCGACGGACGACAAGCTGTTTCAAGCAGTTAGGAGACAGCAGTGCGGAAGCCTCTCCATGAAGTTGGACGATGGCCATGTATCAGAATCCTTGGCGGACCTCATTGAGGACAGCCAAAAGGCTAGAGACGATTATGGACCTCTAGATCATGAATGTATCGAGCTTGAAACTAAGCTTTACGGGAAAGAGTCTCAATTGTACAGGCTAGAAGCTTTGTTTTTCTCCAAATGGACCGTAATTCCGTCCTTGAGAGTCGAACGCCCTTATTCTACCAACATGCAGGGGGAATGCTCTTCGCCCACCAGGTCTGAGAGCGAAGATCACGAATCTCTAGACCGCTCCTCACCAACGCAGAATCATCCATTGACGGAAAAATTTCTTCGGGAACTTGGAGACCTTGACCTGCTACGCGAGCAAGTCGATGATATGATGGAAGAAAAGGAGCTGTTGGAAGAGCAGAGGGAGACGCGCAAGCTCGTTGGGCTGGACCTTGGGCTTGAAGCTCAGTCGTGGCTTGCAGATTCGAGTCTAGCTCTAGCTAGTCTCTACCAGCGGATGCGAGCAACAGAATTAGAGGTCAAGGAATTGAGGAGGGAATGCCTGGCGAGACAACTGGTGGATGAATTCGACAACCCGAGGGAGTTCCAATGGCAAGTGCAACACATATCTAGCCAAGAAGACGGAGTCGATCCTGGATCCCAGGTCTCGGTCTATGTGAAATTTCCAATCCTCATTATGCAGCCTGGAATCGAGCCAAATGAGACCAAGCAACAACAATCACCCCAGCGAGATGATACATATAATCCTACTATGAGTCGTATAAACGAATGGCTGCTTCAGAAGGTACGATCATCTCCTCTAGATGTCGTTTTGCTGGCGAGCATTTTCGATCAAGACTGTGGAAGCTTCAGCGGAAGGCTAGATGAGCAGAGACAATTGCAGGTTCTCAGGTTCTGGTACGAGGACTCGACAATGACAATGGCGGCCAGGCCATCGACAGGTAGAACCTCAAAAACTCCTCGTCAATACGACCACTTGGATGGGATTCTAGTCGCAAAAGCTAGGAGCGTCTCGCCATGACATCCGCCACAGCTCTCGAAGGCATGGCAGATCAGTATCTCTCTCCACTGTGCTGCCTTGATCAATACTCGGGCATCGATCGATATTCATCGAAACTCCTCCTGTGAATTTCACCGCAAGATCAGCGGTCGTGGTATTCGGAGCCGACACAAGGAATTAAATAGATGCTGTCCATTTTCAACGTGCTTTCGTTCCAGTATAGAGGAGCCTTCTGATCCAGGTTCACCCCTACGTACGAAAGAGTAAATTTTCCACTACCATGTCATCTGCACCTTACGTTTTCAATACAATATCTAGAGTCGCCACCAATGCAATTAAGCTTGCGCCTCACTATCTCTGCACTATCTAAAGTCTTTTATGGCTCTCAATTGAAGTTCTCCCCACTACCAGCTGCACTTTTTCCAGTGATATAATGAAGAAAATGATAAGAGGGGCTCAGAGTGCACAAAGATGAGGGATAAAACTTTCCTCTGCAGAGAAGATAATACTCAAGAGAAAGACTACTGTAATGGAGTTTACGATACAGCAAACAGCGCAGTCTATAGCGAATCTATAGAAGCCTCCTCCAAAAATGTATGGAGAAGTCGTCGAGGTGCGCACATTTTTGATCAAGAGCGCCGAGTCCCCCTTTTCCACCCAAGTCGACATTGGTCGTTTGCAATATCCCAAATACCCAATCACCAAACAAGGCGCCCGTACATTGAAACTGTGACTGTCCTCAATCAAAGCTACTCATTTTCTATTCCTTCCATTACAGTTCAAATCGAAATGAGCTCTTCTTAGTGTACATTCAATGTGCCCTAGCTCAAGCCCGAACTGATCAATTCGGTAAGATAGCAAGCAGGCAACAGCTCTACATCTCCATATCACTGGAAGCAAAGAGGTCTTGCCGTTATTTGATCCGTGATGCGTCGTCTTGAGGGTTCCGCGAGTTTTCCTTATACGACAAAGAAATTGGAAGATGGCGAGTTCCAGACTTGTGAGTTGCATCGTTATCGTCGTATCGGCTGATTTCTTGCGCAGCGCTTGCGCAGTTGAGGTTTTCGCCCCAGTTGAAGGATTTTCTTCTTCTGAGTATCCTCGGTTGCTCTAACCCATGGTCTAGAATACATTTAATCTTATTCAGCTGCTTTTGATCTGTAAGGGTGTATTCTCTTGAGCCGTCGTGGTATTCTTCCTCTTCATCTTTTCCAGTTGCGACCAATTGTGGAGGATCATCAAAATCTTCTTTGTCTTGATTTGAGACTGACGACCGACCCGTTGAGCCGCTCGTACTCTCATAGGAGGTCGATGATCCATCGGATTCCAGACAGCGGCCTTCGGAGAAGCACTGTTTTGCCCCCCGGTCCGAAAATACAAAACATGCATCTCTGCAGGCTTGAATTTTCCCCCAGATTTCCAGATCCAATGGAGAGGATTTTACACATTTCAATTCCTGTGTATGACAAACAGACATGGATTCTCCGCGACAATGTGTTAAGACAAGCATCCGTGTTTGGATCCAGATCACTCTTGTCTGTAGACGCGAGCGCTTTTCTTGCTGATTTAAGAAGAAAAGAATCCCATCTGCTGTGAGCACGAGATGGTACTTTCCCACCGGTACAGTTTTCCATGCACTGCAAATATACTTCGGTGGTGCCGGAGGAATTGGTATTATGGGTTGTCCAAGTCCCGAACAGAACAAAACAGCTGACTGGTGTACGAAATGGACCCAAGGTTGGTTTAATTTGAACTTCTTGATGTTCACTTCAGAACAGGACATCTCCGAAACATCTGCAAATTCCACCCCGATGAGATTTTCGGGTGGATGGAAGCCAGCATCCTGCAGTTGGGCAATCAACTTTTTCAGTCCGTCTCTGAAATTGTTCAGCCGAAGCCAAACTTGGGCTATAGTACGAGAGAGTGGCGTAGACTGGGATCCTTCTCCCAGAGACCGTATTCGAACTTCGAAGTTTAGACATCTCATCAGAGTCTTCATAGCTCCGCTTGCATTAGTCGACCCTGTAGCCTCAGAGGCAAGTGTCACAGCTCGTCCTTGATCCGAAACTTGGCAGTCTCTTTGTTCCAGCAGAGAATGAACAATTTGGAGGCAGACACTTGCTTGAGGTAAACACCAGGCTATTTTTGTACTGTCATCATACACAGTAATGGGTACCTTGGATTCATCAGCCAGGGCCTCCTCAATAGCGCGGTCGCGGTCAATTGGAAGGGTGAGATTAGAAGGTGTGGACTCTTTCCCCCATGATCTTGTTCCAGTGAATGTCACAAAACCTGTGCCGCTCGTCCCTAAGGTGATGCTGTTGGACCCGACAATTCTCGACTTGGGGATGAAAGCTGCTCCGGACCGTACAATATCGAAGTTGACATGATCCTCTGTTCCTAGTACTATCGACGCTTTGTCTACCCAGCCTAGGAAGCATCTTTTGGAAGTCAATTGGTCCTCTTGGAGTTCTTTATACCACTGCATATCTGGCATGCTGCTGAAGATATCCGATACGCTTCTTTTCTGTCCCGACCCTGCCAATACCTTGGACTCATAGTGCCACTGTAAGGCATCATCATCTTGAAGAATCTTGATGGGTATCAAAAGAGAACTCAGGCCTTCGACTACGAGACCGCCATCATATTCGACGAATGTTAAGCTTCGACTCATCAAGGCCATGTCGGCAAAGGACATCTCTAGCCCCTTACCCTTCTTTCTAGAGCTGATGCTGAAGCCTTTTGCAATTACGGAACGAGGGAAAAGGGAATGCCAGCAAGCGTGCTGCGATTGAAGACTTTCAAGCCTGTTCACACGGAAGCTTGCAGTCCGTGTCTGATTGACAGTCTTAATTGCTTTGATAGATGTTGATCCAAGCATAACTTCTTTTCGTGGGGAGTAACGAATCGCCGCACAAACCCAAGATAGTGCCGACATTAGCTTGACATGTACTTCGTATCTCGCATCGACCATTATATTGACCACTGATCTGAAGTTCTGTCCTTCTGAAGTGAATGGCTTTTTAAGCTCGTACGGGCCGTGGCGTTTTCTTTCCTGTGGTCGAAAAGTCAGAGTCGCTATTTCGCTTTGAACAATTACTATCGAGTTATGTTAGAATGTCATTTGTGAGAGTGTGTAGACACTGACAACTCACCTGGGTTATCGAATAGAGAATTGGTTTGCGGCGAGTTCTCGGCAGATTTAAATCCTTCGGCATCAAGCCATATTGTACTGGCAGTCTTTGCCAATAGCTCTTGAAGTCCTTCGAGAAGAAGTACTCCAGTATCAGCCCATGTAGCGGAAAGATAGTCACGGCAGCTTAAGGCCTGAGTTTCTCGCCCATTTTCTGTGAGAGTGAGAACATTCCCGAGCTGCTGGCCATCTCCAAAGTAGGCACGCAAGAACCTTTGCACTTCCCATTCAATTTCATAAGGAATAGCGTGTCGTTCATCTCTCGATAAAGTTACCGGCCAGATTCTGGCTAGAGCTAATTTCACTTGGTCTGGATGGGCAATCAGGTGCAAGTCTTCCTTCAACAAATTGAAAGAGATCGATTCTAACACAAACTTCTCAATATGTTTCAAGGGCTCGCCAGCTGGCTGTAAGTCATCTATGGGATCTAGATCCTCTTCTTCGGAAATTTCTTGCTCGTCTTGCGCATCTCCCTCATCTTGGTCACCACTGTCCTTCAAGTGAGGAAGGGAAAACTCAGTGGAATTCCGTGTGAGACATGTAAGTTGAGAATCTCTCTCTAGCTGGCTTCGCACAGCATGGGAAACATTTCGAGACAAATTCCTTAGAATTTTGGATGTCTGTATTTGCTCAGGTAACATTGCCTCGGATCGAAGATTTTTGGAAAGTTGAAGCAGGCAGATTCGAAATTGTTCCTCAAAGTCGCCGAAAGATGTCTGTTGTAGAGCGTCCTTAAATAGTAGCTGAAGTTCGGAGTCTTTCTTCAATAGCGCGACCAAACGTTCCTGGGGATTTCCTAGCAATTGTGAAATAGATGTGAAAGTCGTTCCAGACTCCGCGCTTGACCAAATACTGTAGATGTCGGAGACATCCGAAGTACTGGACGGCATTAGAGAACCATCAAGGATGGTATCCCATATGGGTGTAGCAGGAGGTTCACCAGATCTAGTAGGAGCGCTACTAGAATTATTTCGAGGATCGATAGCAGATATAGTACTAGCCGATTTATCGTTCATATCGTAGCGCGGCGCATCATATATTGGTGCACCGAAGGAATCAGAGTTTGAGGCAATTGTTGGCTGCGTTATTCCATACCGTTGACTTCGATCGTAACTGTGGTCCCTCGCTTTTACCCCGTCTTCATCTTTATCCCTTTCTCTTGATATTTTCATTTCTCTGTGTCTTTCTCTTTCTCTTTCCCTGCCTCTTTCCCTGTGTTCCTTCTTGTCTCTGTATCTGTCGTCTCTCTCTCTTGGTCTCCCACTATACCTGAACCGGTCTTGGCGAGTTCTCGCAACTGGTGACGCTTCAATCTCTTCGCGAGATGGGAGCACAATCTCCGTCTCTGAAATACGAGAAGAGTAATATTGCGTGGCAGGAGTTTCATTCCCTTCAGCAGGATCGCTGCTAGATACGTACCGAGGATCGATGGGGGAAGAAACTGTAGTTGATGTGCGGTTCATACCATATAACGGTGCGCCCGACGTGGTTGTGGGCTGCGTTACTCCAGGCTGAGACCCATACCCAGCTTGCGCACGGCAGCCTTCCCCTGAAAATGTGCCAGGCTCAGTAGAATTCGATTCGGGCGAATGTGGGCCGTAAGTCGAAATGCCACTGCTGTTGTATTGTGTCGGGTAGGTGGTGTTCGGGGCGGACAATGCGAATCCACGGTTATCTATAGGAGCGGAGTTCTGTGGATTGGGCTCGAAGCTGGTACCAACGCCTGCAAGATCACCAGAATCTCCTTGAGAGTTTTGGTCGAGTGGAATGCCCCGAGGATAGTTGTCTGCGCGAAAGTTGTCATCATGATAGTATGCTAGGAGCAGCCTTCTGGAATGCTTATCTAGAGTTCCAATATCCATGACCTTGACATTGCATTCTACAGTATATATGCGCCCACAGTTGACTAGAGATGACTCTTTGATTTTAGGCGCGCCAGCGGAAATGATGACCTTCAAAGCCTTCTTGGATATGCCGTTAACCTTCTTCGGATACTTGTCACTGTATATTTGGGCATGATCATTGAGACTGATGCCAAACTTCTTAGCGCCACGACCCTCATAGGACGTAACAGGAAGACAGTTGCAGCAAGTTTCTCTTTGGCGGACGACAACAAATCTCCTTATCTTTGTGGAAACCTGTTCTCCATAAACGACGCTGCTAATGAAGGTCTGGTTTCGATTTGTTTTCGACGAAACTTCCGTCCAGAGGGTGCTGAATACCCTGCCTTCCCTGAAGAAACTCCGATAGTCATGGTTTCGGACGCTGTACCTCGGATCAAGAGGTTCCACAGCGCCTGGAGTTCCTACAATATGACGAGGATTGACGGGTGCGGATTGTTGAGAGACTGGTACATAAGCGGCATCCGTGAAGGCTACAGGCTGGTAGGTTACTTCGAATTCGAGACTGTTATTTGGTACAGGTGGCCATTGTGTTCTCGCTGTTTGCTCTTCAGATATTGCAGAAGAAGTCTCTAGCGGAGTGCTCAAAGATCGATTCGAAGAACCTTGGGCGACGGGTTCAGACAAAGGGGTAGCCGTATACTGTGTATTATCCATAACCTCATTAATTCGCAAACTCTCCATATTCGTTGCCAGAGGATCGGCTGGCAGTGGACGAGGAGAAGTACTGCTAGCACCATACTCCGAAGCTCCCAAGTAAGTTCCAGAGGTTTGTGGGGATGCTGTATTCTGGCTATGATAGCCAAATAGGCGGGACGACCCGCCCTCGCGAGGAGGTCCAAAGCCACCAGGATCATGATACTTCTTTCCTGACCTACTGTACGTTGATACTGGTTGCTGTTGATCCGGATCCGGGTATTGCTGTGTGGGTCGCTGGTGTCGTGGCTCGCTCGACTGAGAATCGCGTCTCTTGCTTGAGTCCGTTGTGGTGCCAGCATCCGCAGTATATCGAGGCGTAGAATGGCGGCTTGGATGGGCTTTAGTAAAGTGTCTATCGTGATCGCCAATGGAACTTCGGGTGGTAAGTCAACTTACATTGCTGAATGGCTTGATGCTGAAGCGGCCACAGGTACTTCGTCCAAATATGCCGAATATCGCCTAACAGTTTCGCCCGCTTCATTTTGATGTCAGCAACGGTTCTGTAGCCTCGTTTGAGAAACGGGTGGAGATATTGGAAAAGGTCAAATACATTTGTCTCGTACATGCATATACCACCTCCCTGTTTCGGGCTCTTTGATCCATGGCGAGGGACTCGACATTAGGCAGGTGCTGTCTTGTATCTTGTGAGCAGGTACCAAACAACGAAGGGAGCACGGTGAGGGAGAACAGACATTTATCAGTAGACTCGCCCTGAATACGCCCGATATGCACTCCCCACCAACTACGGTACAGTATGGTACCGTAAGGCTCTGCATGGATACTGATGTCGCATAGCCACCACTTTCATTTTGGAGGCTGTGCCATTTGAGAAGTGCCAGCACATAGATCGGCACATGATCACATCGTTGACCAAATATCACGATGGCCGCTGGGGAAAAGATGTACCTAGTTTCAGCCTCAAGCCTCTTACCCAATCTCCCTGATCAGTGACGTCTTGCCTACAGCCTTACACCAGAAGCTTTTGGTTAGTTGGGTCTCTCAGGTACGATATCTAGACGAGGCGATGTTGACGGGGATGCAGGACGTGATTCTGTGCATTATATAAAAACCACAACTGATGTTCGGAACAACTGGGAGGTGTTCCTGCGCGCAAGTTGCTGATTAGCCCACCACCAAACTAATCTCATCAGGCAGTCACCACCCATACTTTCTCTTCCCTTCTCAGCTACCCCCTTCCCATGAAAATCAATGAGATCATTTCGAAATTGTTGGAAAAACAATACTCAGGCTGAGGTATGGAACAAATTTGGCCGAACTGGTAGTAATTCGGAAGGGTAGTAACGCTAGGTGAACATTGGCCAAACGACATTGAGAGTACAATCGCAAAACTTGTGTCAAATTCCTGGCCAAAGGCAGAAGTTTGATTTGACGCAGGATATTGATATCGGAGCCAAATATATGTCGATGAGAGAACCCACTTGGGTAGAATATCGAGGTTCGACGTTGACAAGGCTGGTACGCACAAAGACACCCAGTGAAAGCTTGTACAATTATTTGTAAGACTCCGCCAAATAACGTACAACCCGCCAGATCCCACATGGATATGTAATTAAGATTTTTGTCCGCCGATCCTGTACAAATGAATACACATGTCTTTCCCAACAGAACGCCTATCCACGCTGCGTTTGCTTCTTCTGCATCTTCTTCATCTCGCGCTCCTTCTCCTTCTCCAAGTATTTCTTTTGCGCCTTTGCATCCAGACCCTTCAGTTCAAGATCTCGCTTCACCTTCTTTGCCTTTTCGCGTTCCAATTGTCGCTCCTCGGCCTTCTCTTCATCGTCTGCCTTTTGCAGCTTCTTGATAGCGTCATCGCGAGTTGTGCGTACTTTACGCAGGACTTCGGGTCGGAAATGGGCGCCTGCGACAAGGGTGTCTGTCAAGCGTAGGAAGTATTGGAATAGTGGTAGAAGAGGAGAGTAGTCGCCAGAAGAGGGGAGTCTCGTCGAGAGATAGAGGCGCTTTTTGGGAATGGTCTCATCGAGCCTGGAGCGTAGAAGGTTAGTCAAAATCTAGGCAGGTGGGAATGAAATTGAACATACTTTAAAGGTCGGTCAATGGGCTGGTCAGTGATGATAATGTGCTCAAGCAGTTCTCCAGCAGTCTCGATCGCTTGGACAAGTTCCGGGGTAAGCAAGAACTCGGTAATTTCAGAACTCTCCGACATAACGGTCGCCCAGTTAGGAAGTTTAGGGTGGTCCTTGGTCGAGGTGATCGAAACGTCGTAACGCTCATCGCGCAGTTGCTTCATGGTCTCCTTGTTCACAACAGCCCACACGAATCCATCGTAGCTGCTCTTGGTGTCCTTGCGGAGCTCGTGGGCGCCTGGGAGTTGACCCGGCACGGTGAGCGCTTCTCTGCCATCGAAGGGATACAGGATAGCTTCAACGCGCTCAACCGGGGCTGGCATGCTCTCAAAAAAGAGACTGGCGCCGTATTCGAAGATTAAAGACAGTGGGCTGTAACGCTTGAGAAAAGTGAGGTTGACATCGAGGAATGCAACGTTCTGTCGTCCAGTCGCATAGGTCGAGAACTCTTGGGGAGACTTTTCCTTCAATAGCTCTTCGGGCAGCTGGAGGCTGTCGTTTGCCAAGCCTTCGCTCTCGACCTCGTCCGCTGTTGGGGGCTTTCGGCCACCGAATCCAACGAGCGCAAACTCGTTCTTCAAGGTTGGCGCATGCGCGGTAATCCATGCCTTTGCCTTTCGTCGATTGGTGGCCGTCCCGTATAAATGGATGGCGACGATAACCAGAAGCAGACCAAGAATCACGCCCTCTTGCCTAAAATCGTTCAACGAGTACCGCTCATGGATGTTGTACCATTTCGTGTAGGGAACAGCAGCACCAGTTGGATACGCGCCGGCTCCAGTGAAGCTTGCGGCCGTAGGAATCGCAGAGAGAGGAGTTGGAGACGGGTCTGGAGCTCCAGCAAAATCGGCGAAGTCTGGATCTTGGTTAGCCATAATATGACCCTAGAAAGTTCGGCGCAAAACATACCATTGTCGCCAGCAGGAATTGGAGACGCAGACGGCTTTGAACCTCCAAAGAGATTGTTGAGTAGAGCGGCCATCTTGACTCTTGACACTTGAAGCTGGTGAAGAGTGAAGCTTCAGTTCGCGTTTGTGGAAGATCAACGAAATGGAAAGGCACAGAGATTGATTAAGCTCGAAGGGGTTAGCGCACTAAAGCTCTCGGCGGCGGAGTTTGCGTCGCATTTTATTTGACTTTCTCACATCACCCTGACAACGGCTTAGCCGAGTATCCCAAAATGGAAAATGGAGAGCTTCTGCTTTCATGCCTGCTGTTGCCTTTATTCTTTCGAAGACGACGACAGTGAAAAGTAGGACCGTTGGATTCATTCTGGCAGAGTGAAAGATTCTGAGCTTTTTAGAATTGCGCCAGACCTTCGCGTTCTTTTGGAAAGGTATGTGAGAATCGTTTGTTTACACCCCTTTTCTGAATTTTCAAACCCGATCTAT
>Ga0247778_1000705_pt1 | contig 30649 bp, 27 predicted proteins | sample UWRJL049202B5_FD_179939 | JGI IMG/M metagenome (GOLD analysis project Ga0247778, IMG submission 179939) | Plant litter microbial communities from Arlington Agricultural Research Station in Wisconsin, United States - UWRJ-L049-202B-5 | ecosystem: Environmental > Terrestrial > Plant litter >...
TTAATAGATTTAAATTTTTTATTTTTAATTTTATTAGTTTTATTAATTTTATTATTATTATTAGATTTTAATTTAAAATATTTGAAAAAATAATCTTTTTCTAGATGATTTTTGTTATTAAAATCTTTATTTTTATAATATATACAATATTTAGATTTTTTATTATTAATTTTATTAATTAAATTATTAATATTAAATTTTAATTTAGCGGATTTACTAATAATATCCGAAATAAATTTATTAATATTAATATTTTTTATATTTCGGCTAATATTTTTATATTTTCTAAAACAAAAATTATTATAGGAATTAGATAATTTTTTAAATAATATTAGAATTATATAAAATTTAAAAATTGTATATTTTAATTCGGATAAATATAAAACTAAAAACTAAATATAATTAATATATTTATTAATATTATCGAAAAAATCTAAATTATAATTGATTATTTTATTAAAATATCAATTAATTATTTCTATATTAGATTTGTTAAATATATTTTTATATATTTATTATAATTAACTAATATTGATTTTATTTTTAAAATAATCTTTATTATTATTTGATATAATTATTTTAATAACCCTTAAAATTTTTTTAATATTATATTTAAAATCAATTTTTTGTTTTATATATTTAACAATTAATTTTAGATTTCGAATTATATTAATATTATTATAATATAAAAATTTAAAATTTATTGGATTTAACTTAGAATTGTTTATATATAATATATATTTTTTTATTTCGAGGAATATACTAATCTTTTTTAGCCATTTTATATAATTAGAGCGCCCTACTAATTTAAGATCTTTATATTCAAAATTATTAAACATTTTAAGATTTTAAACGAAAATTTATAATATATAAAAATTTTAAATATATACCCAATTTATAAAATAATTTTTAAATATAATTAAAAATATTTAGATAAATAATAGATTTATTTAAAAATTATAAAATAATTTTAAAATATTAAAATTTTATAATACCAGCTATTTATTCTAGAATATTAATGGTTTATTTTATATTTAAATTACAAGATAATTCGAATATATTACAAAATAACTTATATATATTTACAGAATAATTTTTGTATATATACAAAATAACCTAAATATATTATGATTTATAAGATAAGCTGACAATATTATTAGGTAATCTATTAATATTATAATATATCTAGATAATTTATATATATAAATAGATTTCTAAATCTACAAAATAATTTTCAAATATTTACAAAATAATTTAAAGGTATTATAATTTTATAAAATAATTTTAATATATTTATAAAATAATTTATAAATATTTATAAAATAATTTATAAATATTATAATTTTATAAAATAATCTTTATATATTACATTTTTATTAATATTAAATAAATCTGCCTATTTAATTAATAATATTATATAGATTTTAGATCTATTTATTAGGGGGTTTGTTTTTTAATTTAATTAAAAACTTTATAACTAATTTTAATTTAACTAATATTAATAAATAAAAAGAGTTATTAGATTAATTTATCTTGACCAGGATTTTAATTTATAATAATATTTTCCCTCTCCGAGAACGGTTTTTTAAAACACTAATTAAAAACCTAAAAATAATCTAGTCAATCTAAACCTAATAGGACTAGACTGCCACGCCGCCTAGCCACTAATTATAAAGTTACTATGGTCTTTTATATTAATATATTTAGATATATAAATACCCTAGTTTGAAATAATATTAGATATATTTATTATAAATTATATATTGTTTTTATTTATTTCTAAAAATTAATATTTATTCGCTTGCATTAACTTAATTTTAAAAACGTGGGTCACGGGTTTAGATTTTTTATTAATTAATTGAATTAAGTAAGGATTTATATTTATTTTTGTAAATTAATATATTTGCAATAAAAACTTTTATAAATAACATTAATATAAGACCAAGATTATTGTTATTATATAAAAATTATAAGGAATGGGTATATAAAAATTGCTAAATTAATACTAATATTAATTAATTAAATAAATAAAATTTAAATTCGGAAAAAATTTAATTATAAAATAAACTCAGAATATTTATATTTTAGATTTTTATTTTAGAATTTTTTATTAGTTTCTGTATTATATATTATATTATATATTGTATTATATATTGTATTATATATAGTACGTGTAAGCTAGTGAAGCTTATTGTTTATTTTAGGGTTAGTTCCTATGGTAATTATACGTTGTAGAATCCTATGGAATTATATAAAAATTATTTTGTAAACTAGTTCGGTTTCCCTCAGGTAACCTCGGAGAATCTTCTAGAATGTTCTAGGCTATTCCTAATTAGGTTTAAACCATATTTAGGATTATGTAAGTTATTATTACTAATAATAATTTAACACAGGATAATATAAACGTAGATTTATATATCAACTAACCAGAAGGCTATATTAATAAATAATACCTTACCCACGTATTAAAGCTATTAAAGACTTTATACGGGCTAAAACAATCCGCTAGAATATAAATTAATACGCTAAAAGAGGTCTTAATTAATAAATTAGATTTTAAAACCCTAGTTTCTAAAACTAGTTTATTTATTAATAAATCTATAGGTATTATAATATACATATATGTAGACGACCTAACTATAATTAACCCTATTAAAGAAACATATAATTCTTTTATTAAAAATATTAAAAAATATTTTAAATTAAAAGAATTAAATTTAATTAAAGACTACCTAGATATAGAAATCGATTATAAACCAAAAAAGGGGTATATAAAGCTATATATGGCTAAATATATTAATAAATTATTAGATAAATTTAAATTTAATAATTTAAACCCTGTATTTACACTTATGGAAACTAAAATTAAATTGGAGCCTAATCCTAAACAAACTAATATTGAAAATATTAATTATTACCAACAATTAATAGGCTCCTTATTATTTCTAGCACTAGCAATAAAGGCAGATATTTGTTTTGCTGTTATTAAGCTAACTAGATTCGTTTCCAACCCTAGTGATATCCATTTTTTAGTTATTAAGCGAGTATTTAGGTATTTAAAAGGTACAGCCTATCTAGGTATCGTTTATAACAAGGATAATCCTAGTTATATTCAAGGATATACAGATACTAACTATATAAGCGACCAATTAAAAACTAAAAGTACTACCGGGTATTTACTATTTATAGTCGGGGGCGTATTTATGTAGAAATTTAAACTATAATCTATAATAGCCCAGAATATTACAGAGGTTAAAACGGTTGCTATAAATGCATATAGAAAAAAATTAGTTTTTATTAAAATACTATTAATGGAACTAGGCCTCTTTAGGCAGTCCAAATTACCCCTATATTGCGATAATAATGGCGCAATTCTATTGGCTAAGAACCCTGTATTCCACGAGCGTATTAAGCATATTAAAATTAAATATTATTATATAAGACAATTAATAAATGAAAGTATTATAGACCTCATTTTTGTCCCTACTAAAAAACAAAAGGCAGATGGGTTTATTAAGCCATTTCCTAATGTGGAACACAAAGTTTTTATAGCCGGATTAGGCTTAAAATAAATCTAATATTATTAAATTACCCGGGAAATCTATAATATAACTAGCTTATCCTGTAATACATGTGGATTACCCTGTAAGTTGCAATAATACATACGATTTACCCTGTAAAAATATCTCCAGGGTAGTCTAATGGTATTAATACTTGTAGCTTACCCTGTAGGATTATAATATCTACAACTTACCCTGGAAAGATAAAAATACCTAGCTAGTTACCTAGCTAATTTAAAACCTCCAGGATAACTAAATTATATTAAGAATTTTCCTTATAAAATTGATTCTTAAAAATTAATATAAAAATTAGGTTACAATCGTTTATACTAATGTAATAATAGACCTGTATTGTTGTTTTTATAGGACTTGTATTAAGAATTATTATTACGGGGGTATATTAAATTATTATTAGTAATAATAATTTACATAATCCTAAATATGGTTTAAACCTAATTAGAAATAGCCTAGAACATTCTAGAAGGTTCCCCGAGATTACCCGAAGGAAACCGAACTAGTTTATAGGGTAATTTCCATGTAATTCCACAGGGTTCTACGACGCGTAATCACCGCGGGAACTAGTCCTAAAATAGGCAGTGAGCTTCACTAGCTTACGCGTATAATACGTAATACAATACGTAATACGGAAGCTAGTAGAAGACTCTAGAATAAGAGCCCAGGGCTATAAATACCCTGAGCTTACCCTGTAATTAGGCTTCTTCTGAATCTAAGCTTTGTTTACTTAATCAATTGACGCTAGTACCGATCCGGCAATCCTCACGTGACCTTTCCCCACATTTTCACACGCCGGAGTTTGCAGAGACAGATATTGAATTCAGCAATATTCATCTATCTGCCTCTACATCCTGCAGATTGTGATATTCCTTGAGATTAATTTTACCTGGTCTGTTCTTTTTTTGATAGTATAGTATTTTATTTTACTTTTTATGTCGTTGGCGCGTGCTATTCATTGTTTTTATATTTGTAAGATTTAACGGTCAATTTTAAAGTATATAATTGATAAAAATTACAAAAAAGTGTAATTAAGCTGTATTATTTGGATAAAGTAATGGATTTCTTTATTCACAATTGGCTAATTAATATTATATATATATTGAAAGATGTGTTGCGATTTATATTCATTCATTCTTGATAATGTTTAGTTAGTCACTTAAGCTCCTTAAGAGCCTCTTATCTCCTTCTGTACCTAGTCTTCCTAAGCCTCAATACTACCCTATTAAGAGCGTATAGCTACGCTGCCTCCATATCGCAATATTATTAATATTAGATAGTGGAATGGTCTATGATTGCGAATGCCCAAAATGTAGAGAATAGAAAAGATGCATACCTAGGTAGGTCAGCCCCCCCAGATCGGGTGCAGTAATTTTTGGAACCGCGATAAAAGACTAATTTCATGGAAACATCTACAGGAACATGTCAGGCCAGTGTAGAGGTTTGAATGACAGGCTCACTTCGGGAGCTTCTTTGGGGAATAACATCAGTTATATTGCAGAAGAATACCGCTGGCATGTCAACTGCCAGATTATATGATCAGGTATAATCTTACGGGATGTCCCCTACGCGAACAATATTGATATCGTTTAAGATCAACAAGGCAGAAATGTAGCAAATACCTCCGCTTTGTGATCTGCTAGTATTAATTGCAGTCTGGCTGGCTTTGTTTGCGCAAAGTCTATGCTAACTGGTCTGTGCGATCACCCCCATCACACACGAGTACCGTACTTCAGAAACGATCGTATTGACGATCATTTTGTTTCAAGGGACTATGGAAGCACACCAACCATCACCGACAATTACACGCATCGATTATTTTACAGATGCTCTAACGGAACCAAGTTGCAAGAGTCAAAAAAGGAGCCGCCCCACCACAAAAAATCCGATTATCAAACACCCGGCTGAAAGGTTACCAGGCATCTATGAGCTACCGTGGATCCGGTAAGGGGATGTGCGAACCCCAAACGCAAGGGGCCAACCACGAGGGGTTGCCAAACAGGGGAAAGATTGGAAGTTGGATTGTCCCAGTAGAGAACCATGCCCAGAGCCACGAAACGACGCAAAGCCCCGGGGAAAGCAGCACAAACACAACACCATTATTCCTGGGCAAATAGTATAACTGTAATAAACCAAACCTGGTGACTATAATTCGAGTATTCGCTTGCACGCCGCAGTTGACCATAGTTACCAGAAAGTCTCTTTGGGCTTGCCTAGGAAAAGCACACAAGACCTGATGAGGCTAGTAGGCCGCCCTCAGCTGTGACAGCGTTGAAAATCGAAGCACCGAGTTACCGATAGCGTGAAAAACAAACATCCCCGCAAGCTAGACACTGGATGGCAAATCGATGAACCATGCTTTCCCAGGTCAGCTTCAACCCAAAGGTGCACCACTAACATCCCTCCAGTTTGCGACCCACTACAAGTTTTCAGAGTCAGCATTGCTTTGTCAAGAACTAAGTAGACCTCGCAAACCCAACCCTTATTTCGAACATCGTAAGGTTTGCGAGACGTACAAAAAAGACATCCAAAGCCGCGAAATGTGCGAGAAGGAAATGAAATGCTCTGGGAAGGTACTTACGCCCGCGATGAAGCATGCAATATCTGTCAGAATTAGACACGGCCATATGATACGAAGAAACGTGATCCCTATGATATTCATCAGTGTCGAGAATACCCATCGATCCCAGAGCTGTGAGGTTGATCAGGGGAGATACGTGGAAAGACCAGGGATAACTGGGCAAAATGAATCAACACTTACAATTATGGATCTCCAACCTGACGAGAACGAACATTATGAACGAAAATCCGTATACGAGCAAGAGACCAAGGATCACGTAGTCAAAATGCCGACGGTCGTAACTGCGAGGGGTTAGTCCCACTCTACAAGAATCATCCCCGAGCCAGCTAAGGGTTGAAAATGGTAACGACTATTCTCTAAAGCGATTGAATGCAGGCAGACGAAAGCCAGATGATTATATCCGGAGTTAGAGTCAACATACACTTTGTTGTAAAATAGCCTCTGGCCCCTCATGATGTCTAGTGACGACGGTCAACAATCAGATGGTGCCATGCCAGCGTACGAACTCACCAAGGTTCCACAACGCATATGCTATGCCCAGAAGATTAAGGAGGCTTAATAATATCCAGACGAACATCAGAAGATGGATCCCGTGGCTCACAATAGAGATTACATTCAAGGGAATGTGAAAACATAGAGCCAGAATACAGAAGATTTTCCGCGTTATCGTAGGGGCATCTTTGAAATCCCACGTAGTAAGCCACGTTCGAAAGGACGAGGTTGTCGACCAGAGCGCCGACTTGGACTGGCCCGGAACCAGACCCACCGTGGACGATGAAGAAGGTAGGACGTCCGGCTCGATTGTTCCGGGTTGACGAGAGGATTCCCTCAATGTTAGAAAGAAGAACATTGCCGATGACAAGAAAGGCCCCCTGACGCAGAGGGAAAAACGGAGCGAGTAATGAATATCCACGACAAAACACACCAGGAGATGAAAGTAAGAGATGCCATTTTATTTCTAATGGGTTTCAAAGGATTCGGCCCCATGATTGTTGGGATTCTGCCTTGCGGGGCTGCGCCTTGTTGGTGTTGGAAGGTGTGCGAAAAGCTGCAATTTTAACTTGAAACAGAGATCCAGTGTACTTGAAAGCATCCTTTTCCGACAGTAGTGACTCATACCTAGGTAGCAACTCTACCAGAGCTCATAGGAATTAAGGGGTGCCCAGACCTTGCCCGACACGTGACACGGCACCACAGATATAAACTCAGACCAGCATTCCGTGACAGCTTCCAAGTTCCCAAGCAATGGCTCGTTAAACACATTATACGAGGGCAGTCGAGATAGATAATAGCAAATTAGCCAACCAATCAAGTGGGATGAGGATTCGTGCAACGAATGTCTTCGTACTTCGTACTCGCCTGACCAGGTAAGTAGCAAAAGAGTACGTGTTCCAGTATGCTCAAGAGGAATAAGTAACCGAAATCGGCTCACCAATTAGCTCAGGGCCACATGTGTGCATATTGACACATTCATTCAACCATACTTTTGTGTTCCCACCGCCAGGCCAATATAAATACAAGGCCTTCATGGCACACAGGCTCGGGAAAGACTAAAACGCCAACAAATGCAGCAAAACCCATTCCTGCAACAACACCACACGAGGAAGTTCCCTCGACTTTGTTGTACCGCCCCCGAACGCCTATCAATGCAAATGTCGGCTATACAAGTAGAAAGCAAATCACATCTTGCAGACTTTTACCGCATCACCCAAATGCAACTACGGAATAGGATGTTGGTCTATGCTTCAGAACTCCCCAAGTTCAACTTCGCTTCCCATTTGTTGGCTTATTATCAGATGCTCTTGCCCGGTCCTTTTCCAATAACAAAGTAAGCTGACTCTTGCTTCGACTCAGTAATTCAACGGGCTCGGAAACCGGTGATTTGGTAGGCTGCACTTGGCGCTTTGTGAACATATCTCCTCGCTGTGAGTCGTCCACGCTCTTGCCTTTGCCTTTATCTCTAGGCGTAGGTGACGGCAGAGCAGAAGCCAAACTTGAATTGTCGACGGCGGAATTTTCGAGGTCAAGATATCCAGTGGCAGTCGTAAGTGTTGGTGCTAGGCTGGTGGCGCTTTTTGCTCTATGCGAAAGTATACCTCCTGAGTCTTCGCCTCCATATTTCTGGCTAGGTGTTGACCCCGACGGATTGCGCTGAACACGGACGCGGTCCGTTGACGTAGGATATGGCTGCACCCGCGGCGTGGCCTGTGGCATTTTCTTGGTGGCAGCATTTGCTTGCCCCAGGAGTGTCCTTTGCTTTTCAACTTGCTCAAGTTTACCAGATGTGAGCACCTCTGCCTCCTTCTGACTGTTCTCAGAAGCATGGAGCCGCTGGGAGGGGCCCAGTCCTGCTCCATCTTGAGGGAAATCTTGCGAATTTGAACTTTGGCCATTTTGGACAGAGGCCTTACGTGGAGAGCTGCGCTTCGAGTCGAATGTTTTTGAGGGCCGATCCTTCTGGGTGGTGCTGGCATGAGAGCGACTCGAGGGCGAGAAATTTTCTTGAAACTTCGATGGCACAGATTGCTTTCCTCTTGCTTTGCCTTGCTCTGAAGTTGGGCCTGAAGGGGGAGTCCGTTGCATGGGTGGCTGAATGGACGCAGGTGCATTCGGCGAGTCTGCAGATGACTGTGAGCTTTGTCGACGTACAATCACCGGCCTTTTCTTTTTGGCAGAACTTGAAGCAACGAAGCTCGACTTTTTTTTCGATGCCGCTGAGCCGGACGACTTCTTTTCAAGTTTTGGATTCTCGGGATCGGGTGAAGGCGGTTGTACGACGACATGTGAATTGGTACCGACAGGAGAATCCGGCTCTCCCTCTTTCTCGGACTCATGTGGTGAAATGAAACGGGCCGTAGGTCGTGGTCCTGTGGTAGAAGGGCCTCTCGTCTTTTTGAGGATCGGATGTGGCATTACCGTTGGAGTTCTAGAAAGCGTTGAGGACGACGTGGTACTCGGCCTGCTCTGGGTTGGTCTATGTAGAGTTGTAGCACTCGAAGCTCCTGGCCGAAATCGAGTGTTTCTCTCCTAAATTTCCAATCTCAGTACGGCGGGGTAGATGGGCAAGCGGGCAACTCATACCAATAGTGGAGTTCCTTCATCACGGTTGGGTGGTCCTCGCAGTGGTACAAAGGCATGGCCATCGGATATCTCGGCGAAAAGACGTGCAACAGTTTGTCCTTTCAGCTCGCGTTTGTCACTTCCCCAGATGCGCCACCAATAGTTCTCAAGGCGCTCGGCGGTGGGATCTAGGAGTCTCCGCTTCGTGGTTGTGTACACTGCCAGTGATCAGATTAGACCAGTCGTCTCCTTATTAGAAAGGGCTTTACAGAGCTACCTTTCCAGAACCTGGCGATGTCCGCAGGATCCAAAGGTTCAGCATCGATCCGCCCAATAGAGCCTTCGATCTCTGGACTGTTTTTTATGACCCCCTTGGGGAGTAGCAACGACATCCTCGGAGGCTCTTCAATGCGGTTGGATGTCACAGCAGCTCTTTCAAAGGCAGGGCAAACGCCTACCTTGGAAAGGCGTCAGATCTCTCTATGACCGGCGGACCCGCATCCAGTGAATATTCCTCTTGACTCTGCCGGGGAAGATTAAATGGGCTGGAAGCTGCGGCACGGGACTTCCTTGCGACAATGTTTAGCATCAACGCAGGCCACAATGCTACAGAGCTACAGGGTAATGCGCTTGTATCCAGACCTCTCATCAAATAGAATATGAGTAGGACGTATATGTTCGGGGACAACGGCAGATTTCGCACTTGTTCAATTGGGAGATATTGTCACACAGAAAATAAGGTGAGGTCGAAAGAGAGAAAACAACACTGGTCGGGTTGCTGGAAGTACTGTCAGAGAGAAGGCGCCCTAAGCACGTCTATAATTAGTTGATGATGGAAGAATTTGTGCCTAATCTGCCTGGGCTCGGGGAGTAGTATGAATCGGGAAGCTGCGATGCTTACTCTGAGTCTGGGTAGGTAGCTGGCGAAAGGAAAGCAAAGCAGCTGACCTGGTGTATGTGTGAGTGTGAGTGTGAATTGGATGGAGGGAGGGATTGCAGTCGCGAAAAAGGGCGAGAGGTAAGAGAGAGGTAGAGGTAGAGGTATTCACGCGTGCGGAAACTAGCATCGAGAGGGGCTTTCAAAATCCCTGTCGCCATGCCTTCTATCTAAAAAGATCCCGGCCAGGGCAGCATCGATCTGACGAGTCTGGAACCTGAAATCTGGAATCTGGAATCTGGTCTGGGGTCTGGATTCCTACGGTATGTTGACCATGGGTGTGATTGGGATTGTGGATATATATTTGTTGTTTTCGTTTTCCTGAGTATTGTATCCGCAATATATATTGGCACTCCTCTGCGCTTGCATCTGCTCACAATCAGACCCAGAGAGGTGGCTTACTACGATTTACAATTGACATGGAGCATATGCATCTTCCGCGGGGATCCCGGGGAACGGATTATTTACAGGACCTGTTGGATGAGCTGGCAGCGCGCCCCCTACATAAATCTCAAGACATTTGTCTCTTCTTACTCGACTACCGTCCCCGAGATGGCGAGGCGAGATGGCTTGCATATGCGCCGTTTCTCCGATGCTCACAATGACAACCTGATCCTCAGATTCTTCATCCCATTACCACGATTACCACGACTTGAATCATGTTCTCTCACCGCCCCCATTTCGTGCTTTATGGATCTAGCTGGTAGCGACGAATTGGCTGCCGTTCCAAACGACGCGGGCGAAGGTACGGTACAGTAGGGTATACGGTAGCTCCTGACGAGCCTGACCTCCTCCGCTCTCGAATTGCGTATCTAGTCGATCGTGTGACGCTCTCGGGACTGTTAATATAATAGCCGGGCTCCTCAACACCATTCAACGACCTGTTGCCTTCCTCGTAACACGGCTTGAGCTCCTCCTGTTGGTGAACTGACCTCGTCTCAAGACTGCCCAGTCCGGTGGAAGGTAAGGGAAAGGCAAGGGGAAAGGGAAGGGTTGTCACACACCGCATCGCCGCAAAGACATCATCTGACCGACAAATCTGCCAATAGCCTCAAATCCTTCTAGAACGTTGCTTCTACCCAAGTAGAGCTCTCAACGCCCCCACGCCAAATCCAACCCCACGTTTCTCAGTGCACCACCCCTGCAATGCAAGGGGCGCGGGTGGTCCGGCACCAGCGAGGCAAGCGTCAGCGTCTTTTGTCTTTGTCAAAATTGACATGTTCATGGCACATTGGCACAAGCTCGGGCTGTTTGCCGTGTACTCGAATATTATTGAAGATATTGTCACACAAGTTCTTTGGTAATTAACGGCGTTGACTACCTTAGGGAACGGCCCGAAACCCTCTTTGTATGGGTTGAAATACCCCCACCATCGCCGCGCTGATAGCTCCATTAGCTTGTTGATGTGCGATACTAGGTGGATTTCCAGAAAGTGCTTTTTGTCCTTGGGGGACGGGCTTAGACCAAATTATCCTACGACATTCGGGAGACGTTGTATTGCACGCAGGTCTAGCTTAAGTAATGGATTCCATTGGATTGAAGTTTTTGAGTCGCTGATTATTCAACGGCTTCAGTCACACATGCCGCGGCAAAGACTATAATTTCTTAGCACGAGCAAGAACGCAGGTCAAGGTTTCAAGGATAGCGCTAAGAGAGCCTCAAAGTTGGCAATCCTACACTAACTCCCACGAGGGGTTGAAGAAGACTTTTGATACGGCTTCGTAAAGTACACCGCAACCTCCCCGTAGCCAAGGCTTCTACCTGGCTCCCGACCTCAAACACCAGAATTACAATAGGTTCTACGATATACAGATATTTCAACTCTGAATTGAAAATTGAAAAATTTCATTAATAGTGTGCTCGAAATCGACTTGCAATCTATGAACTGCTGTGACTGACGCGCATGCCGCTAAAGACCCCTGAATCTCAAAACCTCTATGCGCAATCCGACCGCAAATCCCCAGAAAATCCAGACATAGCAATTGGCATCCACTTGGGAAATTTAAGTGATTGTGTAGCCGCCATCAACTCTCAGATCGGCACCTATTGAAAGTTAGGACAGACTCTCGATTTGCAGATTGGGAACAGGCTTACCTGTGACATAAGCCGCAGCATCCGACGACAAATAGGTGACAGCACCCATAAGATCTTCAGGTTGGCCCATCTTACCCTGTGGAATGAGGGAGGTCCATTGTTTCTTGAGGTCTGGGTTATCGTCGAGGATTTTCTTCGTCCTGAATTTGAGTTATTAGCAAAATAATTATAGCCTCGTAAGAAAGCGACTTACAATGCAGTAAGCATGTAACCTGGAGATATGCAGTTGACACGAATTCCTGCATGAGCCCACTCAACAGCCAAGCTGGAAGCCAAATGTCTGACAGCCGCCTTCGCCGCGTTGTACGGTGCTTGTGGTTGTGGAACGTTGACAATAGCACCGGACATGCTGCCAATGAAGACCATAGCTCCCGGGGCCTTGCGCTCCATCAAGTGCTTAGCTACCGCAATTGCAAACAGATACGTGCCATCCACGTTGACGCCCCAAAGCTTTCGGACACGTTCGATGGGATAATTGATAGCTTCGAAGTTCTCGGTGAATCCTGCAGAAGTGACCAAGTTGTCGATCTTGCCGTGCTCTTGAATAATCTCGGCGATGACGGCTTCGACGGAGTCTTGGGAAGAGACATCGGCGTAATGTGCAGTGACTTTGGGGGTGCTGCAAGACTATTAGCCTGTTGTACTTAATTGATATGCGCCTCGTACCTCTCTGCACCGGGGTTCTCCTTTCTGAACGACTCCATAAGCAACAGGGCTTGTTTCTCTGCCTCCTCCTCTACAACATCTCATTAGCAAAGGGCAATCGTAAGTGCCAATTGAAACTTACTGTTGAGATCTACGATGGCAACATCTGCTCCGCTGATGACCATTGCCTGGCTCATGACCAGACCCAGACCTCTCGCACCACCAGTGACAACACCAACTCTGCCTTCGAGGGAGAAGGAGGCCAGAGTGCGCTTGAAATGTAGTCCTCCGCGTCCTTGGACCGGGGCGGAAGATGGCAGATCATGTTCTTCGGGATACTCGACTTGGACAGAGGAATCGGTTCGGGCGAAAGAGCCTTCGTGTTCCTCGTCCTTCTTCTCATCGCGGCGGAGGGTGGAGGTGGCATGAATAGAGCGCTGTAAAGACAGGGAGAGCGAAGGAGTTTGACGGGTTGCAATTGGGGCTTGCGAGGCTCTGACAGATCGAGCTGCCTGTCGAAGTAATTGAGTTCTGAACATTTTCGCTTTTGGGCAGGTGCGGAATCAAAACAAAAAGGAAGCTTTGCGATCAGGGGGACAGCTGCTGCGACAACGCTTTGGCGGCACAAATCAAACGGGATTGTCCTCTCTACAAGAAAGGTAGAGACAGACAAGACTGAAGGGGTATTGAAGGGAAAGGCAACAATGCAACAAGAAGGTAATGGAATGGAATTGAATTGGCGTGGGTGCAGGATTTGCAGGGCTTGAGGAGGAAAAGGGAGAGGGAGAGGGAAGGGAAGTTTTTTTTTGTTTTACATGACTGACCCTGACCTGACCGTGATTGACGGGACGCTGCAAAGTGCTGATTATTAAAAAATGGGGCCCTAAGTATGACGACGCTTCACGATAGTTGCAAGAGTGTTGGGGGTGCGGAATTACGTGCATCTGAGCATCTGAGCATCTCAAAGTGTGGAATTAACTAAACTGTGAACAATCCAACGTTCGCACCGCTCTCGTAGATAAATAGAAGACAATGACTACGGAGCGTTCCTCCTTCATGATTCGGATTCCTCAAGTACCAAGTACCAAGTACCAGCAGCAGCAGCACGATCAGCACCAAGAAAGCCACGAATCGCTGGTCCGTCATGTGCTTCACCAAGTGGCTTGAGTAAGGTAACGAAGTAAGGCAAGGTGTCGGGCTGTCCCCATCGCTTCCCCGACTCGGCCACCCTACTTAGCGCGCCAAGGATTCTCGTTTCAAAGCCGCCTGCCGCCCGCTTCAGATTTGACACGCAATGAGGCTTGGACGAACATCGCACCACTCCACTCTACCTCCACCTTTTGAAGCTGGACTTCACCATCCACATCCACATCCACATCCACGACAAACGACTACACCTTCATCCATCACATCACATCACATCTATCACATAGATATCTGCGTACTTGGCCAACCAATAACTCAAAATGCGTTTCACTCAAATCGGGACTGGGGCTGCCCTTGCGGGAGTGGGCGCTTCTTTGCTACTCCCGCCACCAGTCCCAACCTCAGCCGACGGCGACATCATCAATACCCTTCCCTTCGAAGATGACATCGCCACCGAGGGCCGGGTGATGGAAGTGAACTGTCCAGGCTGCCCCGTTGCTATCGTCGATACCCAAGGACGGGTGCACTACTCCAACGTCGAAAGTGTTCTCAAGCTCAACCTGACGGTGGCCCATAATGGAGCGGATCAACTCCTCTTGAATGACCTCCCAATCTACCCCGTTGATCCTCGCTCCGAGGCCTTCCTCACTCCTCTCACTGCAGACCAGCTAGCGAAGAACGCCGATAATACCTGGTCCTACGTCTCGACTCCGACCCTAGGTTACTCGCTCCGCGTGAAGCACCCATTGAAGCCCGAGGACCAACTTGATCTCGTTGCCATCCACATCGAAATCGTTGAAGTTGCCAATAAGTTTCTGGAAGGCATTCCGAGCATCGAACTCAAATTATTGGAAACCCCAAGCGGAAAACTCATGCTTGGAGATGCTGAGATCACACCTCCGAAGAGCACAACTTCCGAACCTACCGATGGTGGCCAGGAATGCACAACTATCGTCTGCAAATGGAGAGCAATCATTGCTGAGAAGCTGTCAAAGTTGAAGGGTTGCGGAGGCAAAGCTGCTCCCACACATGTGAAAGGATCCAAGCACCACGGCAATCATGGGCATCATCGTCCCCATGGTCCTCACCGACCATTCCGCCACCACCGTCAAAGGCACTCCTTGGGCCGATTCCTCAGGAATGTCGCTGTTCACGTTTTGGTCCCAATCCTAATCGGCATTGTGGTTGGCATCACGGCTTCCCTTGTCGGCATGGTCGTTGGGAACATTGTCATCTTCGTATGGCGTCTTTTCTTCCGCCGTGATCGTGCTCAATACGTCAAAGTTAGCCAGGTTGCGATTGTCACGGGGGAAAGTGATGACGAGACCAAGGCTTTCTTGCAGCCCCAGGGCCCACCACCAACCTACACCGCAACTGATGAGAAGACAATTGAGTAACTGATGAAACTGGGCTTTAGGCGTTGAATTGGGATGTTATAACTGAGGAACTCCATCAAGGAGACGGTAGGTCAATGGAGTTAAGATGATGGGCTGGCTGGTTTAGACACAACACGAACATGACAAATTGTTTCCTTTGGTATGTACTTGTAGTAGCGGAGGCTCTGAAGTCAATTCATAGTGTGATATTACGCATTTGGTGTTGCTTATTTGCTAGCGTGAGGAATTTCTAGGACTTGGTAAATAATCAATATTTCGAAGGATCAGATTATCCCCGTGTTAGCATTGTGAGGGAAACAAAATGTCCCATGGCTTCAGCTATACCTAGCCGCTTTACTGCTGGATGTAGAGCTTTGAAGTGGGGAAACCCATCCTTGGGTTTACCCGAAGCAAGGGAACAGTAATTCCTTAACTTAAAACGACAAAAATTATCCACTAAATTTCCACCTTCAGTGTGGGATTTTACTCTGGCAAGTAAAGAAGGATGTAGTCTCGTTTTCATCGTAGGGTAACTACAAGATCCAATCAAGGCATTGTTTTCTTTATTGATCAAACTCTTTAACAATAAGGCCCTAGTGCAAGCCACCGAGATATTGGCCAATATGCCTGTGAGGTTCACAAGCGGCATGCGAAGGGCACAAGCACCTATTTGATATTGCAATGGAAGTTGACGACTACCATTCATTCATACTGTCACATTTCAAGCTACTAAAATTACACACGATGCCGACGGGTATCAATCATGCAAGGGCCAGAAGAGGTCTGTCTTTCATCTAATCCAGCCCCGAAACTCCGAGCCATAGAAAAAGCTACACTGGTACAATCCAAGCCAATGTACTGCCATCCTCTCAACACGACTTACGAGGATCCAGGTTTAGGACTGCTAGCCGCACTGCTGTTACCACCCCTTTTAATGAGTCCCGCAAAGAAGGAAGCAAGTGCGTCATTCTGGGTCTTTCCATCGGCCGATGTGATGCCGCCTGGGGATGTTGGCTCTGGGGTTTGGTAAGTCTGGCGGTCCTGCTTTGATGTTAGACACAATATTTGACTTGATTCAGGGATTCATTCCGTACCTTAAGCCTCTGCAGCATGTCATCGGCGTCCACCTGAATACCACCCATATTAAACTGCACAGGGCCAATATGCTCATTGACACGGCCTTCACTGGCCTGCCCTTCTTCGCCCATTTCATAACCAGCGCCAGATACATTTCTCCCAGAGGTCAAGCGACCGTTATCGACACCAGAATCAGTATCCTGCCTGATCTTATCAAGAACCTTGAGTTGTGCGGCGAGGAAGGTTTGCGTATCTGAACTCGAAACCTCAAGTTTCAATCCGTCACTCTCGGCGGATGTCGCTTGTAAGGCGTCTAGCCGAGGGTCTCTGATTGTTTCTTCGTAAGTTTCCACCGCACCTCCCGATTTCTTGGACGATCTATATTCTGTAGCTTCACCGTTGGTCTCGCTGTTCGATATTTGTTCAGGCGCCTCTTCAATATCAAGAGACCAGCCGTTATTTATGGCTTCCACATCGAATCCGTCACGAAGCACTCTGATTTTGGCCCACGAATCCCAATTAGGAGGCACTACCACTTTGTCACGGTCAATGACGTTGTGCTTAAGAGGTTGACGTTTTAGGAGCGAATGTATCCCTAGGGATGAGTGCACGAGGCTCTGTAATGGACTGCTGACTGAAGGAATGGTGTAAATGAGGGATGCACCGTCTGAATTTGGTTAGCTGTAATTCAAAATCCAGCTATTCTTGAGCCACTTACGCTTTAGTAAGATGGTTCGCAGAAATTGCAAAATGAAGTCGAAGTCCTCTTCTTTCCATCCTCTTTCTTTCTCCAAAGTTTCAATACGATCGGACTATGAGTAGTATTAGTAACGTGTATTGGATATTTGGGAAACCATATATATCTCACATTCTGACAGACAACGCACAATGGTAGACCCAATGGTTCCTGCCATTCTCCGGGTCCCAAAGGTAGGCTGACATCGCCTACAGACGTACTGGTTGTACCTACTCCGTCAAGGCTATTGCCCCCTCGCCCTCTGTCTCGCCAGCTTATCATAAGCTCTTCCATCTTCTCTTTGCAAGTACTATCCAGAGAAACAAACAGTGTCCGTAGGAGTTGCACCCAATCCCGCAATTGTCTTAACCAGAACCATGGCTGGGACCAATCGAGCAGTATCACAATCAGCGTATTCGGGATCGTCTCAGGGGTAAGGAGAGGCTGTAGAAGCGGCGCGAAAGACGGGGAAGGATCGGTGAGAAGATACAGGGACAGTCGAGCCAGAATATCTATTCGTTTTTAGCAAAATTCTTCTGATAGAGAGCTCTGATGCCGGCGTACCCTCATGGTCTGCATCTAAAACATCGTGATAAGTGTAGCCCAGAGCAAAGTTGTTTGCTATGGGAGGCTGCTTGCTACTCTGGCGATCCGAAGGTTTTCTTGTATCATCTGCGGAAAGTGTTTCCAGGAATTCCTTTTGAGAATCTGTAGAGCCTCCTGTCTGGGGTCAGTAACTACGTTTGGAGGAGTGGTAATCTACTTGCCCAAGACCAAGATATTCTTTTCCGGTAATCGTTTCCCGCTGGCTACACTATCCAGCATCGTAGACCACATATCCTTCTTCGCATCCGCGCTCTTTGGTCTGTCATGGTCGCTCGACGTGGAGACTTGTGTGTATGTGGAAGTTCTGTTGTTTGACATCGCAGCGAAGAGGTTCGCGTTTAGGGGGCGCGACCCAATGCTTTCGTACAGCTGGTAAGGATTTAAATGAAGGGCCTAGCTTTCTTCATTACTGCTTTCAAAGGTTTCCATGGATCCGTAACATTTGCCAAGAGACGTGGCGATGTGGTATATTAAATTTGTTTGTTCGGCGCATGGGGTTGAAGGAACGGCAGCCCTCCTTTCGCCAAGGAACTTTTTTCAGCCTCGCGGAACTGGTGAGCCAAGCTCCTACATCACAAACCGACCGCCGTAAAAAATGAACAGCATTAGACAAATCCAGGAGCTGAACAAGCGCGAGCTTGAAAATGGAGTGTAAGTTCCCTACCTCTTGCTGTATTGCCATATCCTAAAATCTGCAGGTCGCCAAATGCATCCTGGCACAATGACTACTCGGACACCGCATATATTTACATCGGAGGACTCCCCTTTGAACTCTCGGAAGGAGACGTTATTACCATATTCTCCCAGTTCGGGGAACCCACCTACATCAACCTTGTTCGAGATAAGGAGACCGGCAAGTCTAGAGGTTTTGCCTTCCTCAAGTACGAAGATCAACGGAGCACGGATCTCGCAGTCGACAATTTGGGAGGCGCTGTGATTATGGGAAGGACGCTGAGGGTAGATCACACGCGGTACAAGAAGAAGGATGACGAGCCCGATGAAGGGATTGATCTCGAAGAGCAGTCAAGGCAAATCGAAGAGGACGATGGCGGGGGTAGACGGAAGCGGCGACGAACTAGTGAGAGTGAGAGCGAAGAGGAAAGACCTATGATTAAGGAAGAACGCGAACTGGCCAAGCTCATTCAGGAGCATGACGAAGACGACCCCATGAAAGCATTCCTAGTGCAAGAGAAAAAAGAGGAGGTGACCTTGGCATTGGCGAGGCTGAAAGATGGAAAACGGTCAGAGCGCAAACACAGACATCATCATCGCCATCATAAGTCACGGCCGAAGGAGGAGCGGGGCGAGAGGGATAGAGATAGTCGACGTTCACGGCACCGAAAGGATGGCCATAGAAGTAGAAGGTCGCGTTCAAGAGATTGAAAAATGAATATGTTATGCCAAAGCTAGAGCTGGCTAGAATATTGCCAATCAGAGGATGCTTTACAACTCTCCCATTCTACATACCAGAAGTGTCTGCAATTCCAAAATGCCTACCCGTTCGAAAAGCCTTACTCCGTGAGATCCTTACGCCACGCTAAATAGCACCATCCAAGAACCCAGGACCTAGCTAACACCTAGATATCTCTTCCAACCATCTCGAACACAATATCTCTTTCCGTCTTCGCCTTCAGCAATGATGAACCTTTCCCATCTGCTGTCTCGGCCCGCTCCAATAACGATGAGGCTGTGATCACTGTTCCATCCAATTACACCCTTAGCGGGTCGGAAGTCGGAATCACCGGGAGCACTCAGAAGGGTGGAGGATCCAGAAGTTGGCTCATCACCAATTTCGAAATGAGCAGAAGCAAAGGAGTACACATCTGAAAATACCCTCGGTAGTAATGGGATACGTCCCAAGACACCCCATTTCTGACTCGGATCTGCGTCTAAACCTGGGCTTCCTCCACCACCTTGGGACGTTAACCTTCGATTTGCATTCGTAGCATCCGTTCTCATTGGCTTGGAGGGATGCGGGATGTCGAACACATGGAGAGTAGATTTGTCGGATGTGACTGCTAGCATTTGGCCGGATGGAGCGATCGCCACAGAATATATAGTGGCATGGTCAACTCCACGCCGAAGCTCAGCAATTCTAGCGCAGTTGCTCGTTGCAAACACCCGCACAAGAGTGCCCTGGATAAGGGTTAGTAGAAACTATAGACCACAAAGATATCTATCTGACCGTTTCGCTTGCCGTGGCAAGAACTTCGCCGTCACGACTGAGATCGATGGCCCTCAAGGCGGACCCGTGAGCAGGTATGATGCTGACATTCCCAGTTGATAGTTCAACAAGCTGGACTTGCCCAGGGGTCCGACCTGGAAATACCAGTGTCTTCGAAGACAGACAACAGAGACCTAACGGGTTATCCGCTGTTTCGAAAACGGCCCAGCGTTGGGGTGGAAGCTGGAATTTGTACACGTGAATGCTGTTATGAAGAGCTACGACTATATGTTCCTTTGTTAATCTGACGCCACGAACGGTTGTCAGGACCGGAATCTGGGCGGTGACTTTCTGCTTGGCATCGTCCCATATGATAACCTTTACGAGGTCAGCCCGGCCCTTCTGAAGGTTCCCACCAGCTGTGACTGACTTTGTTCTGCGGGAATTTGGGTTGCTTTCCACCTCCTACGAGCGCAACATAGTTGGTTTTACCAAGCATATCAACCGAGCCGATGCCCGCGTTGAAATCTGGGGATCGTCAGCGAGGGTTTGAGAAGACTGAGGCGGGCGGTAGATATACCCCGAGAGACCCTAAGTTTGCATGGCTCAGAATTAAATACTGAGACAGAATATTAGTTTTTGGTATGTTCCAAAGGGAAGGAGAGGAAGAAGTGTACTGCAGAAGCCAGTATCGAGACCGACAGAGAAACAACTGGCGTCCTGGTTGAAGGAGGCTGAGAAGGCTACAGGATTGCTGGAGCTTTCGATGGCGGGGCGCGTGTTCATGGCTGCAGAATTTTGTGAGCCCTGAAGATAAGTGGAAAGAATGCAGATTCAAATGACGATGATATATGCTATCGCTGACTGCACATAGTGGTGGGTTATGACTCGGTCATTGTCTGCCAAAGGTGGTGAATCGTGACTGCAGCCCAGAGTCGCTGTTACAGTATCGGCGGCGTTGGAGCTCATGTGCCGAGACCCTGTGCTGTAATAGAACCCCTTTTTCCGACGTGTATAGTGGGGGAAGAATACATTCTCAGTGAGCAGATCCTCATGTAATTCAATTCAACTCTGTACAGTATGAAGAGAGAATGTTTCCTTCAACATGTGAATTCTGTCCTCCAAACGTGGTGCCAGTGGATGAATATTCTCTCGGCCTATTCTCTCCCCCCAGACTTCATTTCATTTATCTCAGCCTTGCGTCTTGGGCCTTGCACTAGTTGCTTTCTGGCACGCCACGCTAACCCCATCAACTATCTCGCTAATTTTCCGTATTCCCCTGGAAAGAACTCCTGTTGACCGCAACGCAAGCAACACTCGACATATTCACATCCATCAAACTCCTCCTCCACAAACATCCAACCTTTCGCAATTCCTGTCGAGCTCGACGCTGGCATTGACCCTACGCACACGCCGCCACCATGTCTTCTCCATTGAGCGCAGTAGGTTCTTCCCCGTCCCACCCATCTCTACAACCCCTTTTGGATTTTCTGATCAAGTGTCACCTGCCAGTACCATGCTGGGGTTTGATCTCTCTACACCAATCCCGCACAGAGTCAGTACTGATTTTAGCTCCCCCGCAGATTAAGATCCGCCGGAAGAAGAATGTCAAGAAGGGTATCCAGTTCTGTTTGATGGTTTGCGGTGCTTCGGGCACAGGTATGTTGCGGCTTATACTCGCAATCCGACATAAATTGACGACTGCAATCAGGACGAACCACCTTCGTGAACACCCTCTGCGGAAAGAAAGTCCTCGTAGGAAAGGATGCCGATGACGCGACAAATGCACACCTCGAGGAAGGCGTCAGAATCAAGCCCATCACCGTTGGTGCGCAATCTGAACTCGGAGAATTGATTGGAAGACCACCGTGGCTAATATGCTATAGAATTGGAATTGGACGAAGAAGGAACCCGCATCTCTCTCACCATCGTTGACACTCCCGGCTTCGGAGACCAAATTGACAACGAAGCAAGGTATGACAAGCGCCATTGAGACACAAGCCTTGAACATAGCTGACAAGCTCAAAGCTTTGGTGAAATTGTTGGCTATCTCGAGCGACAATACGATGACATTCTCGCAGAGGAGTCTCGTATCAAGCGTAACCCCCGATTCCGCGATAACCGTGTCCACGCTCTGTTATACTTCATCACTCCCACCGGACATGGGTAAGGCCTGCCTATTTCTATACGATTACTTCAAGACTGACATCATTTCAGCCTCCGTGAACTGGATATTGAACTTATGAAGCGACTATCTCCCAGAGTTAACGTCATTCCCGTTATTGGCAAGGCCGACTCCCTTACACCCGCTGAGCTTGCAGAGTCTAAGAAGCTGGTTATGGAGGATATCGAGCACTACCGTATCCCAGTCTACAACTTCCCGTACGATATCGAGGAGGACGACGAGGACACCGTTGAAGAGAACGCTGAGCTCCGTGGTCTGATGCCATTCGCGATTGTTGGTTCTGAGGATGTTGTTGAAATTGGTGGTCGCAAAGTCCGAGCCAGACAATACCCATGGGGTGTCGTGGAAGTGGACAACCCAAGACACTCTGACTTCCTCGCCATCAGAAGTGCTCTTTTGCACAGCCATTTGGCCGATTTGAAGGAAATTACCCATGATTTCCTCTACGAGAACTACCGTACCGAGAAGCTTAGCAAGAGTGTTGAGGGTGGTGCTGGAGCGTAAGTGGAAATTTGTCTCGTTTCGAAGCATAGCGCTAACGCAGCGAAATAGTGATTCATCAATGAACCCTGAGGACTTGGCATCTCAATCCGTTCGCCTGAAGGAGGAACAACTTCGTCGCGAGGAGGAGAAGCTCCGAGAAATCGAGGTCAAGGTCCAAAGGGAGATCAACGAGAAGAGACAAGAGTTGTTGGCTCGCGAGAGTCAGCTCAAAGAGATCGAGGCGAGAATGCACCGGGAGCAAAGCGCACAGATGGAGGCCGCGAATGGAGGTGCCGAGCCAGAGGCTTAAGGAAGATGACAATTTTGTATTTTGCGGATGGTCGTACCTATCAAAGACCAGTTGGTTCCGACCGAACCTTTCGATTGTCGTTTACGCCGTCGATGGGGTTTCGGAGCTGGGGATTTCTTTTTGCGGGTCGTTGACGGCATTTGCAAGAACTTCTGGCTCTGAAAAGCTAATCATGTGTTTTCTTACCACCTTCTAATGCGCAACTAAATTATTCCAGATTCTTCCACATATTGTGATAGAGACATGAGTGGACGCTGTGAATGCTTATACTTCTATATTCTTTTGTAGTTTATGTCATTGAAAATATTATGCCCTGCTTGACTGATGACTGTTGATGTGAGACCTAGGCACTTTCAGAGCCTTTAAGAGCTACCGTCATTATCTTACATAGCCAGCAAACCTATATGAAGGTATCGTCTGAAGAAGAAAACCTATTACCCGTACAAAAGTGGAAGTAGCTATAGAGCACGCTAGCTACACTTTGAACTCCCTACCTACTTTGAAATAATTACCAAAGCTCAGTAATTCGCCTAAACAAGCGTTATTAGGTAGTTATCTGCGAGATTGTAGAATGATTCTCAAATCGTACTTTCATACTTGCTGTGGCTAAAGATATCAATCCCATATGTAGCGATTGAACAGAGGGGCAATATTAAGTGTACACTTGCCTCATTCAGATATACAGCAATGCACCCAAAATTTCACTTGTGCAGAAGGAAACTTGTTCAAACTATTAAGTTTTTAATGAATTATAACATATCGTAAATTGCTCGAGCTTTTCTTTGAAGTTTGTGGATGAAGGCCCAAAGGATCCCACTAGCGCTGTCACTTCGTTAGAGAGGTTGTACGCCACCTGATCGAGGCTACATCATCAGCGACCTGATCTTGCCAGCTTAACTTCCAACACTCATCAACGACCAGACACTCTCCTCAACATCCATACCGAGAGCAGCTATCAAGATGTCGAAATACACTGCTGCCGCGCAGCGCGACTCGTTTGACGATACGGCGAACTATTCCCAAGCCCCGCCCTCTTATGTCGACGAACCCTCCTCATCCGCAGATGCTGCTCTGCTCGGAGGAGGAGCTCCACGAAGCAGCGAGGACAATGTTCCAGATGATTTCAAGGTCCGTAGATATCTGCGGCTTCGTGGCGGCAAAGCTGATGTTGTTCTAGTTCGGCGGTTCCGTCTCAGAGGCGACGATCGATATCCGGATGGCGTTTGTGAGAAAGGTTTATTCTATTCTGTAGGTAAACCAAATGCTTCTGTTATCAGGGAGCCCGGATCTTAGTCTCTGATCTAACACAATACCAGTACTGTCCAACTTCTAGCCACCGCCGCTCTCAGCTCTGTCTCGTTCTTCAGTGTGTCCTACAAGAACTGGATTCAAACCAACCAATGGGCGATGTGGGTTTCGGTATGTATAGCATCCACCGCGAGGTCCCCCGAGATACCTCATTACGAAACTAATGTTTTCTCAGCTTTTCGGTGCCATCGGATTTATGCTCTTGACCTATTGGAAACGAAAGTCCTATCCTACGAACCTCCTCTTCCTCGGCGGATTTACGGCCCTTGAAGCATACTCTATATCCGTCATCGTATCATTCTATCAGTCTCGCATCGTGCTCCAAGCAGTTCTACTCACAACGGGCATCTTCATCGCCCTTACGCTGTTCGCATGCCAGACGAAATACGATTTTACCTCATGGATGCCATATCTATTCGGTGGTCTGTGGGGCTTAATCCTATTTGGATTCATGGCTATGTTCTTCCCCGGGAACACTTGGGTCGAGCTTGCATACTCGGGAGTCGCGGCCTTGATATTTTCGGGATACATCTTGGTTGACACTCAATTAATCATGAGACACATGCATGTCGAGGAGGAAATCGCTGCTGCGATCAGCCTCTACCTTGACATCATTAACCTGTTCCTTGCGATTCTCAGAATCCTCAACAGCTCCCAGAACAACTAAGCCCTCAATACTGGTTCAGTATTAAAATTAGTTTTTGAGACTGGGACAGACTGAGGAGAGTTTTCTTCAGACTCATAATTTTGGCGTTTGCGGGGAAGGGAAATGGAACTGGAGAATGGGACTTGGTTTGCCGGGTGCATTTGGCTTCACTGTTTGATAGTTTTACGTTGCTTTTGAATATCAGTAATGAGGAAGATCTTTCTTCTCATGCTCTTTTAGGGAGATCACAGTGAGACCCGACTCGATTTGCGAATTAGCCAACCACTGGGTGGATGGACCGATTAGAGATGATCAGATAGTCTCCTGACAAGGGGAGCCTTCTCCGGATCTGATGATCAACGATTTCTCATTTTTAGATTAGCTCGGGCTCCTCTTCCACATTGAATTAACACATGGAAGAGAATAAGTATTGTATTTGGATAACTTCTCATCTAAATTCTTATCCAACTCCTCAGAAAATTCCATCAGATAAGCGGAGCAGGCGAGTAAGCAATTGCAGCGTCCAAGATGCCCCTCCAAAGGGTCCTGGATTAGGACCAGAGGGGCATGGCGCTTCAGGGGGTTTGGTTGAGGAATAACTGGCGGCAGTGGCTAGCCCAGGTACCGCATTATCGGCACCACGCCTTCATTCCTCTTACTCACGTAGGTTCAATTTTCAAGTAGTTAATCCTGCAAAATTAAATCAAATCTGACCATGGCACAATATCTGAGTGAATCCAGAATCCTGTGAGTATATGATCAGACCATTTTGTGCGGCAAAAGCGCCATGTGCCAGTGCAAATGCCTTTTGCGAGAAGATCACCCTGAGCGTGCCGAAGTGGGCTTTCACCGCCTTGCTGTCTTGGGCCTTTCCTCTTCCTAGAACAGAAACTCGAAACATCGAAACACCTCCACACTCGTTCTTATACCCCCGAAACCTTGTATCTCATAGAATTCATGACGGCCCCTTTCTAGATCTATCTTTTGACCATTGAGAGCCTTTCTCTCTCCTCAATTGGCCAAATTCCATTCGCTACCTCTCCTCTCCCCTTCCATATCCTCGACCTCACGGCGCCCGCACAATGAGCGGCGGCTCCCCGACAACTGCGACCCTGGACGGAAAGATTGAGATTGAAACTGCGCCCGAATGGTCATACCGGAATGGCAGTATTGCAGGGGGCAATGAGGTCGAGAAAAAGCTCGAGGCAGAGACTTTCTCGAGGTATCCAGCTCCAACAATGATACCCCACAGAAAGGCAAAACGAAAAGATGATGGCCCTCTCGAAATATTCTGCGGATGGATTGTAGAGCATCAAATTGGTAAATACTTTTGCCCTCAAAATTACGAGCAATAATTGACCTGATCTAGGGCTCTCGGTCAATCTCCTCATGCTGTTGACCCTAACGCACATGTGCTTCCCTCGAGCTCGACGACATACCCGCAAATTCTTCGAACTTTCTTACTACAACACCGAATCTGGCGAGTATTGCGCAGGATGGAACGATGCTTGGATGGTCTCTTTTTGGATCGTTGTGTTCACAGGACTTCGCGCAGCCGTCATGGATTATATATTGATGCCTTTTGCAAAGGAAGGTGGAGTGAGGACGGAAAGGGACCAGACGAGATTTGCTGAGCAAGCTTGGCTGCTGATATACTATGTGTTTTTTTGGCCGCTGGGGATGGTAAGCAGCTGGACTCTTTATCACAAAGTATTAGCCCCGTGCTGACAGATGCGATTGCAGTACATCCTAGTCAAGTCTGACTACTGGCTCAATTTGAGAAACCTTTGGACTAATTGGCCGAATCGGGAGATGGGAGGCCTCGCAAAATGGTACATTCTCGTGCAATATGCTTTTTGGCTCCAACAGATCCTTGTGATCCACATTGAGCAGCGAAGAAAAGACCACTGGCAAATGTTAACGCACCACATTGTGACGACCTTGTTGATATTCACGAGTTACGGGTACCACCAGACGAAGGTAGCCAACGTTATTCTATGCCTCATGGATGTAGTAGATATTTTGCTCGCAGTATGTAAATCCTCCCAAAACTCTCTTCCAATATACTAAAGTAAATCAGGTTGCAAAATGTCTCAAGTACCTAGGCTTCACCACAATATGCGATGTCATGTTCGGTGTCTTCATGTTGTCCTGGGTAGGTGCCCGACACGCACTCTACCTCACAGTCTGCTACTCAGTCTGGGCCCATATCCCGGAAGAAATCCAATACGGCTGCTACCGCGGCAAGAAAGGTGCCATAACAGGACCCTTTCCACCCTCAGACAAATTTGGGCATCTTTTCGAACCATTCCAGGACCCCGAAGGAGTCGTTTGCTGGAACGATCAAATCAAATGGGGATTCTTAAGTGCGCTGCTCTTCCTGCAAGGCATAACGATATTGTGGTTTACCATGATTTTGCGAGTAGCGATCCGGGTGCTGCGAGGAGGAGATGCAGACGACGTCCGTAGTGATGACGAAGCCGACGAAGAACTCGACATTGAGGTCGAAAAGTTCGATCCCTCCTACCAGGTCGTGAACGATGTAGAGCCGGAGCCAGAGCCGCAACCGTACGAAGAAGAAGTCGGCGTAGAGGCCATCAACCTCAAGGGACGAACATCCAACGCTTCCCGGTACAAGAAGAGCGTAAGCAGCTCCAGCGGCGTCAGTTTGCCGGGACACAGCGACAGGAAGGAGTTACTGGGCCGCATTGGATGTGATAAAGGCGTTTGAGTAGGTGCTTTGGGACTGGAATTCAGCGGAATGACTGGTTCGGGTGGGCGAGAATGAGAGAGTGCTGCACACGATACCTACAAAAAAGTTTCCGGGCTTCTCTATACGTTACATACCCCTTTCTGCCCATAGTTCATCAATCATAGGCAGAATATTTCCTAGGTCCGATGGCATTTCCCGGTGTGTGTATTCATTCATTTATGACCGAGAAGGGGAAGACAGCCAGCCTCACGATGTTTGTTCGTTAAGATGCCCTTGCTCTTAAGAAAGAGGAGATGGGGCATGCGGCTTTTTATCTTTTTTGCCTGCCAGAGGGAAAGCTATATGGGGTCATCGTTGGCGTTCTATACCATATCTTGAGTGTCTGTCTATGTCATATACATACAGTAATGAATTGCTTCTTCAATCTATCTGCCACATCACATCACATGTACCTGCATCTAGCGAAATCGTGCATCCTTATTTACCGTATCCTAGACTCCAATGATTTGACTTGAGAGCTGTTGTGCTGGTCCCAATCACAGGGAGATTTCATATTGCGGAGAGGCCCGCCAATCAGGTTTCGTGCCGTGAGTATTCACCCGAACCCCTTAATCAGGTGCTCACTTGGCGCCCCAAGTGCCGCTCCTGGAGTTTGGTATTCAATATGTAGGTGATTTTGAGGACGTAGGGTACGGAGGCTTATTGTGAGTGGGTAAGTGGGTGGATAGGGGGCGGCGGCTCTGAGTTGATAGTTGTGCAATGAGGGGAGGCGGGTGGATTAAGGGATTGGTGTCATGAAATAGGTTGATGGTGGTAGAATTGGCTCGAACTGCAATTGCTCGGTGATTGTACAAAAGAGACAAGTTAAAGGGATAAATACCAAATTGCAAGTCTTTTCATGAATAGTACCTGTATTTTGGTGGGTATACGACTGCAGATAACAACCGCCATTTGAATACAGAAGAAAAAGAAAACAAGAACGCCAGTAGTTATGTCCTAAGTGTTGCATATCTTCCATACAATCGGCCAAGAGCACACATGTCCCTTCCTAGCCTGCCCAGACTCCATCGCAGACACAGCCAATCCTCTTGTCCAAGAAAGAAGACAAGTCGTTTTTTGAAAAATGGGTTTCCCCTGAAATTGTATAGCGCCCGCTGTATAGCTATGTGACATACGGACCATCGTCTCGTAAAAGAGGATATTGAAGACGTTAAGGTAGTAAAGGGGTAGGTAGAGAACAAAAGAAAAGAAAAACCAATCGTGACACATTTGACTTATTACATAACTCCCCACTCCGTGTTTACCAGCCATTGTTTCCTTTCCACTCCGCGGCGAATTAAGCATTCAAATCCGTGGGAATCCTAAAGCCAGTGTGCCTCTCATTCGTATCTTTTTCAAACAAGCTTATAATAGAATCAAGTAATTCGAGGGTGCGATGCCGGTGTCGCCGTTTTCTTTCTTTGCTTGCCACCATCTCCCGCTGACGTCTGATACTTCTAATATCTCGTGTTTCGAGAAGGAGATCTCGTTCGCGTCATCGGGATTGGCCTCATATGAGTAGATGGCCTTCGCTCGATATGGGTATTCTGTAGGCGCCACCACTTCTCCTGCTGTAGGCTCGCTGCTTAATGGACCACTCGTGCCCAGGTTGCTCGTCGTTGTTTGTGGAGCGCCGAATCTTGGCTGGGAAGAGTTTCGCTCTGCTCCAGCTGCTCCTCCTGGGAATCCCGCGACAGGGGATGACGTTTCGAAGCCACCTAATTGAGCAGACGTGTACATCTGCGGTGGCACGTTGGAAGATACGGATGTGTCTGGTCGACCACCTGCGTAACCATTGGTCACCCCTCTTCCACTCTGCGAGGCCCTGTGGTCCTTGTGTAAGGCGAACGAGTCGAGGTATGCGCGGGGGACGGCGGACGGTGTCGATCCAAAGTAGAATATCCATACAATCTATAGGGGTCAGCGTGAAGTCCAACTCTGCCGAGAAACAATACGTACATTTACCATAGAAAGTAAAATATGTCCAGCAGCGGTGGCTTCTTTCGCACCGTTCGAAGAATAGATCAAAGAGTTGACCGATGAACTCGTCAAGACGAGCCCACAAGCAAGATAACCCACAATGGCTACATGATATGTTTGGGTTGTATCCGACGCAATTACCACAAATACACCGATGATGCAGCATAACATGTATGCGATGGCGAACCATGAATAGTTAGGGAAGACGGGACTTAAGTGCTCGGCGGTCGCAATTACTGAGCCGACGAAGGCGATAAACCATGCGAGCTGTTCATTGTCAAAGTTAGCAAGAGTTCTCTGCTCAATCCTTTCGTTGCGGCGCAGTAGCCATCAAGGGGATATCGCCAACTTACCATCGCAATTGAGACTGTCGCCAGCGCGAAAGGGTCGCCCAGTATGTTGTCCATACTCATCGTCCTCATGCCGCCCGCCCGCCGACCTTTGCTGTCCATTCCCCCGTTCATTTTGCGGAGCGATGGCGAATGGAGCGATCCGTACGATGGCATAGGTGGAGAGGAGGTGGGTGAGGTCGTTTGGTCCTCGAGATTATTAGGTAGAATTAGGTTCAAGACCAGAGGAGTCGATTCAATCGACTATTCTCTTGGGGCTTGGCTTTGGGTGGGTATTGAATACAGGAAAAGCAAGAAGATATGCGAAAGTGTCGTGCCGTATAATGCGTTTCAGCTGAGGAGGCTGGCGGCAACCCTTACTCAGCGACGAGAGGCGACGAAATGATGGATCGTGAAGTTTAAAATTACCAGAATCGCCGCGCTGTAGGTTGTTCTCGTCAACAGCACAGGAAGCTGACAGACCAATAACCAGCCCGTCGCGGGGAGGGAAGAGAATCGAGAAAATGGATCAAGTGCGTGTCGAAGAAGTGAGGCAAGAGAATGTGAGACGTCGAGTCAAGGTCGAAGTTGGTGGGGCGTTTGAAGAGACTGAGATCGGCTGATGGACTGCTCGAATAATGCAGTCGTCAGATGCTGGAGAA
>Ga0247778_1000706_pt1 | contig 30486 bp, 26 predicted proteins | sample UWRJL049202B5_FD_179939 | JGI IMG/M metagenome (GOLD analysis project Ga0247778, IMG submission 179939) | Plant litter microbial communities from Arlington Agricultural Research Station in Wisconsin, United States - UWRJ-L049-202B-5 | ecosystem: Environmental > Terrestrial > Plant litter >...
TCCGCCCGAGAAGAAAGACGTCGCGGCCCCCGACGCGAGCAGCCCGGTCAAGGGCGGCGCCAACGCCAAGGTCGTGATCCAGGAGTTCTCGGACTTCCAATGCCCGTTCTGCAAGCGCGTGGAGCCCACCGTCCAAGCGATCGAGAAAGAGTACGGCAACAAGATCAAGATCGTTTGGCGTCACATGCCCTTGCCGTTCCACAAGAACGCCCCGCAAGCGGCTGAAGCGGCTCAAGAAGCGTTTGCGCAGAAGGGCTCTGCCGCTTTCTGGACCTTCCACGACAAGGTGTTCAACGCCGAAGGCGCCGACGAAGCGCGCACCGATCGCGCGAACCTCGAGAAGATCGCCCAGGAAATGGGCTTGGACATGGACAAGTTCAAGGGCGCGCTCGACAACAACAAGCACAAAGCCAAGATCGACGCCGACGCAGAGGCCGGCAACAAGGCGGGTATCAACGGTACGCCCGCGTTCGTGATCAACGGCTACTACATCAGCGGCGCACAACCGGAATCGGCGTTCAAGAAGCTGATCAACCGCGCTCTGAAAGAAGCGGAAGGTAAGTGAGCTTCCGTGTAGCAATCAGGGCGGCGCTGGGTGCCGCCCTGTTGCTCACGGAAAGTTGCGGGGGAGGCGCGCACAAGCCTCCCCGCGCGACGCTCGGCCCGGAGCTCGACTCCGGCAACGCGATTCGGTTCGAAGATCTACCGGTGACGCGCCTCGAACGCAGCCGAGTACCGACACCGAACGCGGCCAATCCGAGCCTCGGCGTGGCCAACGCGAGGGTCGTGGTCCAGCTGTGGAGCGACTTCGAGTGCCCATTCTGCGCCGAAGTGCAGCCGGTCATGTCGGAAGTACTGCGCGTTTATGCGGGCAAAGTGCGGCTCGTTTGGCACGACTATCCGCTGCCATTTCACGCCCATGCTCGGCTCGCCGCCAACGCGGGTCGTGAGGCCTACGCACAAGGCGGCGCCGAAGCTTTTTGGAAATTCCACGACTCCGTGTACGGCGCGCAAAGTCCGCGGCTAGACGCCGAGGGGCTCGCACGGTTTGCCGCCCAAGCGGGGCTCGATCCGACGCGCTTTCGCGAAGCTCTCAGCACGCAGCGCCACGATGCGGAGGTGAAGCGAGATTTCGACACGGGCAACGCGCTGGGCGTAGAAGGTACCCCCGCGTTCCTCGTCAATGACTACTTCTTCATCGGTGCCGTGCCGTTCGAGATCATGCGCGTGATCGTCGACCGCGCGCTGTCCGATGCGGGCGTGTAACGGGCCTCGCCGGTCAGTGCTTTTTGCGCTGTTTGATGGCGTCGATGGCGTCGTTCAAACGCGAGTCGGCTCTCAGGCAGCCGTTGCAATCGTCCCTCTGCCGACGCCCGCAGCCGGTCGTGGCTCGGTACAAATTGAGGTAACCGAGCGCGCGCTCATCGCCAATTTCCTTGGCACGCGGTAAGAGCGCGTAACGCTGCGGACAAGTGGTGGCAAAGCGCAGCGCGACGGCGATGCTCAGCTCGGGCGTCGTCAGCTTGCTGAAATCGGAGGAGCGCAGCGCTTGGTCGGCGCGGGTCCGGACCCACAATTTCACGACTTCGGTGGCCGCCAAGTCGTAGGCAACGTCCGGCCCGTGCGTGCCCATCGGGCCGAACAAGAGCGCGAAGGTCGCGTCGGACGCGGCCTTCACCTGAGCCGTCTGGAACAGAATGCTCGCCACTTGCTTGCTCTCGGCCAGCGTCGGATCGAGGGCGAGCGCGCGGCCCACGGCTCCCACGGCCTTCACGTAGTCTTTGTCGGCGAGCGCGGCACGCGCGAGTTCGAGCGAGACCCGCGCGTCCTTCGGATACTTCTCGACCAAGGCTTCGAGCCCATTGACGCCGGTCTTTTGGGCGCCCTGCAGCTCACCCTCCGTAGCCGTCGCGACCGGCGAGGGAGCGTTCGATGCGGCCGCAACCGCCGAACCACTAGCGACGGCGCTGGCGGCGAGTCGCGGTTCGCCGTGCAGCGCGTGCACGCCCTTCACCAGGCCCGCGATCAGCAAGCTCATCAACAGCAATGACAAAAGCAGGCCGGCGAGTAACAACGCGGGGGTCGGTACGGGCCTGAGTGCGTCGCGAACGGCGGGCGGCAAGCGTCGACGCTTGCGCTCGAATGAGCGCACGAAGCCGATGAAATGGGTGCGCATTCCGGGCGGGCCTGCCGGCGTGGGGAGCTCGCTCGGCGGCGGTTCGCTCAGCGGCGGCGCGGGCACGGACGCCACCAGCGGCGCTTTGACCAGCGTCGGTTGATTCGACTCGAGATCGTCGTTCAGCGAAGGGCGAGAGCCGTCCGCCAAGGTGTAGCGATACACGCCGTGGCCCGGGATCGGCGCCAACAGCGCGTCGATCGCTCGCGCGAGTTCCGAAGCTGATTCGTATCGCTCCGAGGCGTCGCGCGAGAGCAGCTTGCGCGCAATCTGCTCGACCGCGGGCGGCACGAGCAAATCCGGCGCGCGTTCGGCGAATGTCGGGGTGGGCTTCGAGAGCTGCTGACCCAATATCCCGACCGAGCTCTGGCTGCTGAACGGTCGCACGCCCGACAGCATTTCGAACAAGATCACCCCGAGCGCGTACAGATCCGCGCGACCATCCACGGTTTGCCCGAGCGCTTGTTCGGGCGCCATGTACTCGGGTGTACCGAAGACCATGCCCGCCTTGGTGATCGGGTTGCCCTGCTTCGGTCCGGAATTCGCAACATCCCCGAGGGGTACCTTGGCGATGCCGAAGTCCAAGACCTTCACGAAGTCCGGATCGCCGCCCTTCTCGACCAACATCACGTTCTCCGGCTTGAGATCGCGATGCACGATGCCCTGGGCGTGCGCGGCCGAGAGCGCGCTCGCAATTTGCCGGGCCACGTGCAGCGCGCGGTCCACGGTGAACGGTGCGCGCGCGATTTCGTCGCGTAGGCTGTGCCCGGAGACGAACTCCAAGACCAGAAACACCGCGCCATCCGCCAGCTTGCCGAAGTCGGTCGCGCCCGCGACGTTGGGATGCTCGATGTTGCCGGCGGCCATCGCCTCGCGTTCGAAGCGCGCCACCACCTCGGGCACACTGGTCAGCTCACGACGCAAGACCTTCACGGCCAAGCGCTTGCGCATGAGCACGTGCTCGGCGGAATACACCTTGCCCATCCCGCCTTCGCCCACCAACGCGTCGATGCGATAGCGCTCGGCGAGTAGGGTGCCGATGCGCGGATCTACCTCGCCTCCTTTAGGATGGGAGGAGCCGCTCATGAATCGAGCGTTGGCTCAGTACGGGTTGTCACCGGCCGGCTCAGCTGGCTTCGGCTTCGCCACCGGTTTCGGCGCCGGCGCTTCGGGGGCCGCAGGCTTCTCCGCAACGGGCGGCGGGGTAGCCGGCTTTTCCGCGGCCGGTGGCGGCGTGGCCGGTTTTTCCGCAGTGGGTTGGCTGGGCGCGGCGGGTTGGCTTGGTTCGCTCGGAGGCGCGACCGTAGCCGGCTTTGGCTTGGCAACGACGGGCCGGGCTTGCAGCACGGGCGCCGGCTTCGCCACCGGCACCACCGGCGGAGTGACCGCAACGGGCGCAGCCGAGGCCGAGGCCGAGGCCGAGGCAACCGGGGCCGACGCGGAAGGCGCCGCGCTCTCGACGGGTAGCGCGGCCGCGCTGGCGGACGCGGAGGCGGCAGCAGGGATTTCGGAGGGCACCGGTGCCGCCGAAGCAGCGGGCTCGGCGCTGACCGCGGGTGCCGGCTCGGGCGGCTTGTTGCCCGACGAGAACGCGTACACGAGACCACCGGTGGCAGCGAGCACCAGCGCGATCACGACCACTCGACCACCACCACCAGAACTGCTCGGGGCAGGTGCCGCAGCGGGCACGGACACGCGGCGACTCGCGGGCGCGGCAGACACTGCGCCCGCTTTGCGCGTGGACGGGACGGTCACTGCACCCTTCGCCGACGCCGTTGGCTTGACCGACGACGACTGAGCCGCCGCTGGCTTGACCGACGACGACTGAGCCGCCGCCGGCTTGACCGAGGCGGCGGGCTTTTCGGAGATCGGCTTCGGTTCTGCCTTGGGCTCGGCTTTGGCATCGGTTGGCGCACTGGTAGGCGGCTTGGACTCGGGCGCCGACGCAGCCGCCGCTGCGGTTTTGACCGGCGGTTCAGCGGGCTTGGGGCTCGAACTCACCTCTGCCATCGAACCACCGGCTTCACGCAAAGCGTCTTGCAACAGCTCTGCAGCCTGCTTCATCACCGTGCGATCTTCGGGGGCCGGCATTTCGGCTTCCGACTTGGTCTCGGGAAAGAACGAGGCCGCGGGCTTATCCGGGGCCGCCGTCGCCGGCGGGCGATTCGCGGGATTCATCGAGCCCAAACCGATCATCGTGGATTTCCGCAAATTCGGTGGCTTGGGTGCCTCGGTCGACGTAGCGGGAGCTTTCGCCGAGAGGGCGGTCCCGGGCGTGGTGATCGCGCCGGGCGCGGGGACGTTGCCGCCGTCACCGCCGCCGGCTTCGTAGGCGCTGGTGGTATCGCCACGCGACTCGACCAGCGTGTCGATCACTTTGCGCGAAGCGTCGTCGATCTTGATGAACTTCACGCCCATGCCGGCGGGACGAACGTCACCATGCGTCTCGCTGTCTCGCTTCCAGACCACTCGACCCACGCCTTGGATTACCTTTTGATCCGCGGCGATCTTCACCTCGAACTTGAGTAGCGTGCCCGGCGGAAACGGTGACGGCGTCTTGATGAACATGCCGCCGCGGCTGACATCGTACGAATGATGTTCGATGAACTCATCAAGGGTCGCGCTCTTGTAGCGGACCGTCATGGTGAGCACCTTTGCGCGGGGGTCTTTTCGCGTATCCTGGCTCATGAAAGCGTTGCTCCAAAGGACCCAAGACTCGGTAAACCCTCGGACTTCACCGGGGCTTCACGGAACCGAGTCGGGCAAGCTATCGTAGCCCTGCCACCTCCAGAACCCCAACTAGTTAGCTATGATAGCCCGGGTCGGGTGCATTTCCACCATTAACGGAATCCATGGAATCTGCTGATTCGTCGCTTGAGCCGCCCCCGACGCATTTCCGCGCCCTGTCGCGACAGTCGGTCAGCCTGCCCGGCGCGCTGCGCGCCTCCGACGCGCACGTGAGCTGGAACCGCGACGTGCGTATCGTCGACCTCGGGCTGGGCGGTGCATGTGTGGAAGCGTCGGACTCCGCCGCCACCGGCACCAGTGTCGAGCTCGTGATCGACACGCCGCATCTCTGGGATCCGCTGACGCTGACTGGCGCGGTGGCGTGGTCCCGCAGGTTGCCGGATCCCGAAGGCGGCGGCGCGATGATCGGTGTCCGCTTCGAGCACGCTTCAGGTGGCATCGTGCGCACGTTGACCGACTTGTTGGAGGCAGAGGCGTTTGGGTGAGGCTTGCTTGGCGCGCTTAGAATTCGGGCTGACCGCGGAGGACGCGATCGTGGAATATCAGCATCTCGTAGCCGCCGGGGCCGCGATTGAATTCGTAGTCGTGGGGGCCGGGGATATTGACGAGTTCGGTGCGGATGCCGGCGGCCTCGAGCTCCGAGGCGAGCAGCTGGTTCGCCTTGAGGAAGTAGTCATCACTGCTCGTGAGTAGCCGCACGAACAAGTCGGCTTTTTGAGCTTTGGCCTCTCGCGCGCGCTTCAAGATATCGGCGGAGTTATCGCTGCGCAGGGCGGCTTGTAGCGAGGCCACGACGGCGAACGCTTTGGGCCGCAGGAGACCGATGCCGAGCGCGGCGCGCCCGCCGAGACTCACGCCATCGATGCCCGTGGTCTCGGGTGTACCGAGCGCAGGCGTCTCCCGGTAGGCGCGCGGCAGCACGGTCTCGACTACGAAGCGCGCCAAGGGCAGCGCCTTGTCGATCGATTCGTCGGCGGGGAGCGTATCTGGCGTGAACGGACAGAGCACGATCAAACCTTGATACGGGCGCTCTGCGAGGCTTGCATTGAGGCGAACGAGACGAGTGTCATCGGCAAAGCCATGTAGATCGTCGAGCGTGATCGGCGGACGGTGCAAGCGTTCGACAGTGATGGGCAAGGTGTAGTCGTCGACCCAGCCGCGGGCGCCGAGTTCTGGCCCTTTCAGCGCTTCACCGCGGCCGTGCAGCGCGACCAAGACGGGCAAGCGCTGATCGACCTCGTGCTCCGGGATGAGTACGACCACGCGCATCGGGCCGAGCTCGGTGGTCGGATAATCCCAAGTGATTTCTGCTGCCGGGAGCATCGGTTTGGCCTGAGCCCTCGGCGCAGGGCTGCCGAGTGACTGGGCGCTTCTCGGCTGCCCCGAACCGGGCGGAGCGTTGCGCTTGCAGCCGCCGAGCGCGCACAGCGCGAGCAGCAGAACGGCCGCGAGCGGGCGGCTAGAATTTGTCTTTGGCGGCACGCACGGCACCCAGAATGGCGGCTGGAGAGTGATCACCGCTGAGCCCCGCCGACACGCGTTCGATGATCGCGGGGCTGTTGACGCGCATGAACGGATTGGTGGCTTTCTCGTCGGCGAGCGTGGAGGGCACGGTCGCTTCACCGCGAGCGCGCTGCTCGGCAACACGCGCGGCCTTGGCGCTGACGGCCGCGTTGTCGGGTTCCATGTGCGCGGCGAAGCGCAGGTTCGACGCGGTGTACTCGTGACCGCAATAGACCAGCGTCGCGTCGGGCAAGGCCGCCAAAGTGACGTTCAGTGATTGGTACATTTGCGCGGGCGTGCCTTCGAACAGGCGGCCGCAGCCAGCGGCGAACAGCGTATCGCCGGTGAAGACCGCGCCCTCGCCGAAATACGCGACCGCACCCAAGGTGTGGCCGGGAATGTACAGCGCGCGGAAGGACAATCCCTCGACTGCGACCGTCGCGCCGTCTTCGACGAAATTGGTCTGGGCCGGGATGCGCCCGCGATCGGAGACGTAGCCGAACACCTTGATGCCCGGATAGCGTTGCGCGAGCGCGCTGTTGCCGCCCACGTGATCGCCGTGATGGTGGGTCGCCAGAATCGCTCCCAGCGTGACACCGAGCTCGCCGAGCGCGCGCTCGACCGGTTCGGACTCCCCGGGATCGACCACGACGGCGCGCTTCGAGCCGGGCGCCAGCAGCACGTACGCGTAGTTATCGGTGAGGCAAGGGACGATCGTGACCTGCATTCGCGGCAACGTAGTGCCACGTGCCGAGTCCCGCAATGTCTGGCCGGAAAGCTCGGGTTCTACGTTCGCGCCGCGCCGCCAGAGCGGCTTCAGGTCGTCGGCAGGCGCGGGGGGCCGGCGAAGAGCGGCCGACGTGAGTGCACGGCCGTAGGCGCTTCGCTATCCCAGGCATCGGAAACCGGCGCGCCGGATTCCGTCACCAGCTCGGACGCGGGGACGGTTTCGACCGAGTCGGGATCACGATTGGATTCTGAGGGAGATCTCATCGACCCGCTAGAACGGACGGACAGAGCAGGAGTTTAGCGCCTTTAGATGACGAGCATCGAAGTCACCTGCGCGTCGAACCATGCCAAGCGGAAAAACCGCCGATAGTCGGATGAACGGCGGTTCTCGACGCATTGTCGAAACACCCCGCGCGTGTCGATGCACGCGCGGGATGCGACGGGCGCTCAGAGCAAGAACGGGCCGCAAGGGATCGAGTCGCGGCGGATTGCGTGCAGATTCGTGTTGCTGTCGTCCGAGTAGAACACCGGCTTGAAGCCGCCCACGCAGCTCGACTCGGGCGTGATCGCAAAGCCTTCGTTGTTGATGTTCGGCATCGTGCTCGGGCGCTCGAAGCCGCGGCGGATGTAGAACTTGCCCTTGGTCGGCGAGCCCACGCGGGTATCGATATCGAGCACGTTCGAGCGACCCTGGCAGCTATCGTCGCAAATCGCCCACAGGTAACCCACTTCGCGATCGAAGTTGAGATCCATGATCGCCGGGTTCCCGCTGACGATGGTCGCGACGCGCGTGTAGCCACCACCCACGTGATCGAGTGCGTAGCCGTAGATCATGCCGCTGCCCTCGACACCGACGAAGAAGATGCCGCCCTCGTGGTTCGCATAGCTGGCCGGATCGTAGGGCAGGTTTTTACTTTCGTCGATGAAGCCCTTCGCGACCAAGTAGGAGTCCGGGATCCAAGCGATCGCCTCGAGCCCGAGGTTCGCGCCCGTCACCGGCAGGTTCGAAGTCAGATCCCAATCGCGTAGCGAGCTGATGGTCGACGCCGTGGTGGTAGCGTCGTACATCAACACGACCAGACGACTGACGCCGTTGTTCTCGTTGTCGCGTTCGGAAGAGACATACAGCGTGGTCGAGCCAGGGGCAGCTCGGGTCACGCCTTCGCTATCGGGGCTGCCGAGCCCGGTCGCGTAGTGCAAGGTCTTGCCGGCAGCCCAACCGTTGTCCGTGTCCGGGACCCAATTCGTGCCGTCGTTGATCAAGCGGTAGAGTTTCGAAGGACCGTTCAGCGCGCCCCAGAGCACGGCGGGCGCTGAACCTTGACCGTCCTCGTAGAACAAGCCGCTGAGGTTGCTCGGAAAGGTATTGGCGACATCGACGGTGACGACCGCGTTTTGTCCGGGCCAAGCATCGAAGGCCGAGACCGCACCGCCAGAACCGGCGGCCCCCCCGGAGCCACCGGCGCCGCCCACGCCCGGGCCGCCGCCCGCGCCCGCCGAACCGCTCGCGCCGCCGGAACCACCGCTCCTACCGCAATCGTTGGCCGCGCCTTTGGTGCTGGTCAGGCTGGTGCCGAAAGCGCCGCTGCCGTTCGGGCAGCGGCCGTAGGTCGTGCTGGCGTGTGCGGTCCAGGTGTAGCTGTCCACGATCGTGGTCCCACCCGGCAAGTACAGGCGAGCCGAGTCGCCTGACCCAAGGCCGAAACCAAAGGCCGCTTCCTCGAGCATGAAGTAGGCGCCGGGCGCGACGACGGTGGCGACCGGAATGGCGTACGAGTGCGTGTCGTCGTTGTCCTTGAAGATGTAACCCGAGAGGTCGATCGCGGCGTTGCCGGCATTGTACAGCTCGACCCAGTCCCCCGGGATCCCGCCGTTCGATTCCACTTCGTTGATTTTGATCAGGCCGCCACCAGTCGATGCGCCCGCGCTCCCCGCGGAGGATCCGCCAGAGCCTGCACTCGCTCCACCAAAGCCCGCACTGGCGCCACCAAAGCCCGCACTCGCCCCCGCAGAGCCGCCAGCACCGCTTCCGGCACTTCCGTTGGTGGCCGGCGAGCAGGTCACGGTTTGCGTCAGCGTATCGGAGCAATCGCCATCGCTGACCGTCAAGGTAACGGTCACGGGGCCGACGGCGGTGCACTTCAGTGATGTCGTGGCGGAAGCGGCGCTGGCAATCGTGCCTGAGCTGCTCGTCCAGGAGTAGCTGAGCGCGCTCGGCAGATGGTCCGAGTCGCTACCGTTTGCCGATAAACCAACCGAATTGCCCACGGTGCTCTCGGCGGGAGCGACGGAGAGCGAGTCGATCACCGGGCAAACGTTGAGTGTGCCATTGACCATCACACTGCCCGTCTTGGCCGGCGCCCGACATTGCAGGCGGACCTGCGCGGTGCTGGTCGCGCCGGCGTTGATGTTGAAGCTGGCCGAACCAGTGCAGGTGGTCGCGCTATTGGCCGCGTCCGTCGCAGTGAGCGAGATCGAGTAGCCGTTGCCCGCGGGGATGCCGCCGATCACGGCCGAGATTTGGGTGCTGTTGGCGACGTCTATCGATCCGGACTTGGTAAACCCCGTCCCGACGATGGTGTAGCTGACACTGCTCAAGGTCACGCCGCCTGCTTGCAACGCGAGCCCGACCGAGCCGCTTTCTTCGTTCGCCTGCTGCGATGTCGGGCTCGAATCTGCCGCGCTACAGCCGAACACCGACAAGCCGGCCGAGAGACCCATCAACCCGAGCAAGGCCGCGCATCGCGAGCCAGCAGAAATCCGAATCATCGCTGAAATCTCCTAGGGCGTTCGCGACACGCGGAGCCCAATTTGCCGCGAACGTACGCGAGGGGGCCGATTGCTTCAGCGACATCGCCGTAACAATTCGGCGAAGGTTGCGATCCACAGTGCTCCAAAAATGCGCGGGCCGCCAAGACCTGCTCGGCGACCCGCAAGCCGCGCTTCGCTTCATTCGGAAGCGCAGAAACACTGAAAAATCAGTTCAATAAAGCTTCTTCGGCAAGCGAATGAAGATGAAGTCGTTGTCATCCGGCAGCTGCTTGCCCACGTGGCGACCGATGCTGAACGGATAATTGTTGTCGTTGATGACCGCGATCGTGTCCGGGCTCATGACCAGCACGCTCTCGATGGTCTGATACGGGAAGGAGAACGGGTTGCCCAACCCAACGTCACCGAACAGCCCGGTGCCCACGGTCAGATTGCTGGGGTCGGCGATCTTCATCAGATCTTGTACGAGCTCTTTCTTCATCGCGCCGCCCGCTTTGGGCAACTTGACTTGGAAGATGCTCTTGAAGCCGTTCAGATCACCTTGCGAGTTGTCGCGCTCGATGACGAGACCCTTGTCGTCTTCGAACAAGATGAATTCGCCGATCGAAGTGCCCTTGTCGAATTGATACGTGAAGCGCTTGCCAGTGTACTTCTTGGTCAACGTGTCGAACTCGCTGGCGATGATCGTGTTGCCCACGCCATCGAGCGGCTTCTCCAGCAGGGGGTAGAGCTTGGTCCCGTCAGGCGAAACGGCCATGCCCTCGAACCCGCCGCTGGTTTGCGAGCGCGTCTTGAAATCGAGCGTGGTGCGGCGGTAAGGCCAGTACATGCCGCCGAGCCAGGGCGAGTTATTGCCGTCGGCGAGATCTTCGGTGACGGGCTTGCTGATGTCGAGCGGCTGGAGGTTGGTGCTGTCGTCGCAATAGGTCGCGCCGGAGGCGGCGTCAGCGCTGTTCGGGTTCGGGCACGAGCCAAAATCGCCGAATAGCACGACCTTACGGATCAGCGGGAAATCCACCTGTGCTTGCAGCAGAGTGCGCAAGTCGAAGCTCTGCAGGTCCGCGCGGTCTTGCATGCCGTGCGCCATGATGCGGTTGCCGATCGCGGTCACGAATTCGCCCACGCTCTTGGTCACTTCGGGTTCGCGGGGGTCGGTCTTGGTTTCGACGTTGAAGCGCACGCGGGCTGCGTTCTTCCAGCGACGCGTCGCGTCCGGGTGTGATTTTCCGGCGCCGGTCTTGTAGTAGTCGACGTAGAAAGCGACGAAGTCGAACAACTGGTCGAGGCTCGTCATCATGTACAGATCGCCCTTGGCGTCCGGACGGCCCTGCGATTTCCAGAACGCGGCCGTCACTGGCGACAGCGCGGGATCGTTGGCCTGGGGCGTACCCGTACGAATGATGCCGTCGTTCAAGATCGGGTCGAACGGATCTTGAATGCTGGCCAAGGTCACGTCGCGGATGCGCACGGGCAGTGTGTCACCCAGCTTGCGGCGCGACTTGCCGCCCGTTTCACCCGGGGACTCCGCGACGAACACCCGATCGTGATAGAGCACGGGCACGTTGTCCGCGCTCAGGCCGCAATCGGTCTCCAGCGTGGTGATCAGCGAATCGAGGCCGGATTCCATCGAGGGCAGCGTGTTTTCCGGACGCAAATCGCGGCCACCGCGGTGCGCTTGGGCGTCGAACTTGCTGCCATCGATCAAGCCGTCCACGTCCAGGTAGTCACCCTTCACACCGTCCTTGTTGGCATCGAAGTTGGCGACGGCGGTGTACAGCAGATCCGGGCGGTCGCTGATGATGCCGTTCACGCCCAGCTCCAAGAGCTCGCTCATGCGCTCGGACGAGTCGACGGTCCAGGTGACGACCGGGTAGCCCGAGGCTTGCATGTTCGGAAACCCGCCCGGGCTCTTGGTCAGGCGCACGATCTCGTCGTTGGCCGCGATCAGCCCCGTATCTCCGTTCGAGCCCGGCGTGTTCGGGTGCGCGAGGTTGTCGCGCTGGGTGTTGAAGCCGCGGTTGCCCGTGTTGTCGCTATCGACGAGGTGCACGTGCCAGGGGGAGAACACGGGCGGCTTGGGGTTGCCGTAGGCCGAACCACGCGCGCGGAATGCGTTCATGAGGCGCACGGCAGAGCCTTCTTCCAACCAGGGGTTCTGCGGTGAGCGAACTTCCTGATCCGGTTGGTCCGGATCGGGCAGCGCGATGGGCGCGTCCAACATTTTACCCGAGGCGTCGAAATGCAGCAAAAACGGGCCAAATTCATCGCCGATCCAGAGCGTGCCGTCGGCCGCGATGCGCAGCGATTCGATGTCGAAATCCGCGCCGGTGAGCACCCGCTCGTTCGTGTACTGATTGACGATCGTGAACTTGATCTTGTGATCGGGGTCGCGTAGCTCGAGGTAACTCTCGACCGAAACACTGCCGCCACCGCCGGCCTCGGTCTTCAGCTCGGGGCGAATGCGATAAATGCGCAGCCGAAAGTCCGCCGAGTTCTCGATCGACCCGTAGCCGTTGTCGGGCATCGCCCAGAACGAGCCGTCTTTTACGTCGACCAAGCAGGAAAAGCCCTGCACCGGTTGCGAGGAAAAGTTGCCGCCCGCGAGTGCGCCCGAGCTCGGACCTTCTACGAACGTTGCCGCGGGTAGCACCGCGCGACCAACGAGACCGGTCGGCGCGTTCTTCGGGATGCCGAAGACGTCCAGCAGGGCCTGATTGGGTTTGCCGCCGCCGTCCACCTGCCCCATTCCCGTGCCGCCACCAGCTCCGGTGGCACCGCCCGCTCCGGCGCCGCCGCCAAGCCCGATTGCGCCGCCGTTGTTCGCGCCTGCACCGGCCGGCGAACCACCGACATTCGCACCGGCCGCACTCGGCGCGCCCCCAACACTCACCGCGCCACCGCTCGGCAAGCAAGGCGCTTCTGGCTCTTCGGTGTGCGCCGAGCAGCCTGCCAGAGCAACGCCAGCAACCAAGAAAGACAGCGTGAACGATGTTGAAAACCTTCGCATGGCTCGATTCCCTTCGATTTCGAGAACGCGCACCCTCGCGCGCATCGACTCGGTGCAACGCTCATACGCCAGGGCAGCGCACGCGATTGGGGCCTGTACGCAACACTTCGGCGACAGCGCGCGTCACAGCCGCCCCGCGCTACTCAATCTTGACTCACTTGCCGCGGCAAGATGCGCTCGGTGACGCGGTTACCACTGGCGTTGGTGCCCGAGATCTCCACATAGCGCACGCTCGGCAAGAGTACGTGTTGCTCGGCGAACACGAAGATGCGCTTGAGCACCGCGGGCTGCTTCAGAATCATCGCTTCGGCGCGGTACGCGCCGTCGACCGCGCGCACGCGCAACGCCCGCTCCGGACACGCGGTCAGCCGCAAGACGCAGCCGCGCTGACTGGAGTTGGACGCGGAAAAACCGTACGCCAGCTGGCGTTCGGTCCAGCTCAACTGTTCGCGCCGACCATTTTCGGCGAGCATCAACCAATAGGCTTCGATCGGTTCGGAGGCATCGAGCAGCCCTTCTTTACTCGTGCGAACGGCGTATTTGAGCACGTTCGCATTGGTATTACGCGCGAGCGTGAACAGCTCTCGAGAGGGCAGCGCCTCCGCGTGCGCGGGCAAGCACAGCTCGAACACGGTAGCCGGGACGAGCATCTGAAATGCACGACGACTGAGCATGGCCGAATGAAATGCAGACACCGGCCGCTGATGGATAGCAAAAACGTCGCCGGACGCGGCGCGCCGCGCAGGGTTTGCTCGCGTGTCACCGGGGCGAGCCATTCGTCACACGGACGACGAATGGCTCGCGCGCCCCGTCAGCGCCCGATCAGGGATCTGCGCTGGCCCTCACTGCGCCGGAAACTGCTCGCTCCGCGAGGTGCGTGGCTGGCTCGCGAGCGCCCCTCTCCTGATCTTCGAAGAGATGCGGGCGATCGCGGTCCAGCAGCGCACCTCTGCAGGGCGCCGAGTTCACGCCGCGGGACATTTCGCAGCCGCAGCATCGAGCTCGCTTTCCGACCCGTCGCGCGCACTCGCGCGATGGCTTCGCGGCGGTTGAATCGAGTTCGAATTCGAACCGCTTTACGTGCGCGAGGGCTCTGCGCGGAGGCAGCGCGCGTGGCTTCGCTGCGCCAGTTCGCGGCGGTTGAATCGAGTTCGAATTCGAACCAATGCCGTTCAGTTGAGAGCTTTCGCGCCCAATTTTGCGCGGAGTGCACCTTCACGGCTAGAAAATCGAGTTTGAATTCGAACCAATGCTGTTCGGTTAAGAGCTTTCGCGCCCAATTTTGCGCGGAGTGCACCTTCACGGCTAGAAAATCGAGTTTGAATTCGAACTCGATTTTTTCGCGAGTCTACCCCACCACGCCAAATGTGAGTGTGAGTGATGCTCGGCGCCATCAAAGCGGCCTGCTTTCCCAACGATTTCGATCCCTTGAACGGCTAACCGATCGGCATTGGAATTCGAACTGCTTTACGTGCTCGAGGGCTCTGCGCGGAGGCAGCGCGCGTGGCTTCTTCGTTCACGATCACGTTCATGTTCACGCGGATGGGATGGGATGCAATGGGGGGATGCAATGGGATGGGATGCAATGGGATGGGATGCAATGGGATGGGATGCAATGGGATGGGACCGCGCTAGCGGGTGGAGGGTCCGTACACGTACAGGTCCTCGACCTTTTTTCTGGCCCACGGAGTTCGGCGCAGAAACTTCAGGCTCGAAGAGACACTGGGGTCGAGTTGAAAGCAGCGAATATCGATCAGCTGTCCGAGCTCGTCCCAGCCATAGCGCTCGACCAAGGCCGTAACGATCATCTCGAGCGTGATGCCGTGGAGCGGGTCTTTGCGGTCGGGGTCCATCTCGGCTCATGCTTTTGCGTGCGCTGTCGGTGCGCGACCACAAAAAAGGTCGAGCCCTGACCCAATTGCTTGGATCAGGGCTCGACTTGCGGTTAGCTCGAGACGAGTCTCAGGCGCCGCCGGCTTTGCCGGCAGAACCAGCCGAGCCACTCGTGCCGCCGCTGCCAGCAGTACCGGCGCTGCCAGCAGTACCGGCGCTGCCAGCAGTACCGGCGCTACCTGCAGTACCAGCGCTGCCGCCGCCGCCCGCCTTGCCGGCCGAACCGGCCGAACCGCTCGTGCCACCAGCACCGGCGGTGGTGCCGCCCGTGCCGCCGCCGCCCGCCTTGCCGCCAGAGCCCCCAGCGCCGCTCGTGCCGCCACTGCCAGCCTTGCCCGCGGACCCGGCCGAGCCGCTCGTGCCGCCGCTGCCGGCGATCGCGCCGCCCGTGCCTGCGGTCGAACCAGCAGTGCCCGCAGTGCCGCCGGTCTCGCCGCCAGCTTCGCCGCCTTCGCCGCCTTCGCCGCCAGCGCCGCCGGGCTCTTCGCCCGCGATACCGCTGCCCGCTTTGCCAGCGCTGCCGGCTTTGCCGCCGCTGCCAGCTTTGCCACCGGCGCCGGCACTCGCGCCGCCGGTCCCGCCAGTAGTGTCATCATCACTACCGCAACCGACGACCAACGTGGACGCCAGCGTAGCGGCAACGATGCTCGCCAAAACTAGATTAGACTTCTTAAGCAACATCAGAGATCTCCCTTTCCCTTAACTGATAGCGGTCGTTGCCCGCGGCCCAACCACTATGCCGCACACGACTCCCGGCCGAAGGGATAACACTGCCACGCAGATGATGTCGAGTGCGTTGCCCAATTGATTCATCGAAGCCATCGCCCAAGTGAGCCCCGAGGAATCGGTGCTTTTTTTCGCATGGGTATTTTTTTCGCAGCCGCGGTCTCAGCCGCGGGCCGCGCGCTACTCAGCCCGCCTCACCCCTCACAAAACCAGCACGGCGGTCCGCACCGCAACCCCTCGGGAGGGCACCCCGGAGTCGAGGAATTGTTACGAATTTTTGGGGTTTTATGGGCTGATTGAGGTGGCTTTGCGGAATTGGTTCCAGTGCCAACGCACAGCGACCAAAAAGGAGTAAACTTTTGTGTATGCGGCTTCTTCTCGTTTTCCGTCGACCAATGTTTACGATCCCCTGCTTCATTGGTTGCTCTGCGGCTCTGCTGGTTGGCTGCTCCGACAACACGCCTCCCACGAAGGGCAACTCGGCTGGCGGCTCGACCGCCGTAGCGGGGAGCAGCGCCAGTGCAGGTACCGGCGGAACGACGGCCGGGACGAGTGCGGGCGGGGCGAATGCTGCCGGCGCAGCAAGCGGAGGCGTGCCCGCCGGCGCGGGCACGGCGGGCGCACCGGCGAACGCGGGCGGCGGTTCGCTGGCCGGGGCGGCCGGGAACGGCGATGGCTGCACCGGCACCCTGATCTGTGACGACTTCGAGGGCTACACGAGCAAGCCCGCCGCACCCTGGACGGTCAGCACCAACAACGGAACGGTGGCGATCGACACCACTCACCACCGAAGCGGTAAGCAAGCGGTCAAGTTTTCGACCACGGGCGTGAACAATTACCAGCGAGCGTATATTGGCATCGAAGGGGCGCCATTTCCGGTCGCCAACAATGCCTTCTACGGGCGGATGATGATCTACGCGACCAGCGCCGCCAACGATGGCGTGCACTGGTCGATGATCCAAGCCGAGGGACCGGTCGCGGCCCAGGGCATCACCACGGCCACCGTGCGCTACGGCGGGCAGCAGATGAAATCGCTGATGGCGAACTATGATTCCACGGGAAAAAAGAGCGATTGCTGGCAGCACTCGGCGACCAAAATGCCGGAAGGCCAATGGGCCTGCATGCAGTGGTATTTCGATGGCAAGACCAACACCCAGAAGTTTTGGCTGAACGGCGCGGCCGTCGAAGACCTCACGGTGACCGGGCAAGGCCAAGGTTGCATCTCCGACGAGACCAACGACACCTGGTACTTCCCCCAAGATTTCAGCAAGGCGTACGTCGGCTGGGAGAGCTATCAAAAAGACGACGCGCGCGAAGTTTGGATCGACGACGTCGCGCTCAGCACGCAACCGATCGACTGCCCTCCTCCCGGCGTTACCCTTCCCTGAGCTTCGCGGAGCCTCGAGCGTCGCGGAGCCGGTCAGTAGAGTTTCGGCGGCGGCATCGTCTGTGGGGCTTGGTTGCTCCACGGGTCAGCGGCGCGCCACGCGCTGCCCCAGGCGGCCGGGCTGACCCCCAACCACTCTCGAAATGCACGAGTGAGGTGGGGAGCATCCGCAAAGCCTGTCTCACTGGCGGCTTCGCCCACCGACAGGCCGCTCTCGAGCAAACGCCGAGCAGCCTGCAGGCGCAAAAGACGCCGGTAGCGATGCGGGGGAACGCCGAGCGAACGCTCGAAGCAGCGCGCCAAGTGGCACTTCGACATCGAAAGTTCACTCGCCAAGTCGTCGAGCGACAGCGATTCAGCAAAGCTGGCTTTGACCCGTTTGGCGGCCCGACGCACAGCTGGGTGAGCCGCGCCGCGCCGTGCCGCGGCGGCGACGGGGGCGTGATTGGCCGCTTGCAAGACCACAGCGGTAATCGTTCGATATGCTTGTAGAATCGCCTCGATGTCAGCACCTGCTTCGAGCAGCGCGTGGAGCGCCGCGAATGCCGCCGGCAGCGATCCCCCGCGCAGCTGGGTGACGGCCCATTGCAGCGGTCCGGCAAAGCCGCTTTCACGGGCCGCCCGCTCGAGGGCAGTGCGCCGCCAATAGATCGTGAAGAAGGCACTTGGCCGGTCGGTGGGCGTGATTCGTTGTATTTCGTCAGCCTCAGCCAGCAATATGTCGCCGGGGCGGAAGTGCTCATCCCCACCGCGAATCCAGACACGCCCACCGGCGTCGTCACTCGATCCGAGCACCAATGACGCACTGAACATGTCGGAAAGCAGCGTTCGTTGCCGCTTACAGCCCGTCGTCGACCAGAACTCGACGTCAGTCAGGCTACTCACGCGGTGAACCGCCAGCGAGTCAGGGATCCCCTGGCCACCCAGCTCGAAACAGGTGGCGAAGCCTTGCGGCGCTCGAAGCTTCGGCCGTACCCTTTCACTGAGGTAGGAGCGAGTGACCAGGTGAACCGCAGCGGGAATCCGAGAGGTTCGGGCGGGCCCATTCCGCGGGTCCTCCTGATTGGGATGGACGGCGGCTTCGCGGAGCAGGCACTGAAGTCCGATCCCCAGATCGAGGTTCGAGTCGCTCAATCCTTGGTGGGCGGCTGGGAGGAGCTGCCGCGCATGCGACCCGAAGCCATCGTCGTGGCCTTCCAGCGCACGGGGGCTGAGGACGTTGCGGAAGTTCGCCGGCTGCTCAGCGCCTACCGCGCTCCGTTGTTGGTCATTTCCGGACCTGTCGACGAGCAGCGCGTGACTGCGATGATCAAAGCCGGGGCGGGAGGCTACTTGCTGACCCAAGACGTTTTCCGGTTGCCCGACGCCATTCGTGAGTTGCTTCGGGGTGGGGTGCCGATGTCGCGCTCCGTCTCCCAGCTCGTGCTCGACCGCGCGCGGCGCAGCTCCACGAGCATGGCCGCCGTTCGCGAGGGCGGGCCGTCTGCGGACGAGTTGATCACCAAGCGGCAGCGCGAGATCCTGAAGCTGCTCGCCCATGGTCACAGCTACGAAGACATCGGCTTGGCGCTCAGCCTCAGCATCAACACCGTCCGCTCCCACGTGCGCACGATTTACGAGCGGTTGGGCGCCAGCACCAAGGTCGAAGCCGTGATTGCCGCGATCGAACTGCGCTTGTTGGACCGCACCACGATCCGCTGAGCCCCGATTTTTCCCTGCCCTGTTCTGCATTCTAGCGGCAGATTCGCCCAGCTGCGTGCGGGCCGCTATCGCATGTCCATGCGGCCCGGCCGGGCCCCCACGACACATTCGCGACATCGAATCGTCGCGTCGTCCGTGCGCGAGCTAAACTCGTGCCAGATGCTCTGCCCGCATTGCCATCAAAACGCGCCCATTCTGTACAAGGGCGTGTTCGCATTCTGTTCCGCGTGTGACCGACCGCGTGCGCCATTTTCAGGCAAGGCTTTGGCATTCGCCGGTCAGCCTTCGAAATGGGGGGGGCGCGTGGGGCGCGTCGTCGGTGCGCTGGTGCTGATCGGCGGCTCGTTACTGGCCGCCGCATTGCTGCTCTTTTTCCAGCTGCTGTGGCCGACCCAGAACATCGGTTACGCGCTGGGCGCGCCCATCGCGCTGATCTCGATCGTACTCGGTAGTTTGTTCCTGATCGCGAGCAGCCGCTTGGACCGCGCCGGTGCCGAAGCGGAGCGGCAGGCGCGCGTCGAGGCGGTTTACGCGTTGGCCGTGAACCGCAACGGCATGCTGACGACGGCCGACACGGCGCGCTCGTTACAAATCGATCCGGGAACGGTGGACGCGCTGCTCGCTGATTTGGCAAAAACCCAACCCGAGTACGTTTCGCTCGAACTCGACGAGCACGGTCAAGCCTTCTATCTATTTTCACGCGCCGGCACGAGACCGCACCCGTTCGGCGCAAAGTACCGTGTGGGTTCCGAAGGCAGAGTCCGTGTGGCAGACGTGCTCGGCGTGGAGGGGGCACCGGAGAGGTTGGACGACGAAGCTACCTACCGACGCAAATAGGAATTATTCTGCCGCCCCAACCCGGATTGCTGGAGGAGGCTTCATGTCACTCGTTCTCTACCATCACCCTTTCTCTCGCGCCGCAACCGTACTTTGGATGCTCGAAGAGCTCGGCGTCGAGCATGAGCTTCGCTTCGTCGATTTGCTTTCGGGCGCGCACAAAGCGCCAGAGCTCCTGGCCCTCAACCCGATGGGCAAGTTGCCGATCTTGACCGACGGCGATCAGGTCATCACCGAAGTGGCAGCGATTGGGCTCTACCTCGCCGATCGCTACGCGATCGGCCGCCTTGCCCCGAAGCTCGACGACCCACAGCGTGGGACGTACCTACGCTGGTCGCTCTTCGCGCCGTCCGTGATCGAACCCGGTGCGATCGCGAAGGCCAACAACTGGCAGGGAAAGCCGAGCCAAGTCGGCTGGGGTACGCCCGAGTCCATGGTGCAAGCGATCGAATTTGCCATCCGTGACAAAGACTACGTGCTGGGCGACTCGTTCTCGATGGCCGACGTGATCTTCGGTGGCACCGTGCGCTTCATGCTGCGTTTCAAGATGCTGGAGCCGAGCCCCACGCTCGATGCGTACGCAGAGCGCCTGTCCGCCCGCCCCGCTTCGCAACGCGCGGAAGCGCGCAACGCCGCCATCATCCAAGAGCGCGGCATCGGTCGCTGATCGGCCGCGCTGGGCGCCGCTTTCCGGCCTCAGCGCTTGCCGTCCGCGCTGACGGGCCAGGCCTGCAGCGCAATCGCCCCGATCTCTTGCAGGCGTTTGCGGGTCGCTCCGTCTTTGGCGTGGAGCGACATGCCTTGCACGACGGCCATGTAGAACGAGGCCAGACCCGCCGCGCTCGTGCCGTCCGGCACGTCGCCAGCGGCGATACCGCGCTCGATGCGTTGCCTGAGCGCCTTTTCCCAAGCGGCGCGGCACGCGGCGAGCTTGTGCTGCACCGGAGCCGCCTCTTCACTGCAGCTCACCGCGGCCAGCACCACCATGCAGCCGCGAGGAAAGTGCGGATTGGTCAGGCGCACGGCGCTGGCTTCTAGAAAATGAGCGACGGCCTCACGAGCCGTCTTGGCGTCGCCCATGAGCGACTCGGTGTCGGCCCCGCCGCGCGCGACGTAGCGATCGACCGCCTGCAGGAATAGCGCCTGCTTGTCGCCAAACGCCGCATACAAGCTGGGCGGGCTGATGCCCATCGTGGACGTGAGCTCTGCCAACGACGTCGCCTCGTAGCCGTGCTCCCAAAACAACAACATGGCTCGATCGAGCGCGGCCTCGCGATCGAAGGAGCGTGGGCGACCTCGAACCTTGCCGGCGCTTTCCATAACGATCGATACATAATGCCCTTGACGCTCTGGTGCAAGGCGTTACAAACCGCCCATGAGTTTCATAGTAAATGCTAAAGAAATAGGGCCACAATCATGAACTTACTGAAGAATTTGTCAGGGAAGACCGCGCTCGTGACCGGCGGCTCACGGGGCATCGGCGCCGCCACCGCCCGCTCGCTGGCCGCGGCCGGAGCAGACGTGGCCATCAGCTACGCCAGCTCGAGAGAAAAAGCCGAAGCCGTGGTAAAGGAGCTCACGGCTCTCGGCGTGCGTGCGGCGGCCTTCCAAGCCGATCAAGCCGATGACGCACAGAGCGCGGCGCTGGTGAGTCGGGTGCTCGAACACTTTGGCCGGCTCGACATCCTGGTCAATAATGCCGGTGTGGCCGCCTACGGCGGCATCGAGGACGCCAGCGCGGATCGGGCGGCCCTGGATCGACAATGGGCCGTGAACGTCAGCGGCGTCGCGGCGACCACGCGTGCTGCGGCGCGCGTCATGAGTGAGGGCGGGCGCATCATCAGCGTGAGCTCGACCATCGGTAAGCGCGTGCCATTCGTCGGCTTAGCCGACTACGCGGCGGGCAAAGCGGCGCTGATCGCTTACACGCGCGGCTGGGCGCGAGATCTCGGCGCGAAGAAGATCACGGTCAACGCCGTTTCTCCCGGGCCGATCGACACCGATATGAACCCGGCCAGCGGCCCCTATGGTGAGTACGTGAAGAGCGCCACCGCCCTCGGTCGCTATGGTCAGCCCGAAGAAGTGGCGGCCGCGGTCGTCTTCTTGGCTAGTCCGGCCGCCTCGTACGTGACCGGCGTCACGTTGGACGTGGACGGCGGGCAGTCGGCGTAAACTCGACTAATTGCCCAAAAACGGGCCGCACGGGATCGAATCGCGGCGGATGGCAAAGCCCATGGTGCTGCCATCTTCCGCGTAGAAGACCGGCTTGAAGCCGGCCTCGCAGTTGCTTTCGCTGCTGACCGTGAAGCCTTCGTTGTTCAGGTTGGGCATGGACGCGGGGCGCTCGAAACCACGAAGAACGGAGAACTTACCGCGCGTCAGCGAGCCGGCGTGCGTGTCGATGTCGAGCACGTTGCTGCGCCCCTGACAGGTGTCGTCGCATACCGCCCACAAATAACCGGCTTCGCGATCGAACGAGAGATCCATGACGCCCGAATTGCCGCTCGCGATGCTGGCCACGCGCGTGAAACCCCCGCCCACGTGATCCAACGCGAACGCGTAGACCATGCCGTCTTGCTCGACGCCGACGAAGAACAGACCGCCGGCGTGGTTGGCGTAGCTCGCGGGGTCGTAGGCGGCGTGCTTGTTCTCGTCCATGAACCCTTTTGAGACGAGGTACGAGTCAGGCACCCAGGCAATCGCCTCCAGTCCCAAATTACTGCCCACTTTCGGCAAATCACTGGTCAAGTTCCACTCGCGCGTGGCGGTGAGTGTCGGCCCCGCCTCCGCGCCGTCGAACATCAACACGCTGAGCCGGCTGGTGCCGCTCACTTGGTTATCGCGCTCGATAGAAACATAGAGCGCCGTGCTGCCCAACACGCCCTTGGTCACGCCCTCGGAGTCGGGCGACCCTTGGCCATCCGGGAAGTGCAGGGCTTTGCCCGCGCTCCAGCCGCCGCTCGTGTCCGAAACCCATGCGCTACCGTTCCACAGTAAGCGATACAACTTCGACGGCATATTTTGTACGGCCCACAACACCGCAGGCGCTGCGCCCTGGGCCGGTTCGTAGTGCAGCCCGCTCAAGTCGCTCGCGTACGTATTGGCTGGATCGACCGTGACCACTTGATTGCCACCGGGCCAAGTGGAGAAGCCCGCGCTACCCGCGGAGCTGACACTCGAGCCCGCCGAGCCTGAGCTCCCTGACGAACCAGCTCGGCCCGCACTGCCACCGGCGCTGACATTGTCACCGCTCCCACCAACAGTCGCTCCCGCGGTCCCGGCGATGCCGGCCGTGCCTGCGATGCCAGCACCCCCGATGTTGCCCGAGCCACCCAGGCCCGCCCCTGCCGTCGCTTGCGCTTCCCCAGCGGTGCCCGCGCTCGAACTGATGACACCGGCGGCCCCGGGTGTTGCACCGGAGTCGGTCGTTGAACCACACGCCACCAACCCACTGCTGACGAGCAGCGCGACGAGCGCAGCGAACCTCGAGCGCGAAATGACGGCGAACATGGCCAGCGCACGCACGATACGCTGATTTCGATCGGCAGCGCTGCCCGATTTCCCGCGATTGACCTTGCGCAAGCCATCCTGCACCCTGACTGCCAATGGCGCGCATGATTCGACGAGCTGCGGGTACTCATCCCTCGCTGAAAGTGTTTGCACAGGCGGCAGAAAGTTACGTCGAACAAACTTTTGCCCGCTTCCCGAGCTATGGCTCGAGCACTGGCCGGCATGAATTCGACGCCGAACTGGAGCGCCCCACGCTCGCCCTCTACCGAGCGCACGAAAAGCTGCTCCGTGAAACGCTGACCTGCGTCGAAGATCTGCCCGAAGTCGACTTCAGCGGCGACGCCTGGCTCGATCGCCGAGCGCTGCTCGCCGAGCTGCGCACCGAGCTGTGGGCGATCGAACGCGGCGAGTTCCGCAAGAACCCCGAGCGCTGGGCCTCCAGCGCGATCGGCAGCATCCACGGCTTGGTCGTCAAACACGCAGACGACTTGCGGCCCGTGGCCGAAGCGATCTTGTCACGCCTGGGCAAGCTCCCCGCGTACCTCGCGAGCAGCGCAGAATTGCTCGACGCGCCAGTCCCGGTCTGGACCCACATGGCCGTCCAAAGCTGCGCGGGCGCCCCCAGCTTGCTCGATGCGATCGCCGAGCCCCTGAAAAGCACCAAGCGCGCCACGCCCGCCAAGGTCGACGCCTTGCTGAGCCAAGCAAAAGCCGCCTTCGCCGCCTATGCCAAGAACATTCAGCGCGCCAAGCCCGGCCCCGCCAACGGCTTCTCGGTCGGCCGCGAGCGCTTCGAAGCATTGATCCGCGAGCGCCTCGGCTGGGATCTTGGTGTGCGCGAAGCGCACGCGTTGGGCCAAACGCTCGTCACCCGCATCGAAGCCGAAATGGCCAGCGAAGCCCGCAAGCTCGGTCGCGGCACACCGCGCGCCGTTCTCGAACGCGCCGCCTCGCAATGGAAGCCCGCGCGTCCGAGCCTATTCGAGGAGTACCAACTCGAAACGGACCGCGTGCGCGAAGCCTTCCGCAAAGCCAACGTCGTGAGCTTGCCGCAAGGTGAGCGCCTGCTCGTCAAGCTGGTGCCCGAATTCCTGCGCCACCAATTCCCAACCGCGGCTTACACCCAGCCCGGCTGCTACGACCGGGATCAAACCGGTATCTTCTGGGTCAACGACCTGAGCCTGCTTCGCACAAAGCCCACTGAAAAAGCGGCGGAAATTCGCCAGCACTACGGCGTCGCGCTGACCTGCGCTCATGAAGCCTACGTCGGCCATCACCTGCAATTTTGCACCGCCAATCGTCACCCCAGCAAACTGCGCCGCCTGTTCGCCCACGCCGTGTTCTACGAAGGCTGGACGCTGTGGTGCGAGCAGATGGCCATCGATCGCGGCATCGTCAAAGACCCCTTCGCGCGCCTCAACCAACTGAACGACGTGCTGTGGCGCGCCCATCGCATCATCATCGACTGCGGCCTCCACACCGGCGAGCTCAGCTACGAAGGCGCGGTCAAACACCTGATGAAGCACATGGGCTTCACCCGCGGCCGCGCCGAAGGCGACGTCAACTGGTACACGATGAGCCCGACCGTGCCCATGAGCTACCTGCTCGGCAAGCTCGAAGTCACGCGCCTCAAACAACGCAAAGTAGACGAACAAGGCTGGACCCTCAAGCGCTTCAACGACTGGGCGCTCGCCCACGGCACCCTGCCCTGGCGCTGGATCGAACAAAGCGGACTGTAAACAGAGCGCGAAGGCAGAGGGGGACGGCACTGAGCAAATCAGTCATCGAAGAACAGGGTCGAGCAACTGAGTACCGGCCCCGTTGTGGCACCGCCGCTACGGCGCGCGCTCATGACCGCCACTGTTTGCGGCATTCGACGCATATCTTCGCATTATTTCGAGTGATTCACGCTGGCTCGGGGTTTGCAAACAGCGCCAGAATGATGAATGTACGCGTCGCGACGGTTGGCTGGGCGCTGATCGCCTCCTTGGTCTCCGGGTGCGGGGGAATCGACTCCGAGCCGCCCGCCGCGGAGCTCAATCAGCCGTTTTCCACCTCTCCCGGCGAACCCAATCACGAACAGATCACCCGCGCCGGCCTCGCCTTTCTCCGTCCTGAAATCCTGAGCGCGATCGTGCTCGCCAACGTGACCACGGACGTCGAGTTCGCCCTCGTCAATGCCAACCACTTCGACGACTGTAACTTCAGCGGGGGCTCGCTCGTGGTCTCAGCGAGCGAGGCGCAAGCCGTGCGCAGCCTCTCCCCCGCCCTCCCAGCGAGGAGCGACGCAGCAGCGATACTCGCATTCGGCCGAGCGCTCCACGCGGTTCAAGATTTTTACGCCCACACCAACTGGGTCGAGCTCGGCGGCACCGTCCTCGTCGACGGCTCACTGACGGCTTTTCCAACCCTCACCGGTTATTCGATCATTCCGTCAAGCGGCTTCGTCGTGGTCGAGGGCACCAAGAAAAAAACCTCCGTCACCCGCAACGATGACGCGGCCTATCCGGCCAACGCGGAGGTCACCGTGAAACTAGGAAAACAAAAGCTGCCCGGCTTAATCTCGGGCACCGTCGATTACGAACCCGGCAACTCGTGCCCGCCCTCCGCGTCGATGACCCACGCCGAGTTGAACAAAGACAAACTGGCCAATCCCGGCCGCGAAGCACAGCACCTAGCCGCCAAAGCACTAGCCACCTCGCAAACCACGCACGAATGGTGCCGACTCAGCGAGCTCGTGCGCGAGGCCTGGGGTGACGCGGGCACCGCGCGCCTTTCCCGCTGGCTTGCGCCCGGCGCGGTCCAACCCGATTGCGTCGCCCAATAAGACCAGCCGCCGCACTCAGGTCCCCCGACACGAATCGCAAGAGCGGCCCCAATTACCCCGCAAACCAGGCCTGAATTGGCCGACCAAAGAATGCCGCATCGCCCCCCTTGCTCGATCCGTTCGAGCGTGCGAGAAACCCGCAGCTCAAACGAGCAAGCGCCCCTAGCTCAGCTGGATAGAGCGACGGCCTCCGGAGCCGTAGGTCAGTGGTTCGAATCCACTGGGGCGCGCTTTAGTTGCTCCTTGCGGGGAGCGTCGCAGCACGGCCGCCGTGCTCGCGCCTTCGGCGCTGCGCGCGGCGGGACCCTCAACGCCGGACGCGGCGCCTCGCAACGAGCCGCCGCGCGCGGCGGAGGGTCCGACGGCCGAGCTAGGCGAGAAGCGGCGCGCGGATGAGAGCCTGGGCAGCTTCGATATTGCTTGCGATAAGCGAGCCTTGGAGCCGCACCACGCGATAGCCAGCGCGCTCGAGCGCCGCATCACGGCGCGCGTCAGCGCGACCGCGCTCGGCGTGGTACGCGCCATCGACCTCGATGACGAGCCGCTGAGAGGGTGAGTAGAAGTCTGCGATGAACCGACCGAGCAACGGCACTTGCCGGCGAAAGACGACGCCGAGCTGGCGGCCGCGAATGCGATCCCAGAGGAGCGCCTCGGTGGCGGTGGGTGAGCCGCGCATCACGCCGGCGCGCTCAGCGATGACCGCGACCCGCTGCTTGCTTCGAGATTGGAACGAGGGCTTGTTGTTGGTTCGAGTCATGCCCCAAAAGGCGCAGGCGCCGTGACAGCCCCCCGCCGCATCCCGACGCACCCAGCCGGGGCTGGCGCGGTGCGTGCGCCCTCTCGCATGACTCGAACCAACAACAAGCCCGAGCCGCCAGACGAGCCAGGTGCGACGGTTCGCGGTGGCCAAAACCGACAAATCAGAGCGAGCTCGCGATCGGCGCTGTGACGATGATCCCGGGAAGGAGCAGGCTCGCGAGGACGCCGCCGTCGGACCCTCCGCCGCGCGCGGCGCGCTCGGGCGCCGCGTCCGGCGTTGAGGGTCCCGGGCGCGCGCAGCCCAAAGGGCGAGCACGACCGGCCGCGCTGCAACGCTGAGCGAAAGGAGCAGCACCTAGAGCGACGGCCTCCGGAGCCGTAGGTCAGTGGTTCGAATCCACTGGGGCGCGCTGAAACTAAGCGAGAGCCGCGCGGATGACACTCAGAGCCAACTCGATGTCTCTGACGACGAGCGAGGCTTCGAGCCGCACGATGCGATAACCGGCGCGCTTGAGCGCCACGTCCCGGCGCGCGTCACCACGGCCCCGCTCGGCGTGGTACACGCCATCGACCTCAACCACGAGACGCCGCGAAGGCGCCAAGAAATCGGCGATGAAGCGCCCGAGCAAAGGCACTTGGCGCCGAAAGACCACGCCCAAGCGCCGGCCGCGCAGGCGCTCCCATAAGAGCTGCTCGCTTGCGGTTTGGGAAGCGCGCATTACGCGGGCGCGCTCCGCGAGAACTGCTGCGCGGTGAACCGAGGGCTTGTTGTTGGTTCGAGTCATGCCCCCAATTGGCGCAGGCGGCGTGACAGCCCCCCGACGCGCAATGGCGCACACGACGGGGCTGGCGCGCCGCCTGCGCCCTCTCGCATGACTCGAACCAACAACGAGCCCGAGCCGCAGCACGAGCCAGCTGCGATCGTCGCGACCCCAAAGCCCGGCAAGCAGTAACGGCTCGGCAAGACCGCGGCCGTTAGACCCTCCGCCGGACGCGGCGCGCTCGGGCGCCGCGTCCGGCGTTGAGGGTCCCGGACGCGCGCAGCCCGAAGGGCGAGCACGACCGGACGTATCGAGACGGCACCGCAAGGAGCAGCCCTTCGAATCCACTGGGGCGCGCTGTTTTCTTTACGACAACTCCGCCGGTGGAGTTGCTGTCCGGGCTCTCCTGACCTCAGGTCATGCCGCGCCTCGCCCTTTCGCGTTCGTCGAGAGCAGCCTCTAGGTGCATGAGCATCAGCTTGTCTTTGGGCCGAGTGAGCTGCCGCTTGAGCTCCACTTGTTTTTCCAGCGTTAGCACTCGGACTGCACTTCCGCCGACGTCGAGCACTTCGCTATACGGCAGGAGGTCTTCGTAGCCGCCACCAAAGTCGATAGAACCGAGCAGATCGAACTTTAGGTTGCCGCTGCGTAAGAGCTGATTGCCACGCCCCACAAGGTGACTCATTCGGCTTGAGATGTCGGGGGGTGGTCCGCGTACGCGGCTCCGAGCTCGGCGAGAGCCAAGAGCAGCCGGGCAACGTTGTCCTTTGCGCGATCGTGAACGAGGTCGAAGTCCTGCGTGTTGATGGGCACGCGCTGCAAGACGGCCGCCACCCCGCCGACGACGATGAATCGAACGTGGTGGCGGGTGAGGACTTCAATCAGCCTGAGGAATCGGTTCTCCAACTCGCTTCACACTTTCGGCAAGCTGATGCATCTCCTCGAGTGCCTGCAAGCACTCGAGCGGAGTGTCGCGGAGGCAAGCACGCACGAGACTTCAATCGACGCCGTTGTGGTCATATTCTTTGCTCGGTGGAGCCTCGTCTTCGAGGTTTGCGGACACGCCTTACACCTTGCCAGATCTGCGCGACCAAGCAGCACCCGGACTTCGCGCCGCGCAGGCTCGGGCTCGGGCGGTCGTCGCGACGGCTCAATTTGTTGTGGTGCCAGGGCGAAGCAGCATCTGTTCGGAAGGAAGGGACCCTCCGCCGCGCGCGGCGCGCTCTGGCGCCGCGTCCGGCGTTGAGGGTCCCGGGCGCGCGCAGCGCCAAAGGCGCGAGCACGACCGGCCGCACAACGACGCTCACCGCAAGGAGCAACCCTTCGAATCCACTGGGGCGCGCCAAAGACTTCAGGGCCAATAACTGGGCTCAAGACGACGCCGCCCGCAAGTCCGCCAGGGTGACCATCAGGATCATCGGATCGAGCGGCGAGGCATCGAAACCCAATCGCAAGTAGAATGCGGCGGCATCCTTGGACAAGGCGTGCACGATCAGACCGCGAATGCCAATCGCATCGGCCGCGTGGATCACTCGCCGCGCAGTGTCTTGAAACATCGCCCGGCCAACACCTTGGCCGTGGTGTGACTTCGCCACCGCAAGCCGGGCGAGGACGACGACGGGGATCGGATCGGGCATGTTGCGTCGAAAACGACCCGCCGCCGTCGCGACGGTGACAGCGCTCGATGACAGCGCGTAGTAAGCGACTACAGCACCGGCCTTGCAGCTAACGAATGTACGCGAAGCACCGGTTAACTGATTTGCGCGAGCACGACGCTGGAGCCATTCATCGAGTACCGGCTCTCCACAGGCAAAGCCACCCAGTTGATGCTTGGGAGCGAGTGGCTCGGGGGCGGAGAGGTTCACCCCACTTTCCACGGTAATGGCTGCTTCATCGCGCGACGTAGCCTCGCGTTGGGCTTTGCAGGCGCATCGAGACGCTCGATGAACTCGGCGTACGCCTTGGGGCCCACGGAAATCAGGGATTGATCGAGTAAGGCGTCCTCGGCGGCGCGCCGCGCCGCGTCTAAAATGAAATCCGTTCGATTGGTTCCTCGCACAGCGGCAGCCCGATCAATCAGGCCCCGCTCCTCGGCCCGAATGCGGATGTTCAGCGTCTCACGCGGTCGCGCTTGGGGCTTGCTGGCTGTGCTCATGGCCTCAACATAGCACGGCGCAATGACGTCGTCATTACGCCCCCGACGGGCAACGCTCGGAATGGGACTCGAACTGGACAAGGCGCCCAGAAATCCCGCATTTCTCGAAAAAATCGCTCAAAAAGCGCGGCTCCTGCCGCGTTATGTGACTGGGTGGAGAATGCCTACGTCGGCTACGGCATAACGGTTCAGTGCCCGGACGGAAAAAGTATTCAAACCTACGCAGACCAAGCGACCTGCGTCAGCACGGGCCTCCACTACTTGTGCACGATGGTCACAGTGGGCGATGAGCAAACTTGCACTGAGGCGCGACGGGCGGCGTGTGACCTCGTTCCAATACCTGCCGAAACGGTAGATCGCGGTGGCCAACGCGTCGACGCTGGCGAAGGAACGGTGTCGAAGCGCGCTTCTGGTAAGGATCCCGAACCGATCTCGACTTGGTTGAGCCAGCTACCGTGCCTCGGTGTGAATACGAACCGAATGCGTGGGTGACGACGGAGCCACTCAGCCGCCGCGTCGCCGGTGCGCGTGCTGATGTTGTCCGTGATGATGACGACGCGGCCTTTGCTATAGTACCGGGCGATCTGGTCGAGAAAACTGAGCACCATTGGGGTTGTCCGGTCGGGAGTCACCCAGAGCAGCACGTGCCCGTTCTGCACGTTGAACGCAGCGAACACGTTGCGCGTTCCTTTGCGTTCGTACTCGAACTCAAGTCGTGTAGCTTTGCTGGGCGCAAAGCGCGTGCGGCGGTTGTGCGCTTGAGTGCCTGAACACCAGGCTTCTCGTCGACGCACAGCACTGTCGTGCCCGCTGGCGGCGATACGTAGAGTTTGCAAATCTTGGCGGCTTTCGCGTCGAAATCTGGATCGCTGGGGTTGAGCCAGTACCGAATCCGATGCGGCTTGAGCGCCATCGAGCGCAAGAAGCGGCTGATCGACGAACGACTGACATGCCAACCGAACCGTCGAGCAAGCAGCTCGTGCAACGCTCGGACCGAC